>LFFM01000027.1_pt1 | contig 75197 bp, 60 predicted proteins | sample 643131 | NCBI WGS metagenome assembly LFFM01 (sample SAMN03777445, study PRJNA286221) | soda lake metagenome | biome: soda lake; feature: Kulunda steppe; material: water; isolation source: sample Tc-Br brine of Tanatar trona crystallizer | place: Russia: Kulunda steppe | collected 2011-07 | reverse complement strand
GGCGGTGCTGAACGACGATGGCGGTGTTGCGGCTCCTCGACGATGCTAAGGCATCGCCTCGTCACCGCGCCTTGCCCTCGCCGCCCAGTCCTCGCCGGGACCACCCATGTACTTCCGGCGGTCAGCAGTAGTAACTTTCGACACGAATCTTGACAAGTGTACAGACCGGGTGTGGTGTATCGAAGCCGCGTCGAGTGATCGGTCGTATGCCGACACCACCGATCGATGGTCAACCCCCTGCCAAATGCCGTTGACCCGCCGGGGATAAATAGATTGCATCACAGAGACCAATCCTTGACACTTCCCGGTCTCGACCTACCCTAGTTTTTGAATTTCTACGGATTCGACACTGCCTTTTGGAGCCGGATCCGCACCTCCAGAACTTTGATTTCGGTCCCGCCCTGTCAGGTTTTCAGGACTGGCATGGCCCTTCCGAATCCACTGCCGCCGGAATGCATCAGACCGGCGTTTTCGTTGGACGTTCTGGTATTGATTTCGCTTTATCAGGGATCACCATGGCCAGCCGCCAACCCTCCTCGAAGACCATTCCCTTCAAGAGCAGACTCTTTGGCCTCGTCAAGTGGCTTGTCATCGCCACGGCCTTGATCGGCATCACCGGAATCGCCGGTGTGGCCGGTCTATTTTACTACTACGGCCGCGACCTACCGGAATTGATGGAGCGCGAGGACTACGATCCACCGGAATTATCCCAGGTATTTAGCACCAATGGGGAATTGATCGCCGAATTTCACACCCCTGGGGAGCGGCGCACGTTGATCGAACTGGAGGAGATTCCGACAGATGTCCAGAAGGCTTTTCTGGCCGCCGAAGATAGTGACTTTATGCAACACGACGGAATTGATTACCTGGGAATGGTCCGGGCCGTCTACTTTGCGTTTCGCCATGATCAGGGGATGCGGGGAACGTCGACGATTACCCAGCAACTGATCAAAAACATCGTGCTGACCCCGGAGCGCGCCTACGAGCGAAAGATCCAGGAGATCATTCTGGCCCGGGAGCTCGAACAGAATCTGTCCAAAGAGGACATTCTGTACATGTACCTCAACACCATCTATCTGGGTCACGGAAATAACGGAATTGTGGAGGCTGCCCGGTTTTATTTCGGTAAAACCGTCGACGAACTCGATGTCGAAGAGGCGGCCTTGTTGGCGGGGATGACCGCCGGTCCCGAGGGCTCCAGTCCGCTGCGCAACATGGAGCGCGCCAAACAGCGCCGGGCCTACGTATTGCGCCAGATGTGGGAAAATGGCTGGATCAACGAGGGGACCTACCGAGAGGGGGTGGAAGCCGATATCGAAACCCAGCCGTTGACCGAGACCCATCCCCACCTCGGCACGGCGCCGTACTTCACCGAATATATCCGCCAGCATATTCGCGATGAATACGGCAGCGAAGCCCTCTTTTCCGGAGGACTCCGCATTCACACGACGCTGGATTTGGACAAACAACGCGCTGCTGAAGAGGCGGCCCGAGCTGGTCTTCGAAAATACGATGAACGCCGCGATTTCTTCGAGGCCGTCGACCACATCGATGACGCCCAGATCGACGACTACATCGACGAACAGACCCGTCAGATCGGCGACGTGCTGGAACCGACGGAAATTTACGAGGCGGTGATCACCGAGATCGATGCTGGAGAAGAACCCCAGGTCAAGGCCCGAGTCGGCCCGTACCGCGCCGAAGTGATCATCGACCCCGAAACCCGGATTTTGGGCGAGGGTTCGGAGCGAAAGTCCATCGACGAGACGTTTGATCGGGGCGACATCATTCGAGTCCACCCCACGACCACAGTCACCGAGGATTCCTCAGAACCGGTAGATATCCGATTTGAGACCAGTGCCGAAGCGGCCGTCATCTCGATGGACCCGATGACCCGTGAAGTCAAAGCCATGGTCGGCGGCTACGACTTTGAAACCAGTGAGTACAATCACGCCATTCAGGCCCGTCGTCAGACCGGTTCGGCATTCAAGACCCTGGTCTACGCCGGTGCCCTCGAAGAACGGCTGATCAGTCCGGCCACCGTCTATCTCGACAGTCCTACCGTTTTTCAGATGCACGACGGCGACGACTGGTCACCGCGCAATGCCGACGGCGAGTGGCGCGGTTCGATCCGGGTTCGCGAGGCATTGGCATCGAGTCGAAACGTCGTCGCCGTCCGAGTTCTCGACGACCTGGGCGTGGAACGAGCTATCGATTTTTCACGACGCCTCGGCGTCGAGAGTCCGATGGTCGAAAACCATACCATGGTGATGGGCTCCGGAGAGATGCCTCCCATCGAGCTGACCAATGTCTACGCGACGTTTGCGTCGGAGGGTCAACTCGCGCAGCCGCGCTTTCTCGACCGCATTGAATCATCGCGCGGCGACCGAGAGCGCTTCCAGACACACGCCGAACCGGTGCTCGCCCCGGAGGTCGCCTATCTGACGACGTCCCTTCTGGAGAGTGCGGTCAGTGGCTATATCGACAGCGAAGGCGACCACCGCGGTGGCACAGGTCATACGGTCTCCCAGATCGATCACCCCATCGCTGGAAAGACGGGAACTACCAATGATACCCGCGATGCCTGGTTTATCGGATACACCCCGGATCTGGTGACCGGTGTCTGGGTCGGCTTTAGTGACAATCGATCGCTGGGGCCGAGAGAATACGGCGGGCGCGTGGCGGGACCGATTTTTCGGAACTACAAGGAAACCATTCTCGAGGACCGCGACGACCCTCTTGAGTTCGAGGAACCGACCTCGGGCATCACAACGGCCGTAATCGATCCCATTACCGGCAAATTATCGCGCGGTGATGGCCTCCAGGAGAAGTTTTTGGTCGGAACCGCCCCCACCGAATACGCCCCGCAAGACGACGAAGACACCGGCGAAAACTTCTTTCTCGACCAATTTCAATAACCGGCAATGGCGGGCCCTGCGGGTCGGTAGATGGTCGTGCACTGCACGGTTTAGCCCCAACCGACGTCGAGGGGGCGCAATCCTTCTGGAGATAACTGCTACAACAGAGCCGTCACCAGAGAGAAGACGCCCATCAATTCCAGTGCAGCAGTGGCGATGACCACCACCAGAAGGCGCCGTATCCAGGTGGGCGCATTGGGCGACGTCGCTGCAAATCGAGCCCCGCCCCAGGCCCCGCCGGCCTGCCCCATTCCCATCGCCAACCCCAGTCCCCAGTGAACCTGCCCGTAGGCGACAAAGACGATCAACACCACGGCCGTATAGACCAACACGATAGATAATTTGATCGCCGTGGCTTCGATGACGTCTTTGCCGGCCGCAAGGACCAGCGCGGCCAGTAACAAGATGCCGACTCCGGCCTGCAAAAACCCTCCCCAGGCTCCGACGACAAAGAAAATAACGTATTTTCCCGGTGTCGGTTCGGCGCGCTCTTCGTCGCTTTCATTGCGAAGCCACTCACCGGGCTTGAACAGCACTACCAACAGCGTTGCCCACAACACGACAACAATAATCCACTCCAATGCCTCCGGATCGGTCATCGCCGCCAACACGGCACCGACGATCGCACCCAGCAGTGCAGTACCGATGATCCAGCGATTGCCCTCCGGTCGGTCTTCGTCATCGGTATGAGCCCGCATGGTCACCACGGCGACGACGGATTGAATCAAGACACCAACCCGATTGGTACCGTTGGCCACATCGGCCGGAAGACCCATGGCGACCAGCGCCGAAAGCGCCACCAGTGACCCACTTCCGGCAAGGGTATTGATAAGGCCCGCCAAGAACCCGGCCCCAATGGCCAGCGCGTACATGTCGTATCCCAATTCCACATTGTCTCCCGTCACCGGTCATCGACGTTTCACCTCAAATTCGGTGGTCCTCGAGGGAGCCTTCGGATCTTGCTCGGTAGCATTTCCATGGGTTGAACAGCACTGCCAGGCCCCGCCCTTGCTGAGCATAACTTCGACGTTTCCGCCTGCTACCGTCAACTCTGAAACAGGGCGTCAAAAAGGACTTGTGAACACCGCGTCGGTGACGAAATTTTTTGCAACCCCTGTAGAAGCGCGTACAAAAATAGGTGGGAACTTCGACATCGGCGGCCGGCTCACACTTGGCTGGTTGGCTCGCCGAGCCTCCTTACGATGCCACCACGGCCCGGGAGCCTGAAATGCGCCAGATTGTTTGCCGATTCCACGATGCCGACGCCTTTCTCAACCACTACGAGTCCCCCCGGGACACCGACGTCGAGGCCCCGTCGTTGAGCTTCGAAGACGACCCCGGCCTGCCCTGCGGTGAATTGATACGGGTGGCCCTTATCATTGACGAACCCGGGGAGCGCCACAACCTGCATATGCGCATCGATTCACGGAACCCCTCTCTGGACCATGAACGCGCTGGATTGATCTGGCAATATCGCGCGACTGCTGTCGAAGAAGATGGACCATGGCTTCAGATGCTCGCCGAAAAATACGGCACGGCCCGGCGCATGACCGTCGACTCCCCGACGTCCAATACGGCGTAAGAAACGGTCGAAGAAGCGGACCGATCGGCAACACTACCCGGTCGCGTTGCTCCCCGCCCTCGGCGAGATGAGTTGTTTGGCGTCAAAGGGCTGGCCGTCGACAGTTCTGGTCCATCTCCCGCCGCTTCCATCGTCGCTTACCGGAATCTCCGGTAGCACAACGGGCGGCCGATGGGCATCAGCGAAAACTGTGATTCAGCTCTTTTTTGCGCATCCGGACCGAGGTCGGCGTGATTTCGACGTATTCATCGGATTCGATAAACTGAATCGCCTTTTCAAGAGTCATTTCCCTGGGGGGCGTCAATACCAGAGAATCATCACTTCCCGACGCACGGACATTGGTCAACTTTTTGCCCTTACAGGGATTGACGACCAGATCGTTGGCGCGGCTATTGAGGCCGATAATCTGACCGCCGTAGACTTCTTCACCGGGGCCCACAAAAAGTTCGCCGCGCTCCTGTAAATTGTGGAGCGCGTAGGCTGTGGTCTCGCCCTGATCTTTGACGATCAATACGCCGTTTCGCTCGTCTTCCAGGTCGCCCTTGTAGGGCTGATAGCTGGAGAATCGGGTGTGCATGATCCCGGTTCCGCGAGTATCGGTCAGGAATTCAGAGCGGTAACCGAACATCCCCCGCGAGGGTACCTCGAACTCCAGGCGCTGTGATCCGTCGGCATTATTGGCGACCCCGAGCAGCTGGCCTTTGCGCTCGTTGAGCTTCTGGATCACCGTCCCCGCGTAGTCCTGATCGACTTCGATGACCACCTCTTCGACGGGCTCCAATCGATTGCCGTTGTCGTCGTCTTTGAAGATGACCTGGGGCTGGGAGATCTGCATCTCGTAGCCCTCGCGCCGCATCTGTTCGAGCAGAATCGAAAGATGTAGATCTCCGCGCCCCGAAATCTTGTAGGCCTCGGCACGATCGGTATCACCGGAGACTTCGAGCGCCACGTTTTGTTCGAGTTCTTCGTCGAGGCGGTCTTTGATCTGACGACTGGTCAGGTATTTGCCTTCCATTCCGGAAAATGGCGAGTCGTTGATCATCATGACCATCGATACCGTCGGCTTGTCGATCTCAATCATCGGCAGCGGGCGGACGTCTTCCGGGTCGCAGATGGTCTCTCCCGGCAGGATGCCCTCGAGGCCGGCGACGGCGGCAATATCGCCGGCCGAGACCTCTTCGCGTTCGACGCGCTCAAGACCGTTAAAGCCATAGAGCTTACGGATCCGAGCCTCTTCTTCGGTGCCATCTCGGCGGTAGCGCACGACCTGGTCACCGATCTTCATGGTCCCATCAAAGACGCGACCGATGGCGACGCGACCGACGTAGTCATCGTAGCCCAGAGTGGCAATTTGCATCTGCAGCGGTTCCTCACGGTCCCCGCCGGGCGCCGGCGCCCGCTCGACAATAGTCTCCAAGAGTGGCGTTAGATCCTGGGCGTCATCCTCCAGGTCGTGCATCGCATAGCCCTCGAGTCCCGAGGCATAGACCGTCGGGAAATCGAGTTGTTCATCCGTCGCTCCCAGATCCATGAAAAGCTCAAAGGCCATATCGAGGACTTCGTGGGCCCGACTTTGTGGTCGGTCCACCTTGTTAATGACCACCAGTGGCTCTAGGCCCAGGTCCAGTGATTTGCGCAACACAAATTTCGTCTGGGGCATCGGGCCCTCGAAGGCATCGACAAGGAGCACGACGGTGTCGACGAGCTTGAGGACCCGTTCGACTTCCCCGCCAAAATCGGCATGGCCCGGGGTATCGATGATGTTGATGCGATAGCCCTCCCAGTCGATGGCGGTGCACTTGGCGACGATCGTCAGACCGCGCTCGCGCTCCAGATCATTTTGATCCATGGCGCGCTCGGTCAATTCCCGGTGTTCCGGCACGGTACTGGTCTGTTTTAGCAGTTCGTCGATCATGGTCGTCTTACCGTGATCGACGTGGGCGACAATTGCGATGTTTCGAATTTTGTCCATAACTCTTCTCGGGGGTCTTGAAGCGTACAGCGGGTCGCCGGAGTAACAGATAGACGAGGCTGCGTCATCCCTCGTGAGTTTTGGTACGAAAAAACCCGGCCACGCCCCCTTCGCGGCCGGTCCATCGCGTCCGCTCTCGCTCCAGTGAAGCGAGATACGATTAGTAGCGTTCAAACAAGTCTCCCATCGGCATTCGCCGACTGATTTGCCCGGCTTCGTTGTGCGGCCTGAGCAAAGCGAAGGACTACTCTTGGGGCGCGCTGGGAGCAACGCCACCGAGTAGTCTTGGGCGTTTGAACCCCTCTATTGAGCGCTTCTTAATCGTCTTCGCGCTCCGTGTCACTGGATGCATCCGATGTCTCCGAGTCCCCTTCGCCGTCTTTGCGGCGTCGAAGACTCCAGGGGCGGCGCCGCTTTTTGTGTTTTCCGCCCTGGTCCTCGTCGGCCTCGTTGTGTTCGTCGCCGCTCCCGCCGCCTTCGTCGTCGTTCAAAAACTCTTCGTCTTCGTCGACAAGCGTCTCCTCCTGACCGTCCTCGCCGCGCATGCGGACCCGGTTTTTGACGTTCGGCTTCACAGCTGCATCGTTGGGGATAAACCGGACCTCCGTTTTGATCTCAAAACTGACACTGGTCAAGATTTTGGTCAATTCCCCGCCGAGGTCGACGTCCTGGAGAAATAGGCGGACTTCGCGAGAGACGATCCGAAGGACTTCGCGTTTGGTGGCATCGACCTGACCGAGCAAAAACCCAACAGCTTCCCGCGGGATTTCGCGCTCCTTGACGATGGAGCGAAGGCCGTCTTCTTTGACCAGACCGTCGTAGCCGCGTTTGACGATATCCGGCATCAACCCCTCGAGCGCTTTCCCGAGCCGGGAGACCTCCTCGGGATCGGTGGCCAGTTCATCCCAGTCGTCATACAGGTGTTCATCCTCGAATCCATCAAAGGTGTCGTCACCTGACGAATCTTCCCGGTCCTCCTCCGGCTGTCGTCGCTGCTCTTCACTGTCTTCCACGACCCTCTCCAAAAATCAGTAGCTGGTTCACCAACACCGTCATTCCATTGTTCCGGTCTCATCGCCAGACATAAAGACCCGTTGTGCCGCTTCCAGTGCCGATCCAGCCTGGACGTCCTGTCCGCGGGCTGCCATCACCGCCTCCAGCGCACCGAGTCCGACGCGAATATCGGCGGGCTCATAAAAGCCGATATGGCCGATCCGGATAATCGATCCACTCAGGTGTTTTTGACCACCGGCAATTGTGATGCCCTGCTCGTCGCGCATCATTTGCACAATGTTGTCGGCGCCAATTTCGTCGGGAACAACGGCTGCCGTCACCGCATTAGATGGCCGGCTGGACAGTAGCTTGAGGCCCAGCGCCTTCACCCCTTGTCGTGTCGCTTCAGCATTGCGTCGATGCCGCTCCAGAAGTTCTCGACGCCCTTCGTCGCGCATCATTGAGAGGACTTCTCGGAGAGCCAGTGTCACCGAAATTGCCGAGGTAAACGCCGTTTGGTTATCGGCCTGGCGCTGCTTTTCGCGCGCCAGATCGAAATAATAACGGGGGTGATCGCTGGTGTCGTGACGCGCCCATGCGCGGGGACCGGCGGCGACGAATCCCAGTCCAGGAGGAATTCCGAAGGCCTTTTGAGAGCCGGCGACGAGGATATCGATATCCCAATCATCCATGGGCAGACGATGAACGCCAACCGCGGTGATACCGTCGACCGCAACGAGCGCATTGGAGCGGTTGCGAACGACCTGTGCCAGTTGTTGAACCGGGTGAAAGACAGCGGTCGACGTCTCACTGGCGGTGAGGGTCACCATCGCCGTATCGGGGTGCTCATCGAGAATATCGCCGAGGCGCTCCGGGCGAATGTACTCCCCCCACTCCACGTCGACGTCGACGACATTCATATCGTAGGCTCGTCCGACGTCGCCCCAGCGCTCGCCGAATTTTCCACCGCCGATGACAACGACCGTGTCGCCGCGGGACGTAAAATTGGTCATCGCCGCCTCGAAGGCACCTGTTCCGCTGGACTGGACGCAAAGCACGTCCGATTCCGTCTCAAAAAGCCAGCTCAGCCCCTGACGGACATCGGCCATCACCTCCCGGAACTGGTCGCCGCGGTGGTGAATCAGCTGGCGTGCCATCGCCAGCCGGGCTCGCTCCGGAACCGGGGTCGGCCCGGGGGCCATTAAGTATTGTTTGTGCATCATTGCTCCTCTGAAGGCCGTCGACAAAACCGTCGAAGTGATGATGCTTATGGCACGGTGATGAGCCATGATTCAACCCCGGTGTCGACCGGAGATCTCCAACGTCAGTGTGTCACAAGCCGAAATCGCGATCCGCCGGCAATTCGTTCCACGTGTCCCGACAATTCGTGCTCTAGCAGTAGGGTCTGTAATTCGGCAGCCGATGTGTCGGTGCGGCGGGCCAATTCTTCGACGCCAAAGGCCCCAGCGGAGTCCACCAACTGGCGGGCCTCCGCGAGAATTTCACAATCGGCGACAGCAGCATCCAATTGGAGCTGACGGGCCCGGGACGAATCGTCGACATGTTCGACATACTCCGGCGCCAATTGAGTCCACCAATCGACAAGATCTTCGCCGGTGGCGATCAGTTGACCGCTGTTGCGCAGGATGTCGAGACATCCCCAGGCCATTGGGTCATCGGGGTTTCCCGGAACCGCGCCCCGGGGACGGTCCAGTTTTCGAGCCGCATCGACGGTAAGCATCGTCCCACTATCTTGGCCGGCTCGAAGAGCGAGGACGCCGCGACTGATGCCGACGATCAGGCTGTTACGGCGCTTGAAGTGATAGGCCCGAACCCCCTGTTGTGGTGAGTATTCACTGACGATAAGCCCACCGGCATCGACAACATCGCCGAAGAGGCGTCGATTGCCCTTGGGCGATGGATTGTGGATTCCAGAAGGCAGCACGACGACTGTCGAGCCGCCGCCGTCGACAGCAGCTCGATGAGCCACTGCATCGGCACCGCGGGCTCCTCCGCTGATGACGTTGAGTCCGCGGGCAATGGCGTACTCCAGAATTCGGCGCGCCATCGCCGCCGTGGACACGCCGATATCCCGGCTGCCGACGACAGCCAGTCCCGGCAATTTCAATAACCTGGCGTCGCCGACAACATGGAGCGCCGCCGGAGGTTTCGAGATATCTCCCAACCCGGTGTCGCGAAGGTCGTCGTCGAATACCAGTATCTGGCCAGTCCAGCCATCGGCACGCTCCAGAATTCCGGCGACGCCCTGGTCGTGTAGATCTCGAAGTGTACGGCGCTGGGTCTTGGTCAAAAACTGGTACGACTCATCATCGATATCCGGTGACGGACCGTCAAACCAGTCGCTCAGCGGCCCGAAGAGTTCTCGAAATGTCCGAAATCGCGGAGCCTTCCAGCCCACGAGAAGCCCCAGGGCCTTCACGAGCCTGCGCTCTCGTGAATCTCCATTGTCGTTTTCAGTGGTCGACCGGTGTTGTCCCATCTACCCCCCTTTGTCGTGGTCATCCGCCCTGAATCCGCGCCAGGATTACCGTCACATTGTCGTTTCCACCGTTGGCATTGGCCTGCTCGACGAGTTCTTCACAGGCCTCCTCAAGGTCATCGTGGCGGTCGAGTATTTCAGTGATGACATCGTCACTGACCATGTCCGTCAGACCATCGGTACAGAACACAAATACATCGCCCGGTTCGACTTCCAGAAAACTGGAGTCGACCTCAACTTGTTCAGCCAGGCCACAGGCGCGTGTGATAACGTTTTTGTACGGAAAAAACTCGACGTCCTCTTTGGCCAAAATCCCCATTCGAACGTACTCATTGGCCAGCGAGTGGTCGGGTGTCATTTGCTCGAGTTTATCGCCGCGATAGCGATAGGCCCGGGAGTCACCGATGTGGGCCATATAGACACCGTCGTCGGTGAAATAGCCGGAGACAATCGTCGTCCCCATCCCGTCGTAAGCCTCTTCATTTTCCGAGGCCTCAAATACCGCCCGATTGGCCGTTTTAAGGGCTTCCGACAACCGCTGCTGGTTGAGATCCGTCTCCTCTGGATTGGTATCGGAGTTGTCGTAATCCTCGGACTCGTCGGGAATCGTCTCGCGGTAGTAATCGACGATCGCCCGGATGGCCATGGCACTGGCGACTTCACCGGAGCGATGCCCACCCATCCCGTCGGCGACAATGCACAGCGGTTCCGTGCCATCGGATAAATAAAAGTCGTCCTCGTTGTGATCGCGAGCGACGCCCACATCCGTCATACCGGCACAGGTGAGTTTCATTTGTGATTCCTCGTATTGCGTTGGTGCTTCAACTAAAAACCAAGCCTACGGGACCGGGCCCCGGAGACATTCGATGGTACTTCGCATGGGATCAACCGACAATTTCGGGCCGCTGATTCCAGCGACCTTTTCATAGCTCGAATTGCTTGATTGGGCAACACTTTACAGCAACAGAGCGGCGTGGGTAGCCGCTGCTCAAAATGCATCATCGGAATCGCGTTCGGCTTCCCAGGTGGCATCGAAGGTCGACGTCGTTCCACCGTCGTCGCTGTCCTCGATATATCCCTCAAAGACTCCATCTTCGATACGGTCGACGAAGCCATCCGAGGTCTCTTCGATCAATGTGCCCTGACCGCCGAGTCGAAGACCCATGTCGTATTCGAGGGTATCAATGAGGATATCGGCAAAGCCAAAGACCGACGACACTGCAGTTTCACAGAAATCCTCGATGGTATCGGTCTCCAGACAGTAGATATCCTCGACGGCACTGCCGCCGACGCAGTCGCTGTCGTCGGAGCCGAGCCACCCGGCGATGGTATCGCAGCCAAACCAGTAGGCGAAGGCATCGGACATCGATGAGGCATTACCATCGGTCACGGCGGGCAACATCACGTCATTGAGGACGTAACTGATAAGTCGTCCATAGCGCAGACTGACGGTATGTTCCTCAATCTGGAGTTGGTCGTAGGCTGCGATTTGACCATCCCAGTCCGAACTGAGAATGCCGAGTTCGGCGAATTCACCGTCGCCGTCGGCGTTCAACTCGATAGCCCCGCAATCGGGTTCGGCATTGGCGTCGCAATCCCAGGTCCAGTACAGGGTGATCCCAAGCCAGTTGTCCTGGCCTCGGAATTCAAAATCGCGAGACAACTTGCCGATCGACAACTCACTTGTCACTTCCAGGTCGGCGACGACATCGCGCAGGTCCTGGCCTGCATCGCGAACCTGCGACAGGCCCGAGCTGCCGTCGATAAAGTCGTTGATCATGGTCTGAAACTGGGTGTCGAGACCCGTGAGGCCGAGAAAGGTATCGAAGGTCTCGCTGATAAGCCCGCCAACGAGATTGCCGATAAGATTGATGATCTCGTCGTAGATCGCGACCCCGGGATCCTCGAAGATATCGAGGACCCGCACAATGATCGAGCCGGCGGGACCGCTGTCAGCGACGGCCTCGGTGAAGTCCCAGTTACTGGTCACATCGTAGGTCCCAACCGGATTAAGCGGGACCAGTTGAAGCATGACTTCGGCGCTGGTGGTCTCGTTGTGCTGAATGACCACAGAATCCATGCAACCACCGGCTGCGACCTGGCCCTGTTCGCCGCGAGCGACCGCGGTGACCACGTAGGTATTGGCCACACTGAGGTTGTCGAAGGAGACCGATTGATCGGCAAACGGGGAGAATTCTTCGGCCACTGTGTCCTCGTCCTGGGTGGCAAGTGGCGCGAAATATTCACATTCGAAATTGGCCGACGGATAGACCCGGACGTCGACATCGGATAAGCCCATAATTGACGGCGTGGCATTGGTGAGCATCACGTCGAGTTGACCGGACTCGGTGGGACCGGCGGTGACTGTAAAATCAACGGGGTTGGCTCGTGGATTATCGGCGCGCACCGTCCACTGGTCCTCGACATTGCTCAATGTCACGTCGATGGCCGCCGCCCCATCACTGCCAGTATAGACAGTGGATGCGTCGAGAGACGGCAGATGATCGTCGTCATCGTCGGCGTCTTCGATACCGAAGTCGACAGCCTCGTTGTCGATGGGTGCTCCGCTCTGCTGATCGTACAAAAAGACCTTCAACTCCACGCTTCTGGTGACCTCACCGGCGATGTCAGTTCCCCCGTTGGGAACCATCAGCAAGTCGGCGGATGTCCCCTGTTCGCCGTCGTCGCCCTCCTCACTCGAAGGCGTCGTATCGGCGCAGCCAGTAGCGACAAGAAAGAAAATCGAGCACAGCGCAATGATACTCCGCCATCGATTCGAAGCCATCATCATCTCGCCTCAGGTAGTAGCCAGTGAGTCATTCCGTTTCAAAATACTATGCGCTACAAGGTAGCAACGGGTGACCATGAAATCAATTGCATAAGCCAAAAAAGAGTCTCTCGAGCACACACCGCCGTATCGAAATTAGAAGCATCACTCGCCCCCCCAAGAACCATTTCGAGCCCGCGTACGGTCACGTACGCGGGCCCGAAACTCGTAGACCCCGTGATGAATCGACGTTCGTGTTGGTCGACACGGGACTCGACTCAGCGGAGATGCAACACCGACTGACTACGGGCCCTTTAGTTAAAACCCTCTTCTTCGGGAGCCAGGATGCTGATTCCGACAAATGTTCCAAGTGTCACCGCCGTGACCCCGGCGATGGTACCGGCTGTCTTCCACGGACTGAATTCACGGACCTCGGCTCCTTCGACCTGGTCGAGCTGAACGAGGACATCGTACTCGGGGGATACGAGCTGGACGTCATCCATCACGAAGTTAAAGGGGGTGACGCGTTGCCGGGAACCGTCGCTGGTCAACACGCTCAGCGCATTGACCGTCGAAACCGGCACCACCGTGCAGCCGTGCCCGTCTTCGGCTTCGACTTCGCGTGTCATTGCATCGGCCATCGTCTCCGCATCGCCGGCGTCATCGGCCTCGGCAAAGCGCTGGCCATCGAGACTGTTGTTCTGCCCGACTTCCTCATCGGGGCAATCGGCCAGAACTTCCACGGTCTCATAGCGATCGACGGTGGCCTCGAGTTTCGATAACTCGTCGTTGTCGATGGTGTACGTGTTGTAGCACGCCACCTGAGTCACGGCGAAAATAGTCGCCAACGCTGCCCATCTGAACTTCCGAAATGACATTTACACCCTCACGTTCGTGTGCCAGAATCCGCCGCACGAAGGCGACGCTCGTTCCAGCTGGGAACCATAGTGGATTTCCTCCCTACTTGGCAACTGCAGATGACAATTCCCGATCTCATTTCGCCCGCTGGCCCGCGCACCGCAGTGCTGGTCGCCGCAATTCTGGCGGCCATCGGTACGACCGCAGTGACATCGACGGCCTTCGCCGATGAGCCGGCAACGGAGTCCAGTGAGCAGCCGCAGGCGTTTAACGGTGCCTTCTGGGAACTCTCCGCGCGGGGCGGCGCCGTCCTTCCCTCCGAGGGCTCAACGGGCTGGGCGGCGGATGTCGGATTTCGAAATTCATTTCCCATGTACGCCGGCGACAACCGGATCGCCTATCAGTATCAGCGCCGCTCGCTGGGGGGACGGACGGTACAGATTCATGGTGGACAGGCCACCGTCGGGCTCCACCCCTTTTTCCTGGCATTGCTGTCGGAGGGATGGCTCAGTCATTTCCTGGCATCCCTGCATCTGGAGCTGGGAATTGGACCTCAATGGGCTCGATTGGAAGCCAACTCACAGGATGCATCGAACGCCGAAGACACCTTGGGACTGGCGGGCAGTGTGGGCACTGGATTTGACCTTCCGTTGACCGATGCCAATCAGGGACGAGCACTCTGGGTCAGTGCGGTGTACCGGCGAAGTTGGTCGACCAACGACTTCGATATCGACGGCGCTCAAAGTTCGCTTCACGACCACCAGATTTTTGTTGGTCTGGCCTGGCGCAGCAATGGTATGCTGTGGTGACGCAGTCGGCGACACCGCGATTGACGACGCCTGTGGCACTCCACAACGGTCGGCTCCTCCCTGCTCTACATCGAGAAGATTATGGCTCACTGCAATCGATCGTCTGTCGCCTACGTCAACGCCCTTCTGGCACTGGCCTCTGCAGCCCTGCTGATGACGGCCACGTCGACTTCGGTGGCGGCGTTTGAAGATCCCACAGATCAATTGATTCCCTCCGTGGAATGTGAGGCTCAGACCTGCCGAGACGCCACGGAGGCCATCGACGCCGCCGAGTATGCACGAGCCGGCGATCTCTTTATGAGCCACTTTGATGAGCGCAGCGCCGACGACGATGTCGACGGCGCCTGGCTCGTGTACGCGGCCTACGCCCACCAACGCGCCGGAGACTACGACGAAGCCGCCGAACTCTACAGTCGGGCCGCCGACAGCATCGATCCACTCCGCGACTACCTGCTCGTCCAGGCCACACGAGCGACCATGCAGGGAGAGCGCTCTGACGACATCTTCGATCGAGCACTGTCAAACCAGGCGTTGCGAGCCGGATTTGCCGACGGCTATTTCCTGGAGGCTCGCATCGACCACCTTCGGCAAACTCCCCTGGATTCCGAACTCGTCGAACAAGCCCTGGACGCCGACGACACCGACGAGATATGCCCCTGGCTTGTCGACATCGTCACCGACAGTGACGACCCCGAAACCGGTCTTTTCGAATTGGCCTACAGTCGATGTGTCGACGAGGAACATTTGGAAGCCGTCGATGCTCTGGACCTCGACGCGTCGGCGGCCGCTCGGCTGCGCCGGGGTGAGGCGCTGGCCGCCGATGTCCGTTTCGAGGAGGCACTCCAGGAGTTGTCGGCCATCGATACCGACGAATTATCGAACCATGAACTCTGTCGGGCCCAGTTTCGCAAGGCCCGCAGCCACTTTCGACTCCGCCGACGGCGGGCTGCCGAAGATCTGTACCGCGAGATCATCGCCGATTGCACCGATGACGCCAGCGAAGATGAACGGGTCCGCAGTCTGTACGGGCTCGGTAATCGGATGTACCAGCGCGGTCGTCTCGATGAATCGGAAACGGCGTTCCAAACCCTGTTTGACGAGTACCCGCATCGAAGCCACGCCGACGACGCATTGATGTTTCTGGCGCGCATCGAGCGCCAGCGCGATGACCACGACCAGGAACGCGAAATTGATCTGCTCATCGAAGCTCTGGAAAATTATCCTCACGAGGACATGATCCACGAGATGGCCTGGGAGGTCTACGAACCGACCTTTCGCAGCGGAGACTACCGCGAATTTATCGATGCCGTCACCCGCCTTCCGCTGCCGGACTGGGACCAGGAGTACTTCAGCCAAGGGCGACTCGAGTACTTCGTCGGCCTGGCCCACGAGCGACTTGGAGAATACGACGACGCCGAAAATTACTGGCAGCTGGCGTGGGTGAAGTATCCCTTTAGCTTCTACGGGTATCTGGCCAATCTCAAACTCGTGGAGCACGACCGGACGCCGGAATCGCTGTACGCCCTGGACGAGGCGGAGTCCGTCCCCTGGTTTGCCGATGGATTTGAGGGTAGTGGCGCCGACATTCTGGCCCGTGCTGACCACCTGGAGGGGGCCTGCGATTTTGAGCGAGCCCAACTGGACAGTGGCGCAAGCCGCTCCGAGCGCTGGCGCGTCGCCACCCTGTGCCACCAGGCCGGGGAGTATCCGGTCAGTCACAATATCGCCCGCCGCCAGATCTCGGGGCGCCCCTGGGCCGCTCCGGCGAGCGGACGGATGGCGCGGTGGCACATCGCCTGGCCCGACCCTTTCGCCGATGAATTGCGACAGGCTGTCGATGAATTCGGTCCCGACGGAGAGCGCGCCATCGATCCCGGTCTCGCCAGCTCCATTATGCGAGAGGAATCGGCGTTTTACGAAGACATCATCTCCTGGGCCGGAGCGATTGGTCTGATGCAATTGATGCCCCAGACCGCAACGGATCACGACGACGTCATCGACGGTCAGGCCACGCCGGATCGACTCGAAAAAGCGGAGGTTAATATCCCTGTGGGCATCGACCATATTGCACTGCTGTCGCGCAACTACGACGGCCACCCCGTGGCCATCGTCGCCGCCTACAACGCCGGTGGTGGGCGGATCAATAGCTGGCTACGGCGTCAGCCAAACGATGAAATCGCCCTGTGGGTCGAAGACATCCCGATCCTGCAGACGCGCAATTACACCAAGCGCGTCATCGGCTCTTACGCCGCCTACCAGTACCTTCGCGGTGTCACAGAGCTCGACGACCGCGTCGCCAACCCGGCGCGCTGACGAGATGGCGTTGACAAAAATGGCCTGAGAAGCCTTCAAAAAAACTGACCGGCTCCCACGCTGAGACCGGGCCCATCGGCACCGAGTATCGGTGGGGCGTAATCGACGCGGATGATGATGCCGTGGAAATCCTTGGAAATGATCCGCAATCCACCGCCTGTGGTGAGCGCTGTGACATCGGCGATATCTCGGGGGATGTCAGCGACGTTGACGGCGTCGACGAATGCGACGGGCTCCAGAATCACCCAGTTGTTGTCGACGATCGGAACGCGAAGCTCGACGTTGGTAAACCAGTGATGGGCACCGCGGTGGCGATTGTTGACGGTGCCGCGCAAGATTCCGAGCCCTCCGGCGAAAAATTGCATATGTGTCGGCTCCGAGGTCCGGAACCCCAGTTCAGCCCGGGTGGCCAGGGTGGCGCTTAGTGGAAGTGGACGATAGTCGCGAAACGTCGTTCGAATTCGCCGGGATCGGGGATGGGTCGTCCCGAAATGGAAATGCTGTTCTGCCACCGTCCGTAGCGTCGTTCCCGATAGAACGTGTTGTCGTCGATTGATTCGACCCAGTTGGCCACTGACGCCGATGGTCACCGTCTGCATCGCCTCCTGAAGGCCGCCGCGCTCCTGCTGGGCATTTTGCGCCGCGTCTCCGACCATATCGTAGGAGAACGTATCGGCAGCAAAAGAGGTCTTGATACCGGTGCGAGCCCATGGGACCCATTCTCTGGATAGCTGCAGTGACGTCGAACGGCGAGTCCGCAAAAACCCGCCGTCGATATGCCCAGCCTCGTCGTAGAGGGTATACAATCGGTTGTTGTAGGCGCCGCGCAGTGTCACCTCCTGGCGACGGTCCAAAAATCGAGGATCTCGAAACCACAATTGCATGGAATTGGCGCTGCCGAGCCGCGAATAGGTCACGCCTCCCTGCAGAAAACTACCGCCCAGATTGACATCCTGCAGCCCGAGTCGCAGCTGGAGGGTATTGCCCCCTTGACCGAATCGAAAGCTGGGAGAGACGGTGTAGCGCTCATCGACGGTCAGCCGCAATGCTCCACTGTCGAGCCCATCATCGAGCAGATGGTCATGGTCTCCGAAGGCACCGATGGTGTGGTCGTCGAACTCCCAGTCTACCCGCCGGAATAGCTGTGTGTTGCGAAGCCGCTGAATGCTCTCCTCGACCTCTTCGATGGTCGTGGTATCACCTTCCTCAAAGAGCAGTTCTCGCTCCACGACGGAGCGCTTGGTGCGCAGCAATCCGTCGACGACGATGGCGTCGATCCGCAGGCATCCCTCGCAGGATTCAGTTGCCGGCTCGGCGCTGGCTTCAGCCGTTACGGGACTGGCAGCAGCCATCATTCCGGCAACGACTGCCACCATGCCAACGGCCCAAGACCACCGGGACGGTCCGCGAGCCGAGACGGCGCGTTGTTCAATCGTCATTGCGGTATTGTTCGAGTTCATAGCTCTTGACTTTGCGGATCAGATTGCGCCGCGACACCCCGAGGTCGCGGGCGGTCTGGGCCTTATTCCAGCCAGTCTGGCGAAGCCCGTCGAGAATCATATTGCGCTCCAGAAGCTCAATGGCCTCCGGCAGATTCCGGTCGCCGATGCCAAACGCCGGCGCATCGGGCTCGGCATTGGCAATCGGCGGCCGCAACCATCGGGCCTCGATCGTCGACTCGTCGCCGGACATGATGACCAGTCGCTCGATTTCATTTTCCAGCTCTCGGACATTGCCCGGCCAATCATAATTTATCAATTGCTGTAGGCATCGGTCACCAAGCGTCTTCGCCGGGGTTTCGTATCTCTGAGCTGCATCACTGATAAAGAAGTTGGCCAGCAATTCAATATCATCGCGCCGTTCTCGAAGTGGTGGAATCGACAACTCGATGACGCGGATCCGAAAATAGAGATCTCGGCGAAAATCACCTCGTTGGACCATCTCCTCCAGATCGCAATTGGTGGCGCACAACAGGCGAACATCGACATTTCGGACCTCCGTATCGCCGACCCGAACCAGGGTCCCCTCCTGAAGGACACGCAATAACTTGGTCTGGAGATGTTGATCCATATCGCCGATTTCATCGAGCAATAGCGTTCCGCCATCGGCGGCCTCGAAAAGTCCCTGGCGGTCGCGGTGAGCTCCGGAGAACGCGCCCTTGACGTGACCGAAGAGTTCGCTGGCGATCAGTTCGCCGGGAATGGCGGCGCAGTTGACGGCCAAAAACGGGGCCTTTCGGCGAGGGCTGAGACGGTGAATCGCCCGTGCCACCAATTCTTTGCCCGTTCCATTTTCCCCGGCGATAAGGACCGTAGAATCGGTGTCGGCGACTTTTTCGACGTCGTAGAATACAGAGCGCATGGCGTCGCTGGCCCCGACCATTCCCGCAAACCGTGTTGCCGACTCGTCGACAAGTGACGGCGCGCCATCGCTCAACTCCTCGACCACCGCCGATGCGACGGCCTCTATCAGGTGATCGATCCAACGCCGGTCGGCCCGCGGCAGTCGAATCAACGTTGGCCCCTCCCCGACATCAACGGCATCGCGGAGGTGGTCGGGCATCACTTCTTTGATGGCCGGGATGCGCGACGGGGCCTTTTCATCGGGGATGAAACCGGCGGCCACAATTCCAGCACGCGGGGCGCCATCGCCGTTTCGAACCGGCATTATTCGAGCACTAAACCCCGGTGAGGTCTCGACGATAATGCTTCGCTGATCTCGATTCGATGCACCGCCGGTGACGTCCTTGAGTTCCTGCGTCCAGCGCCGCCGAGTCTCGACCATTGTGGAACGCCGCTCCCCTTGTCCCCAGCGGGCATCGGTCTCAACAAAGTGATCAAAGACCGTCTCCACCTCTGGTTTCGGAGGCGTCAGGTCGACGGACTCGCCGTCGACGGTCACGGCGAATAAGCGCACATGAGTGCGCTGTCGTAGAATCCTTAACGCCATGTCGATTCCGTCGTTGAGGCTCAGTGCATTCCAGTCTACGATACCATTCGACCCGGCCATATGATCCCGGTGTGGTTGGAAATGAAGTTTGGTTCTCGACCGCGCATTTGATTATAGCAACTTCGCGCCGGTGAACATACCGGACAGGCGCCATTGTCGTATCCACTACCACTTCAAGTGTCGGAATAGACCATGACCGAAGCGCCCGAATCGCCGGACAACCAGCGAGGCTGTGGCCCACTGGTGGCCATCGCCCTGTCGATCTTCTGTTTGACCCTGGGCCTCGTCATCGGAGCAGCAGGCTTCTACGCCTATCTGTCGATATCCGATGACGGCCTGAAGACACTTCGACTTGCCGAGCCCATCGAGGCTCCGCCTCCTCAGGCAGCGAGAAACGACGGCGACGACGAAATCTACGCCCTCGCCCATCCAATTCGAGAGACCCTGGATATCGGATCCGATATCGACCGCGCCGGGGTGGAAAGCCAGCTCGTGGCGCATCGAGAACGGCTCCGACAGTGCTACCTCGAGGAACTCGAGCGGGCGCCGGACACCCGCGGGGAGTTGGATGTCCAGTTTACCATCGACGGCGAGCACGGCGAGGTCGTCGCCGGGGTCACCCGGAATAATCGCACCGGCAGTGAGCCGTTGGCGGACTGTGTCGTCCGCCAGTTGCGAGAACACTTCTCTTTTGAGCCGTCGGAGACGTCGGGGCTTAGCACCATCCGATTCCACGTTCTGTTTTTGCCCCTCGGCGAAGGACACTCCTGATGTCACGGCGTTGCCACCGAATCAGCGGTCGATGAGATGGCGCTCAATGGCCTGTCGGTGGTCGGCGTAATTCGTCGTAAAGGCGTGGCGCCCCGTTCCATCGCGCCGAGATACGAAATACAGGTAGTCCTGAACGTCCGGCGCCTCACTCGGTACGAGAGCGGCCTCGATGGAGGTATCACCGGGGTTGGCGATCGGCCCCGGAGGCAGTCCGTCGACGACATATGTCGAATAGCGGTTGTAGGGGTCGTTGCACAACTCCGGAGTCGGTCGCTGATCGTAGGTCGTCTCGCCGTACACGCAGGTCGGATCGGTCTGAAGTAGCATCTCACGGTCCAGGCGATTGTAGAAGACGCGGGAGATGACGTCGCGCTCGGCGTCGACGGCCGTCTCGCGCTCGATGAGGGAGGCCATGGTCACCACGTCATGGCGATCAAAGCCGTAGTCGTCGTATAGGATCGACAATTGGTCGCTGTGAGCTTGAAAGACGGGCGCCATCATCTCCTTCCAGCGCTCGACGAGACGGTCGACAATCGCTTCCTCGGACGCCCCCTGTTCGAAGCGATAGGTATCGGGATACAGGTACCCCTCGAGACTCTCTTTTTGAGCGTCGCTCCATTCGTAGCGCTCGGGGTTGTCGACGATATCCAAAAACTCCTGTCGGTCCACCAGGCCCGCCTCCTGGAGATGATCGGCATAGTCAAATTTGGTCAATCCCTCCCGCAATGTGACGACTACTTCGTCGGCCCGGCCTCCGCGACGCAACAGTTCCGCCAGGTCGTCCAGCGCCATTGGACCATCGAGTTGAAACGTACCGGCCCGGACCTCCTCGGCGAGCCCCGTCGACCGGCCCCACAAATCAAAATACAGCCCGGAATCGACCAGGCCCGCCCCCTCGACCCGATCGACGACTCCCGGCCAGTGGGTACCCTGCGGAATCACCAGCCGCTGCGTCTCATCCTGCGAAAGCACGGGCGTCTCGACGAAGTGATTGTACTGATAGACCATCAGCCCGGCGACCACGGCGCCGACGACGAGCAATGCCCCAAGAGCGGCACCTGCCAGTCGAATCCCGGTGCTAAAACATCCTGCTGATTGCCGCAGTCCCATCAGCGCTCACCTCCGCCGGAACACTGATTCGATTCGAGATAACCCTCCAGTATTTTGCAGGCCGCAACCTGGTCGATCGCCTCCTTGCGTCGCGACCGCGAGACATCGGCGTCGACCAGAAGCCGATCGGCAGCGCTGGTCGTCATCCGTTCATCCCAGCGAACAATCGGGATGTCCCGGCGCAATTTTGACTCCAGATCGCTGGTTATACGCCGGACCCGGTCGACGGCGCGTCCTTCTCGCCCCTGCATATCGAGGGGCCAGCCGACGACGATTTCGTCGACGTCGTAGTCCTCGACGAGTTCGACAATGCGGTTGACGGCCTCCACGTTGGCCCTGGCGTCGACGGTCTCCAGAGGCAGCGCCATCGAGCGTCCCTCGTCGGAGACGGCGACGCCGATTCGAACCGTGCCCACATCCAATGCCATTGTAATTCGTTTCATCGATACAATCCCTGGGCCCCTGGAGCGCGAAAGCGTCACTGGGCCTTGAAATTTCGGAACAAAGGTAAAACTCTCCACCCGAGCCACGCGTCACACCATTGCGCACGTAGTGCCATGACCGCGAACCGTCACCGACGCACTGTCGAGTCGACGAGTAGTAGAGTGACCTGAGCTTTTGCGCAATACTGCGCTTGACCATCGCTCGGCGCCCACCACGTACTGGACCGACCCAATGTACCGCTTTCTCTCCGACCTCATCATTGAACGCCGCGCCATGATTCTGGCGATTATCGGTGCCATCTTTGTCGCCTGCATGGCGGTGGCACCGGGACTTCAATTCGATTTTACCCCACAGCAGCTCTTCGAGTCCGGCGACGACGCCTATGAGTACCGCGAAATTTTCGCGGAGCGATTCGGGCGCGAGGACAACGTGGTCTCGATTCTGGTCGAGGGCGACGATCTACTCCGACCGGAAGCGCTGGGCCCGATTCGCGACGCAACCTACCAGTTGCGGCGCCACGATGACATCGACGACGCCCATTCTCTGGCCACGCTGTCTCTGCCGCGGCCGGACAGTATGAGCGCCGAGCCCCACCTGGGGGACCCGCGCGGATACTCCGATGCAGAGCGCGTCGTCGGTCCTGACGTCACCGCCGATCAGGCCCGGAACCTGGCGGATTACGTCGCCGAAGAACCGCTCATCGCCGACCGGCTCGTCGACGCCGATGGTACGACAGCCCTTATCGCCGTATGGGTCGAACCCGATCTGCAGGCCGTCACCGACCTCGAAGAGATCACCGCCGATATCGAGAACATCCTCGATCAATACGCATTTCCCGACGGCGTCGAGCACTCCGTCCAGGGCATCCCGGCCCTCCGCGTCACGATCGTCGATCAACTGCGTACGGAACAGATTACCTTCGTGCCGATTACGGCCGCCATATTCATGCTGATCTTACTGTATCTTTTTCGCCGCCCGAGCGGTGTATTTCTGCCACTTGGGACGGTCATTATCGCCCTGGCGGCAACGGTGGCGATGTTGGTGGTCACCAATTCCAGCATCAACATCATCAACAACGTATTACCCACCCTGATCTTTGTGATCGGCATCTCCGACAGCATCCACATGGTCACCCGCCATGCCGAGGAGGTCGAGGTGGGGAAGTCTCACTCCGAGGCCATTCGAGCAATGGTCGAAAATACGGGCGTGGCCTGTCTGTTGACGACGAGCACCACGGCCGTCGGTTTTTTGAGTCTGCTGTCGGCGGATACAGCGATTTTGCGAAGCTTCGGCTGGCAGGCGGCCATCGGGGTCATGTTCGCCTACCTGGCGACTCTGTTTTTTCTCTCCTCGAGCCTGACGTATATGCGCCCCGCTTCGCGCGGCGGGCCGCTCCGCGACGATCAACGTCCACCGCTGCTGGAACGGACATTGATGGCCATCGCCGACAAGTTGCTGGCCCGGCCCTGGACGACGGTGACCGTCGGCTTGCTGATTACAGGCGCGGTGGCGTTTCACGGCAAAGACGTCGACATCGACAGCTACATTCTGGAGGTTCTCTCCGAGGATCATCCGACCTACCAGGCCACCGAGAATATCGAGGAGAATCTCGGCGGCATACTACCGCTTGAAATCAGCCTGGAATCCGACGATCGCGATTCATTTCGAGATCCCGAGGTCTACGCCGCGGTTTACGAACTCCAGGACTACCTCGGCGAACAGCGACATGTCCTGTCGACGGAGTCCTACGTCGATTATTTGCAGACAGCCCGGATCGCCGTCGTCGGTGACCGCGACCAGCGCGACGAGATGCCCGAGACCATCGACCAGATCGAACAATTGCTTCTACTCGTCGCCGACGCCCCCGATGCCGAAGGGGGACTGTACGATTTTGTGACCAGCGACTTTCGCAACGCCCGCATCCTGTCTCGAGTTCGCGACGCCGGCGCCAACGCCCACCTGGAGCTGGCGGACGATCTCGATATCGTCATCGAAGACCTCTTTGGCGACTTCGACCATATCTCGGTGCGAATCACCGGTGACGCCTACGTGGCATCGGCGGCGCTCGATTCCTTCGTGCGCGACCTGCTCATTAGCCTCGGCATTGCCATTGTGATCATCTTTTTGATGATGACCATCGTTTTCCGATCAATAAAAATCGGCATCATCAGTCTGCTACCCAACTGCCTCCCCCTACTCGTGACCTTTGGCTACATGGGCTGGGCGGGCATTAATCTCAACAGCACGACGATCATTATTTTCGCCATCAGCCTCGGTATTGCCGTCGACGACTCCATCCACTTTTTTGCGCGTTTTGTCGAAGAGCGGCGCCGCTGCGATTCACTGCGCCAGGCCATTCTGGAGACGTACTTCGGCGCTGGTCGAGCCATCCTATTGACCAGCATCCTGCTGTTGATCGGAATGGCGGTCATCACCATGAGTAATTTCGTGCCCACCCAGCAATTCGGGTTGTTGACCGGAATTACCATCGGTGGAGCCCTGATCGCCGATCTATTTATCCTGCCGGCGCTGTTGTATCTGGTCTATTCGCGATTTCCGGGCCAACCGGATGCAGTCCCGCTCCAGGAATCACAGCCGGCGCCGGCCACCGACGGCACGCAGGGTGAGGAAACGGACACCGGTACAGCGTCGAAGGGCGACGAATGACCGCTTCGCATCCGGCGTCGGCGCCCCCGAAGCGTTGTCATTTCCGGAGTTGATCGGCTGTGTTACGATTGTCGATGAAGTATTCGCATCCTCCCCTGTCTCCCGGACCCGATGTCGCCTTGAAGTACGAGATATCCCAGGTTCTTCAAACGGCACTCTCGGTTCTGATCGCAGCGCTCTTGGTCACCGGTTGTGGAATCGCACAACAACCCCGACCGGCCGACGACATCGACGTCCAGTGGGACGTCCAGGATCCGACGCGCACATCGCCGCATGCCGAACTCTTTATCACCGACTCCGGTTACTGGGGATATACACCGACGGAACGCAGCGAATTCGAGCCCTCCTTTGGCGTTGGAGAAATCGTCACCCTGGACTCCGATGGCTTTGGTCACCTCTTTGCGGTGGTGCAGCAACAGGCCTGGGGCTACCGACTCCAGCGCCTCGACGACCGGCCCATTGAATCAAAGGCCACCGGTCAACTCCGCCGTATCACAGATGAGGACATCAGCCAGCGCCCCGATCTATGCCTTGTGGACGGCGCTGACACCACGGCTGAACGCTGCACTCAGTCCCATCAACATCGCCGCTGGCAGCTCTACGGGCTCGCCGAAGACGGTGATCGCGATGGATGGACACTGGCGACTGAATCCGGCGACGAGCACGAACTGAGCCGTCCCGTTCCCCCCCGGGTCATCGCAGGCTCCGACGGATTGTCAGACTGGGTCGAATCCGGCCCGTCGACTCAGCCCGTCGATGCCGCCATTGCCATTGAATCGGAACCGCGGACGCAGACCCATCTTCGAGCGCGACTGGTCTTCGACGAGACCTGCCCCGACATTCCGGATTCCACGGCGCTGGTAAAGACCGTCGTCGCCGATTTGGATGAGGCCGGCGTTCACCTCGAGACCGATGCCCATCCGGTGACCATGGAGGATGCGGCGATGCGACTGGGCGCCGACGCCTTCGTGACCTGTCGCCACGACCAGCCCCATCTGGCCGTGCCGATGTTGACTCGCCCACTTCTGAGCGACGACGACGGCCACCTCCTGGCGCCCTGGTCCATGGGACTGGAGATGCGCAATCTCGGTGAATTATCGGCGTCGACGGCCGCCGCCTGGGGCCGCGCTGCGGCACTGGGGGCCGTCGGCGACAACTCCGGTTCTGCCTTCTGGATTTCCCAGGCCATCGGCGGCGAGTTGACCGACCACACTGAGGCGATGGCCCTGGCGTCCATGCCGCTATTGGCGACCGGTGGCCAGCCAGAACTGGCACTTCGAATCGGCTCCACGTTGACCGGCAGCGCCTGGAATCCGGAAAATAACCCCGATTACCTCGACGGTCTCATCGCCCTCTTTGCCGTCGTCGACGAGGCCCAGACGCTGCGCGACCGAATGGAACACCGCCAGGGATTGCTGGAGCGCCACCACAGCCATCGCGCCGGCTGGCACCAGTGGTATGAGCTGCGCATCGAACTCGCTCAGCGCCGCGGCAGCCACGGTCCGGCCTACCGGGATGTCATCGCCGACCTCCAGGATGACGAGTTGGATGGCTGGGCGCTGGCGGTGTGGGCACTCCTTCAGAGTCACAACCTGACGCTGCCCATCGTCGACGACCCCGCCGACCTCGACCACCGATTCTCGGATTACGACGCCCACCATCTGTGGACGGTCCTGCGCGGTCGTCCACTCGACCAATGGGCTCCGGCCTGCGCGTCCGACCCCGGCGATGCCGCCTGCGCTGCCAGTTCCTATGGCTGGATACCCACCGACGATGGCGCCAACGGGTCACGGGTCATCCAGGCATTGTCGACCACGGCGGCTCCCACCATCCGCCATGGATACTCCGAGGCGACAAGGGGTCAGCCATTTCGCCAATTTCAATCGCCATTAAAGACGGCGGCCTACTGGATCGCCCTGTCTCCACTGGTCGACGAGCAGTTACTTCCGACCGTCACCGAGGCGGCCCTCACCGGCCTTCGCGATGGCTTCGAAGACGACCACCAATCGCTGTGCGACGAACGCGACCAATGGAAGGCCCGATTCGACAACGCCGCCGCCCGAAGCGACGTCACCGACGCCGGAGCCGTTCGGCGCCAATGGATCGGTTTTCTCGACTGGTGGACGCTCCACGGCATCGACGGGCTGTGTGGCGACTTCGAAGACCTCGCCGATGCCCTGGCATACCACGCACCGGATTCCGATTTCTGGCGGGCTGAGGTGTTGTCGCTTCTGGAGGCGAAATTTCTCGAGGAGTCGACTTCCACCAGTGGTTTCGACGATCTTCAGCGGGCCGCCCTCCTGGCCGACGACCTCGGCGATGACGAAACCTGCGCCCGCTGGAATCTGGCACTGGTCGTCGCATCCGCCCGCTCAGCGCGCCTCGATACGGCCAGCGACCACCTCAACGAAGCCTCGCGCTGTCTCTCCTCCGACGATGCGCTGGAGCCGGCACACCGTTTTGTGACGGCATATCTGGAATTTGAACGCGGCGCAGGCCGCAGCGTCGTCCGCGACCGCGCCACCGAAGATGCCATCGATCACGCCACGCGGCGACGGAGCGAAGGCGATTTTTGTATCGGACTGGACCCGATCGGCTTTCGCCTCGAAGAGCAGCTTCCAGAAGAGGTGATGCGCATCGCCGACCACATCGACCTGGAAGCGGGTCCCCCGGGAGCCTTCGCATTGCGCACCGCCAGTACCGTCGTCGGACAGGCCCGCGCGGCCTATCTCGCCGGAATTCGCGACCTCCAGCGCGGCGAACTCGAGGCCGCTGCTCAGGCCCTCGATCATGCCCGCCTTCACTTCGCCCATATCCGCCATCTGCCGGGAATGGTGCGCATCGGGTTTATCGACGATGTCATCTTCGATGGACAACTCGAGCAGTGGGCCGACGACGAATCGGATCCCCAATTCGACAATGTCGATACCGACGAACCACTGGAGCAGTTGCGCAGCGGTGGAGCCCATCGAGTCGCTGGCGACGGTGTCGACTCCACCGCCTCGCTCTCCGATAATCAGCTCACACTCCTTGTGGCCGCACTGCTGATCGACGGACGCGATGATGAAATCGACGCGGTAATCGACGATTTCGACCGGCCTCCCGAACGGCTCTGCCAGGCCCCTTCGACGATTGGCGACGATGCGCCGTCGCCACCGGTCATCATCGGAGACGATGCCGATGACACCGAAGAATGACACTCATTCCACGTCCGCAGGTGCGGCCCCCCAAGACCTGGATGCACAGCTGCGACGACTCACCGATGACCGGTACCGAACCGAGCGCGAACTCGGCTCCGGAGCAATGGCCACAGTGCTACTGGCCCAGGACACTGAATTAGACCGCCTGGTTGCGATCAAGGTTCTTCACTCCCACCTATTGGACGACGAGACTCATCGAGCGCGTTTTCGACGGGAGGCAGAAGCCGTCGCTCATGTCGACCATCGAGGCCTGCTGGAGATCCATGACTTGCTGGTGGACTCCGACGAGTTTCTGGCCATCGTCATGGAGTACGTCACCGGCCCATCGCTCGACGAGGCACTGGAGGCCAGCCCCCCGCTCTGTCCGGAACTGGCATCGCAGATCGCCATACCGCTATTGGAGGCGCTGGCTCACATCCACGACCGGGGAATCATCCATCGCGATATCAAGCCCGAAAACATCCTGGTTGGCGATGAGGACGGACGTCCGCGACTGACCGATTTCGGCATCGCACAGGTTCTCGATGCGGCGTCGCTGACCGACACCGGATCGGTGATGGGAAGTCCGGCGTACATGAGCCCGGAGACGGTCGAGGGCGAGACGGTCGACGCCCGAAGCGACGTCTTTTCGGTGGGCGCAATTCTGTACGAAATGGTCACCGGACAGCGGCCGTTTTCCGGGCGCGCTCCGGCAACGCTGATGCGCAATATCGCCGAGGGGCGACATCGCCGCGCCGATCACGTCCGGGAGGCGGTGGGGCGGCGCTTTGGCGATATCCTGGAGCGGTTTTTGAGTACCGATCGCCAGTACCGCCCGGCGTCGGCGCAGTCGGCCGCCGACATCCTGGACGACTTCGTCGCCGATGCCGTCGGTCACGAGCGCCCCGCCCCCAAAGCCTGGCTCGACGCCCCCGCGGAATATTCGTCTCGTCTCCGGGAACGCGTCGCCCGGCGCCTGAAGGAAGTCGCCGATGCCGCGATCGATGGCGGCGAGCGCTCCCGGGCGGTGGCCGTCATCGAACGCCTCGACGCACTGGACTCCGGCGACATCGACATCGGACAGATGCTCGATGACCTCGACCAACGCGACGGAGAGAAATCCGACGAGTCCGGCGAGCAAGACCACGGTCGGCGCCTTCGCACCGTCGCCGTGTTGGCCCTCGGTCTTACCGCCGTGCTCGCACTGGGCGCGTGGTGGATCGGTGACGACGAAACGGCGACCGACATCGAGTCAGAACCTCCTGCCAGCGATGCGATCGGCGCCGACACTGAATATCGCGACCCCGTCGACGGAATCGCCGAAGCACTCGACGATGCCCGCCACACCGCGCAGTACCACACCGACGCCGTCGAATCCGGCGTACAAAGCGCCAACCGCACGGTCCATCGGGCCACGCACGTCGCCACCGCCGTCGACTCCCAATTGGCCCGTCCGACCGCGCCGTCGGAGCCTCCAGATATCTCGACAGGCGACGCAGAAACCGACGAACGTTCCGACGAACAACCTCGTTACGAAGTGTCGTTTCAACTTCGTCCGCCCTCGGCGACATTGACCGTCGACGACCGCGAATACGATGCCATGGAGGCACTTCGCGGCATCGAATTCCATGAAGGCCCACAGGAGCTCCGAGTCGACGGCCCTGGTGCCAGAGCTCATCGTGAGATCCTCGACGTCGATGGCGACACTGAATCGCAGCACACCGTTGTTCTGGAGTGGAAAGATGGCTACATTCTGGTCGACGTCGATCGCGACGCACTGCTATGGTCCGGCGATCAGTCAACGCCACAACGGGTCTCCGCCGGTCAAACCAAACGACTGTCGGTGGGCTTTGGCCGTGCCGATGAAGTCGAGGGCCGCCGCGACGTCACCGTCCGAATCGCCCCACGAGACAACCTGGAAGATACGCGAGAGCGCACCGTCGAGGTGCGCCCCGGCAGTGAAACCTCTCTGGCATTATCGCTGGACGACAGCCATGAATAGCTCCTGCTCCGCCCAAATTGGCGATTCCGAATCCGCCTCCCCCTGGGGCCGCCGTATCCGCCGGAACCGTGCCTTGTGGTCTCTGGCATTGCTCCTCGCGCTGGGCCTCCCTGCCACAACGTGGGCGATGGCTTCCGACAGCGACGTCGACGACCGAGTCGAACGGGCCTACGACGCCGCCGAGGAGTCGCGTTTCGATGTGCTGGTCTCGAAGTTGGAGCCCCTGATCGACGATGCATCGACGTCGGACCCGAGGGCTCACCTTCTGTACGCTCTGGGGCTACTCTACGAGGCCGATCCTGGAGAAACGGACGCCATCGACGAGCAGATCGAACGGGCCCTCGAATCCGACCCGGCACTGGAGTTGGATCCGCTGGTCTATCCACCCCGGTTTATCGACCGCGTCGACGAGATTCGACGCGATGTCGTCGACCCCGACGAATTGCAACGTATCGAGCCCGAGCCTCTGTATATCGAACGCCGCGTCGAACGCCGGTCGCGACTACCCCTTTATCTGCCGGGAGGGACCGGCCAGTTTTACAACGGTATGCCCTTTCGCGGAGTGACATTCGCCGCCGTCCAATTGCTGGGACTGGCCGCCAATATCGCCGGTCACTGGTCCGTGGAGTCGATGCGCTCTGCATCGGGCCAAATCCCCGCCGCAGATATCGACCGGGCCCGCGGATGGCGGCGCACCCAGCACGCCGGTATCGCCGTGCTCCTGGGCGGATGGATCATCGGCGCTGTGGAGGCTCACCTCAATTTCGAGCCGGAGACTATTCGCATCCGTCTTCTCGAAGAGCCTCCCGACGAGTTGTATCCCGAGTTTCGCGACCGCACTGGTCTTCCATTGCGCCCGGGGTTAACGTTCCAGTCGCGCTTCTGACGCTGCACCCGCCTTCCATGCTCTTTGACCGGACACAGGTTTATGGCTTTTTTGCACAGCGACGATGACTCGACCTCACCGCAGACCTGGGTCCTGGAGCGACGGATTACCACCATCGGCGCCGGACCGGCCGCCGACATTCAACTCAGCGGCGACGACGTCGCCGATACGCACGCCACCATCAGCCTGACAGGGCCTCATTTCGCTATCCGACGGGCCGCCGACAGTGCCCCTGTTGCCGTCAATGACAATGCACTGATGGAGCGAACGGTGTTGGAACACGGCGATACCATCGGCATCGGCGACTGCCGTCTCGAATTCTCCCATCTGCGCGAGCCCCGATCTCCATCGGTCGGGCCAGGCGACGACAACCGCCGGCGTCTGGAGAGCCTCGAATACATGCAGCATCTGGCCGTCGATCTGCTGGGCACTACAGAATTGGAGGAGATTTTCGAGGGGATCATCGACGCTGCCATCGAATTGACGGACGCCGAAAAGGGGTTCTTGCTCCTGGCAGACAGCGGCGACTGGACGATTCGCGTCGCCCGCCAAATCGATCCGGAAACGCTGTCGGAGACCGACCCTCACCTGTCGGATTCCATTCTCGATAAGGTCATCGCAACCCGGGAGCCGATTATCGTTTCCGACGCCCGAAACGACGCGCAATTTCGCGAAGCGCAATCGATCATCGATCTCGAGTTGTGCAGTGTCCTCTGTGTTCCCCTGCTCGACCAGGGCGAATTACTGGGCCTGTTATACGTCGGCAACGACTCGATTACCGATCTCTTCGACCGATTGGATCTGGAGTTGCTTTCGATTTTCGCTGCTCAACTGAGCCTATTAATTTCGAGAGCCATCGTACTCGATGAGTTGCGCGAAGATCGAGACCGACTCCAACAGCAGATCGAACAACATCGATTCGGCTCCATCATTGGCTCCAGCGAGGCGATGGAACCCGTATTTCACGCCGTCGATCGCGTCGCCCCCACCGATGTCACCGTGCTGATCACCGGTGAGACCGGCACCGGCAAGGAATTGGTGGCCGCCGAATTACACCGCCGCTCCAATCGCGCCGAACAACCATTTATTACCATCAACTGCGGGGCCATCCCCGAGGATTTACTGGAGAGCGAATTATTCGGCCACGAAAAGGGGGCGTTTACCGGCGCCGAATCCCGAAAAGACGGAAAGTTTCACGCCGCCGACGGTGGCACCATCTTCCTCGATGAAATCGGTGAGATGCCGCCGTCGCTACAGGTCAAGATGTTGCGCGTCCTCCAGGAACGCAAGATCAGTCGCGTGGGCGCCAACACCTACGAAACCGTGGACATCCGCGTTCTGGCGGCAACCAACCGCCAACTCCAACAAGATGTCGCCGACGGCGATTTTCGAGAGGACCTCTACTACCGGCTCAATGTCGTCGAACTGCACCTTCCGCCGATACGCGACCGCGGCGATGACGTCGTCCTTCTCGCCCGCTACCTCGTCGACACACTGGCCGATGAACTGGACCTTGCGGACAAACAACTCAGCGCTGACGCCATCGACGCCATTCGCCAGTACCACTGGCCGGGCAACGTTCGACAACTGGAAAATCGAATCAAAAAAGCGCTGGTTCTGGCCACGGGCTCCACGATTGGGCCGACGGACCTCGACTTGGAACCCGATTGCCTCCCAGAGACCATATCACTGGCGGAAGCCAAGGAAGAATTCGCGCTGGACTACGTGCTGACCGTACTGGAGCGAAATGACGGCAACCGCAGCCAGACGGCTCGAGACCTGGATATCGATCCACGGACCGTTTTTCGCTACCTCGAAAAGAGTGAATCCTGATCGCCATCTCCGCGCCCATCGACGCCGTGCCCTGGCTATGACACCATTGTCGTACCTACAGCCATCCCAGATGTTATGTTGCCGCCACACTATCCCGGATTTGCCATGAATACCCCGCGTTGGACCCGCTGGGCGTTGCTGGCACAGTGTTTGCTTATCATTGTGCTGACCGGTTGCTTTGGTGCCCCCGTCGAAGAGGAACCGCCGCAGGTGAATACGCCACCGCATATTGCCGCTGATTTTATCTCCCCGACACCAGACGTGGTGCGCGTCGAATCGGATCAACCGGTGACACTATCGGTCGAGAACCTCCTCGACCAAGGCGCCGACGATCACCTTCATTACGCCGTCATCGGTCACCGAAGCGGGATCATCGAACAGGCCACCGCCAGTCGTCGACCCACCGATGAGCGGTATCGCGAGGTATTTCACTTCTACGAGGGCGTCGAGCTCGATATTGACCCCTGTGTACAGCGACTGCGCGACGAGGACGACGAATTGATCCGAGTTCACGTCACGGATCGCCCCTTCGAGAGTGTGACTGAAGCCGGCGTCGAAATTGCTGAAGACGCCTATTTGACCACTCATCGCTGGTTGCTTCGTTTTCGACCTCAGATCTGTGAATGACGATGACTACGAGCCGATCGACAATAATCCTCGACGCATGGAGCGCTGTGCCGAGTCCGGCCTACGTCGGTTTTTTGACCGTTCTGGTCGTGGCCACGGGCTGCCCGGCCTCTCCCACCGATGGTCAATCCTCTGACACCCCGATGGCGTCACTGGATTCCCAATGCGTCTCCGATGGAGAATGCCCCGACGAAAAGCGATGTATCGCCGGGCTTTGCAGTATCGAAATCGACTCCGACACCCTGCGCTACGGACTCGATATCACTCCATCCAATTCATCGCCGGTTCCTCCGCAAGGACTGGATGTCGAGAATCGTCCGCTTCTCGATGCCGAGGCCCGGGTGCTGATGGCCGAACGTGTCTCGGGGCAGCTCGCGACCACCGACGGCGATTCGGCCCCGGCAGGGACGTTGGTCGTCGAACCCGTCGATTCCGACGCCTCGCCTTCCCAGCAGATTGTGCGCGACGGTGAATTTACGATTCATCAACGGCCCGGTCGCTACGCCCTGTCCTACATCGTCGATGATGACCGGTGGCCCCGCATCCCACTCGGTGAATACGATATTACCAGTGCCGACGATGGCCTGGAACTTGAAATGCCGCACTTCGGCGAATTGCGCACCGTCTCCGGACATCTGGAGCGGACGGCCCTGGAATTACTCGATATCCTGGCCGAACCCGTCGAGGACGCCAAGGTCGTCGCTCACTCCCGAAATTCCGATCGTCAATCCCAGTTCGCCACAACCGACGAAGACGGCGAATTCGTCCTCCACCTGCCACCCGGAAGTGATGAGTTCGACATCATGGTCCGACCGACCTCGGACAATCCGATCGTCCCTCGGGCGACATTCCCCCGCGAAATCGATGGTGATACGAACTCCGTCTCCCTGTCGTTGGGCGAATTAGATCTGGAGCTGGCGACACTGGCCCTCGACGTCGACACCTCCTCACGACCGGAACAAGAGCCCGACTGGCGGGATATGCGCGTCGAAGTCCAGCGCCCCGTCGACGCCGGAGAATTGCGTCTCACACCTCCCATCGAAGACGGCCAAATCGATACCAACCTCCCCTTGGGCGATTATGAAATCGAGATCATACCCCCGGCGGACTCCCCGTGGTCTCCGGTGAGCCGCCAGATCTCATTGGTCGACAGTATTTTTTCCGACGCCATTGAGTTACCGGCCCGACCTCGTGTTGTTGGCAAGATCACCGGCCCCGACGATCGAGAACTCGGTGGCGTCCGCATCGATATCGAACCCCTTGATGATGCTATTGCCGCTTCGAAGCCGATTCGCACCAACGACGACGGCTCCTTTGAGACGTGGCTCAGCCCCGGTGAATACCGAATGGTCGCTCGCCCCCCCACCGACCAGGGGCTTCCAACCATCCTCCAGCATATCGACGTCGATCACGACGGCGCAGAAGTTGATGTCCAGCTTCCGCACGGCGTCATTGCCACCGGCCGGTTGACCACAGAGGCCGGTGATGGCATCGGCTACGCCGCGATCACTGCTATCAACGATGACGACTTGCCCATCGCCCGATCTCACACCGATTCCAGCGGCTTGTACCGACTGGTGTTACCCCCGTCGATTCTCGAAGATTCATCGCAGTGATCCGATGTCAGCAAACGCACCGGGTCAATCCGTTTCGCCATCGGCGGTATTGCTCTCTAGATCTTCGATAGCAGGCGCCGACTCCGTGCCGCGAAGCTGTTCACGGACTCGAGAAAGCATTTTGTAGAGGTCCTGGTGTTCTTGTTGGCACCGCGTTCCCCACCGCCGATAGCGCTGCTCCCAACGAGGTTCAAACTCCTGGTGTTCACCGGCCAGGTAGGCCAGATCGGCTGCCTCATCAATGCAGTCGAGGTCGGCATCATCGGCCGTCACCGGTGCCCCCGTAAATGGATCCCAGATGCGGTCTTGCTGGATCCCCTGGATGGCACTGACAACCATGGGAATAGCTACCAGCAACGCCGCGCCAAAAAATACGACGTATCCCACCCGACGGACTACCGTTTCCGTCTTCTGGAATGTCTCAGTGGCCCGCTGTTGCTGTTCACTTTCGCTGTTTTGACCGCCATTCATGGAAACGTCACCTGCCAAGAGTACATCGGAACTGAGCCCGATCTGTCGAAAACTTTGATCCGATAGACTACACCTCGGACCTCTTGGATAATCGAAGGTGCCCTGCGACGCAATCAAAGGTGACGCAACACACCACCGGAGACTTCACAGGCTCCCACGGCGCAGGGTCTAGTGCTGCCCTTCGAAATTACGCCGGGACCACCCATGTACTTCCGGCGGTCAGCCCTGGTCGCAGGCGACTCAAGGCTCGATTCCCATCGATCGATCGGGTCGTTCAGGCCGAAATCTCGACCTCCACATTATCGAACTCCGGCATGGTTTCCAGACGCTGTTTGGCGATTTTCCAGGCCAATTCCATCACCCAACTGACCGATCGATCATGGCGAAGCGCTTCTCGTTTGGCTTCGTTGACCATATTCTCCGAGAAATACAGCGTCATCTTCTTCTTGTTGCTCACGTACGCGCTCCTCACATCTACGACTCAATACAATATCTCGGCATCTAAACTGCAATCCACCGCCGGCGATTTCAGACGTTGGCGCCCGCGGCGAAACCAACCATATTGAGTCGCGACCCGCGGTCAAAAAATTCCCCCGTACCAGACCTGCTCCCATGACTTCCGGCCCCCGCGACGATCTCGAACCTCTTCTCGAGGCGACCCTCAACCGCTGTTGTTTTGAGGAACGTCTCGACGACGACCCCGTCGGTCTTGTCCGGCCCTACGGACGCCCGGAGGACCGAGAAGTAGCGGCCCTTATCGCGAGTTGCCTCGCCTATGGTCGCGTCGACCTTCTGCGCCCGGCCATCACGGAAGCCCTGGAGCCTCTGGGCGCCCATCCGGCGACATTTCTGCGGCGGACACCGAAGGCGTCCATCAAAGAGCTGTGGCCGGACTTCACCTATCGAATGACCCGGGGGGCGGACCTCCGAGATCTGGCGTGGTCGATCGCTGTGACACTGCGCTCCGAAGGGAGCCTGCAGGCACTGTATCGGGCTCCCTGTGACGGAGAATTGCCCATCGACGATATCGATACCCATCTTCGCTGCGCATCGTCGTGGATCGAAACACTGCGCGAGCGCCGACTGCGCCCGACGGTGGAACGCGGATTTCGCTATCTACTCGTCGACCCCGCCGATGGCAGCGCCTGTAAGCGACTCCACCTCTTTTTTCGCTGGGTTGTCCGCGGTCCGGGCCCCGTCGACATGGGCATCTGGGATTGCGTCACGCCGGCGTCACTTCTGATGCCCCTCGATACCCACACCAGTCGGCTATGCCGGTATCTCGGCATTCTCGACCGAAAGAGCGTCGACGGCAAAGCAGCCCGACTGGTCTCCGAACATCTTCTTCAGTACGACGGTGACGATCCCCTCCGCTACGATTTCGCTCTGTGTCACCTCGGCATTAGCCAGCGATGCATTCACCGCCGATGCCCCGACCGATGTCCGGAGTGCCCCATCGAGCCCGCCTGTGTCCTTCCCGGCGAATCAGAGGAGTAGCTGGGTTTAGAAGCGGTCAAAAAAGCGGACCGAGCAGCCCAAGACGACTCGGTCGCGTTGCTCCCAGCGCACCCCAAGAGTACTCGGTCGCGTTGCTCCCAGCGCACCCCAAGAGTACTCGGTCGCGTTGCTCCCAGCGCACCCCAAGAGTACTCGGTCGCGTTGCTCCCAGCGCACGAAGAAGGCGGACAAATCAGCCGGCGAATGCCGATGGGAGACTTGTTTGACCACTTCTCAGGTCATCCCGCCTGGCATCGACTCCAGGGCTTCCAGGCTGACGAGATTGACGTCGGTGACGAGCTGTACAATAAACCCCACCAGCAACGTATTGCCCACAAAAAACAGCACATAGATCACCAGCAATTCAAACCACCGACGATTAGGTGAAATGACGGCCGTCGCCGCCAGGCTGACGAATCCCGAAATCGCCGCCACCCACGCCAGAAGCTCCGGGTAGACTGTGGTAATGACAACTACTGATTCCATCTCGAATCCCGCCGGTCCGAACCATCGCCTTCAGATCCATCAGTTCGGCCGGCAATATGGAGTAAGTTAAAGAAATTGATGGTAAAATGGGCCACAACCGGCGCCAGGATATTGCCGGTGTACATATACAACAACCCGAAACCAAAACCCATCACGACGGCCATGATCGTCCAGGGCAGAAACTTCTTTCGATCCGGTCCGATGTGAATCAGCCCGAAGACCAGACTGGCAACCACGAGTCCGATCCACTCGTTGCCCGGCAGTTGTCCAAACGCCAACTCCGAGAGCGCCTGCTGAACAAAGCCCCGAAAAAAGACCTCTTCTGCGACGCCACTAGTCACGGCGAAGACCAGTACCTGAAAGGACGTCAATTCGCCCAAAATCTTGCGAAACTCCCGGGTCAGCGTCTCCGCCCACTGCGTCGTGTGCTCCAGGATGCGGCTGGAAATCACGGTCACCACGCCCAGCGCGGCGCCGAGTGCCACATCGACCCAGATTGGCTGTCCCCAGCCCTGGTGCCACTCCAGGACATCCAGTCCGAGCCACAATGAGCCCAGTAGCCAGGCCGCCAGGGTCAAAATCCCGTAGAAGACCACCGCCAACCCCGTCGACATTCCACCCGGTGGTGGTTTTACGGGTTGGTCGCCGTCTTGGATTTCCGGTGTCGAACCGTAGGGTTCCTTGGCGGGGTCGTCATTCACGACGGGGCGTCCTCGTGTTCTTCGAGTAGTTCAGTCGCCTGCTGCTCGAGCTCCGGCCGACTCTCCTGGCCGCGAAATCGCACCGTGGCTGCATTGTAGGGGTACAACCGCCAGTCGACGTGAAAGCGGATATCGCGCTGACTTCGAAAGTAGGCCTCCAGTTTTTCAGCCAAGAACTCGATGGCTCCCAACAGCCGTTTTCTGGAGGTCGTCTGCTCTAAAAATCGCCGGTCCTGATCCTGCTCGATGACCGCCGCCTCCAAATCTAAACGAGAGGAGTCGTCGGGCAACGCGAGCGACAGCTCGGCACAGACGAAATCCTCTTCGTCCTCAACAGAGAGCTGAATACTCTCGCCGGGTTGGAAATAGGCGCGAAGTCGGGCCTTGATTCGCCGTTCGATTTGTCGCAGTGCAGCGTCGGTGACAACCACCGGAGGCTGCGATGCTGTATTCTGGGGATTGGTCATGTCCGCTCCTCACTGTTGGGCAGAGACAATACCTGTCGAGTCCAAGTCTTCGAGACGTCGACGCCAGTCGGCATCGGCGAAGATTCGGGCCGTGCGCGTCTTCGAATTACGAACCAATTCCACGATCACACCACCCCCAGGCCACGCACCGGGTATGCGATCGAGCCACTCGACGCAACAGAACGCATTGCGTCGCTCGACGGCATCCCAGTATCCGATCGATTCCAGACCGCCCCAGCCCTGGAGGCGGTACAAATCGATGTGCAGACAAACAGGCGACGTCTCGTACTCCTGAATTAGCGCGTAGGTCGGGCTCGTCACCGGTCGTGAAAAATCGGGATCGACGCCCTGGACGACCCCTTTGACAAAGGTCGTCTTCCCCGCTCCCAGCGCTCCGACCAGCCCCACGACGTCACCCGCCGTAGCGCGGCGTCCCACCCAGTTGCCGATTCGACGCGTCGCCGCCTCGCTTTCGAGTTCCACCGTGGCCGACGGTCGCTTCGACAACCCGTCGTATTCTGCGGGATCGATTCTATGGGATCGGTTACTCATCGATGGCGTCCTGGGTCCAATGCACCGTCAGCGGACCGGAATCGGGTATTCCACGCCGCGTTCGTGGACGGCGCCGTGTTCGGGGAAACGCATGCCGCGGAAGCGCTCGATGAGACATTCTCCGACCGGTTCGCTTTCATACTGGGACTCTTTGAGCTCCACACCGCCCGTCGTTCCCGAGGGGCGAATGAAAAATTGCACCGTCACTCCCGTAAATGATGGGTCCTGACGGGCTTCCATCAAGACGCACTCTCGAATCGCCGAAAAATCGGAGGTGATGACACTGTTGATCTCCTGATCGGTGAGATGGTGATCGGTGCCCGAGTCCTCGCCGAGATCGACCTCCGCTACGTCCTGCCGCTCCTCGGCCTGCTGTGGTCCGCCCGCCGGCTGTTCGGAGGCCGGCTGCTGGGATTGGGCCTCGGCGATCTGGCGTTGAACCTCTTCTTCGCTGGCCTCTGGGTTAAAGATTCCCTCCAGAACGTCGGAGTCGACCTCCATGGTCTGAAAATCCGTCGGTGGCGGAGAAAAGTGATAGTTATCCATCGAGGCGAAGGCATCATCCAGGGGAATCGGCTCCGGATCCGGTTGCTGCAACCAGAACCAACCCATGGATGCCAACACGCCGAGGGCACCGATGATTCCAATGACGAGTGCGGCCTTGCCGCCGGATTTGACCTTCTGTTCGATTTCGGCCCGGCGCTCGGCCTGACGCCGACGCCGCTCTTCACGGATCGGGATGTACTCGGCGACCGCTCCCTCGAAGACCTCGAAGTCCTGAAGTGGTTTGCGTTCCTGGGTGATTCGGTCCAGGACCTCCGAGTGCTCGTCGATTTCGTCGTCGTATAGTTGGTCCAGTATCTCCTGTTCGGTAAACGGCCCGTAATCGAGGCCGTCGATCTCGACGAGATACCGATCGTCGGCCTCGCCCTTTTGTGGGCCGCCACCGATGTCGTCGGGCTCGAAGATATCGAAGAGCTCATCGCCATCGTCTTGCGGCGCCTCAACGGCAGGCTCGATCGGGAGCGCTCCCGACGGAGGAGGCCCCTCCAGACGGGCCCCGGCATCGCGGGCGACCTCCTCAAATTCCGCGCGAAATTCACCGACCGACCCCGGTCGCTGGCCGGGATCTTCAGACAGGCAACTGGACACCAGGCTAAAGAGCGCCGGCGGGTATTTTGACAGAGCATCGACAGCCATGTCGTGGGCTTCTTTGCGCGTGCTCGGAAGACCGGTGGGGCTGAGCAATTCGGCGGCGATCATCCCCAGACTGTACAGATCGGAACCGGGACTCAGCCGCGAGGGGTCGGAGGCCGCTTCGGGGGCCACATAGATGCTGTCGATAAAGGGTCCCTCGCCGCGCTCGAAGAGATGTCTGCTGACCACACGCCCGACGGCCAGATTCCCCACCTTTACCGCTCCATCGTCTTCCACGTAGATATTGTAGGGTGTGAGGACCCCGTGACAGATCTCGCGGCGATGAACCGCCTCCAGTCCATCGCAGGTGTGCGCCAGCACTGTGAACGCATCGCGCAGACTCAGTGTGCGCCCTTCGTCGCGGCGGCCGGCCAACAACTTCGACAGTGTGGCACCGTCGCCGTATTCCATGGCCACGAAGATATCGCCGCGGTCGGTGCGCCCCATGCCGACAGCTCTCAGTAGGTTCTGATGCTCAATGGAACTGGCCACACCGATTTTTTTTCGCAGACGTTGAAACCGCTCGTTTCCCGGAAAGGGCATCGTCAACACCTTGACGACCACCGGCTGCTGCGTCTCGGCGTCATTGCACAGATAGCTAACTCCGCCACCGGAACTTCCGAGGTAACGCTCGACGAAAAACCGCCCCCCTACGGAATCTCCCGTCTGGAGCGTCGTCTCATCGGGAATATCCCGACTCCCGCGAACACCGGGTGCCTTTTTCTGGACGGCCGGGCTCGGCGGCGGTCCGGGAGGCCCTCCGGATGGCACCTCCGGGGGAGCCGCCGATTTCGGTGGCTTCCCGGACTTGCGGGAACGGGAATTGCGGTCGGTCGTTGCGGCATCGTCGGAGGAATCAGTCATCGGAGTTCGTCCCCTCTTCGACATCATTGGGTTTGCGCTCGCCCGGGGCCGACGGAGCGCCGGTGGTATCTTCTCCGACCTCGCCGTCATCGGCATCAGCTTCATCGATCAACTGGAGCGGCCGTCGTTCATCGATGGGCAAATCGACGTACCAGCGACCATCGTCTCCACTCCATCGAAGCGGGACATCCGTACTGCGATCATCGCGAAATTCCACGAGTACCGCCAATTCCTCTCCGTCGGATGGTGCTTCCGGTGTCGCCCCGTCAGTGCGCATTCGAGAAATCAACATCGGGCTCTCCATACGGGTGACCACCAGCATATCGGTGCGCTCTATTGGCGGATCACCGTCAAAATGATCGTCCAACTCGTCGTAGGCGGTCTCCAGTTGCCGACGCGTCGGTGGCCACACCGACTCCATGGCGCGTTCGACGTCATCGGCTCGCAGGTCGCTCCAGAAGGTGTTGACCACGTCTTCCGGCGACTCGCTGGTCTCATCGCATCCGGTGATGACGCCACCGCACAGGACAACGGCGACAAGCGCCCAGATCAATTTTGGAACAACGACGCCGCACTGCATTCGATGGTACTCGTGGTTTCAGAAATAGGTCAACGCATTCGAACCCATCGGTTCAACCACCGGTGGTCCGCCCGTTGTCCGTCAATCGTCGGAGTGGTCTGACGGTCCGTGAGTGTCGCGGGTTGTCTCTTCGAGTAACTCCGTCTCCTCCGTGGGGTGTTCAGGTTCCTCGACCTCATCGAGAATCTCAAGATTCCAACTCGAACTGACGGCCGTCGGGCCTTGCTGATCGTTCTCATGGACGTCGTCGAAACGCGGATGGGCTTCATCGAGATCCTCGGTTTCGGACAATCGTCGCTCGCCGTTCGCCTCGCCAGCAAGTGGCATCAGAAGGCCGAAGGCGACGAGTCGCTCGATGAGCCGCTCCAGGTCCTCGCCATCAGTATCACGGACCATCTGACGGGCCTCGCCAACCGTTCGCCGTTGTTGAAAAACTTCTACGATGCGAAGTTCTCGGGGATCCAAAATTCCCGGACCCAACCCTTCGAACCGCCCTGTTCGAGTCAACAACGAGGTGCCGGGGCCCAATTCCCGATCGTCGACGCTGTATTGCGACTGGCGCAGCACCTGAATCAACAACTCGTCGACGTCCAACTCCAGTGTTCGTACAGGCCACGACTGGCGACTTCCGGGCGGCCTTTCGACAAATGCAAACGACCCATCTTCGTGTCGGCAAAGCCGGTTCATAATACGGCGCGCTCGCTGCTGCGAGGCCATCGCAAGTGCCGCTTCGTCGATGATGCCATCTCGCTGGAGCTTCGCCGCCAACGCCTCCGGGCTAAGCGTGGTCCGTAAATCGCTGTAGTGGCGGTGCTGGCGTTCGTCGATCGCCCCCTGTTCATACAGGATATCGACCCGGGCATCGCCTCCCGTCTCCGCTGGGGCATCGATAGCCTGCAGGGTGCCCTGATCGATATAGAGAACGAACCCCTCTCCGTTCAGATCGATTTCCAGCGCACCGCGAAGCTGGCGCTCACGGATCGTATGCAATACGTCGATGACGGAAAGCGACTCCAATTGCCCCGAAAACCCCGTCGCCGGCGGCATCTCTTGGAGCGCATCGAGAACCCCATCCATACCGTTTCGTAGCATCGCCGATAGGATGCGCTGGAAGCGGTCGGCTCGGGTAGTCGGGTTCGCCGTCAATCCCAACCGATCCCAGTGTTCGGCGATGACATTGGCGAATTGGTGGGCACTGGAAAAATCTCCGGACATCACATCCTGGAGTGATGTCACCGCCGTGACGTGGGCCTGGGTCGATGGTTTCGACGACTCGCGCTCCGGTGTGGTCTCCTGTGTGGCGGTGTCGACTTCAGTATCCGGTTCGTCACTCCAGGGGTTGTCATCGACGAGTTCGGCAGCGGAGACTTCGCGCTTTTGCGCACGGCCGACACGTGCCCCACCGATATCTTTTCGCTCCGACAACTCCTCGACCTCCAGAATCATGCTGCTGCCGGCCCCGTCTAACTCCAGGACGTCGAGCAACTCCTCGGTCGACTGGCGATGTTCTTGGCCAATTGCGGACGCCGGCGACTCACCGGGCACCTCGACTGTCGGTAATTCTTGCTTCGAAGTCGACGAGGTCCCCGTTGAGGGATTCTCTTCACCTCCGGTGGTTTCGCTACCGATCCCGACGAGCTGGCGGCACCGCCTGCGCAGTTCGTCGGCGGAAAACGGTCGTTCAAGCCATGGGTGGTCGCCAGCCCGTTGGCGCGACGATTCCACACCACACACTAAATTCGGCAACTGCCGTCCATCGCAGTGCCGAATCCACTGTTCGGTCCCCGCCGCTCCGCTGTCGATATCAATGATGGCCAGGTCGGCCCCCACGGCTCCCGGCGGATGTCCCTGAAGAAGTTCGACTTCAAAAAGTTCCGATTCGTCGAGAAACTCTACCATCAATTCCCGGACGGTGGCGTTTCCCTGAAGGATTGCCACTATTTTCGGGGCTGTTCGGGCCATCGAGTTCGCTTCATCGCAGTCCAGAGATGGTCGGCCATCACCGGCCCCGGCCGCGAAGCGACCGGAGCCGGTGAGTCACGTCGATTGCTTCCGCAATCAATTGGTGACCACATCCTCTGCATCCTGATTTTCCAACCAGGCGTACAGCATCCGCAGTCGGTGATGGTCGGCCTGGTATTCCGATCCACCCTCGCCGCTTTCGGCATCCAGAATCTCGGCGACGCGATCCGAGAGCTCCGGGGCCGGCACTCGATAGGCGGCGAAGGTCAAGGTCTCGCGAAGCTCCAGGTCGTCCGTATCGATGGCATCAGCCACCACCGGGCCAGCGGCTTCTGGCGACATTCGACTCAACTCGAGGGCCGCTTTCTCCCGGGCGTGCTCCTCGTCGTGTTCGAGGAACTCACCGAAGCATTCCGCTCGCTCCGATTCATCGCCGATATCTTCGCATTCATCCATGACGTCAAACGCCACGAGAAAGGACTCCAGTTTTTCACTGAGGTCTTCATCCTCGATATCGTCGGCCAGCGACTCAATATCGGAGCGGTCATCGGCCTCGCCGAGATAGGCATAGGCCTGGGCCGCCAACCACTGCGGTCGGAGTTGTTCGGTCAATGGGACCGGGTCATCTCCATCTTCAGCGGCCTCAAATGCTCGCGCCATCGGCGGAAAAATTTCGGCGTCAGTCATCTCGAGCAGCGTCGACCGGGCGTCCCGATCTCCCAGGCGTGCCAGTGCCCGTGCCGCGTCCTGCAACATCTGGAAGCCGGCGGCCGGAGTCATCAAGACCTCCCATTCGTCGCCGAAGGTATCACCCTGGACGACCCGTTCCAGCACCGGGCGCGCTTCCGGGTCCCCGATATCGCCGAGACCGAATAGCATCTCGTTGATAATACTGCTCTGGGTGTGACGCCACGCCGGAGCTGATGCACTGACGAGGTCCGGTTCTTCGACTTCCGTCTCCAACTCCTCGATGTACAATTCGACGGCCTCCGGAGCGCGCATCGCCGAGAGGTGCTCGACGGCCGTCTCCTTGGCCTCGTTTTGCGTAAAGTGCTCATCGCCGAGCGGATCGTCGTACATCATCAACAGTTGGCTGACCTCTTCGTGTTCTTCGTCGAATAACGTCCGCAATTCGGGAATCATCGGGTGACCGATCTGCTGGATGGCCAGGCCACAGGCCTCGTCGACGGTTCCACCGCTCTCGCTCATCAGCATTCGGGCATAGGCCAATTGATAGCGGACCTCATCGGTAATCGCCTCCGGCTGTTCTGCTGCCAGAGCGCCGATGTAGTAACAGGCCGATCGATGAAGTTCGATCGGGAAATTATCGACATCCAGCTCCAGCACTTCGACGGCATGGTCGAGCGCGCCGTCGTCGGGCATGTGGGAGAGCCCGCGGAGAATACCGGCCTGCCGGTCGTGATCGGCGATTTCGCCGAAGATCTCGATGAGCTCTGGAATCGTCTCTTCCGCTTCCATTTCTCCGAGCGTCCGCGCCGCCGCCGCTCCATAGCCGGCGTGGTCGCCGGCGACTTCTTCGAGGTAGGCATCAGTGGCCTCCGGCAGCCGCCACTCGATCAGGCGCTGCATGATATCGGAGCGCATCCGGGGTTCGTCCAGATATAACTCACTGGCGACCGCCGCTGCTTCTGCCCGGTAGTCATCTGGAATATGTCGAAGCTGAGATATCGCCTGGTGTTGTTGGGTCGTCGACCCCTCTTCGAGTTGCAATACCACATAATCCGGGTCGTCCCAGTCGCCCGTCTCGCAACCGGTCATTGCCAGGGCCATTGCTGCCATTGCGACGGCGACTGCCACAACTTCGACAGTGCGCGCTGTGTTGCTCGTCTGTGCCATGAGCTTCTCCATTGAAACCTACTTACCTAATCTGCGAGTCGTGCTGGTAACTTCTGTGGCGCCATCTGACCTTCAGCGCTGTACCTTCCCGGGGGCGACGAAGGAGTTTCCGGGACTTAATTTTCGTCGTCCGGCGTCGGGACTACCCCAACATAGGGGATATGCCGCGAAAATTCAGCGTCATCGAGACCATAACCGATGACGAACTTATCGGGAATCTCAAACCCCCGGTAATCGATGGGGACATCGACGCTTCGATTCTCCGGCTTGTCGAGCAGACTACACACCGAAATTTCCTTTGGATGCCGGGTCTCCAGATTCTCAAGGAGGTAATTCATGGTCAGACCGGTGTCGATGATATCTTCCACAATCAAGACATTTCGGTCTTCGATGGGCATCGATAAATCAGAGTCCATCCGAACAACGCCGCTGGTCTCGCGGCGGCTGCCGTAGCTCGATAGCCCCAGAAAATCGATGGATACCTCCAAGTCGATACATCGGACCAGGTCCGACAAAAACATAAAGGACCCCTTCAAAACGCCGATGACGTGCAATTCCTCGCCGTCGAAGTCTTCAGTGATCACAGCCCCCAGCTCTCGACAGCGTTGCTCAATATCATCGGCACTGATCAGGACTTCGAGCTCTTCACGAGGTGTTCGCATCGGCATACTTCTCCGTAGGGGATGATTCATTCGATGGTGCCGACGACGGATAACCCTCTCCAAAACACCGCCGACATCGCGCTTCATATTGTTCATCGGAACCGACCAGCACCTGTTGCGGATCCTCGGCCAGTCGGTAACTTCGGTGCGCGGGATTTCCACAGCGCACGCAGATGGCCATCAATTTCGTGATGTATTCGGCGACGGCGAGCAATCGCGGCATCGGCTCAAAGGGCTCTCCGCGATAGTCCTGGTCGAGCCCGGCAACCACGACCCGGCGCCCGGAGTCAGCCATCGACTCGCAAAACTCGACGATCCCCGCCTCAAAAAACTGGACCTCGTCGATCCCGATGACTTCTACTTGCGACGTCAATTCGTCGCGCAACTCGTCGAGATCGTCGACCGCAGTTCCTGCGAGCGATTGCTCGCTGTGGCTGACGACGGCTTCATTGTCGTATCGATTATCGATGCGCGGCTTGAAGATCTGAACCTGTTGGCGAGCGTATTGAGCACGCGTCAACCGGCGGATCAACTCCTCGGTTTTTCCAGAAAACATCGGGCCGCAAATAACTTCCAGCCAGCCGACATCGCGAGGTTGTAGGATCATAGAAACTACTCTGGGAGGGAACGCGGCATCCAACTCATCGCCGGTGAGCACCGAAGATGGGCCATCATTAACGAGCATCGCTCGCCCGTGCAAGGCTCGGCTCACGTCATTTCGTTTGCTGCCGCCGATTCGTCTGCGCCGTGTCCGTCGATCCGCCTTGCATTGGCCGTTTATAGATCGAACTCGTTCATCAAAAACCCGCCGAGATCGACAGCGAGTCCCACCGCGCTGCGCAGTCGAACCTGCTGTGCCGCCTCCACCGGTCCGATGCGTCCGTTGGCGACGTCCTCGAGGGTCGACCAATCAACACTGAGTTCGGCGGTCTCCGCCCAGGACGGTTCGCTGTAATCATTGAGAATGATCTCAAAGCTCAGCGGTCCCTCTCCATCCGGGATATTGACGATTTCAACATCGAGTACGCCATCGAATTGCTCAAAGCCGCGTTTGATCGCATCATCGACGGTCATTCGCTCTTCGACGCCGTCGATCTGGCGATCCGCCGGCTCCACGAGTTCGCTCAGTAGCGCCATCGACCGGCTCCAAGAGTCGAGTCGGCCGCGAGCCGTCGCCTGCGGGAAGTCGATCATATCACCCTCAACCCCTCGCGCTCCCTCCGGCGACAACGATAGCGTGTAGCGCTGATCGCCATCATCGAAGACGATGCTGAAGATCAGCGACGTGTCGCAGAGTCGACCGAATTGCTCGATGCGATCGGCGTGCATCTCCGGGATTCGCTCGCAGATCACTTCCCGGGGAGACAATTCAGGATCTAGCACTTCACTCCATTCCATCGTCATTCTCCGGGATTTATCGAACGTCTTCCAAGGTTGACCGTCGACCACAGCAACAGGCATGCGACCACCATCGACAGCCCGTTTCCGGCCAGCGTCAGCGATTCTGCACATCCCGTTGTCAACAGCGAAATTCCCAGCATCAACAGCAGGCGATCTAGCATCGACACACTACCTTTAGAATACAAGATTCAGTCAAGATTGTACGATGTCATTGCTCCGACGTCGAGTTCGGACGCCATTGTCCGTCAAATAGCCATTCCGCAGGACCGGTCATCCACAGCGAGTGATCCCGCTGTTCAATCGTGATCACTCCGCCCGGAAGTTCTACATCCACGGCCTGTTCGACGGGGGCTCGCCCGGTCTCCCAGACGGCGGCGGCGACGGCACAGGCGCCGGTTCCGCAGGCCTCGGTGCGGCCAACTCCCCGCTCATAAACAGTGGCCCGAAAGGGAGCCTCATCGCCGGGCTCGACGTCGACGAACTCAATGTTGACCCCCTGCTCAAACCGGCGGTGATCGCCGTTGAGACGGCGCCCCACCTCATCGATGACCGACATCTCGGGTCGCTCAAAGACGACGGCGTGCGGGTTGCCGACATCGACAACGATGACGTCGAAGCGCCGCCCCGCAACCTCCACCGGTGTCGCGTTGGCGTCGACAGCAACCTCTCCCATCTCGACACTGACCTGGGATCGCGCACCGCCTTGCGATTGGACGTGACATCGGTGGACGCCGGCGTCGGTGTCAATCACAACGTCATCTCCCAGGTCCCAGCGCCGACGAGCGTAGGCGGCGACGCATCGTATGCCATTGCCGCACATCTCGGGGCGACTTCCGTCGCGATTGTAGACGGTCATCGACACCGCCGGGTCCCCGTCGACGGGCTCTACGAGCAACACACCATCGGCGCCAACGCCTCGATGCCGCCGACAGAGAGCGACAATCTCGCTCGTCGGCAATCCGCCGGCCGGGGGCTCACAGACCACAAAGTCATTGCCCAGCCCGTGGTATTTTTGAAATTCGAGCATCTCTTCAGACTCCGATCCGATCAGACCCGGGTGGCCAATCCCTTGAGGCGCTGGCGATGATCTGCCGTCAACTCCATGAATTCGTAGGCCATTCCGGGAACCAAGGTCTCATCGCCGTCGCCGGCGTCATTTTCCACCCTCACCACCTGGCCTCGAATCGAAAATAGCGCCTCCCCGTCGGGAGAGCGAAATATCAGGTTGTGGATACTTCCGACCTCAAACAAAAAATTGGTGCGCACAAACATTCCGGCCGGACTAAAATCGAGGCTTTCGACGGGAAACTCCCATCCCTCATCATCCTGAATCAAGACTTCCACACTGAGTTCTGTTCTCGGATAGCGCCGAACACCGGCGAAATTGAGGCTCGAACTCGGTTGGCGGCGAATGCTTCCATGCATGCCTTTCATAGCGTCCTCCCTGGACGGTTACCACGTTGTGGTCGCCCCGTGAACCCGCAAATATCATGAGACAGCGTAGACGAGGCAACATCAGCGGCGAGAGGCCAACATCGAACCCCACCGGCGATGCAGAGCATCGTCGAGGAGCGCGCCCAGAGCGCTAACGAGCAAGTACCTCTGGGAGCCGATGAAGGGATCTCGGTGCTGGTGAGCCGCAGTGGCTGGATCATGAGTCATCGGGGTAAATCGGGACAACCGGCGACGATTCCCAACCAGCCTAAGGGGGTTGTGGAAGCCGTCAAATTTTTTGCCCTCATCGCCGCCGGCAATGCCAATGGCTCGATCAGGGTCGTTCGACGCGTTCGACGAGGTCCGAAGCCGACTCCTCATTGTACATCGCCTCGATCAGCGACTGATAGCGCTCCAAAACCTCCGCCCGCCGCAGTGTTCCCGATGGAGTCAATGTGCCATTGCGCACCGATAGAAACTCGGGGATGACCGCAAATGAGCGGATCCGCTCGTGGTGCGAGCGACGGCGATTGACCTCGTCGATATAGGTCCTCAGCGCCCGGAGCAGACTCCGGTGGTTTGTCAACTCTCGGACCGGCCGCTCCCCGTCGAGTTCGTGTTCATCAACGAAGTTGAGCACGGCATCCGGCTCCAGCGCGATCAATGCCGCCAGGTAGGGCCGTCCGTCTCCGACGGCGAGCGCGTGTGCCACCAATTCATGCTCCGACAGCGGTTCTTCCAATCCGCCGGGCACCACGTGTTGGCCCGTGGATGTGACGATCAATTCTCGTTTTCGATCCGTCAGATGCAAGAACCCATCGCCATCGAATCGACCGATATCGCCAGTATGCAGCCACCCGGCGTCATCGACGGCCCTGCTGGCGCGATCGTTGTCTTCGATATAGCGCTTCATGACCGTGTCTCCCCGGACCAGAATCTCACCGTCCTCGGCAATGGTGACATCGACCCCCGGAAGCGGTTTTCCGACACTCCCGAAGCGGAAATCATCGGGCATATTGAAGCTGACCGCTCCGGACGTCTCCGTCAGCCCATACCCCTCCAGCAACAGGATACCGGAGGCGAAGAAAAACTCCGAGACCTCTTCGTCCAGTGGCGCCCCACCGGAGATCAAAACCCGCATCGAACCTCCCAGAAGCTCTTCCAGATCTTCGAGTAGGAGTTTCGAGAACAGCCGGTGCTCCCACTTCAGTAACAGCCCGACATCGCTATTTCCGGCCAGCCGCTGACTGACCGACTTGCCGACCTCCATGGCCAGCGGTAAGAGCTTCGATCGCCAGCGCCGACGCTCGATGCGCTCCACAATTTCGTCTCGCAGCCGCTCGTAGATCCGGGGGACACTGGCCATTAAGGTCGGCTGAAGTTGCCCCAGATCTTCCAGCAATTGTTGTCGACCTCGCCCAATTCCGATCGTCATCCCGTAGCCGACGGCGGCCAGATACAAAATCCGAGCAAAAATATGGGCCAGAGGAAGCGATAGGAGTTGGAGGTCGTCGCTGGAAAATAACTGAAGGGCCGCCAGCGCCTCGACCTGGCTGGCGAGATTCCCATGCGTCAACACGACGCCCCGTGGCCGTGCGCTGACTCCGCCGGTGTAGACGATGGTCAATTCCGAGTCCCCGTCGACCAGTCGCCGGCGCCCGGCGACATATCGGGGATCGTGGGCCAGGGCCGTTTGTCCAATCCCGCGCACGTCGTCAATGGACAATACATCCCACCGGTCGGGAAACGACAGCGACTCCATTCGAATCACCTCCGAGCTCGACTGACCTCGAGAGGCGACGAGAACATCGTCGTCAATATAGATGATCTGTCGAACCGTTTCCGCGGCGTTGCCGGCCTCCACAACCTTGCCGACTTGAATCGGATCTTCGACGACCACCGTCTCCACGGCGTTGTCCTGAAGGACCCGTCCCAGCTCGTCGGCCGATGTGGACACGTTCAGGGCCACGCTGACGGCCCCCGCCATCGCCAACGCCATATCGACCACCATCCACTGGGCCCGCGTCGACGCCAGCATGCATACCCGATCGCCATTGTCGACGCCGCGCTGCATCAACCCGGCGGCCATCCGTTCCGAGGCGTCCCACCACTCTTTCCAGGTCACCTCCTCCCAGACCCCATCGCGATAATGACAAAGCGCCGATCCCACACTGGAGCGATGGACCTGCTCTTCGAATAATTCCACGATTGTCTCAGCCATTGCGCCTCCCTGTGGTGCGGCGATGCATCCCGTCAACGACGAAGGCCCGTCCCCACCGATCGATGGACACGGGCCTTCGATATGCCGAGACCTGATATCAGTCGCTGTCCACCGTTTCTGCGCCATCACCGTCGGCCGAATCGTCCATATACTCCTCGGTGGCCGCCTCTCCGCCCCCGAAACTCAGCAGCGGCGATGGCTCGGCTGTCGCCAGATTGGCGAGCTCCTCGTCGACGACGGGAGCAATGGACTCCAGGCTCTCGGCCAACTCCTGGAGTTGTTCGACGCGATCGGCATAGCGGCTGATGGCATCGCCATCGTCAATATCGAGAAAATCGGTGGGCACCACCGGAACGAGGCTCTCCACCCGCACCTCATCAGGAGCGTTGGAGGCCAGCACGTGGACCTCGACTTCGCCCTCTTCGTTCGGCTCGAGTTCCTCGAAGTCATCGGGGATGACCACCAGGCGACCGGCGGCGGCAATGTAGTCGTCGGATGTCGCCTCCTCTCGTGCCATCCGACCCATATGCTGATTCAACCCAATCAGATCGAAGTCGACGGCGACCTGCTCATCATCGTCGATCTCGTCGGCCTGTTCCTGATAGGCCTCCAGGGCGTCGCGATCGGCGTTCGCCGTCAACTCGTAATGCCGGTATATCAACTCCTGGAGGACACTTGATTCGGCGATATACCGATTCAGCGGGTTGATGATATCATCGCCGAATAAAATTCGGTTATTGGGATAGATCCGGGCGTCGACGACGAATTCCAAATCTCGCAATTCTTCGGCAGCCTGGAAGTCAACATCCGTCGGATCCAGTTGATCGATGATCGCATGGGCCTCGTGAAACTCGTCGATGCGCGGCGTGACATCAGCATGGATCCGATCGGCATCGTTGATCCGTGCCTGCTCCAGATCGCGGGTCTGCCAACTGCTATTGGCCAGAAAACCAAAGATCAGTCCTACGACAAGCAAGGCGATCATGACCCCTATGACGGGCCCTGAAAACATGCTGTCGTCACCGATGCCCAATTCACGGAGGCTGATGTCGTCGGCCTCCTCCTCTGCACTGGAACGACCGGCGTCGACCGACGTGCTCTCCGATCGCGTCGAGCTCTGCTGGCGACTCGAGGGGCCCTGTGATGTCGGCGGCGGCCCCTGAGCTCCGGGCGGTGGTCCCTGACCGACCGGTGGTCCGGAATGGCCGCCGCCGGAAGCCGAACGTGCCGTCGACGGCGATGCCGGCGATGCCGGCGATGCCGGCGATGCCGGCGATGACGATGCATCCGTCGCCTCCCGCCCCCCCGCCGGACTCGCGGACGCATCCCGGCTCGTCGATTTCTTCTTGTTCTTCGATTTTAGCGTCGACTTTTTGAGCGCCGCCAGCCGATCATCGACGCCCCCAGAACTCGAGGCCCCCTCTTGTTGCGATCCATCAGCCCCCGACGTTTCTCGTTGGTCGTTGCCTTCGGATTGCTGGGACGAGTCAGGGCTCGACGCGTCGCCGTCGCTCTTGTTTTTACTTCCCTTGTCGTCGGACTTGTCGAGCCCGAGGCGGGATTTTAGATTGGAAAGATCCGCATTGTCTTTATTGCTCGACAAGGACGTCCTCCTGGCTCGATGGAGCCGGTTTGCTGGGTACGTGACCACACAATGGATGCCAGACCACATCCGGGGGGGGCGTTATCGCGACCTGTATCCACATGACCTGGTGCCCTCACGCTATCTCAGTCCCTCGATTTTCGTCAAGTATCTCGGGGCGAGCGAGCCTGTGCGACACTTCCGCCAGTATTCCATCGGCGACACCCCGATCATCGATCACCGATGACTCGGATTGATTGCTTGAAAAACAGCGCCCAATTCAACAGAATTAGCGGCTCCAGTGCCTGCGCCGTACCGCGCCACGGTTGACCGACACTGTTTCACTGGAATTTGGATCCATGGCGCGACTCAGTTTTAACACACACTGCGACGGACTCATGACTGTACAACCGCGCCGAAATTCGTTGCCCTCACCGGGCCTGTGGTATTCAACACTGACACTGGCGGGGGCCATCGCATTCGGTCTGTTGATGAGCGCCTGCGGAGGAGGCGATGCCGAAGGCGTTGGAGCACTCGAGAACGTCACCGTAACCCCCGAAGAGGGCTACCCGGGGGTTAGCGTCGAAGTCGCCTTCGATATCGTCCCCGATGACGACATCGACGAAGATGAGTACAGCTGGAATGTCGACTTTGGCGATGGCAATCAGAGTTCGGGCTCGTCGATCGAGGCTTCGGCGAGCCACGCCTATGATGACACCAACCCCGAGGGCTATCAGATCGAAATTGAAGCCCTGCAGGACGGCGCAGTCGCCGATACTCGGACCGTCAACTTCCCCGTCTACGACCCCGTCGACCTCTCCGTCGACTCGGTCAATGTCCAGCCATTTAACGTCTTCGCCACTCAGGACCAGGTGACGATCTCCTTCGATGTCGAAAATTTGAGCCCCGGCCCGGTTGTCACCGACTTTTCGGTCCACACCTACCTCTACGAACAATCCGACGTCGAACGCGACGACATCTCCGAATTTCGCGAAGTCGGCTCTCAGACCTTTGAGGTTGACGAGGACGGAAACTCCCTGGATGGCGCGTCCTCGATCAACGCCAGCGTCACCGAGACCGTTCCCGACATCCCGGACGGCGACTACTATGCGATCGTGGTCCTCGATCCCGACGACCAAGTCGGTGTCGAAAACCCGGACCAAACCATCGATACCAGCTCCAGCACCATCAGCGTCGAAAACCTCGACACCGACTTGCCCAATATCTCGGTCCAGAATCTCGAAGCACTGCCGGAATGGGCATTCCCCGAACTCAGTCAGGTCACCCGGGGCTTTACGCTGGCTAACCTGGGCAATGAAGACGTCTTTGAGGTCGTCTACGATACGTACATCAGCGAGACACCATCGATTGACGACTCCGCTGAACACATCGATTCCGGCGGCCCCATCAATCTCTTCGCCCAGGACGAAGAATTGATCGGTCCCGATGAACTGACCCTGACGGACGCTGTGATCCCGCCATCCGGTGAAGAAATCGAGCGATACATTATCGTCGAGGCCTACTCCGAGGATGGCGACGTTGAGGAAGCGACGACGGATAATAATATTCTGGCCACCGAAGAACCGATCGTCATCTCCGACGAGCCTGTCGACGGACCGGATATCATCGTCGACAGTTTTTCGGTCTCCCCAGAAAGCACCTTTCTGGACGGAGTCCTGGAAGTCGATACCACTGTCGCAAACGACGGCACCGAGGATGTGGGCAGCTTTTTCTGCGGCATCTACATGAACGAAGAGCCCACCATCGATATCGATGCCGGCTCCCAGATCGATACGCTGACACTGGTCGGCCTCGACGCCGGAGAGCATCAGCAATTCAACGAAGAGATCACGGTTCCCGCCGTCCACGACCCGGGCACCTACTACTTCTTTATCGTCTGTGATCCCTCCGGTGCCATCGACCAACCGGTCCGAAGTAACAGTCAGGCCATCGATCTCGACGCCGTCGACGTTACGGACGAAGCCGATATTGACCTTTATGTCGACGAAATCACCCTCCCCGATAATGCCGATGAAGGAGATACCATTACCGCTGAGGCATCGCTCTGTGTCGCCGGTTCCAATCCGACCGGCACGACGACCGCCGAGGTCTACACCTCGTCCGGAAGTGACGTCGACTTCGATGCCGAGCCCTACAAAACGGTCGACATCCCCAATATCGACCCCGGTTCCTGTATCACCAGAAGTTTCGAGCTCTCGACGCAGTGTGTCGACTTCAGCAATGAGATGAGTGTCGGCGTCTTTGCCGACTCCGAGCAGACTCTGCCCGAGGACGACACCAGCAATAATCTCGGTACGTCCACCAACCCGGTGACGCTCAGCGGCCAGTACTGCCAGTGCGAAGACGATGGCTTTGGCCCCAACCAGACTCCGCTTACCGCCACTTCCCTGGACGTCGGAAACTACGAGGGAGCACTCTGCGATACCGGCGAGTGTGATTTTTACACCACCACCATCGACGAAGGGGAGTCGCTTCTGGTCGATACGGCCTATGACGAAGATCGCGGTGATCTGGAAACCACGATGTACGCCCCTGGCGGCGTCCAACAGCTCGACCAAGACGACTCGTCGGGCTATCAGCAAGTCGCGGTCTTCGTGGCAGGTGACGACGATCTCAGCTATGTCTACTCCGTCTGCGGCCAGGACGACGCCCGCAACTACTACGACTTCGACGTCAACGTCGTCCCCCAGCCCGAGGGCGTTGATGTCCGGCCCCGTAATCTCGTCCTGCCCCCCGGTGACTCCTACTCACTGGGTCAGGAACTGGATATCGATCTTCGGATCTACAACCTGGGAACCCAGGCCAGCGGCGATTTTGACGCCGATATTGTCTTGACCGATGAACCGGAACTCGGCGATCCATCGGACGTCACCCTATCCACTCATAGTGTCGACTCCATCAGCGCCGGTTCGCACCGCGACGTCACACTCGATACGGCATTGTCGACGCAGGTCACCGACGGCGACTACTATATCGCCGTCGTCCTCGACCCTGCCGACGATCTCGACGACCAAAACCCCGATGAAAATGTGCTGTTCTCATCGCAGTTCTCCATCGACACCGACTGTTTCGACGCCTTCAGTCCCAATCACAGCTTCGACGACGCCGCTCATATCGACCCCGGCAGCTACAGCAACCTCATCGTCTGTGACGGCCAGAGCGACTACCACGCGATCTGCGCCTCCGATGCCACCACTGTCGACGCCACCGTCGAATTCGATCACGAGGACGGGGAAATTGATACCTTCCTGTACGACGAAACCTTCTCGAATATTGACTCCTCCGCTCAGTCCGGCGTCGGAAGCGAGACGGTCTCCGTCGATTACGTCGACGGTGACCAGTGTTTTTACCTGCGCACCGATTTGATCTCCGTGGGCGGTCAAGAGGAAAACGAATACAGTCTCGACGTCGATGTCAACGACGTCGATCCATCGCTTCAGTGCGATTCGATGTTCGAACCCAACGACGACTTCTCGACGGCCAGCAGCCTCTGGGCAGCCCTCAATTACGAAAACAGCCTCGATCGGTGCCCCTCTGATGATGTCGACTTCTACGAGGTCATGCTGTCGACGGATTCCACCGTCGATTTCAGCGCCACGCTCAACCCATCCGGTCAATCCGGAACCCTCCGGCTGCAATTGTACGGCCCCAACGAGCTCCCCCTGGAAACCGTCGAAACCTCTCCGGGCGATCCGTCGGCTGAAATCAACAACTTTCAGCCCTCGACGACTGGAACCCATTACGTCCGGATCTCGGTCACCGGTGACGAGCACAGTGTAACCTATGACCTCGATGCCGACGGGCTGCCCGGCGTCGATCTGGCTGCCGAAAACCTCTCAATCGGCTCCGGAAACTACGAGGAAGGCGACAAAATTCGCTACGATTACGACCTCATCAACTATGGAGGCGACGATCTAAACTCCGTGGACTACGAGGTCTTCCTGGGCGATACCCCCGACCATGATCCCGATGACGACCAATTCCTCGGCCAATTTACCATCGATGACGTCGATGCTGGCAGCTCCCAGGAGATCGAAGGTCAGGTCAATGTCCCGATGGGTGCCGACACCGGTGACAAATACGTACACATCAGCGTCGACCCCGACGACGAGCACGACGACGTCAATCTCGACAACAACGTCGACTCCGTTCCCATCGTTATTGTCGAACCCACCGATGATGACGACAATGGAGATAACGGCGACAATGGCGATGACGACGACAATGGAGACAACGGCGACAACGGCGATGGCGACGTCTGATTCACCACTTGGGACTTCGGGCACCATCCACTACCAAAACGTCATCATCGACGGTGATCGGCTGACCGCCGATCACCGTTTCGCCATCTCCTCCGGCGTATTTCAACGTTCGAGTTCTCCATGCGTATTGGCCATATCTCCGATCTCCACATCCTCGACATCGACCGCCCGAAGCCCGTCGAGTTCTTCAACAAACGACTCGTCGGTGGCCTCAACCTATTGCTGAACCGCTCCCATGCACATTCCGTGAAGGTCGTTCAGCAGGCCATCGATCACCTCGATGCCCTCGACGTCGATCACATCGTCATCAGTGGAGATTTCACGAATTTGGCGATGGACTCCGAATTTGAGGCCGCCCGCACCGTCGTCGACTCCATCGAAAATGCCACCGACCGCGTCAGCCTGGTTCCCGGTAATCACGACTACTACACGCCGGGCGCGGTCCGAAATCGGCGCTTCGAGGGGCATTTCTCCGAGTTTTTGCGCAGTGATTTCCCCGACTTTCAGGTCGACGGCCACTATCCCTATTGCCACCTGCGCGACCAGCTGGCCGTCATCGGCCTCAACAGTGGAATCGCTACGCCCTGGTTCTTTTCGACGGGCCGTGTCGCCAGCGATGAACTCGATGCCGCTGCGCGTCTTTTGCGCACCCCGGAGGTCGAACGCCGTTTTAAGGTCGTCGTCGTTCATCACCCCCTGTTGCCGGACGAAAACCACACCATCAATTACACGCGTCGGCTCATCAACGATAAACAGGTACTGACGACACTGCGCGAACACGACGTGGACCTGATTCTCCACGGCCACACTCACTACTTCTCAATTCTCCAACTTCCCAAGCTCGGCACCCCGGGAACAACCTATATCTGCGAGGCCGGAAGCACCTCGGTCGCCAGCCACAGTGATCCGACGATGGCCGGAAAATTCAACATCTACAACATCGAAGACGGCCACCTCTCAGAGATCGAAACCCATCTATTTGAAAGTCACGAAACCGGGTTTGTGCCCTGGCGCTCCGAGGTGTTTCGCCGCGAAATCTCGGAGGCGTAATGCCGATCTGTGAAACTGTGCTTGGGGCCGCCAATCGCCTGGGATTGGAACTCGACGATGGCCACTCTACGCTGACCGTCGAACGGCAGCGCTGGCGCGTTGAATTCGAGGCCACCGACCTCGTTGCCAGCCGCGCTCCACTGCCGGCTCGCGCCGCAGCCGCCTGGGGGCTGCTCGGTATCCGCCTCGGTATCGACAGTCTCATCGATGACGATGGCGATTCGTCATCATCGCCGATGGAGTTTCGGCGAACTTCGGTTCGACGCTACACCGAGGCCCCATCGATTCACGGCGATCATATGCCGCTGCTGATTCCGGAGTCGACGCGGCGCATCTACGAGTTGATCTCCGGCGACCAGGCCTTCTGCCGGCCCTGGCTGCAGTCCGATCTCGATGTGGCGATCATCCTGGAGACGGGAAAGCGTCAGGAAGTCCTGACATGCAGCGAACAAAAGGACGCCGGGGTCTCCGATGATAAACGATGGGAACAGGTCCGCGCAGCCCTGTTTTACCAATCCTATAAAGTCCGCCCCAGCGAGACCATCGACGTCGAGGGCGGTCGTCTTCGCATCTTTGAGACCCGCGAAGGGTTCGGGGCGACTCGCGCACTTCTGCTGCCCGATTTTGACTATGATGCGGCCCGCGAACACGGCTTTTTGGCCGTCCCATCCAGAGATTGCATCGTCATCGCCCAACCCGACGATTCCAGACGAGCCGATTCTATGCGTCCCCACCTCCAGAGGGTGGTCAAAGATATCGTCCATGCGTCGGCATTCCCCCTCTCCGATGGCACCTTTGAATTGCGCCCCAATCAGGTGAAGATCGACGTAGAACCGAAGTTGCGAATATCGAAATTCCTCGATGATCCACAGCAGCGCGTCACTTCGATCAACCCTCAATGAGGGGCAATCGATTTACACCGGCGCGTTCGTGCATATTATCGCCGGCCCGTAAATGCGGTGCCGACGGGCCGATTGCCATTTCACCGTCCACCGTCTCCCAGCGACGATGACCCGACAAGAGGTACTATGTCCTACGACTCCATTGCACAGCAACTCGAAGGCGCTCTTCGCAACCGCAGACTCGATGTCGACCCCGTTGAAGATACCTTGAACGTCAGCCAGGGCTCCGGGGTCATGGCCCACAAGGCCAACATCGATCCCCGGCCTCTCGTTGAGTATCTCGATGCCAGCGATGGTGATCTTCGACGGGATATCGCCGGTTTTGTCAGCGGCGTCAAACATGTGTTGCTCGAGCCGAGCCGATCGAGCGCTGACGAATGGACCTTCGTGGAGAGCGCTGGCGGCCTCATTCCCAGCATCGAGGTTCCGACCTTCAAACTCGGCGTCGAAGCCGCCGCCGATGAGCTGGCCTGGACGCTCGATTTCGACGGCGATCTCATCGTCGCCTATTTCGTCCAGCTCGACCGCGGTTTGCGCGTGGTCACCCAGTCCCAATTCGACGGCTGGGGAGTAAGCGCCGACCGCTTGACCTCCGGGGCCCGAAGCATTCTCTTTCACAAAACCCGCGACCTTCAATTCCAGCCGCTGGACTCCTTCGACGACGTGTACCGACTGCACTCCGGCGACGGCTACGATGCCTCTCGCTGCTTTGTCGTCTCCGACGCCTTTTACTCCAGAGTCGACGACAATTTTCGGTTTGGACTCCCCTCGCCGGATCACTTCATCTGTGTCTTCGATTCCGACTCGGACTCCATGGCTGCACTCTCGGAGGCCATCGGGGATATCTACGAAAGTGTCGACTACCCGCTTAGCGATCAAATATTCGAATTCGACGCCAGTCAACCAGTCACAATCTAGCATTGATCGAAAACGTGGACCGAAACACACCAACCGTATTCGGTTACTTCGCTCCCGGCAGTGGGCGAAACGCTTTCTTTCGCTTCCCGGCAATCAGTTGGCACCTCCCAGGACGCTGAGGTCTATCCAAGGGGGACGCTCATTGAGTGCCAAGATGCCGGATAAATCAGCCGACCAATGCTGACTGTAGACCTGGCTGACCGCTTCTCAATCTTCAGGGACCCAACCATGACCGAACATAACGGAGATGACGACATCGATCCCACCTTACCAGAGGTTGTTCAGGATTTTTTGCGCAGCGGAGCCGAGCTTCAAGAGATTCGGCTCGACGGGCGCGGCACCTGGACGCACGAGGGGCTCTCCTTTGAAAACCCGCGAATCCTCGAATTGTTTTCGCGAAGTGTCGACCGCACCGAAGGAGGTACCTGGGTGCTGGAGGTCGGTCGTTTCACCTATCCCATCACCGTTGAAGATACCGGTTTTTTCGTCGAGAGCGTCGACTGGTCGACGTCGCCGCCAACCCTGCATATCAGTGACGAAACGATAGAAGAGCTCGACGTCGACACCCTGGAGTACCGCCCCGGTGGACGACTGTATTGCGAGATCAAAGACGGCGATTTTCGAGCGCGCTTCAAGCGAAGTGCCTATCACTCAATCACCGAATATCTCGGCGAAGATGACGGGCAAATCGTTGCTACCATCGACGGCGACACCGCCGTGTTGGCCGCCCTCGACGACCTCGACGAGGAACCGTCGTAATCAGTCATCGATCACCGCCTGGCGGTGGTGATCGGTGGGATCGAGTGTCGGCTGTGGGCTTGGCCCCTTGTTCGGCCGATGCGCGTCGTTTACACAGAACTTCAAGCCACTGATACAGCACCGCGGCTCCGAGATTATCGGGCCCGGCGAACACAGATGGAGAGAGCCGATGGGTCAAGCCGATATTTCACCCTGGGAGCCGGCCTTCGACGGTTTGGGGACCGAACTCACCGAAACCACCCCTCCCAGCGACGCCGGTGGAACGTGGTATATGGCGCTGTCAACATTCGCCCGTCACAGCTTTGCTCGACTCTTCGTCTGTCCCGATGACACCGAGCTATCGATACGCCTGGAGACTGTCCTCGGACCTCCAGACGGCACTGACAAACTCGCTGAGACGCTCCGACAACACCTCCACAATGTCACCGACTCCCCGTGGTCGCTGACCACAGAGCCCACTCGTTGGGCGTTGTCCACCACGCTTAGCGACGACAACACGAGCATCGACCGATTGCGTCGTCTGGTACTGGAAGTGCTGGAGATCGCCGAACACTTCGAGTCCATCGGCTCTGCTGATAAATGGTTCGACATCCTCGATGCCAATTCCGACCGAGGTGGTCAACACAGCGACGACGATGCTTCATCCGGTGGCGATCCCCCCTTTGAGACCATTGGCAATGGCACCGACTCAGAGGATGAACGCACCGGCTCCGACAGCCAGCAGCGCCGCTCCGACGCAACAAGCGAAGAAAATGCCACTCTTCTCGCCACGGCGGCCACTCGCCTCGATGATCACCTCGTCGCTGCCCTGGCCTTCGAAGAGGTCCTCTCCAATCGACAGCTCGAAGCCCTTGCCGACGGACTCGAACACCATCTGCACACCAAGTTTGAAGTCCAGGCCCGGCGCATCGACGATGTGGATCGGCCGGAGTTGCGCATGCCGGCCTCAGCGCGGACGACGCTGTACCTCGACATCGACCCGGGGCGCTACGACGACGGACTGTCATCGCTCAAACGCAACGTCCAGGGCTTTTTCGATACCCTCGAGAAGTTCTCGTCCTTTGGCGTCGACGTCTTCGAGTACCTGGGAGTCGGCGAAACGATCTTCGACGACCAGGAGCCCACCCCCCCGGCGTCCACCGATTCGGAACGCCAACTCTCATTTCGCCCCTCGGCCACGACACAACCACGCAACTCCGCTTCGGCGACGTCATCTGATGATGACGACGGCGTCGTGCTGGCCCTCCAGAGCAGCGATACCACATCGGGCGGCGGCAGACTGAAAGCGAAAAACTTTACTGATCCCCGCCTGCAACGCGACGATGCCAAGACCTCACTGGTCGATGTTGTTCTTCGTCATCCCGGGTACTCCGATGAGCGCATCGGCCAGGTCCTCAGCATTTTGCTCTCCATCGAGTATCACAACGCCATCGACATCGCCGACTCCGCTCCCTGCGTCATCGCCTGGGCCGTCGGCCGCAAGCGAGCACTCCGCTTTCAGGATGTCATTGAAAATGCCGGCGGGAAAGTGCTGCTCGTCGAACCGGGCACGTTCGGCGAGGATTGACGCACCGAGTTAGTCTCCGCTAACTTACTCCGTGATGCGGTGACAACCGAATATTCTATCTACGACCATATCAACGCCAGGAAGAATTGTGAGTTTCCCACGACATATTTTTGTTGTTGCCGCCCTCTTCATCACTGCCCTTGCGTTTACTCCCGGCTGTGGCGAAACGGAGACCAGCAGTGAAGAATGCAATTCCTCTCACATCTGCGTCAACAATTCCTGCGAGTGTCAAACCGAAGGGCTAGAAGGTCAGCCCTGCAGTGATGACGAGTCCTGTGAGGAGGAATGTCGAGTCTGCACCTCCGAATAACGGCGATCGCTGATCAGGTCACAAAACTTCCGATCGCTCTTCGTGGCGGAGTTCGCGACAGAAATTGCTCAGAATACCGCGCCCGACATCGGTGAGCACCGATTCGGGGTGAAATTGAACTCCGTACACCGGCCACTGCTGATGGCGAAGGCCCATGATAAACCCATCGGCCCAGGCATTGGCCACCAACTCGGCACCGATATCGGTGACCACCAGACTGTGGTAGCGCGCGGCGTCGAATTGCTGGGGAATCCCTTCAAAAACAGCGGTCTCGTCGTGCCGAATAGCGCTCGCCATACCGTGCACCGGTCGTCCTCCGGCGTCCACGGTCCCTCCAAATGATACGGCCAGCGCCTGGTGACCCAGACAGACCCCCAGTATCGGAATTTCACCGGCGAAGTATCGAATCGCTTCCACCGAAACCCCGGCATCGTCGGGATGACCGGGACCTGGCGACACGATTAACCCCGACGGTTTCAGCTCGATCAATCGCTCCAGACTCCAGGTGTCGCTGCGGATGACCGCCGACGATTGACCAATCTCATGAAGGCGGTGGGCCAGGTTGAAGACGAAGGAATCCCGGTTGTCCAGAATCACCAACTGGCCCTGTCGCTCCGGTTCGAACCCGTGATGCACTGGTGAAGGCCTGTTGTTATCAGGTATGAGGTCGCTCATCGCATCAGCCCACCAGATCCTGCAGTTCGCGCACCGGAGCGACGTCCAGGTGCTGATTTCCGAGCCTTTTGACCGGTGTCACAAGGCGACCTGACGAGGTCAGTGCCAGCGCCGCGCAGGTTTGCAGATCGCCGACCAAAAGGGGCCGCTCTTCGATCTCAATTCCGTTTTCTTTGGCTCGTTCCAGGACAACTTCACGGATAATTCCAGGTAGGATCCCCTGGACTGGCGGCGTCACCCAACTGCCACCGACGCGGGCGAAAATATTGGCGCTCGACGCCTCTCCCACTCGACCATTGACGCTGGTCATCAGTGCCTCGTCGAACCCTCGCTGTTGCGCCCTTCGGTGCGCCTCGACACTGCGTATCCAGCTCGTCGTTTTATGCTGTGCCAGCCAGTCGTTGGGAAAATACAAGCCCTCGACGATCGTCAGCTCCAAGCCTTCGCCATCCTCCATCGGTTCCGGCAATGACCGACGGCGGGTGGTCACCGTTCCGCTCCCTCCACCAAACATCTCGGAACCGGGTCTTGTCATGGTGACCCGCCACAACCCGTCATCACTGCCCGTTAGCGTCATCAAAGTCTGTAACGCCTCTTCAACGGCCTCTTCGGGGTAGCCCAGTTCCGACGCACTGTGCTCGATCCGCCGGCAGTGCCGCTCCACAAAGCGCGCGTTGCCCTCCTCGACTCGCACCGTCTCGAAGAGCCCATCGCCGTATAAAAAGCCGCGATCATCATCGCCAATACTGCTGCTCATCAGGTCTCCAGTAGCTCGAAAAAAGGAGCTGCTTTCCAGAGGGCCTCTTCGTATTCTCCGTCCGGATCGGAATCAGCGACGACGGCGCCGCCGGAGCCGTATTCCAGGGCGCCATCGTCTCCGAGCACGGCACTTCGTATCAATACATTGCTATCGAGTCGTCCATGATCGGACCAGTAAAACATCGATCCCGTATAGGGGCCCCGGGCTCGGTGTTCATGCTCGGCAATCCACTGCATCACCCTTAACTTCGGAGCCCCCGTAATACTGCCGGCCGGAAAACTGCTGGTAAATACATCGAGTGCATCGAAGTCATCGCCCAATTCGCCCTGTACCGTCGATACCAGATGGTGGACGGAGCGAAAGGAATGCAATTCGCACAACTCCGTGACGTGTACGGACCCCGGTGCGCAGACTTTCGTCAGGTCATTGCGCATCAGATCGACGATCATCACATTTTCCGCCCGGTCTTTGCGGCTCGATACTAACTCCCGAGCGAATCGGCGATCTTCTTTTGAAGTCTCTCCGCGAGGTCGAGTCCCTTTGATGGGACGAGTCGTCACCGTTCCATCGGCGGCCACCGAGAGAAATTGCTCCGGGCTGACAGAGGCGATAAAGAATCCATCGACATCGACGATCCCTCCAAATCGCCCCGGCGCCCGGGATCGCAATCCGTCGTAAAGAGCACGCCGATCCCCCTGCCATCGCCCTGAAAAGCGCTCGGTGTAGTTGGTCTCAAAAAAGTCGCCCTCGTAAATCGCCTCCACGGCAGCCCGGACGCCCCCTTGGTAGTCTCTTCGGCTGACATCGCGTTGGCGCTGGCGTTGACCTCTTGCCTCACCGAATGCATCACCGGATCCGGCGCTGTCGATCACCGCGTTCACGTCGGCCACCGACTCTTCGTCGCGGCCCACGACCGTCCAGGTCTGTTCGCCGTGGTCATAAACTGCCCCGGCGTCGAATCGGCCCACCCACAAATTGGGCGTCGTCGCCGATTTCGCCGAACCTCCCACATCATCGAGGTACCACCCGAATTCAAAACCCAAAAAGCCGGCCAATCCCCCACACCACATGCCACCACGGCTGGAGTCGATACTTCGGTGTTGCCGCCTTATCCAGCCCAGGGGATCGTCGACGCCTTGTCTGGAAGGGAATTCGACGAATTCTCCATCCACTTCTCGCAGCCACGTCGACGGACCACTGCATAAAAGCGAACGACCGGCCGGTTCTGACACCAAGTCCTGGGTCTCAAAGAGTACCGTCGGTCTGCCTCGCTCAACACAACGCGACGCCGCCGACCAGGGGGTGGCGACGGCGCCGTCGACTGTCACTTCGATAAGCCCCGTCATCGCTCCTCATGGCGCAGTGTGACCTCGACGCGGTCGTTATTCTGGGGACTATCCGGATAGCGAATATCTTGCTGGCCCTGCCCCTCGTGGTCGATGCGCCCGTCGTCCACTCCGGCGTCTACGAGATACTCGTAGACCCGGTGGGCACGGGACTGGGAAAGCGCCATATTCTCGGTGGTCCCACCCTGCTGGCGGGTATATCCCTGAATCCGGATCGTGAACTCACCGAATTCATCGGAGACATTGGCCAGGGCGTCGAGCAGCGGTCCGGTCTCGTGTTCAAACTCCTCTTCACCACTGACGAAGAGCCGGGCCATGATAACTCGCACTCCGCCGGTCTCGTCTTCGGTGTATTGAGCCCCAAAATTATTCTGGGCCATATCCCGAATCGCCGAAATCCGATTGTCGGGCTGCATCCGCTCCACATATTCCTCATGGATTGGGATCGCCTGCTCGTGGGCCTCCTCGAAGAGCTGTACGGCAAACCCGAGTTGTCGGACCGCAGTTCGCGCCGAACGCGGATTGTCACTGATCATCTCCCGCGCATTCTCCAGTTGCGTATCGGCCCGGCTAAATAACCCGCGGGTTTCCGAATACTCATCGGCATCGTGCTCCAACGCCGAATCCCGCAGGTCTTCGGCCTCCGCGATTTTGTCGTTGGCTTCGTCGACCAACTCCGCATTGGCCGCCCCGTCGCCATCGGATGCCGACTCAAAGCTGCCGTCCGACTCCTGAAGATCGGCCAGTCGCTGTTGCTCGCGCTCCTGGACGGCCTCCCGGATTTCACCATCGAGTGCTCTCAGCTCTTCGGCCAACTCATTGCGCCGCTGGCTGACCTCCCGGACCTGTGGGTTGATCTCCTCGATCTCGGCGTTGATGTCGCGCAAATCGTCGGCGGTCTCGAATTTTTCATAGATCGCCACCGCCGTTTGGTAGCGAATCATCCCCAGCCGGGCGTATTCACGAGAGCGATTCTCGCGACGATCTTCGCGGGCCTCTTCGGCGACGCGCCGATACTGACGGGCCTCTTCGTGATATCGGGCCGAATTCGGAAGTTCGCGCAGCTGCTGGGACTCCGAACTTCGGAGTTGTTCTTCCAGCTCCTGCAATTCCTGCGACTGCGGGACTGTACCACAGGCCATCGCTCCCCCCACAAAGACCGCCAATACTGCGACCGACACGGGACACTTCAAACGCATATCACGGCTCCTGACGTTAAACGCTGTATGGACCCTGGCGGCAACCACCACGGGCCTTGACCAATCGGAACGCTCCAACCCACTCAGAGTTCCTCGCGGATCTGTTCCAACTCCTGTTGTCGCTCGGCCTTGCGCTCTTCGAGCGACTCGATTTCCTCTTCCAGCTCTTCGACCTGTTGGACTGACATCTCGTAGGCGTCGTGCTGCTCTTCAATCGATCTCTCCAGCTCGCGAATGTCAACGAGAGCCCGAAGTAAATCGAGCTGATGGTCCACGCGACGGACTCGCTGCTCTACGCCGCGCTCGGCTCCACTCTCGATGAGCTGCTCGGCCTCCTCCAACCAACCCAAAGCGGTCTCGAATTCATCGGAGGCCAGGTCCTCATCGGTCTGGGCCTCCAGCTCCTCGAGCTGTGCCTGCAGACGATCAACTTCGTCCTGGTTGCCGTCGTAGTCATCGGCCACCGCCAGGGATGCCGTCATCCATACCAGCGCAATGACCACCGCCCCCACTAGATGCCTTCGAACCTTACTCGAGTTCATAGAAACTCCCGGTGACAACAGCGCTGACCATCATTCTCGACGTGTTAGTCTTTATATCGATTCGACAGCAAAAATGCCACCGCCTCCCGAGCACTGTCATCACAATAGCCGTAGCGCTCCTTGAGGTTGGACAGCGTCGTCTCCACCGACTCCCGTTCATTCCGCGTCAACTGATCGTCGTCGTCTTCAAAATAGGTCAACAGATTCTCCTCAATCCGCCGAATCTGTTGTTGACGCTTCTCGAAGAACGCCTCCTGAAGCGAATTAAAGATCCGCGGGAAGATCTCGCGATAATTCACCGACTCCCCGGGGTGATCGATGGAATGAGCCGCGATCGACGACACCAGACTGCGCCGAAAATCCATTGGATCTTCTTCGATGGTCAACGTCTCCTCGATTTCCTCCATAAACTCCTCATCGGGCTCTTCGTACTCCCCGGTGATTTCGTTGCGGACTTTCTCGCCCTTGAGAAGCTGACTGACGTGATCCATGTAGCGCCGAAATAGGTCCTCGTATTGCGCCTCCTCGACCAGCCCCATGGCGCTTCTGATTTCGACGTCGATCATATCGAGGTAGCGCTCGCGGACGACGTCAATAAAGTCGCCATGCCGGTGATAGGCTCCGTCCGGTTCCATTTGAAGAAAGGGAAATACACTGGGGTCTTTGACCAATTCCTCTAGTTCTTCAAACACCGCCAGCGGCGACAGGGTCGGATACTTGTCGTTTTGACTGGCGTTGAGCAAAATCATCTTCATTTCCCGCGGACTCGCCCCCTGGCGACCTTCGTAGTCGGCGGTCTCCTCGCCCTCTTGCATCATGTCGGGAACCACCGCTTTGAGCGACCGCGCCCGCTCCGGTCCAATATCCCGGGGAACTTTCCCTCGAGCATAGAGATCGGCCTTCTCAAGAGGCGTAAGCTGGGCGATCACGTCGCGGATCGACGAGTCATATTGACTGGCCTCCGGACGGCGAAGCCGTGTCAGCACCGACCACAATGCAGCCACGAATGTCGTATGCGGGGCGATGCGTTTGATGAAATTGATATTCTTGGTCTGCTCTCGGTAGATGACCTCCTCGACGGTGTAGTCCAGCAGATAGGGAACGCGAACCAATTCGACGCGCCCTTTAAACGACGAGTAATCGGCGCTCTGCTTGTAGGCATCGAGGTAGTCTTCATTGGCCGTGGCCATCAACACCGCGTCGAGATGGACGATGCGGTTTTCCAACGACACACTGCCCTTCTCGCTGGTCGCCAGAAGGTATTTATTGTGGTCGGGATGGCGCTTAAATAGGTCATCGTACTCCACAATCCCCCGATTGCCATCGACCAGATCTCCGAAGGGCTCGAAGATCGTCTGATTTTGGAGGCTGACCGGAAGGGCCTTGAGACTGCGATCGACCGTCAGCTGGCGCAATTTGGCATCGACCCGCATCTGGGGTTCGACGGTGACCGCTGACTCTCGGTACCGGCGGCTGACGAAAAAGCGCTCGATCTGGACGTGGCGAAGGACCTTCTGGAAGTCGCCGCGATAGGCGGTCAGCAGGGCATCGAAGATCTGGCGATTGGTGTGACTGAGATCGCCTCGAAGGATGTAGTCGCTGATCACAAACGGCATCGACGCGTCGTCTCCGTCGTCATCTTCGAGCTGTCGTCGGGCTCCGTCGGCATCCGGCGCCTGACTGGGGATGATGCTATTGGGGATGTGTTCGGCGAGCATGTGCCGACGCTGCTCTTTTGGAATCAGAAACAGTGGATGGTCTTTGAGATCACTGGCGATTTTGGCGGCCACGTCTTCGTCGTCCAGGAAGGCAAAGGTCTCCAACTCCGAGTCCTCCACGGTCTTGGCCCGATAACCGCTAAACCCGATCGCCGATCCCTCGGCGAGATTTTCGTTGGGGAAAATCCAGTTAAATCGATACCGGGCCCCCTGCTCGGAGCGCGAGTAGGACTCCAGAGCTCGCATCATCGTATCGATCAGCGTGCTCTTGGCACTGCCATTGGGTCCGTGCAACAGAATCAGCTTGTTTACGCGACCTTCGCGAACAAAATTGTCGATCAGTTGAAAGACCTGCTCCTGGACGCGGGACTGGCCGACGAGCCGATCTCGTCCATCGTCAAAGGGAGCGTCGAATAATCCGTAGTGCTCGACGTCGCCCCAGAACAACGGCTTGGTCTGACGCCCAAAGTGAAGAAAACAATCCCGAAGATACTGAACGCTATTTCTGGCGTGCCGTCGCGGATGCTGGCGAAACGCTTCCAGAAATTGCGAGAAGCTCAGTATGCGCCGATTCGACTCAAAGCCGTCTCGGACCTCGGATGCGATCTGGTCCAGTAGCTGTTCGGTATCTTCCATGAGATCGATGGTATCCTGAAAAATGGTAACTCGTCATTGCCGGACTCGGCATTGTCACGGCGGCACCGACAACGGTTGCCCCGGGCCGTTGCCTGCGGGAGGGCTCGACCCCGTCCCAGCCCTTTCAACACTCTGTGAACGCCTGACCACAACCTTAAGGCCCGGCCCACCCAGTTTCCAATAGCCCCCGTCGACGGGCTCCGGGGGATGCTACGGATTGAAACAACCCCGGCGGCTCTATCATTCAAAACTCTTTGACCCATTCCTGCTTCGCTGTGGTGTCCCAACGGCGCGAACGCCGTCGACTACATTCCGGCATTGACCACGAAGTCGATGTCCTCGTCGCGCCCGACGTGGCAGATCTCATCATTGCAGACGCTGAAGTCTCCAGTGGCCGTGACCGTATACTCACCTTCCTCGTCGATCTTGTATGCAAAAGGGATCCGGGCTCGCTCTTCACTCAATTCCATCTGTTCTTCGGCGATTTTCCGCTCCTCGATGTCAACCCCGTCGACGTCATCGAGTTCCAGGCCCCATCTAAAATCGAGATTGATATAAAGGCCATCACCCGGTTGAATTTCGATGGTGCCCGTTTGGATTTCACCTGGTTCGACATCTCCCCCTTCGACGTCCATCGAAATATATTGATGGAAGGCATCGCCACCGCCACCGGCCTCGGTTCCGGAGACCGACTCTGCATCCAATTCCTCTCGGTCACACCCCGTCCCGAGCGCCACAACTGCTGCCAACAGGCCGACTGCTCCGGCCCGCATCATCATCTTCCAATGCCTATTCATGCTCAACACCTCTCAACTCAACGACTGAACTCTCCAACGATACGCGACGCTCCCCCGCAATGAGCACCTTGTGCATCAATCAAACGGCGGCGCAATAGTATCCCGCCTCCGCCGCTTGCCGGCAGACCGGATACACCGTCATGCAATGACAACCATTTGGCAATTGCGCTTTGTTCCCATAAGCGACCTATTCGACGCAGCGCGGATGCCGTTCCGAATGCTTGCCGCCGGTCGAGGCCTGGCCCACGAAGGCCACGACCTGCGGAACTCGGGCCGTTGATCGACGACACAAACGGCGCCACGTCAACTCAAAACACGGCCTACGCCCAGTCAAGGGGTGGGGTGGCGACGAAATTTCGATAAGCGACGGACTGTTGCACCGTCGCGCACCGGGAGCGAGGCATCGACGCTGGCGCCTGCTTGCCATTGTCGGAGTCCACCTCCATCCTCAGGAGCGTTCGGTCTCGACCACATGCCAACGTTGCTCAACATTGACGACGAGACCGAGCCGGCAAATCGCCGGCAGTTTTTTTGCACATTGAGATCGCCTATGGCGAATGACAGCAATTCCAAATTCAGCCTGACCGCTTCTACGTCGCCAGAGTTGCGCAAGAACTATATCCGCAGCCTGCTGGACAATGTCTTCGTCCAGTTTCTGGCCTTTGGCATGCTCGTCGCCGCCATCGTCGCCATCCTCATCGGCGGCCTCGACGATCGGGGACAACAACTCGATGAGTCGATGATCGGTCAGGTCGCCCCGTATACCGTCGAGGCCGACCGCGACTTTTCGTTTACCGAAACCGACGTCGCCGCCTCCAACGAATTGCGCCAGGACGTGGCCATGTCCGTCCCCCCGGTCTACGACTGGCAGGAGCAGCTCGGGGAATCAATTCGCGACGATATCAGTGAGGCCTTTTCGGCAACCCGCCAGGCGATGGCCGAAGAAGCCCGTCAATCATTGGAAGAAGAGTCCCCCCAACAACTCGACGACATCGTCGAACAGACCGCCGACGACGCCTTTGAGCAACGGGAACTCATCGAGACGCTGTCGGAGACCGAACGACTTCGACTGGCTCGCGAATTGCGCAGCGACTATTTTGATCCGGAACTCGACGTCCGACTCTCGGACTACAACTTCGAGGTCTTCGCCCGGCGAGCTTTCGTCAGCGATATCGAATCGGCGCTGCGCACCCTTGTTGACGACGTCATGTCCAACCTCCTGGTCGACGACCTTGAGCAGACCCAGGAGCGCGGAGCCGACGGCATTTATCTACGACGGCTCCACGACGACGAGTCCGTCATCGAGTATCATATCTCCGATATTGATGACCGTTTTGTCGATTTTGGCGATCGCTCGCAGCTCGTCGATGACGCCGTGGCCCGACACAATATCGTCCTCACCGACAACGTGCTCCGAGAGGCCATCGCCGCCACCGCTTCGACGCTTCTGGAAGCGAATACGACCTACAACGACGATGAGACTCTCGATCGTCGCCGCGCCGCCCGCGACTCCGTCGCCGATCAGGTCATCCACGAAGATTTTCGCGAAGGCCAGGTCATCGTCGAAAAGGGCCATGTCATCACCGAGCGCGACTATCGAATCGTGGAGGAGATGCTCGACGGTGACGAGACCTACCACGCCACCCAGGTGCTCAGTGGAATCGCGCTGTTCGGCCTGCTGTTGTTGATCATTCTGTACGGCTTTGGGCGGCGCAACATCCGCAATTTTCGCCCCGGCCCCCGCGATATCGTCTTCATGGGCACCACGCTGCTGTTGATGCTGCTGATCACGCGCGTCGGGACCGCTGTCGGTCACGCCCTGGCCGAACAGGTGGCGAAGATCCCCGTGGAAGCCTGGTATTTCGCAATCCCCGTCGCCGCCGGCGGTATGCTCATTCGACTGGTCCTGGAGAGTGAGCACGCCATCTTATTTACCATCCTCTTCGGGATTTTGGTCGGCATTGTTGCCGATAACTCCCTGTTTTTTGCCGCCTACACCATATTGGGCACCCTGGTCGGTGTCACCACCGTTCAGCAGGTCAAACACCGCATGGCATTGATGTGGTCCGGTCTCGCCGTCGGTGCTGTCAACGCCGCGGCCATCATCGGCTTTTTGCTGCTTCAGGGCGAGTTTTTCCAGATGACGTCCTTCGCCTACATCGTGCTCGGTTTCGGTGGTGGCGTCGCCGCCGGCTTCTTTATCTCGGCGGTACTTCCCGTCTTCGAATCGGTCTTCGGCTATACCACAGATATCAAGTTGCTGGAGTTGGCCAATCTCAACCATCCCCTGTTGCGAGAGTTGATTCTTCGAGCTCCCGGCTCGTACCACCACAGCATGATGGTGGGCTCGCTGTGTGAGGCCGCCGCCGAGGCCATCGGCGCCAACGCCTTGCTGGCCCGCGTCGGCTCCTACTACCACGACATCGGAAAGGCCAAAAACCCGCAGTACTTCGCTGAAAACCAGAAGGGCGAAAATCCCCATGACAAGCTCAAGCCCAATATGAGCGCCCTGATCATCAAGTCCCACGTCAAAGATGGACTCGACATGGCGCGGCGCCACCGTTTGCCCGCCGAAATCCAGGACTTCATCGCTCAGCACCACGGCACCAGCCTCATCGCCTATTTTTATCACAAGGCCAAAGACGCCGAAGACCCGGATATCCCGGAGGTCACCGAAAAGGACTTCCGCTACCCCGGTCCCCGGCCCCAGACTCGCGAGACGGCCATTGCACTGCTCGCCGATGGCGTCGAAGCCGCCAGCCGGGCCATGCCCAACCCCAGCCCGGCTCGACTCAAGGGCCTGGTCCAGACCATGATCAACAAGGCCTTCACGGACGGCCAGCTCGACGAGTGTGATCTGACACTCAAAGACCTCAATAAAATTGCCAAGGCCTTTACGCGAATCCTCAACGCCATTTATCACCATCGACCGGAATACCCCGACGACAACAACCAAAAACAGCCCGACACATCGGGCACGGTGCGCCACAAAGTCAGTCAATCCGACAGCAACGCCGCATCGGACCCCGAGGGCGCACCGGGCGCCGACGGTACGACCAACGGAAATGACGACTCCGACGATCGAGGAGCACAGAATGCCCGCCGAGGTAACGACAACGGGTCGAGCGACAAATCATCCGGAAATCGAAAGGCTGATCGCGAGGGTCACGAATCGCCTCGAGGTGATCTTCCGCGACTTGGATCTTCCTGATCCGGCGGTCTCACTGCTGTTGACCGACGACGACGAAATCCAGCAACTCAACCGGCAGTGGCGTCAGCGCGACGAGGCCACCGATGTCCTGTCGTTTCCCGCTCATCGACCGGACGCCATCCCCGAGAACCCGCGTCATCTGGGTGATATCGCCATCAGTGTCGAGTGCGCTCAACGTCTGGTCGACTCCGGTGAGCACTGCCGGCGCGTCGCCGCCGAACTCGAACGCCCCGCCGAGTCCCTGGACTGGAGGCTCGACGACGAAGTCGCTTTTCTTTTCGTCCATGGACTTTTACACCTCGTCGGCTACGATCACGGCGACCCCGAAGAAGAACGGGCCATGCGCTCCCGGGAACGCCGCCTGTGGGAGTTGACCACCGAATAACCCTTTTCCGCGTCCGGACTCCATGGAAGATCTCGCCGAATATACCGCCTCCTGCCAGAAGTGCGACCGCAAGCGCTACCTCATCGATGTCGACCGCGATATCACACGGGCTCGCACCTGCGACGAGTGTTTCGATGTCTGTCCGGCCTGCAACGGACAGGAATACACCTACGAAACCGACGACCGAGGCTACCGCATCGCCCGCCGATGCCCCGTCTGCGGTGCACTAAATCAACGCATCAAGGCCTTCAACGACGCCGCCATCCCCCGACGTCACAGTGATTCGACCCTGTCACCGACGAGCTTCCAGGTTCGCCGCAAAGGCCCCGACGGCCGCGACGGCGCACCGATCGGAAACCTCAGCGAGGTCCGTTTCAAACTCTACAACTGGGCCAAGGGTTTTGAGCCCGGCGACCAGGGTTTTGTCCTCCACGGCAAGGTCGGCACCGGAAAGACCCACCTGCTGGTGGGCACCGTCCGACATCTGACACTGGATATGGGAATCCCCACCAAATTTGTCGAATTCACCCACCTTCTCAGCGATATCCGGCGTCAATTCGACCAAGGCAAAGGCGAGACGAGTATTCTGGCGCCTCTGGTCAAGTTGCCGGTACTGGCCATCGACGAACTCGGCAAGGGCCGAAATACGGATTGGCAACTGTCGATCATCGACGAGATCATCTCCAAGCGCTACAACCAGTCACTGACGACCCTGTTTACCACCAACTACCCCCTCGACGACGACGGCCTCCCTTCCGGCGACGCCACCAGCGGCGAATTCCACCGCAAGGCCACGGGCTCCACGCTGCGCGAACGCGTCGGAGACCGGGTCTACAGCCGGCTTTTCGATATGGCGGAGTTCGTCGAACTCGACGCTCCGGACTACCGAAAGCGCAAGCGGGAATAGTGCTCCATCGGCCCCCATTGAAGTGTCAAACGTCGGAACACGTCGGCATATAGTCGGGAATGACACAGTGCCGCACTACCGGACTCGTCGGCGTCAAAATTTCGCAATGACAGCGGCGAATTCGGCTCTGTTCGGCCCCGCCGGCCTCCGCCCCGTCCTTTGTTGGGGGCGAATTATTAAATTGTCGGGACCTTGCGCGCCCTGTGGCGGCTGTCGTCGGGATGTATTCCGTCGAGTCGAGACTGTCCTTCTTCGACCCTTTGTTGCCGACCCGATGTGGGTCGCCGTCTCATCTGGTTACCCCTTGTGAAGGGGCGGGTTTTTTAGCGCCCATGCAGGTGGCCGATGACCACGCTGCTTGCACCTCCCTTAGGAGGTAGTGTGGACCGCAACCGCTTTTTGGTGAGACAAGATTTTTGGAACCCGTTAACCACCCCGGTGGGCGTTTTTCAGCCCCCGGAGACCCGGCCCGGTGTCTCCCGAATATGCCTACCCGAAGAGT
>LFFM01000026.1_pt1 | contig 77677 bp, 60 predicted proteins | sample 643131 | NCBI WGS metagenome assembly LFFM01 (sample SAMN03777445, study PRJNA286221) | soda lake metagenome | biome: soda lake; feature: Kulunda steppe; material: water; isolation source: sample Tc-Br brine of Tanatar trona crystallizer | place: Russia: Kulunda steppe | collected 2011-07 | reverse complement strand
CAGAACCGCCAAATACATTTTGAGACTGGCTTGCGACATTTTGATCACCAATCTGCACAACAGTTGCTGAACCCGAGGCAAACTGATTGCCCGTCTGTGAAATCGTGGCTTCGTTGCTATCTCCGTCTTGCAAGACGGATGCAAGGCCGCCATCAATAGTCAGTTCTTGAGTAATCGAGGCTTCGTTATCCGCCCCAATTTGATCGATTGTTGCTTCGTGGTCATCACCTGTTTGTGTAATTGAAGCGTCATTACTTTGCGCAAACGCAACGCCTGTCATGAAAACAAAAGCGAATGCGAGTGTGAGTAACTTCTTCATGGTGTTCTCCTTGGACTATGTCTGTGAGATTGTGAGTGTCCCGGAGGCCATGCTGCGTCGTGTCACCTAAGCAGCGGTGCCCTGCCGGGAAGCATCGAGGGTCGGCCTTGGCCGTATCCCTCGGTGCCACACGTACAATACCTTACAAACCAGAGCTTAGGGTCATCTTATCAGACCGCTTCAATACTCTTTTGGCTTGGGCCATGATGTCACCAAGCGTAGCGTATCGGTAGGAAGCTCGGTCCAATCGCAGGACGTACCCGGCACTATCGCTGCCACGAGCGCTGCCGATTCGAGCAGCCCCATCGTCCCACAAAGTCATTCCCCAACCCAAAGCGAACGTAGCGATTGGTGGTATAATTCTAACGGGGTGTCAGAGCCGTAGGGAATGTTCGGTCTGGCGCGAACGAAACGTGTGCACCAGACCGGTAGTAACGGGCTATGGCTAAAATCTCCTGGATTCCCGCCTTCGCGGGAATGACTACGGTGGGTTTCGTGGCCTGGATACCGGGGCGCGGGCACTCAGTAACCTCGAAGGCTACTAGCAACCGTCGGTGCCACAAAACGGTGGCGTGCCGAACAGTCGCTACCTTTCCCACGAAGTCATCCTCGACGTGATCGAGGATCCATACGATGCTCCGCAACCCTTACGCATGCAAGGGTTGACTCCATAGCCGACCCATGCGCCGGCCCTCCTAACCAACGAACGCAGTAGTCGCATCAGTCCCGGTGCGCGCTCGTGCCCCGCCTCTGCGGGGATAAGTACGGTGGGGAATGCGGAGACCGTTGGTCGACCGGGCAGCGCCGTGCCGCTACGGGCCGTGCGGTGGTTGGGGGACATTCATCAATGCTGCGACAGGCATCGCGGTATATAACCTGATTCCCCTCCTGCGCGCGTTTTGACGCGGGAAAGGAGGGGTGCCCGAAGGGCGGGGTGGTCCCGAACGCCGCCCACCTCGGCACAGCCGTCCCACGGTGATGTTGTATCAGGCAGCGGGCTGTTGGAGACAAACCCCACATCCCACAAGCGCTTTGGTGAAATGGCGCAGGAACACCCCCGCGGACGGCGCAGCGATACCGGAAACGGAACTTCCGGGCCTGAGAAGCATGCTACAGGTGTCACCTAAGCAGCAATGCTCTGCTCTATGCGGCACCGTGGGCCTCTATGCTCGCGGTGCCGCATTTTTTTGGCGCTTCACTTTTTGGCGCTTCACGGATTTGCCTGATGCCTGCAGACGGTATTAAAACAGGCGCGTGTAGTAGGTAATGCCGGCGCGGACATTCCAGAAGCCGTCGTTGAAGCTGCCCATGTCGCGCCCGTCGATGCCGTCTACCAGCGCAAGGTTGCCGTGCATCCCCACGCTAAGGCCCAGGCTGGACGTGGCCATCCACTCCAATCCGGCGCCGGCCATGGCGTAGGGGAACGCGTTGCGGCCTATTTCAAAGCTGCCGTGGCCGGTCTGCATTAGCATCCCGCCGCCTACGGTGGCGTAGGGCGTCAGGCGGCTGTGCGGCAGCAGGTAGTAGAGCGTATGCGCTTCGGTCGACACATGCCTGCGGCTAAACGCCCGGTCGGCGGCCAGCTCGCCGGTGCCTACGGTAAGGCCCAGGCCCCACCGCGGGGCCACGTTGCCACGCAGATGCACATCCCCCCCACCCCGCACCAGCGGGTCCTGGAAGTCGCCCTGGTAGCGCATGGCACTCGCGCTTGTACCAATGCCCAGCCCCCGGCGGTTGTCAGACGCGCGCAGCATCCGAAACGCGTTCAGGCTTTGGGCCCGGGCCACCTCGCGCTCCTGCTGCTGAAAGATGGCCGACTCCAGCGCTGCTTCGTCTTCGGTAGACCACAACCCATCGCGGGCGCCTTCGATAATCAGGTTGAAGACCGCTTCCTCAATCGCCTCCGTGACGGCCTGCACGGGCGGTTCGTTGAACGTGTAGCCCGCCTCTACCTCCAGAATGCGCTCGGGCTCAATGAACCGGAAGAGGCCCACATCGACTTTCTGCGAAAGGATGGTTTTGGTCGTGTGCACGGTCTTCAGCACGCGCCCGCTTTGCGTGGACACGGCGCGCAGGTAGATGGTGACCTGGTCTTGCCGAAACTCTCCCGAGCCGCCCGCGCCAAAATACCGCGCCCCGGCCCCACCCGTAATGATGTTGGAGTCGTAGCCGATGATGCCGCCCTCCAGGAGGATCCCGGCAAACCGCAGCGGCGGCAGCGGCCCCGTACCGCGGTCGCCCTCGTGCATCTGCCGCATGGAGGAGATGATCTGCCGCTCGTTCATCAGGTTGGAGAGGCCTTCACGCTCGATGGTATCAAACCACCCCGAGCGCTCCAGCGCCCGCATCAGGATGGACGTGGAGCCTTGTGTGACGGCGGTAGACCAGCTGGCGATGTTCTGCGAGGGCTTGTACTGCCCGGTCTGGTCGCGGAAGCGGTAGACCGCCGCCACCACCTGATCGCGTGGGGCCGGCAATTCGGCGAAGCGGTCGTGGACCTGCGTCTCTGCGCCGACCTTGGCCGGCTCGGTCTCAAATGGAGCGAGGTAGTTCATGCATCCGCTGAGGCTTGCCGCCCCCACAAGGAGCAACAGCAGGGAAGCAAAACGAGCAATGGGTGACATAGCGGAATTCCTGATCACAGTACGGTTGCGAATATCCGGTGGCGGAGGGCGGTGGTAGCGTAGGAAACAGCACCCGGGCTTACGGCAGTCCTCCCAGTCCGCCGCCCAGCGAGGGCACGGTGACGGTAGATTCATCACCCGTCAGCGCGTTGATAATCTGGATGCGCAGCCCGTCCGGCCCCTCCTCCACCTCAACGAAGAAGTCACCAAACTCGAAGCGGCCTTCCTGCCCAAAGTCGATGCCCGAGTCCCCAATGCGGGTCCCAACGATCTCACGGGAGAGCTCATTCAGAATGCGGCGCTGCAGCTGGTCCTGAAAGTTCTGCAGCGGATCGCGACGGAAATCCGGCCGATCATCCTCAAAATCTTTTTGCGCCTGTGCCCCTTGAAACATCCAGGAGAAGTTGGCAGGCGAGCCGCCGAAGGCCGGATTCTGCGGCTGGTACACGAAATCCTGAGCCTGCACGGGCACAGCAACAAGCAGTCCGGCAATAGCTACAGCGGTGATAGCGGTCAACAAACGAGACATCATAGCGGTGCGGATTAGTAGATTCGGCGGGAAACGTCGACGCGCTGCATAAACTGCTGGGTGTACTGCACGGCCTGCTGGGCGGTCTGCTCAACCACGTCGTAGCGCGGCTGTAGCTGCGAGCGGAAGGCGATCTCATCGTTCACGCGTACCTCCACAACCGACCCCTGGCCGCGCCCCGGCTGCTCGCGTACGTACACGGTATAGTTCATCGCGCCCTCGGGGGCTTGCCAGTTGTGGTAGAAAATATTGTAGAAGTCGCGCCCCTGGGTGGAGCGCGTTTCGTCGATCACCATATCCAGCGAGAGCTGCGTGGGCTCGCTCGCGGGATTGGACGTGTCGGTATCCGTATCATCGGCGAACGACGGGTCTTCATAAGCGGCCAGCGCGTCATCCGACAGGTTTTCTACCATCGCATCCTGGTTTGCGGCGGTAGCGCTCACATCAGACGGGATTTGGGGCCGGGCATCCAGCACCTCAGCCGCTTCAGCGATGAGCGCCGCGGCTTCTTCCGGCGTGTAGGCAGCCGTATCCGCATCGGTCTGTTCGGCATCATCTGCCGCGGAAGCATCCGCCGTCTCCTCCGCTCGCCCCGTGGGCCAGGCCGTATCCGACAACGCGATCGCCTCAGCCGCCGCAATCAGCGCGGGGATGGCATCGGCTGGCGCTTCGGCGGTCGACCATGGCCGCGGGGGAATTTCCTGGGGCGCGTCGGTCAACCCTTCAGGATCAGCCTGGTGGGACGCTGAATCGGCAGAGACGGTAGCCGTGGAGTCTACCTCGGACGCGGGAGACGAGGCAAACGGTGCCCAGGTAGCGTCGGAGCCGGCATCGTCGCACCCGGTCAGCACAACGGCCATGCACAAGACCACAACCAGCCAGCAACCAGAGCGGAGGTCCGGGGCGGAGGGGCAATCAGAGTGAAACGCGCGCAACATAAGATGAATTAGCCAATCGGTGATGGAGGCAGTAAACAGCCGCTGCCTGGCCCCTATAGCATCGTACAGCCATGCGCCAGATTAAGCGCCATGCCAGCGTTGCTGTGGCAGGATAGGGCCACGCATCGATAGCAGTCTACGAGACGGTAACCCCTCCGTTGGCAAACCCAGGATTCATCTTATGGCGTAATTTACTGTTTTTATATCATCTTTTGGATGAATACCCGTAGCAAACCGCGTCAGCCCGGTTGATGGCTTGCGGGGCGCTCGCTGCGACAGATGCTGCGCACCAAAAAAGGCCCACCGCCAGGGGCGATGGGCCGTAGTTCCTGCTACTATGAGTACCGCGTTAGGGCAGCTCGTTGGGCAGGTTGGGGTTGTTCAGCCGCTCGGCGAGTGTGATCGGCAGGTACCACCAGACGTCGTTGCTGAGGTGCCAGCCGTGGACATCCAGGTCAAGCCCTTCGGCATCAAGCCCAAAGCGCGTGGCCCGGCGCTGGTCGACGAGGCGAATCCCGGTGGTGAACATTTCCTTGTCACGCTCAACAAAGATCGTGTTCATCCCATCGTAGCTCGCCAGCGGCGCGATGCCGTAGGAGTCCCGTACCTCGTTGATCAGGGACTGTGCCGTGCCGGAGTCTCCGCTCCGCTCTGCGTCTTCAGCCCGGATCAGGTGCATTTCCTGCCACGAAATGAAGTCGATGTCAGAGCCACGGTTGTCGTACCGGCCCTGGAGTGGGAGCAGGATCTCGTCACCAATCCCCACGCCCGACAGTGCAACGCGCAGCGGGTGAACCGCCTCACGGTTTGCAAGCCCAGCTTCCGTAACGGTGCCAAAATCAGCAGCGATGCCAAGAGCACCGGGATCAAGCAGCGGGATGCGGCCAGACTCCGCAGCAGCGAAGTCACGGTTCAGGTAGTCTGCAGCATAGAAGAAGCGGGGAGCCGGCACGGTTTGCGCGCGGCCAATTCCCCCCTGCGTGTGCCAGGTGTTCTGCTGGTTACCCGAGCGATCGACGAACTGATTCTGGAACGGGGCGTCGCCCGGCTCCAGGCCGTCGGCTGCAAACGTAGCTGCCTGCGATGCATTATTACGGAAAAGCGCGATACGCGCCTTCACCGAGTTGATCACCCGGACTTCGTAGTCCGAGGCGAATGCAGCGGCTGCATCAAGACGCGTAATCGCATCATCGTAGAGCTGGTCTGCCTGCAGAAACTCGGAGCGTTCGGGATCGGCTGGATTTTCAAGATCCGAAATCACGCCGCCGCCGATGGCATCCGTGCCGGGCAGGTCGCTGAAGTAGGTGGCCCAGTAGTAGCGGGCGAGGGCGCCGTGAAAGTTACCCGTGAACAGGGCTTGCTGATACCGCTCGTCATCTTCACCGCCAAACGCTTCAGCACCAAGGTTTTCTACCCGGCGCAGCAGGTTATCAGCGAGGAAGCGATACTGGCCCAGGTGGTTCTGGGTGCCATCTACGGAGTTGTTATTGAGTGGATTGGTGTCAGCCGGCAACCCCCGCATAATGTCGCGGAAGGTCGGGAAGGTTGCGCCCCCGCCGTGCGCCCCACCAAAGATAAATTGGTCGGACATCAGGCTGGACTGCACCGTGATGTTCTCGTGGACATTGTTGCCCCGAGCACGAATGCCGTTGACAAGGAAATTCACCTCATCCGGGTTGTTCAGATCTGCGTCAGCAGCACTGTCGATCGGATCGATGGTGTCGTCGATAACCGTGTCGCATGCCATCAGGCCAAAGGCCAGCAGCAACACGGTAAGTAAGGGAAGTAGTCGCATATCTATCATCAAAGTAGGTTGGGTACGTCAGTAGGTGCTTGGCTGAGCCGGGTCCCTGGCGCAGGCATCTGGCCTACGCCAGGGGATCGCCGTCTCATATCAGTGCACGTGTAGCCGTGCAGGGATTTAGAAGCCAAGCGTCAGGTTCACCTGGAAGGACCGTGAGCTGGGCAGCGTCAGGAAGTCCTGTCCACGAATCAGGCCGCGTCCCCCATCAAAGTTCACCTCGGGGTCTGGACCGGAGTAGTTCGTGATCGTCAGCAGGTTCCGTGCCGCCACACCCAACGTGAGGTTGGAGAACTGCGTGGCGCCGGCCTGACGGAGAATATCCGTGAAGTTGTAGCGGAGGGATACCTCACGCAGCTTCACCCAGTCAGCATCTTCGACGAAGTTCGCATCGAAGTTGGTGTTGGTCCGGGCCAGGCGCTCGGCCACATCGATGTATTCCGAGGTGCCCGGCGTCAGCTCTGCCAGTTCGGCTTGCAATTCGTTCCGAATCGGGAAGCCACCCGTGCCGGCACCAAAGCCCGCCGTGTTGTTGAGGACCTGATGGCCGAAGGCGTACTCAGCAAAGGCGCTGAGGCTCAGGTTCTGGAACAGCGTAGCGTTCAGGCGCAGGCCACCGGTGTGCTCCGGAATCGGCTGGCCAACCATCTGGCGCGGGCCGGTCTGGGGTCCGGTGAAGACGCCGTCGGCGTTGAAGTTAGCACCCGTTACCGGCACCAGGAAGAATGCCTGACGCGGCAGTCCTGGCTTCAGGACGTTGCGGTTGAACCCACCGAAGATCTCGTCCCGGTCCGGGCCAAGATCCTGCACCGAACTCCACTGATAGCCGTACGTGAAGTTAACATCCACGCGGGCCTGCTCCGTAAGGAGAGGCGTCGCGCCGAGCGTAATTTCTACGCCCTGACTCTCGATGCTTCCCACGTTATCAGGCAGCGACTGGAAGCCGAAGCCCGTGGATGAAGCAAGCGGGGCGTTAATGATCGAGTCGTTCGCCCAGTTGTACCAGTAGGTAAAGTCTACGGAGTAGCGGTCGATGAAGTCAGCGTCAAAGCCCAACTCGAGCTCGCGGACACGTTCCGGAACGATTTCCGGGTTACCGACCGAGCTGATGGAGGCACCGGCGCCAAAGTCGGCAACCGTGGCCGTAAAGCGCAGCGCTTCACCATCGAGCAGGCCCGGAAGCTGCCCAGTCTCGCCGTAGGCTGCACGCACGCCGAGGCTGGTCAGCGCATCCGGCACAAAGTCAAAGTTCGACAACTGTACAGAACCCGTTACAGCCGGATAAAAGACGTCGGATACATCTTCACCAAAGGCGGTGGCTACGTCACGACGCAGCATACCCGTCAGGGTGTAGGTGTCATCGTAGACCAGTTCTTGCTGAATGAAAAGCCCACCCGTACGGGTGTTTGTCAGGCCTTCGCCCAGATTGAAGAACTCGTCACCAGACCCAATATCGCTGATAAGCTGGTTGGCAAACCCACGCGACGTGCCGAAGGACGTACGGCGGGTGATGTCGGTGTACTGCCCACCAAACAGCGTGGTGGCCTGCAACTCCGGCGTAATGCTGTAGGCGTAGGAGGCCTGCGCGTCGAAGTTGTAGTTATCGTTCTGACGCGTGAAGATGTTACGCTCGCCGTCCGTGCCAATGCCGGAGAAGGTAAAGCCCGGCGGACGCGTACGGTCCTGGCGACGTGTTGAAGAGTCAAAACCACCAGTGGCTGACAACGTCAGGTTATCAATTGGCGTCCAGGACGCGCGCAGCGAGCCGTTGAATCGGTTGATGCGCTGCACATCATCCAGCACCTCGATAGATTCACGCGGAGTAAACAGAAACGAGGTCGGAAGGAGCAACGTGTTGCCCAACCAGCCCTGCACATTGTTGTCGTTGTCCGGGCGCTGCAGTTCGTTCAGCGTGTAGCCGGCCGATGCGCGGATGGACACGTTATCCACAGGGAACGCCTCGAAGTTGGCGCGCATGTTGGTGCGCTCGCCCTCGTTGTTGGGCAGGGTCCCTTCTTCAATGCGGTGATTTATCGAGGCATAGAAGCGGGCGAAGTCAGCACCACCCGAAACAGCGACCTGGTGCTCTTGCAGTGAACCGCGGCTGAAGAGCCCGTTGGCGTCATCCGCCGTCTCGTGGTTGCGGCTGCTGTACTCCCGTTCCTGATCGGAGAAACCCGCTGTGCCACGGTACTCGACGTTGAACGTCGGTTCTGCTGCAAACTGACCGCTCTTGGTCGTGATGAGCACTACCCCGTTGGACCCGTCCACGCCATAAATGGCAGCGCCGGAAGGCCCACGGATGATATCGATATTTTCGATGTCGTTGGGGTTCAGGTCGGCCAGCGGAGAAACACCCTGTCCACCAGCGCCAAATCCAACAATTTCGTTGTTATCCACACGGATACCATCGATGTAGATGGCGGGTTGGCCGTCGCCACCAAGGCCACCGCCACCACGCACGTTGAAGCGAATGCCGCCGCCGATATTACCGGACGAGGCCGTGGCACTCACGCCCGCCACGTTGCCGCTAATCAGCTGGGACACGTTATCGAAGCTGGCGCGCTCGGAAATGTCCGAGGCGTCTACCCGCCCGATCGAGACGCGCTGGCGTCCACGGTCCTGCTGCAGGCCGAGGCCAGTCACAACCACCTCGTCAAGGCCGGCCACGTCAGGCTCCAGCGCGATGCTCACTTCCGTGACTTCGCCGGCTTCTACCTGAATGGACTCTTCAAACTCAAAGTAGCCCACAAACGTAGCGCGGATGGTTTGCGCACCTGCCGGAACGTCCGAAAGGGTGAATTCTCCGTCGATGTTAGTTGCGGCGCCAATGTCACCGATGGTGACGTTAGCCCCGGGTAGGGTCTCTCCCGTCTCTGCATCCGCCACTGTCCCCGTGACCGTTCCGGTCTGGGCCATGGCCGTGCCCCACCCCATAAAGAGGAGCAAGACGGGCATTAACAGAAATCGCGTAGCAAGTCTCATAATACGTATGTGCAAGTGATGAAGGTAATGACTACAGACGCACTGATTTCGTGCTTCGAACGGACAATCGCTGCAGCGCAGCGCCCCGCGCACATTGTACAATACGGATTTGATAACTTTTACGCAATGTGCGGACGGAATGGCAACGCACGGCTGCAACCGTAGCGGGCTTGAAAATGCCGGGCATCCCGCCACAGGCGTCCCTGTGGGTAGAAGAAGGGCCGCTGACGTTTCAAACGCCGCCCTGTAACATATCTTTTACCTCAAAAACCGGGGGTAACCTCGTGAAATCCGCGTTTTGAGCGGCGAAAGAGCCGCCCGTTTAGTTTCTATGAAGAAGGGTCAATATCAAACGCGAGGGTGCGCTCTGCCGTCGTGCCGGTCGCCTCGTCGGTAACGCGCACCGTGAGTTCGACGGTGCCGCCCTCCCATGCATCCTGCCACTCAATGAGGATCAGCTCATCGGTACGCGGCTGCCCGCTCTCCTGCGACAGGGTGGTGACGGTGCGGTCAGGGCTGTCTTCGGTGAACGTGCGGGCGAAGAGGCCGCGGCCTTCGCGCCGGACCAGTTCGTAGGCGACGGTGTAGCGGGCATTTTCGCCGTCGGGTACGGTGAGGTGATACAACTCAAAGTAAATGGCTACAGGGGTGTCCGGGCCAAGCATGGCATAGGGGTACGGCGGCGCGGTGGAAGGGTCGGCCGTGGGATCATCGAACCGAAGGGGTTTGAGGTCGCTCATTTCGAGCGTCGTGCCGGAGGCGTCGAGCGTACGCAGCGAGTCGATGCGGTGCCGTGTGAGGCTGGTGAGGGGGCCCGCGCTTTCCATGGTGAGGGCGTCTGGATCCGGCACATCGCCCAGCAGGTGGCCATTCCACTGCAGGCCCACATGGTACGGCGCGTCATCTTCTTCGATGGCTGCAACCACGGTATCGGTGCCTTCTACCCACCCGGTGCGCTGCCCGTTTGTACGCTGGGCGTCGACTTGCTGTACGCTGCTCCCCTGGGCCTCCACCGCGTAATTGTCGGCGCGATGCACGAGTACAGATTGCAGCAGGCGTTTATCAGCAACATCTTCGGGGATTAGTCCCAGCCGCTCCACACGGTCGTCCTCTCCCTCGATCCCAGCGGCGTCAACCGCCCAGTACACTTCCGTGCGCGTACGGCCGTCCGGCTCCAGGAAGCGGGCGGACCGGAGCGCGTATTCCCACTGCGGCATGTCGTGCAATACAAACGATTCGGCGTCCGGCACCGTGCGCTCCCGTTGTTGCACAAACCAGGCGTCTTCCGTCCGCGCCCGGGAGGCTTCGCGGGCGGCCACGGTGGCCGGCGACTCAGGCATCATCTGCGTCTCGCCGCCATACAGACGCTGCATATCCAGGTCAAACACATAGTTGGAGATGTCGGAAAAGCGGGTGCCATACTCTACCGCGTAATTGGAGAGGGTCTGGTAAGTCTCGTACAGCGCATACACCGTAGCCTGCGAATCACGCTCGCCGCGCCCTGATGGGCTAAACCCGCGCTGCAGGCGACGTGGGAGGAGGTTGAGCACTTCCGATTCGTAGTACCGGCGCTTGTCTTCTGCAAACAGATAGGTAGCGTTGCGGTCGATATGGCGAAAGCTCCAAACCTCATTGTCCCGAAAGTCGAAGGTGGTGATGCCTGGCACCTCGTCAATCACCCGCTCGCGCATCTGCGGCGTGTCGAAGGGAATGGTGGTCGTGTACTGAGGCTCGCCAAAGCGCATGAAAATCAGCCCACGGTCGTCCAGTTGCCCTTCCGGCCGGTAGGCTTCCCAGACGTAGGCCAGGCGCTGGAGGTGCTCCTCCAGGCGTTCGTTGCGGGTGGTCACCAGGTCGGGGTCCTCGCGCCGCCACCACGCGGCCAGGTAGGCGGGAAAGTCCTGCGGGGCCCTCCAGCCCTCGTCCATCCGCTCCGCCGTGGGCCGCTCGGTTCCTGTTTCGGCGCGCTGCCCCTCGGATAGCAACACCGCCGCCGCAGCCAGGTGCGTGGTGATGGTATCCCTGAGGCGCTCGGGCCCATCGGCGGGTACGGCTTGCAGCGCCCGCATGTACAGCTCCGAGGCGTAGAGGTACTCGTTCAGATGCTGCTCGCGGAATACCTCGCGCACGTAGGCGTCTACCAGCCACCAGTCGATTTCGTTTTCCTGGAGGGACGCCCGCGCGCCCATGCGCCGCATGATGAACGCCTGCCGCTCGTGCCCGGCCCGCGTGTAGGCCTCGGCCAGCCAGAAGGCAACGGATCCCTCGTTATCGTGCCTGTAGAGCGGCTGCGTCGCCACCACCGGCTGCAGCAGCGCGATCGCCTCTTCCGGATCGCCCCCCTCCTCCAACAGCGTCAGCGCCTCGCGATAGGCTTCCTCATGCGGCTCCACTGCTGTCTCCGCCTGGTGCCATTCAACAACCTGCCCTTCAACAGCCCCCGGGCATACGCTGAGCATGCCTATGGCCGCTGCCGCAAGCAGTAGCCATAAGTGCTGGCACACGCTCCCTCCTATGCTGCCACTGCGTGATCTATCCATAATACCCTCGGCAACCTGCTGTACTAACGGCACTTACGTCAGCGAAACTTCATGTTGTGTTTATGCTCCTCAGGGCGTCTTGCTCCCCAAACGACCGCGCAATAGACAGGGCGGGGCAACAGGAACACGAACCGCACAACGCGCTGGGCGAAAACTGCACGGCCAGACCCGTTTACTCAGCCGCAGAAGGGCTGGGCCTCCACCGGTGCTTTTCAAGATCCACCCGCCCATCGTCCGTAAACGTCACGCCCTCACTGCGGAGCATATCTTCCATCACGTACGGTCCGCCAAAGTGCAGCTTGCCTGAGAGCGCGCCCTTCCGGTTCACGACCCGGTGGCACGGGAGGCCGGAGCCCACCGCGGCGTTGAGCGCCCACCCCACCGTGCGGGCGGCGCTGCGCGTGCCGAGGTGCTCCGCGATGTCGCCGTAGGTCGTCACCCGGCCATAGGGGATCTCCTCCACGACTGCCCAGACGCGCTGAAAGAAATCGGACGGCTCGGCAGATTCGCTGGTAGAAGAGGCAGGCATCCGTTTGGGGGCCATGGAAGATGTAACAATGAGGCACGACCGTGCCCATGCGAAGCGTACAAGAGAAAAAACGTGGCGCAGAGGATCAACTCGCACCCTTATTTTTTCAACAGGGGCATGCGATTCATATACATGGCGCAACAACTGATGGGTTGCGTGCCACATGCTTCAGCTTTCTCCATTTGTGCTCTATGCTCTGATGAAACGCACCACTCGCTACATTATCCCCGCGCTGGTCCTCTTTATTGTCGGCGCGGCGCTCGGCTTTCAGTTTGACCGATCGTCCAGCGATGGCTCGATGGATGAACTGCGCAAACTCGAAGAAGCGTTCATGCAGATCAACCGCAATTATGTGGAGGAGGTCGATGCCAAGAACCTGAGCGAGTCGGCCATCCGCAATATGCTGGAAGAGCTGGACCCGCACTCGGCGTTCATCCCGGCCGAAGAGGTAGAGCGGCTGCAGGATAGCTACCGCGGCTCGTTCGGCGGCGTGGGGATCTGGTTTGAGATCGTGGACGACACGGCTCGGGTCATCTCGCCTATCGACGGCGGGCCCAGCCAGGATGCCGGGGTGCGCGCGGGCGATCGGATCATACAGATTGAAGACTCCAGCGCCGTGGGCCTTACCAATCAGGGCGTGCAGGAGCGGCTGCGGGGGGAGATCGACACGCGGGTGCGCATGACCGTGGAGCGCCTTGGGGTGGAGGACCCGATGACGTTCACCATTACGCGCGGGGAGATTCCGCTATACTCCGTCACTGGAGCGCACATGATTGACGAACAAACCGGGTACGTGCAAATCCTCCGGTTTGCGCAGACCACGTATGATGAGTTTAAGGAAGCCGTCGCCGAGTTGGAGGCGCAAGGCATGGAGCGCCTGGTGATTGATATGCGGAGCAACCCCGGTGGGGTGATGGAATCGGCGATCCGCATGGCCGACGAGTTCCTCGGGCGCGGGATGCCGATTGTGTCGACGAAGGGCCGGACGATGCGCGACCAGTCGTTTCGGGCCAGCGGTAATGGATCTATGCGTGACGGATCGGTCATTGTGATGGTGGACCCACGCTCCGCCTCTGCGAGCGAGATCGTTGCCGGCGCGCTGCAGGACCACGACCGCGCTCTCGTAGTGGGGCAGCGGACCTTTGGCAAAGGCCTCGTGCAGCGGCAGTTTCCGCTCCCGGACGGCTCCATGATGCAGATGACGACCGCCCGCTACTACACGCCCTCCGGCCGCCTCATCCAAAGCCCCTACGACGGTGGTGGGCAGGATGCCTACATGGAAGCCAAATTCGAGACGCTGGAGCAGGCTACGCTGGACCCCGATGGCTACCGCGCCAGCATTCCCGACTCGCTCCGCCATCAAACGGCCCAGGGCCGCACCGTCTTCGGCGGCGGTGGCATCATGCCGGACCACGTGCTTCCACCCGACACGGCTGCGGCGCCTGTGGCGCAGGCCATCTATCAGCGCGCCTTCAGCCCGCTGGCGCGTCAGTGGTTCAGCCAGAACGAGCAGGAGATCCGGGAGGAGTGGGGCGAGCGGCGCGACGCGTTCCTCGAAAGGTTTGCTGCCAGTGATGACCTCATCGAGCAGATGCTGGCGCCGGCCTTCGCCGAAGACGCCCGCAGCGACTTTGGCCTTCGCCTCGTAACAGACGAGGCCGACGCCCGCCCGGACAACAGCGTATTCCATGCGGCGGATGTACAGGAACGCCAGGACATGCTGGCTACCTTCGTGAAAGGCTACCTGGCGCAGCAACTCTACGGCAGCGACGTGGCTACGCCCATTTACCGCCAGCTGGATCCTGAGCTGAAGGAGGCCCTGAAGCTCTGGGACGAGGCCGACAAACTGGCCATGCACCACCGCTCCAACGGCACTACCGGCTTTGGTGACGCCCGGCGCTAAGCCCCCGTTCTTGCAGTCCCACCGTGCACAGGCAGGCGCCTTTCGGGGCGTCTGCCTGTTGTGTGTTTAGGGAATGGGACAAGAGGCCGAGCGGAGGACGGCAGACCTGCGAACCCGTTTTAATTACCAAACAGGCAGAAACGTCAGGTCAGAGGCGCTGTTTGATCGTAGCTGTTTTACTCTCGCTGTTTACCCGTCTGTAGCCCCGTCCATGGCTGACGCGCGCCTGCCCACCGACCGCATCGCAATCCGCGGTGCCCGCGAAAACAATCTCCAAAACATCACGCTCGACATCCCGCGCGACCAGCTCGTGGTGATCACCGGGCTCTCGGGCTCCGGCAAGTCGAGCCTTGCCTTCGACACGATCTACGCTGAAGGCCAGCGCCGCTACCTGGAGAGCCTCTCGGCCTACGCCCGGCAGTTCTTAGGGCAGATGGAGCGGCCCGAGGTTGACTACATCGACGGCCTCTCCCCGGTCATTGCTATCGAGCAGAAAACGGTAAGCCGCAACCCGCGCTCTACCGTGGGGACGGTCACTGAAATCTACGACTTCCTCCGCCTGCTCTTCGCCCGCGCCTCCGACGCCTACTCGTACGAGACCGGAAACCGGATGCGCAAGCAATCGGACGATGAGATCATCAACGGCTTGCTGGATTTCCCGGAAGGCACGAAGCTATTGCTGCTGGCCCCCGTGGTGAAAGGGCGCAAGGGGCACTACCGGGAGCTGTTTGAGCAGATTGCGAGTCAGGGCTTCGAGCGCGTGCGCGTGGATGACGAGCTGCGGCGCATCGAGGAAGGCATGAAGCTCGACCGCTACCAGACGCACGACATCGAAGTGGTGGTGGACCGCCTCAAGGTCAAAGACGGCATTCGCTCGCGGGTGGCGCAGTCGGTTGATGTGGCGCTAAGCCTCGGCAGCGGCACCCTCATCGCCTCCATCATGGGCGGCGACGATCATACATTCAGCCGCCACCTCTACGACCCGGAATCGGGACTCTCGTACGACGAGCCGTCGCCCAACACCTTTTCGTTCAACTCCCCGTACGGTGCTTGCAACGCCTGTGAGGGGCTGGGCGTGCGGCAAGAGATCGACCCGAGGCTCATCATCCCGCACCCTGACAAAACCATCAACGAGGGCGGCCTCGAACCCCTCGGCAAGCCGCGCGACATCTGGGTGTTCAACCAGCTCGAAGCGGTAGCCGAAGCCTACGGGTTTGACTTCGACACCCCCCTGAAGGACCTCACGGAGGAGCAGCACGCCGTCGTTATGCAAGGTGCGGGCGAGGAGCAGTTCGACATCGTATACCGCTACAAAAACCGCGAGGTGCGCTACAAGCACCGGTACAGCGGCGTTATCCATCACATTGAGCACACCTACGAGAACACCAACTCGTCCAAACAGCGCTCCTGGGCGGAGTCCTTCATGCGGGAAATGGACTGCTCCGTGTGCGGCGGTGGGCGCCTTAAGCCGCTCGGGCTTTCGTTCAAGGTAGGCGATAAAAAGATCGCCGACCTGGTGCAGATGGACCTTGTGACGCTGCGCCGGTTCTTCGACGAGGTGGCATTTGAAGGCCAAAAGGCGCTCATCGCCGAGCCTATCGTGAAGGAAGTGAAGGAGCGGCTGCAGTTTATGATTGACGTAGGCGTGGGGTACCTCACCCTTAACCGGACGGCACGGACACTTTCGGGCGGCGAGAGCCAGCGGATCCGGCTGGCCACGCAGATCGGCTCGCAGCTCACCGGCGTGCTGTACGTGCTGGATGAACCCAGCATTGGGCTGCACGCCCGCGACCACCATCGCCTCATCGACTCGCTGAAGGAGCTGCGCGACCTGGGCAACTCTGTCCTTGTGGTAGAGCACGACCGCGAGATGATTGAGGCGGCCGACTACGTGGTGGACCTCGGCCCCGGTGCCGGCGAGCATGGCGGGCATATCGTGGGCACCGGCGCCCCGGAGGATCTACCGCTACGCGTGAATGGCCACCGCAGCCTGACCGCCGCCTATCTGCAGGGCGATGAGCGCATCCGCCTGCCAGAGGAGCGCCGCCCGGGCAATGGCCATCACCTGCGCCTCCACGGCGCCAGTGGCCATAACCTCAAGCGCGACCCCTTCGAGCTTCCGCTGGGCACGTTCACCTGCATCACCGGCGTCTCGGGCTCGGGGAAATCCACCCTCATCAACCAGACGCTCTACCCGATTCTCGCGAAGGATTACCACAACGCCAAGCTGGTGCCCCTCCCCTACGACCGGATCGAGGGGATGGAGCACATCGACAAGGTCATCGAAATCGACCAGAGCCCGATCGGGCGCACGCCCCGCTCCAACCCCGCCACGTACACCAAGCTGTTCGACTATGTGCGGGATCTGTTCGCCGAGCTGCCGGAGTCCAAGATTCGCGGCTATGACAAGGGACGCTTCTCCTTCAACACCAAAGGCGGCCGGTGCGAGGAGTGCAGCGGTGCGGGTATCGTGAAGTTGGAGATGAACTTCCTGCCGGACGTCTATGTGGAATGCGACGTCTGCCACGGCAAGCGCTACAACCCCGAAACGCTGGATGTGAAATTCAAGGGCAAGCACATTGCCGATGTGCTCGGTATGACGGTCACCGAGGCGCTCGACTTCTTCGAGAACGTGCCGCGCATCGCGCGGAAGCTGCGGACGCTACACTCAGTGGGCCTGGGCTATATCCGCCTGGGGCAGCAGTCGACCACGCTCTCCGGCGGCGAGGCGCAGCGCGTGAAATTAGCCAAGGAGCTCTCCCGCCCCGGCACCGGCCGGACGCTGTACATTCTCGACGAGCCTACCACCGGCCTCCACTTTGAAGACATCCGTCACCTGCTGAAGGTGCTCCGGGCGCTGGTGAAGAAGGGCAACACCGTCGTTGTGATTGAGCACAACATGGATGTCATTAAGATGGCCGACCACCTCGTGGACCTCGGGCCGGATGGCGGCGCGGGCGGCGGGCGCATTGTCGCTACCGGCACGCCGGAGGAGGTCGCCGCAGCCGACACCGCAACATCCGGCTACCTCGCGGAAGAGCTGGAACGTTGCCGTGCCCTCCGCGCCGAGGCCGACGACGAGCTGGACCTCGACGCCCTTGGCGGAGACGGCGCCAGCGAGCCCGTAGAAGACGAGACATCGGCAGCAGAGGCTGAGGAAGCAATCGCCGAGTAGCTGCGTTGACGGGGTATACAATATTCTGTGGATAAGCCTGCGCACGCGCTATGGCGGATGAACTCGCCGCTCCTCCGACTAAAGCCCCTCCCAAGGAAGAGGAAACGCCTGAGGAGGATACCGTCACCATCCAGCTCCCCCAGTACCATGTCATTTTGCTGGACGATGACGCCCACTCGTACGAGTACGTGATCGAGATGCTGGGCGACATCTTCGGCCACAGCCAGTCGAAAGCGTACGAGATGGCCTGCGAGGTGGACGCCAGCGGGCGTGTGATTGTGGACACCACGAACAAGGAGCGCGCCGAGCTCCGGAAGCGACAAATCCACGACTACGGCGCCGACTGGCGCATTCCCCACTCGAAGGGGTCCATGTCGGCCATCGTGGAGCCGGCAGAGGAGTAGACACTGGTCGTCTGTTGCGCCCAGCCGTATCGTCACCCGTTGCTCAGCCTTCTGCCTCGGCGGGAGCCACGTGCTCAAAGCGGTTGGCGTTCACGTTTTTTCGCGTCTGTGCCGGGTCGAAGATGCGGCCGTTCATGGCGATGTACACCCCCGGCGGGAGCGTCTGGACTGCCGCCATCGCAAACCCGATGTTGAACACGGCGTCGCTGTTTTTGAACCGCGCCGGGTTGAGGGCGCCGACCAGCACCACCGTCTTGTCGTTCATCGGCTGCAGGACCTGCGCCGTCTCCACCATAGTGTCCGTCCCGTGCGTAATGAGCACCTGTTGCGCGTCTGATGTCTCCACATGGGAGGCAATGACGGCCCGGTCCTCGTCCGTCAGATCGAGGCTGTCCTTTTGGAAGATCTGCGTGAGCGTGTAGGGGACCTGCGCACAGGCTTCCTTCAAGATGGAGCCGATCTGCGGGTCGCCGACGGCATAATCGCTCTTCGCGTCGAAGTACAGCTTATCGATCGTGCCTCCCGTAGTGAATACAGCAACGGGCGCCGGCGTGAACACATCAGCCATAAAGCGACGGGGTAGGCCCTGAGGGATTAAGAGGAGCGGCGGTCGTCGGCTTCGCTATCGACCGGGGTTTGGTCAGACGCGTCAGCGGTATCTTCCGGCGACTGCTCTTCGTCGGCTGAAGCATGGCGGTCTGCTTCTTCTGCCTCGGGGGAAGCGTCATCAGCAGAAGTGTTGTCGGACGAGCCATCCGAGGGTGGAACGGGCTCCTCCGTGGCTACGCCGTCGCCAGCGGCCGCCGCTGAAGCATCTGCGGACGGCGCTGTTTCATCGCTCGTGCTGTCCGCTCTTTCTTCTGTGGCGGCTTCTTCGGTTTCCTCGTCTTGGCGAGACGCGGCGGCTTGCCCGTTCTTTTTGCGTGGGGGAAGGCCGAGCAGCTCCAGCACCTCTTCCCCCATCACCTCTTCCTTCTCGATGAGGACATCAGCCAGCCGGTCCAGGGCCTCGCGGTTCTCTCGCAACGTGGTGGTAGCGCGCATGTACGCATCCTCCAGGATCGTGCGCACCTCCTCGTCAGCTACGCGGGCGGTCTGCTCGCTGTACTCGCGCGGTTTCCCCATTTCCTCGCCCAGGAAGATCTGCCCATCGCTGCCATCCAGGGCCATCCGCCCAACGCGTTCGCTCATGCCCCAGCGCAGGACCATGCTCCGGGCCAGCTTGGTCGACTGCTGAAAGTCGTTCTCAGCCCCGCTCGTCGCGGTATCGAACACAACGTCCTCAGCGGCGCGCCCGCCCATGATGACGGCGATACGATCCAGCATGTACTCGCGCCGGTAGATGTACTGCTCGCGCTCGGGAAGCTGTTGCGTGACGCCCATGGCCCGTCCGCGCGGCACAATGGTCACCTTGTGAATCGGATCCGTGTTCGGCAGCATGGCAGCCAGCAGCGCATGCCCGGCTTCGTGATAGGCCACCATGCGCTTCTCTTCGCCATCCAGCACCACGCCGGAGCGCTCCAGCCCCATAATGATTTTGTCACGGGCTTCCTCCAGGTCTTCCCGCTCCACCTCATCTTTCTCCTTTCGTGCTGCCAGGAGTGCCCCCTCATTGAGGAGGTTCTTCAGGTCCGCACCACTGAACCCGGGCGTGCCGCGGGCGACTTCCCTGAGGTCCACGTCGTCAGATATCGGCTTGTTCTTAGCGTGGATTTTCAGAATGGCGATGCGGTCCTTAAGCGCCGGCGCATCAACGGTGATCTGCCGGTCGAAGCGTCCGGGACGTAGCAGGGCCGGGTCGAGGATGTCCGGGCGGTTAGTTGCGGCCATCACGATGACGCTCTCGGTAGGCTCAAAGCCATCCAGCTCGGAAAGCAGCTGGTTGAGCGTTTGCTCGCGCTCGTCGTGCCCGCCGCCCATACCGGCGCCTCGCTTCCGGCCAATCGAGTCCAGCTCGTCGATGAAGATGATGCACGGCGCATTCTCGCGGGCGTCCTTGAACATATTGCGCACGCGGGAGGCCCCGACGCCGACAAACATCTCCATGAAGTCGGAGCCGGTGATGGTGTAGAACGACACACCCGCTTCGCCGGCAACGGCCCGTGCGAGCAGCGTCTTCCCCGTGCCGGGCGGGCCTACCAGCAGCACGCCCTTGGGGATTTCAGCGCCGAATTTCTCAAAGCGCTCCGGGTCCTTCAGAAAGGACACCACCTCTTGTAGCTCTACCTTGGCGCCTTCCACACCAGCCACGTCATCAAAACTTGTTTTTTCGTCGGTTTCCTCCTGCAGCTTGGCCTGGTTCTGGCCGATATTGAAGAGGCCTTGCCCCCCGCCCCGGGCGCTCATCCGCCGGTAAATGAAGTAACCGATGATAATGATCAGAATGAGCGGCAAACCGCTGATGAGGAACGGCCACCAGACAAAGTCGCTGGTTGGCTCCGTCGTGACTTCCACCTCCCGCGACTCCAGCATGTTCATCAGCTCGTCATCCTGAAACGACGGGATGTACGTCAGGAAGCGGTTGAAGCGCTGCGTCTCGCCGCTGGGCAGCGTGCGCTCGATGGACTCCCGAAGCTCGCCTTCCATACGGTCGCCCTGCACGTGCACGCGCTCCACGTTGCCTTCGCGCAGTTCGGCGCGGAACGTGGAGTACGCAATTTGCGGCTGATCGCCCGTACCGCCGGCCAGGATGCTCCAGAGCCAGAGCACGACGAGCGTCGTAATCACGACCCAGATGGCCAGCGTCCAGGGATTCATCCCCTGAGGCTGTTGCTCCTTACCCTGCTTCGGAGCACGCTTCGGTGGTTTGTTTTGTGATTCAGGCACAATAAAAACACTCGAATGATGGTAACAGAAGCCACGCGGCGGTAGACTGCACCTGGGCAGAAGCCTGCACGGGGCATTCCCCTGTCAAGCCGGCTGCCGCAGACGTACCGTCCGTGGGACGTGCACTTACGGGCACACGCTACTGCATTTCTTAATCAGTAGCATAGGAAAACGTGTTATGGCACCAAAAAGATGCAGCAGAGGCGCTGCCTCCCTGCAGCAGCACATAGCATCGGCGGAATCTTACACCCCCGTTACGCCACGTGTATGCAGCAACAGCACGCTTCACAGGCACCGCTGAAGCAGGTAAACACTGTATTAACGACCCGTTGCTACGCAGCACCCTACCGTGGGTTTGGCCAGGCTTCATCGGGCGGGATGCCTTCACTAAAAGCTCTACGGCCTACGCTGCCGTTGATGCGGTGTCCTGCCGCGCACGGACTACCATCACTGGCACCGAGGCGTTTGTCGCGATGCGCTCAGGAATGGCCCCGAACCATACGTCGTGGCGTGAGGGCTCCGAGGCCCCCATTACCACGAGGTCGTGCCGCCGCGCCTGCTCAAGAATAGCCTGCGCTGGATCATCAGCCACCAGTTGCTCAATTGCAATGGCATCTTCTGCTACGCCAGCCTCTGCAAGCTTATTGGCTACGAACGACAGCACGCCGCCCTCTTCCTCATCCGCTGCCTGTACCCTGAGAAGTCTGACGGTGGCCGCGTCGCCGCCAATCAGCCGGGCCACCACCTGGGCTATCCGTTCGGCATGAGGCCAGCCGCGGAGTGTCACGAGTATACGCTCGATTGCCTCGTGTGGCCGGGCCAGGAGCATGGCATCACTATCAATCTCTGAACTAAGGCGCTCCATCGTCTGCAGACGATCTCCTGTGAACACCAGACGCGTTTCTACAGCGGCTCCCGCCTCTCGCATCCGGTCGGCTACCGCCTGCAGCGCCTCCTCCATTTCGTCATTGAACTGATCCCGCGCCTGCGCTGCCGTTGTTTGCTCGGGCACTTCAAACCACCCCACCAACACCACATGAAATCCACCCAGCCGCTTGATGAACGCTGCCCCTACCCCTTCCGCCTCGGGCAGGGCAATGTCGACCAGCAATACGAGGGGCGTCTGCGTCGAAGAGGGCATCGTTCGGGACGGGATTTACGTATCAGAAGTACGGAGGGACACATCGGGGGCGTAGAGGCGGTACCAGAGCGCAGCCAGGGCCAGCAATGCCAGGCCCAGCACGATGGACAACGGCTGCATGAATGCCACCAGGCCGAAACTGGCCAACGCCCCGAGGCCCGGCAGCCACGGGTAGGCCGGGCATACGAACGAAGGGCTGTACCACCCGGGGTCGCGACGCCGCAGCACAAGCAGGGTAACACACATCAGGCCGTACATAAACAGATGCAGGAGCGAGGCCACCTCGGCCAGCACTTCCACTTGGCCGAACAACACGAGCCCCGCAATTGGGCCGCCGGTCAGTAGGAGCGCCACGTGGGGGGTCCGGTAGCGTTCATTTACCTGCGCGGCCTTTTCAGGTACAAGGGCATCGCGGCTCAAGGCGTAAACAGAACGTGAGGAGCTGAGGATGGAGGCATTGGCGCTGGAGAGCGTTGCGAGCAATCCACCAGCCAGAATAGCCACGGCGCCCACGGGTCCGGCAACCTCCCGAGCCACCTCCACGATGGCGGTCTCGCCCCATGCGGCCAGTTGCTCGCCAGAAAACATGCTGGTGCTTACAAAAATAGTAGCCACGTAGAGCGCCGTTACAATCAATACACTGCCCACCATGGCCCGGGGAAGATTCTGCGCGGGGTCTTTTATTTCTCCGGCCACCGTGGCAATCTGTGCAAAGCCCAGGTATGAGGTAAACACCAATGCAGCCGTTGTCAGGATGGATAGCGCGCCATGCGGTGCAAACGACGCAGGCAGGGCGGCAGGGCCTAACACGCCAAGGGCATTCAGGATGCCATGGCCCAGGAAACCCGTGAGCAAAAGCAATAGCACCGCGACGATGGCATGTTGCAGTCTACCTGTGTTCTCCGTTCCGGTGATGCTGATGGCCGTGAGTACGACAGCGGTGCCGAAGGCGACACCCGTTACCGGGACGGTAATGCCAAGCTCCGTAGCGGCGGCAATGTCGGACAGGTAGTGTCCAAAACCCATCAGGTAGAACGCCGAGGCGAAGATAAGCCCCATCCATTGCCCCATCCCCACCATGGCGCCGAGCAGCGCCCCCAGACCCCGCGAAACGAAGTAGTAGCCGCCCCCACTTTCCGGCATCGCTGTAGCTAACTCCGACGTCGGCAGGGCTACGAGCAGGGCTACGCCTCCCCCTATTGCAAAGGAAAGCATGGCTGCCGGACCGGCCTGCCCGGCGGCAAGCCCAGGAAACACAAAGATGCCGGCCCCCACCATGGTGCCGATGCCTATGGCCAGGGCTTGCGGGAGGCCCAGCCTGCGCTCAAGCGTACCTCGTTGCTTTGGCACGTATTGTGAAGGGGGACATTAAGGGGGCGTGATCTTGCAGTAGGGCTACTACGCTTGAAAAATCTTTACCAAAGCCCCCCATGTGTGTTCAGCCGCTGCATGGACTCTCGCTCCCCCACCCGCTATCTTAAGAGGGTGCCAGACGAACTACGCACCAGCGCTCTCACCAACGCGAGGCTACTGCCATGACATTTGCTGTGCTATTGTTCGGTCTTATGCTGGCGGGGGGCCCCTCTATTGAGGCGTCATTAACCGAGCAGGTCTCCGACGAGTTGCGCTGGCGCATCGAGCATCGCGAGCTGCAGGCGCTGGTGATTGATGACGCGCCGCTCACAACCATCGAGAGCCTGTCCGCCTTCTACCTGGAACGGGCGTTTGAGCCGGGCTGGGTCACAGATGAGGGGGTACGGCCGGAGGCGGAAGCCGTACTGGAGACGTTGCGCGGGGCTGACCGCCACGGCCTGCACGCAGGGGTCTACAACGTGGGCCTGATCGCGCGTACGCTGGAGCAGATCCGTGCGCGCGCGGAGGCGGACGAGGCGCCCGATGTGGCGCGCCTGGCCGACCTTGACCTGCTCCTGACCGATGCGTTCTTGCTGTACGGTTCGCACCTGCTCATCGGGCGGGTGGACCCGGAGGCGCTGGATGCACGGTGGCGTGCCAACCGGCGCGACCTGGATATGACGGCTCAGCTCAACGACGCGCTGGCCACTGGGGCGCCGGCAGCAGCACTGGCCGGCTTTGCACCGTCGCACCCCGAATACCGCACGCTGATGGACGCCCTTGCGCGGTACCGCGACGTTGAGGCGGCGGGCGGCTGGCGTCCCATTCCCGAGGGCCCCACCATGCGCCGCGGCGACAGCGGTCCGCGCGTAGCGGCGCTGCGGAATCGCCTCCGCACCACCGGCGATCTACCCACAGCAGCTGACACCGCCGCCGCTGACGTGTTTGACGACGCGCTGCATGCGGCGGCCCAGGCCTTCCAAACGCGCCACGGACTGGAGGTCGACGGTCTTGTCGGCCAGCAGTCACTACGCGCCCTTAACGTACCGGCCGGTCAGCGGGTGCAACAGATCGTCCTTAACCTGGAGCGCTGGCGCTGGCTGCCCGACGACCTCGGCGAGCGCCACATCCGCGTCAACATTGCCGCGTTTGACCTGCAGGTGATGGAAGGGCTGGACGCTGTGATGGACATGCGCGTGGTGGTAGGGCGGCCCTACCGTAGCACCCCCGTGTTTAGCGACCGCATCACCTACCTCGCCCTCGCTCCGTACTGGAACGTCCCGCCGCGCATGGCGGTGGTGGACATCCTGCCGCAAGTCCAGCGGGACGTGGACTACCTTCAGCAGCAGAACATGCGGGTGTTTCGGGGATGGGGTGCCGGCGCCGAGGCCATCGACCCGACTACCATCGACTGGCAAACCCTGTCTCCGCGCAACTTCCCCTACCGCTTTCGCCAGGAGCCCGGGCCGAACAACGCCCTCGGTGATGTCAAATTCATGTTTCCGAATGCGTTTAACGTGTACCTGCACGACTCGCCCGCGCGCGAGCTTTTCCGCCGCCCCGATCGCAGCTTTAGCTCCGGCTGCATCCGCGTAGAGCGGCCGCTGGAGTTGGCCGAGTACCTCCTGGCCGATCAGCCCGGATGGACGCGGCAGCGCCTCCAGCAAGTCATCGGCCAGCGCGTAGAGCGGGCGGTCACGCTACGGCAGCCCATGCCTATTCACCTGCTTTACTGGACGGCCTTTGTGAGGGAAAACGGCACCGTCAACTTCCGGAATGACGTGTACGACCGCGATGGGCCGTTGCGCGACGCGCTCCGCGCCCTCTCGCCAAGCGAGACCACACTGGCGGACATTATCCCGGCGGCTACGCCCCCTACCATGGGCTCCTGACAAGCGGGCGGCCCTTACGCTTCGGCTTCGGTCACGGCTTGTACACGATCCAGCCGGATTTCCCGGCCGCTCTCCAGCCTGAGGTACTCCTCCGTTCCACGCGCATAGAGGTCCGCGATACGCCCGGTGACCGTTTCAGGTGAGGCATCAGGCGTCACGATCTCCAACACGACGCGCTGCTGCCGCAGCACGTAGAGCGAGAGCTCATCGTACGTGGCACATGCGATGGGGCGATACGCGTTGGCGGCCATCTATCAGGGGCGGACACGGTTGAGAGAACGAACGAGGTCTGCAGGGAGCCCCATACAGCAAGGTACGGTGGCCATGCTGCGTGCTACTGCTTATCCCGCAAGAAGGCGTCGATGCTGTAGCGCCCACCTCCGGCCATCGTGAAAAAGAGCGCGGAGAACATGAACAGCAGCGCCATCTCACGCTCGCCAAATGGGTCGCCCGCGTGCGAGATAAAGGCAGCGACGAACATCGTCCCAAGCACCATGAGCGCGGCCGGGCGCGTCAGCAGGCCTGCGGCCATCAACAACCCACCAAAAAACTCGGAAATACCCGCCAGCCAGGCAAAGAGCCCGGGGGCCGGGAAGCCCAAGCTTTCTACCAGCCCGGTAAAGCCTTCAGACGGCGGCACCTTGTTGATGCCATGGGCGAACGCCATTGCCAGGCCGGCAAAGATGCGGAGGAGGGCCAGGCCCGCATCAGCCAGCTTCGAGCCAGCGCCAGCGCCGCCTACGAGAAAATCACGGATGTTCATGGGGGATGGTGGGTTTGGGAAGAAATGGGTAATGTAAACGCACGCAAGCATCACCCCTCCTGCCCGAGCGCTGTTCCCTGCAGGAGGTAGCTTCTACAACAGCGTAACGTGCACCTCAGACGACTTCAGCGCCGGTCTCGCGGGTGCGGAGGAAATCCATCACGACCTGTGCAAAGGCCTCGGGGGCTTCCGCATGAACCCAGTGGGCGGCATCTTCTACCGTCACAACCTTAGCGTTGGGAAAGCCCTGCCAGATCTCCGCGATATCCTCGCTCTGTATGTACTTGGAATACTCGCCCCGTACAAAGAGCGTCGGCCCCGTAAACTGGTCGTTCAGATCTACCGCCCCGCTGATGTGCTCGTAGTTGGCGCGGATCGCTGGCAGGTTATTCTTCCAGAAGTACCGTTCCTCCCCGCTGTCGTATGACAGATTCTTGAGGAGAAACTGCCGGATCGCTCGTGATCGCACATCCTGGGCCAGCGCTTTATCGATGGACTGGCGGCGATCGTGCGTGGAGAGGTCCAGCGCTTCCAAGGCGTCGATCAGCTCCAGGTGATGCGGCGGATAGGCTTTGGGGGCAATATCGACGACAATCAGCCGGTCGACCCGCTCGGGCCGATCAAGGGCGAAGCGCATCGCCGTTTTTCCACCCATCGAGTGCCCGAGGATGTGGGCCTGCGCCAGGCCGTGCTGGTCCATAAAGGCTGCCAGGTCATCGGCCATCGCCGGGTAGTCCAGGCGGTCGTCGTGGGGCGACTCCCCGTGGTTGCGCTGATCGATAGTGTAGACCTGGTAATCCTCCGAGAACACGTTCTTGCTGAGCGTGTGCCAGTTGCCGCTGGCGCCCAGGAGGCCATGCAAAATAATGAGGGGCCGGCCTGCGCTGCCGTAGGTGTTGTAAAAAAGCTCCATCGGAACAGGGCGTCAAATAAAGGGTGGCGCTACAAACCAGAGCGCACGCTGCATTGATTCCGCTGATCGCGGCACCTGCGGTGGCTCCTGTGATGCAGGCTTTGTACCTTGCGCTGCCGCACGGTTTACTGGCTGGTGCTTCTTATCGTATTTCCTTCTGCCTTCCGTTCGCTTTTTCCATGCCCTCCTCCCTACGCGCTGGTCTGCTGGCGTTGCTCGTTGGTCTTCTTGTTGCTTTTGCTGGTGGCCCGCTGGCCACAGCCCAGGACGGGGACCAGCCCATCGTAGCGTCCGACCTCTTTAAGATCCAGGATATCGGCTCCGTAACGGCTTCCCCTGATGGCCGCAACGTCGTGTACACCGTCCGCTCCATCGAAGCCACCGATGACGGGTACACGTACCGCACCCATCTTCACCTCGTCCGGGCCGCACGCGGCGAGGCGCCCCAGCAGCTAACGCATGGCGACCGCGAAGGCGCGCAGCCCGCGTGGCATCCAGACGGGGAGCAGCTCGCGTTCGTGCGCTCCGTCGACGGCACCCCGCAGATCTTCATCCTGCCCGTTTTCGGTGGGGAGGCGTACCAGCTCACCGACTTCGAACATGGCGCCTCGAACCCGCAGTGGTCGCCGAACGGGCAACAACTGCTGTTTGCGTCCTCGCTCTCGGAAGATGCGGTGCGGGAGCTGACGATTACCGAGGACCAGCCCGCCTGGCCGCATGAGCGCCCGGGCCGCGACCGCGCCGATGTGCCGGACGTGCAGGCCAACATGGATGGCTCGCTGGAGGAGGTGCGCCGCCATCTGGCCGACCGCGTGGCCGAAGACCGCCCCCGCCTCGTCCACCGCCTGAACTTCCAGGCCGAATTCGACCTGCAGCCCCGCCTCACCTTCCGGCACTTCTTCGTGCTGGACGTAGCCACACCCGACGCCGAGCCCCGGCCGGCTACGCACGGGTTCTACTCGTTTGGCAGTGCCGACTGGCTGCCGAACGGCCGGCAGTTGGTCGTCAGCGCAGCCCTGGATGCAGAAACCCATCCCGACCGCGTGGAGCAAAACCATCTTTACCTCGTCACGCTGGACCGGCCCGAGCCGCGCCTCCTGCTGGAGATTGAAGACCACTCCCTCAGCAACCCACAGGTCGCCCCCGACGGCCGCACGGTGCTTTTTCAGGCGTCTGATCTCAACAACCGCGGCTTTGCGCAAACGCAACTGGGCCTCTTCAACCTGAGCGGTCGCGCGGCGCCCAACCTGCTGACGACCCCGTTCGACCGCTCGGTGTCCAGCCCACGGTGGTCGCGCGATAACTGGGGTGTGTACTTTACCGCCGCCGCCGACGGCGGATTTCCCCTCTACCGCCTCTCGCTCATTGCACCAGATGATGGCGAGGAAGGCCGCACCGCCATCGCCACCGGCCTGGGCCCGGCCGCCACGCTCAGCGGCGAGTCGCGGGCTACGTTCGACGCCGACGAAGTGGAGACCCCAGAGCCGACCATCGAGCGGCTGACCGCCTTCGACCGCGGCGTGCGGAGCTTCGACGTGACCGATGCCACCATCTACTTCTCCGCCACGGAGGTCGCCAACCCATACGAACTTTTCTCGGCCAACCTGCGACTCTCGCAGGAAACGCAGCTCACCCGCCACAATGCCGACTGGCTGGCAGATAAGCGCCTCAGCTTCCCGACGGCCCACACGGTGGAAAGCGACACGTTCGACGTACAATACTGGGTGATGCCGCCAGCGGGCTTCGACCCGGACACCGGTGGCGGCTCCTTTCCTGTGATGCTCCAGATCCACGGGGGGCCGTCGGCCATGTGGGGACCCGGCGAGGTGTCCATGTGGCACGAGTTTCAGCTGATGACGGCCCGCGGGTTCGGCGTCGTCTACAGCAACCCACGGGGCTCCGGCGGCTACGGCAACGCCTTTCGCCGGGCCAACTACCAGGATTGGGGCGATGGCCCTACCGCCGATGTGCTGGCCGCCCTGGACGATGCGCTGGAACGCTACCCCTGGCTGGATGCCAACCAGCAGGTGGTGACGGGGGGCTCCTATGCCGGCTACCTGACCGCGTGGATCGTCTCGCAGACGGACCGCTTCCAGGCCTCGGTGGCCCAGCGAGGCGTGTATGAGCTCCAAACCTTCCTTGGCGAAGGCAATGCCTGGCGCCTCGTGCCCAATCACTTCGGCGGGTATCCGTGGGACGATGAGCGGCCCGAGCCCCCGGCGGTGGAGGAAGAGGCATTGGAAGAAGACGAAGCCGAGGCCCCCACCATCGCGCGGGCCGACACCCTCTCCATCCGCGAGATCCTTACGTACAACTCGCCACTGACGCACGTGGAAAACATCCGGACGCCCCTGCTCATTATGCACGCGGACAATGACCTTCGCACGGGCGTCATTCAAAGCGAAATGCTCTACAAGAGCCTCAAGATTTTGGAGCGTCCGGTGGAATACATTCGCTTCCCTGACGAGGGGCACGACCTCTCGCGCATCGGGGCTCCTGCTCTGCGGGTGGACCGCCTCCTGCGGATCTACGAATTCATGGCGCGCTACGTGGACCTGACGAACGCGCCGCTCTTCATCGAAACGTTTGAGCCGGAGCCGATAGACCTCGACATGCTCTTCGACCTACCGCAAATTCCCGTGCCGGAGGACCTCCGCGAGACGGAGGCGGACGAAGCGGAAAACGAGGACACGGCCGATGCCCAGCTGCTGCAGAACGCTGCTGGGCCCCCTGCCTCTGCGCTGCATAGGTAGGCCTGGCGGCCGCGATTTCGCTTTTCTGTGCCTGCTTGACCGTGTGCTGTATGGCTTCTGGACTACGCCTCATCGGCCGGCTCCTAAGTGGGGGCTGGCTGCTACTGTTCGCGCTTGGCCACCTCAGTGCGTACCTGCCCCCTGCTTATTTCTGGTGGACGGGCTTACCGGCGTCCTTTCTGCCGTATGTAGGACTGGCGGCACTCGTGCCGCTTGGCGTTCATGCGGCGCTCCGCCAGTGGGGTTGGGTAGCAGCGTATGGGCTGCTCCTTGTGCTTTTGCTCGGTCGGATGGGACTGCCGAGCAGTGGGGCTGTGCCTCCGAGCGACGACACGTTTCAACTCCTCTCGCTGAACTACACCCCGATCACCGAACGCCCGATCGCGCAGCCGTATCTGCGGGAGGTGTTGGGTACGCTGGCGGCCACGTATGCCCCTGATGCCATTGCCATCCAGAGCATGCAGGTGTATCGCCGAGGCGATGGCGTGCGCCTCTTCCATCAGTTGGATACGCTCGCGACGCTGGGGTATGCGGTGGAGCCGCAAACCGGGGCTGAGGACCACTTCGACACGCGGGTGCCGCTGTTTGTGCGCGGCGGCGGCGCGCTCCGGCAAGACTTCATCGCGCTGCCCAGCCAGGCCCGGGATCGCCACATCACGCGCTCCGAGGTGGCGTGGGATGGGGCTACCGTAGCCATCTACAACGCGCATCTTCACTCCTTCGATCGCAACCGGCTCCTGAGGCTCCTCGCGCGGGACGCCTATGGCGCTGCCTTCCGCGAGTTCTTTGCGATGTACCGGCGCGGCATGCGGCAGCGCGCCCACGAGGCCCGCGAGCTCAGAACGCTCGTGGAGAAGGACTCGCTTCCAGCCGTAGTCGTCGGCGACCTGAATGCGACCCCGTTCAACTGGGAGTATCGCCATCTGCGACAGGTGCTGAACGACCCTGCGGCCCGCCACGGGGCCAACTGGCGCGCCACGTGGCCGGCCGACCGACCGCTCGTTCGCATTGACCATGTGCTGGCTACCCCGCACTGGCGCGGCCGCGGAGCTGCAGTAGACCCCGCCGTCATCTCGGATCACCGCGCCCTCGTCGTGGGATTACAGCTGAAGGCGCCCTGACATCCCCGTTCGGGCCGGAACCCACGCCCCGCCGGCACGCGTGGTATGCCTTCCTTTTCGTTTATCTTTTACTGCCATGGCTTCCGCTAAACAGCCTGAGCTCGTCCGCCGCCTGCGCCGCCTTGTCCAGAGCGAGCAGGCCCGTCGCATCCGCGTCTACCGGCACGACCGCGTGCTGATGGACGTCACCGTGCCGCTGGGCATCGGCGGTGTGGCCGTGGCCTTGCTCCTTGCTCCCAAGCTCACCGCTATTGCGGCGCTCGTCACGTTGTTTAGCGACGTCCGCGTCCGCATCGACCGTCCCACCCCCGACGCCCCTCCGCTCCTGCTTACCCCCGACGATGCCGACTGACACCGCTGCTGTTTCGTTTGCCGATGTTGAGGCCGCCGCCCGCCGCCTCAACGGTATCGCACACCGCACGCCTGTGCTCTCCTCGCAGCAGCTAAACGACGCCGTGGGCGGAACGGTCGTCTTGAAAGCTGAGCATCTGCAACGCACCGGCGCCTTCAAATTTCGTGGCGCCTACAATGCACTGGCCCAGCTATCTCCTGAGGCACGAGCGCGGGGGGTGCTCACCTACTCGTCTGGCAACCACGCGCAGGGCATTGCCCTGGCTGGACGGGAGCTGGGGATCGCCACAACCATCATTATGCCCGACAACGCACCGGCCACCAAGCGTGCGGCTACGGAAGGGTATGGCGCTACGGTTGTGTCGTACGACCCGGAGGAGACCACCCGCGAAGACCTGGCCGCCGAACTGGCCGAAGCACGGGGCCTGCCCATCATTCCACCGTACGACCACCCGGACATCATCGCCGGGCAGGGCACGGCCGGGCTGGAGCTCCTTCAAGAGCATCCGGACCTCGATGTGTTGCTCGTCTGCTGTGGCGGTGGCGGGCTGCTCTCGGGCTGTGCGCTGGCCGCCAACGCGCTCGCGCCCGGCTGCCACGTGATTGGCGTGGAACCGGAGGCGGGTAACGATGCCACGCGGTCGTTTCAGACAGGCACCCTGCAAACGGTTCACAACCCTGACACGATCGCCGACGGCGCCCGCACCCCCTACCTCGGGGAGCACACGTTTCCGCTGGTGCTGCAGCTCGCCGACGACATGGTGACCGTGCCCGATGCCGCGCTCGTCGACGGCATGCGCTTCATGGCGACCCGCCTGAAGCAGGTCATCGAGCCTACCGGGGCGCTTGCCCTGGCAGCTTTGCTTTCCGGGACGGTTGCGCTCAATGGGCGCAAAGCCGGGGTGCTGATCAGCGGTGGAAACGTGGACCCTGCAACGTTTGCCCGCCTGCTCACCGCGTGATTGGCACGTGAAGGGCGTGAGCAGCTACCACGTCCACTTACGCAACGCCTGCAGATGATCGTGCGCTGTGAGATCGAGCTGCAGCGGCGTTGCCGACACGTAGCCACCCTCTACCGCTTCAATGTCGGTGTTGTCGCCTTCGTCCAGGTTTACAAACGTTCCGGCCATCCAGTAATACGGACGCTGGAGCGGGTCGGTGCGTGCCTCGAAGGACTCCTCCCAGCGCGAGCGGGCCTGCCGCGTGATAGCAATGCCCCGGATGTCTCGGTACGGCTGGTCGGGGACGTTCACATTGAGTAGCACGCCCGGCGGCAGCCCCTGCGCCAATATTTCTTCTGCCATGCGCCGGGCATAGCGGCCGGCGGCTTCATAGTCGGCCGCCGCCTCAGCCTTCCACTTGCAAAGCGAGACGGCCATGGCATCGATTCCCGAGATAGCACCCTCGGTGGCGGCGCTTACGGTCCCCGAGTAGATCACATTGACGGCCGTGTTCGGGCCCCGGTTGATGCCACTCACGATGAGGGCGGGCCGGCGCGGCGTCAACTGTGTGATGGCCAGCTTGATGCAGTCGGCCGGCGTGCCCGTGACCGCGTAGGCCGGCACCGTGCCGGAGGGCACTTCCATCGTCCGCTCATGGGCGCGCACAGGCATCCGGACGGTGATCGCGTGGCCCACGGCGCTTTGCTCCTGAGCCGGGGCGACTACCATCAGCTCGCCGAGGCCATCCAGCGCGGCGGTGAGGGCACGGATGCCCGGGGCATCGATGCCATCGTCGTTTGAAATCAGAATCAGCGGGGACTCCGCAGGGGGGGCAGCCATAGACTACGCGAACATCGTAAACAGAAAAACAGAATACCGCAGGGCCAGCCTTCGCCGGCAGAAAGGCTCGTCAATAGCTTTCGTCTGCGTTGGGGAATTGGTGCGCGCGCACATCGGTCACGTAGGCTTCTACCGCCTCCGTGATGGTGTCAGCGAGGTGAGCGTAGCGCCGTACAAACCGCGGGTTGAAGTCGGTGGTGAGGCCCAGCATGTCGTGCGTCACGAGAACCTGCCCACTGCAGCCTACCCCGGCGCCGATGCCAATGGTGGGAATCTCGAGCTGTTCGGTCACGTCCGCGGCCAGCGCAGCCGGCACTTTCTCCAGGACAATGCTGAAGCAGCCTGCCTCCTGCAACAGGTCGGCATCGCGCCGGAGCTCCTCCGCTTCTGAGGCCTCCGTAGCGCGCACTTTGTATGTGCCAAACTTGTGGATGCTCTGCGGCGTCAGGCCGAGGTGCCCCATCACCGGAATACCGGAGTCCACGATGCGCCGGATCATTTGTGCGACGCCGGCGCCCCCCTCCATCTTCACGGCATGCGAGCCGGCTTCCTTCATCATGCGGATGGCCGTGTGGAGCGCTTCCTTGGCGTTGCCCTGATAGGAGCCAAACGGCAGGTCGGACACCACCAGCGCCCGGCTCACGCCGCGTACCACGGCCTGCGTGTGGTAGATCATCTGGTCCACGGTGATGGGCAGGGTGGTCTCGTGGCCCGCCATCACATTGGAGGCCGAGTCGCCTACCAGTAGCACGTCGGCACCGGCCGCGTCCAGGATGCGAGCGCTTGTGTAATCGTAGGCGGTGAGCATGGCGATGGGCGTCTCCGCGCGCCGCATCTCCTGCAGCGTCTGCGTGGTCACGCGGGGCACATCAGCGAAAGAGGACGACGTGCTCATAAGGAAAAGGGCACAGGCGGAGAAGACAACGGGTGCCCAATATACAAAAGAACGAGCGGGCTTCCACCCGGAGGCGAAGCCCGCTCGAAACGGTTACGTTACCGGCTGTACCTGCCACTACGGACGTGAGGTTGCGCAGCTTGTGAACCGCGGCAGGGGCAGGTGTGAGTTTGGCAACGTTTTAATTTGACGACATCGGTTGCGCCGGATCGGTGATTTCGTCTTCATCGACCTCGATACCGAGCTTACGCGCCACCGGCAGCGTAATATCAGAGATACGGTCGGGATTGACGAACAAGATCACCGGCTGCATGGGGCCTACCTGATTGCGCAGCACGAGGTCGAGGGACTGCTCGTCGGCGACTTCCTGAATGGCGGCATCCACGCGTTGGAGCAGCGGGCTCAGCAGTTCAGCCTCACGCTGCTGCAGGGCTTGTTCGCCTTGCTGCTGGCGTTCACGGATCTGCTGCTCCAGCTGAGCCAGCTCCTGCTCCCGTTCCTGGCGGCGCTCGTCCGAGAGCAGCGCTTGCTGCCGCTGGTAGCGCTCGGCCATCTCCTGGTATTCCTCGATCAGGCCCTGCAGCTCTTGCTGCGTGCCCGCGAAGTCCTGCTCCAACTGCTGCCGAAGGTCCTGGTACTCTGGCATGTTAACGATCAGGAGCTCGTGGTCCGTGTAGCCCACCTGCAGATCCTGTGCGGCAGCCTGTTGCGCCGCCGGCACCACCAGCACCAGAAGGGCGAGGCCCAGCACGGCAGAGGTAAACGATTGGATAAATTGTCGCATGATAGGAGTCAAGCAAAAGGGAAAATGGTGAGCACAGCTAATGTTAACGGCTGCGGTTGTCTCGGAGTTCTTCAACATCAATGCCAAGTTCGCGCAGCACGTCGCGGGTCAGGTTATACTCCGGAGCGGCGTACAGAAAAAGAAAGTCGCCGCTCCGGTCGAATACATAATCATAGCCATTTTCATCTGCCACGACCTCCACCGCTTGCAATACCTGCTCCTGAAGGGGGCGCAGCCGCTCTTCCTGGCGCTGAAAAAACTCACCCTCCGGGCCGAAGTATTGCTGGCGCAGGCGTTCGACGTCTTCCTCAGCCTCCACGATCTCGCGGCGGCGGCGCTCCCGTTCCTCCTGCGTGTACAGCAGCTCACGGGCCTGGTATTCATCAAACATGCGGTCTACTTCCTGGTCAAGCTCGCGGATTTCAGCCTCCATCTCGTCCGCGATGCGGTCCAACTCCTGCTGCGCATTCGCATAGGCCGGCAGCTGCTCCAGCACCTCTTCAGAATCGACATAACCGATACGCTGCTGCGCCTCGACCGGTGCCGGCGCGCTCACACTGCCGAGCGCGATAAGTAAGAGGATAAGTCCCAGCGTTGAAAAACGATGAACCGCGGATGTCGTGAGTGCCGGCATGAGAGCGTACGCAGATGGCGATAGAAGAGGAGGCCGTGTGTCTAACAAAGTGTACAGCACGGGTGCACAGCCCGCAGTTCGCCGGGCCATGACCGGGGGACCAGGCTACCGTCCGCCCCCCGGCGCGCTACCAAAGCCGAAGCCCTGCCCAATGGTAAACTGGAAGCGCCAGCGGCTGGAGCCATCCTGCTCGCCACGGAAGGGCTCAAACTCGTCGATGTTGTAGCCATACGCCAGCTCAATCATCCCGAGGATGGGCAAGAACATGCGGACGCCCACGCCGGCCGAGCGGTACAGCCGGGTGGGGTCGTAGGAGTCGAAGCCATCAAACGTGTTGGCGGCGTCGGCAAAGATATAAGGGGCGGCCTGCAACTGTTGCGACTGCACGGCCAGAAAGCGGAGCTCCGACTGGTACTTGTTCAGGATGCGACCGCCGACAGGCTGCCCGTTGCGGCGGGGGCCTACCGACCCGCGCGGATACCCACGCATGAAGATGTCCTCACTGCCGAAGTTGGTCTGGCCCTGTGTGTCGAACGGCGACCCCCCGACCAGGAAGCGTTCAAAGTCAACCTCGCCACCGGTAAGCGAGCCGATGTATCCGAAGTCGGTACCAAACGAGAAGGTCAGGCGGCGCGCAATGGGCGCGTGCCAGGCGGTGTTGAACCGCCACTTGTGGTACTGGATGAAATCGCCTAACGGCAGCGCGACATCCAGCGACAGACTCGCCCGCGATCCGCTCCGGGGGAAGAGTGGATTATCGAGGGAGTTGCGCGAGAGGCTCTGCTGCAACGCCAACTCCTGGCTGATGCCCTGCGGCACGCTCGTGAAGATGGAGTTGCTGAAGAACTGATAGCGCGTCCCGATAGAGTAGCTAAACCGGTCGTCCGGCCAGGAGAGGCGGCGCTGCTGGAAGACGGAGGCACGGGTACGGATGAAGCGCCCATCGTCATCCTGACCGAAGAATGAGCCAAAGGGGTTGCCCGTGGTACGGGAGTGCGAGACGCTAAAGCCTACGGGCATGGGCCGGCCGCCGAACCAGGGCTCCTGGAACGACAGGTCGTACTGCTGGAAGAACGTCCCGTTGGTCTGCACGCCTACCGAGAGCCGCTGACCATCGCCCATGGGCAGCGGGCGCCAAGCTTCTGGCTTAAATACGTCCTGCGCCGAGAAATTGTTGAACGAGAAGCGCAGTTGCAGCACCACCCCGAAGCGCCCGTACGTACCCGAGAGCTCCAGTTGGTCGCTGCCCACTTCGTCTACTTCGTAGGTTAGGTCCACCGTACGGTTTTGCTCATCCAGCGCCAGCTCAGGCCCGCCGGCCAGGGCCTGTTGGTCAAAATACTGGAGTTGTGAGAGCCGGCGCACGCTCTCCTGGATCGCGTCCTGGCTGAACTGCTGTCCGGGTGTGGTCAACAGCTCGCGGCGCACCACGTGCTCTTTGGTTTTCTGATTTCCTGCGATGGTGATGCGCCCAAAGTCGTACGTCTCCCCCTCGAACACATCAAGCGTGAGGTCCAGCGAGTCCCCCGGCACCACGCGCACCGACGGCTGCACGTTGAACGTCATGAAGCCCTGGTTGCGGTAACGGCTGGAGACGTCCGAACTGCGGCGGTTACCGAACAGGTTCTCTTCAAACTGTGATTGGTTGAATACGTCGCCCCGCTGAAACCCGAGCGCTTCGGTAAGCTGCTCTTCTGAGAACACGGTGTTGCCCTCCCACGCGATGTTGCGAACGTGGTAGCGTGGGCCTTCATGCAGCTCTATGGAGACGATCAGCTCGGGATCGGTGTCCGGGTTGCGGACCTCAAAGGTATCGCGCAGCACCCGGGCGTCGTAGAACCCGCGGCGGTTGTATTCCTCAATGATGTACTCCAGGTCTTCCTGAAACTCCTCTTCGTTAAACCGCGCGCCCCGCCAGAAGCGCCACCAGCTGCGCTGCTTGGTGTTGTCCATGGCGCCACGGACCTGCCCATCCGAGAGCTCCTCGTTTCCCTCAATCACGATATCCGATATCCGGAGGCGCGGGCCTCGGTCAATGACAAAGGCCAGTTGTACGGAGTTGTCGTCTTCCCGCACCGTGCGCTGTACCGCCACCTCAGGCAACAGGTACCCGTCCTCTTTGAAATACCTTTTGATGGTGTCGACGCTGCGTTCGATGCGTCCATCGCTGATCCGCTGGCCGCGGAGGAGCGGCACCCGGTCGCGCAATTCACGTCGGTCGCTGCGCCCCACGTTCAAGAACTCGTAGCTGGTGAGGCGGGGCGCCTGCGTGACGCTGATCACCAGCGCCAGCCCATCGGTAGTCCGTTCACCTTGCTTGACCTTCACGTCGTCGTACACGCCGGAGGCGTGCAACGTGCGCACGGCTTCACCGATGGCGGTGTCGCCCGGAAGACGGAGCTCCTGGCCTACGGCAAGGCCGCTGCGTTCAATCACGCGACGCTGGGCCGCTTCCCCCTCCACGCCCTCAACGGTGATGTCGGTAATGGTAACCGTCTGAGGCATCCCAGGAACAGCGGCTTGCCCACCGGGCGGTACCCCCTGGGCAGCAACAGAAACAGCACCAAAGGCCAAGATCAGTCCTACGACCGTCAGGCGAGCAAACAAACGTGCCATACAAATACCGGAGTGCGTGAAAATAGATACCCGTTTAAGCGATGCCGAAAGGGCTTGGTTTCGTCATTGTAACGTGAAGCAGGCCCCCATTCGCATACCCAAGGGCGTGGCTACATCAGCCGACGCTGCTTCAAGAGAGGAAAACACAGCCACCGGGGGCACGTTATCCGACCTTTCCATACCGGCGATCTCGGCCCTGAAAATCGCGAATGGCCTCGTACAGCCGCTTCCGCCGGAAGGCCGGCCAGTACTCGTCCGTCACGTACAGCTCCGTGTACGCCATCTGCCAGAGCAAAAAGTTGGATACCCGAAACTCGCCGCCGGTGCGGATCAGCAGGTCGGGGTCGGGCAGGTAGGAGGTGCTGAGCGCACTGGTGATGGCGTCCTCCGTGATGGCCTCAGGGGGCAGGTCGCCCCGCTGCACCTGCTCGGCCAGGTCGCGCATGGCCCGCACCAGTTCCCAGCGTCCGCTGTAGGAGAGCGCCAGGGTGAGCGTCATGCGGGTGTTGTCGCGCGTTACGTCGATGGTTTCCTGCAGCTCGCGCCGGCAGGCCTGCGGCAGCTTGGGAAGGTCCCCGATGGCGCGCAGCCGAATCCCGTTCTCGTTGAGGGTCTTGCGCTCGCGGCGAATCGTATGGATGAGCAGCCGCATCAGCGCGTTCACCTCCAACCGCGGCCGGTCCCAGTTTTCTGTGCTAAACGTGTAGAGCGTCAAAAACTCCACCCCCAGCTGCGCACACGCCTCGGTGATGTCGCGCACCGACTCCACGCCTTCGTGATGCCCAACCACCCGGGCCTGGCCGCGGCGCTTAGCCCATCGCCCGTTTCCATCCATGATGATTGCCACGTGGGGGGGGATGGTCCCGCGCTCCATAAGTGAAGCCTGCGCAGCCGCGTCGTGATCCGTTTGCGCGTTACCCGTGATTGTTAACTCTTCCAAAGTACGGGGGCTGAAATGAGTAAAGGAACGAACGTTCGAGTGCTATAACCGGAAGGTACGGTGGGGGTCCGCGAACATCAACGAAATATGGCTCGCTGGGGTAGTAAGCCACCAGACGCAGCCGGTTAACGGAAGCGGCCCAGGTCTAAAAAAGCCGGAAAATGTCATGGAAGATCAGGAAGACCATCAGCAGCAACAACAATACCATCCCGATTTGCTGCAGGGCCATCCGGACGCGCAGCGAGGGCTCGCGTCGCGTGAGCGCCTCGTAAATCAAGAACATCAGATGCCCTCCATCGAGCGCCGGGATTGGTAGAATGTTGACGATGGCCAGCGTCACCGACAGGATGGCCACGATGAACCAGAACCGGTCGGCTCCAGCAGAAGCTGCATCGCCGGCTACCTTGGCTACCATCACAGGTCCACCAATGGAATCCATGCCTTCCCGCCCGGTAAAGAGGCGCTGCAGGCTCACGGCGATGGCTCGCGTGTTCATCCAGGCATCCTGGGCGCCTTCCACCGTAGCTTCAGCAAAACTGTAGGTGCGCGTCGTAATGCCATACTCCTGCCGCAGGATCTGCTCGTCAAACGACGGGCCGTAGATGCCGATGACGTAGCGCCCATCATCCTCGGCCTGCTCAGGTTCCAGGAGGCCTTCATACACGTGTGCCTGCTCGGTCACCTCGACGAGGCGGTAGGGCTGGTCGGTAGACGTCGTCTGCCGCTCGATGAGGGAGTCCGGTCGCTCCCACCGCAGCATGAGCGGCGCGCCTTCGGAGGTCTCGATGCGCTGCGTAAGCTGCCGCCAAAAGCGGACCGGTTCGCCATCCACCGCGACGATGCGGTCGCCCGGCATGAGGCCCGCGCGGGCCGCCGGGGCATCCTCAACCAGCCCGCCAACGACGGAGGACTCAAAGGAGACGCCAAAGCCGCCTTCCGTCCGGCTCAATTGCGTACCGATGTCCTCAGGTCCCAGCAGCGTTTCCCGCGTACCGTTGCGCTCCACCGTGATGGTAAAGCGATCGGCCATCAGGCGGTCGGGCCGGGCCAGGTCTTCAAACCGCTCCAGCGGCTGCCCGCTAACCGCCACGATGCGATCGCCCGTCTGCAGCCCCATCCGGTCGGCAATGGTGCCGTCCTCCACATATACCGCCTCTACGCGGTCGGCCGGCACATACGTCTCGCCGTACGCCATCTTCAGCCCGGCGAAAATGGCGACGGCCAGCAGCACGTTAAAAATAACGCCCGCGGTAATCACGATCATACGTTGCCACACGGGCTTGGCCCGGTACTCATGCGGCTCGGGGGGCCGGTCTTCGTGCTCGGTGTCCATGCTCTCGTCCACCATCCCGGCGATCTTGACGTAGCCCCCGAGCGGGGTGGCGCCGATGACGTACTCCGTCTCCCCGATCTTCTTTCCGAAAATGTTGGGCGGGAATCCAACCGAGAAGCGGTCCACCCGCATCCCGAACAGCTTAGCCGCGAGGAAGTGACCGAGCTCATGGACAAACACCAGAATGGTGATGGCCACCAGGACCCAGAAGGCGTAGATCAGGATTCCGAGGATCGACTCCATGCAGCAACGTAAAGCGTAAGTGAAAACCGTGGGGGGCCGATGCCTGCCTGCTGGATCCCGTTAGGACGGCGGGCCGCAACGTGCGGCTTTAAACCAAAAAAGGGCCGTAACTTCTGTTAAAGCAACGATAAAGCCTCATCCCCGTGAGCCACGCTTCAATCTGACTCCGCGCCCGTGGGTTCCTTGTTTCCCGCCCGCATCATCCATGTGCGCATGAATCTCAGGCCGAAGAGCGACCGATGAGTATCGGGGGCGGGATGCGCACCGCACGCGGACGTCAGCAGGCGAGCCCAGAATGAACATAAGCCGGTATGTACGCGCCGCCACCCCGTACCCACGACGTTGGCGGCATGCACTACCCCTACGCTGAAACCTCAACGCTTTCAGGGGGATACACACTGCATGAAGGATGTGTGAGAGCGATTAGCCTTCTGCGTACGGCGTCGTATGAGACGCCTCTGCTCCCTTTTGTCATCGGTTTCGTTGTGAGGTTGTATGCTGCGTTCCTTGCGTTGGATGATGCTTCTGCCCCTGCTCTGTATAGGCGGGATAAGCACCTCGGGGACGGCCCAGGCGCAGCAGATCGAGCAGTCGCTGATACCCACCTTTCAGGAAGCCGAGACGCTGCTGCGGGATGGACAATATGAGGCCGCGGCGGACCTCCTGGAGCCGCTGGTAGCACAGCAACCCGAGACGTACGTGTTCTTCGACCGGCTCCTGCGGGCCTATGACAATTTGAAGCGCTACGATGATGCGGTCGCGCTCATTGAGGACCGCCGTGCGGCGTTTGGCGCGTCGCCAAGCCTGCTGGCCGAGCAAGCCCGCATTTTGTACTTGAGCGGGGCAGAAGCAGACGCCCTCTCTACCTGGCAGGCTGCCATCGATACGGCCCCAGCGGAGGCCCAGACGTACCGCACCGTCTATCGCTCCATGACGGAGGTGCGGCTGCTGACGGATGCCGTTGAGGCCTTAGAGCAGGGCCGAGAGCGGCTGGAGGATGCCTCCGCCTTTCGGTTTGAGCTGGCCAACCTGTACGGGGCCACCGGGCAGTTTGCAGAGGCCACCACCGAGTACCTCGCCGTGCTGGCCGACGACGATCGGCGGGTCAGCTTTGTGCGCAACCGGATGGCCCGCCTGTTTGAGCAGGACGGCGCCCTGGACGCAGCCCTGCCCGTGGTGGAAGCGGTGGTCCGCGACGAGCCGCTGTACCATCCGTACCGGGCCTTGCTGGCGTGGCTGTACCTGGAAGATGCGCAGTACGAAGCCGCGCTGGATGCCCACCGAGCGCTCGATCGCCTCGAAGATACGGAAGGGCGTGAGCTGATCGGCTTTGCGGAGGCGGCCATCGACGGTGGCGCTTACCCCAGCGCCATCGTCGCCTACCGCGAAGTGCTGGACCGCTACCCCGACAGCCGCTCCGCCCTCCGTGCCCGCTTGGGGCTGGCCGCCACCTATGAGCACTGGGGCGACCACCTGACGGCCATCGCCTCCACGCGCCCCCGCACCGAGCGCCCTCGTGATCTGCCCCTGCCCGGTACGCCCGGCGACGATGCCGCACCCGGCACAGCTGATCCCGTTCCCCCGACTGAGGCTGATGCAGCTGCAGATACCCCCACTGCCCAGATGGCCTACCAGGAGGCGCTCACGGCATATCAGGAGTTTCTGGCGTTGCACGAAAACAGCGGACAGGCCCGCCGTGTGCTGCAACGCCTGGGCCGGCTGCACCTGGAGGTGACCCACGACTACGAGGCGGCCACCGAAGCGCTGCAAACGCTGCTTGAGGCCCACGCGGGTACGGACGAAGCCGAGCAGGCCCTCTTCGACCGCGCCCGGGTGGCCCTGCGCCGTGACAACCTCGACGAGGCCCGGATCTATTTCTCGCGCGTGGTGGATACCGTCCGCACCGGCGAGCTCGCGAACGAGGCGCGCCTGGAACTGGCGCGGCTGCACTTCTACCGGGGCGAGTTTGACGCCAGCAAGACGCTTCTGTCCACCATCCGGACCAACACCTCGTCGGATGTGGCCAATGACGCCATTGCGCTTCGGCTGCTGCTCATTGATGGCGAGGGGCCGGACTCCCTCCATACCCCCCTGCGCACACTGGCCACGGCGCGCCTGCTGGTTCGGCAGCAGCAGCCGGCAGCGGCGCTGGCACGGCTCGACACCCTACTGGCCACCCATTCGCGGCATCCCGTCGCCGACGACGCCCACCTGACCCGCGGGCGCACCCTCGTAGCGCTGGAACGCTTCGCGGAGGCCCGCGACGCCCTCCGCGCCCTGCCCGACAACTACCCCCGGAGCGTTCACGGGGATCGTGCCCTCTTCGAAGCCGCCACCCTTGAAGAGCAGCAGCTGGGCGCCCCCGAGGCTGCCCTCGAAACCTACCTGGACTTGCTGGACCGCTTCCCCGGCTCGCTCCTCGCCTCCGACGCCCGCGAGCGCATCCGTACCCTGCAGGGGCGTGGCGTAGAGCAGGAAACGTGATGCTGAACCCACCGCCTCCCGTCGGTTAGACCGCCCGTCCTTCTGTACTTCCCGTCCGTACCGCCATGCACCATTCGTCTTCCCTCCTCTCGCTGATCGGGCTGCTGCTCTGCGCCGGGCTTCTGCTCCACGCCTCCACCCCGCCGACCACCCAGGCGCAGGAAATCCTGGTGCCCATGGACACGGGCCAGACCGATCACCTGAAAGCCTACGGCGCGGCCTACTGGGCCATCGACCAAGGGATGGAGGTAGACTGGCTGCTGAACTATCGCGGCGGTTCATTTTTGCTGCCAGCCTCGTCGGGCCTGACGCGCGAGCTCAACACCCGTGGGGTGCGCTACGAGCACGTCAGCGGCTCCGAAACGGCCCAGATCCTCTCCGAGGTAGAAAGCCCATCCAGCAATCAGTCGGTAGTACGACTGGAGAAGGCGCCCAGTATTGCCATCTATGCCCCGGAGCAGACCCTGCCCTGGGACGATGCGGTGTTGCTGGCGCTGGAATACGCCGAAGTGCCGTACGATATGATCTACAACGACGAGATCTTAAACGGCGAACTGGAGCAGTACGACTGGCTGCACCTCCACCACGAGGACTTCACCGGCCAGTACGGGAAGTTTTACCAGTACCGCAACACGTCTTGGTATCAGGAGCAGCAGCGCCACCTGGAGGGCCTGGCCCTGAAGCATGGCTTTCGGAAGGTGAGTGAGATGAAGCTGGCCGTAAGCGAAACCATCCGCGACTACGTGGCTGGAGGGGGCTTCCTGTTTGCCATGTGCTCCGGTACCGAAACGCTGGATATTGCGCTGGCTGCCCACGACACCGACATCGTCCCCTCGGCCTATGATGGCGACCCCGTGGACCCCGACTTCATGGAACGCCTCGATTACGATCGTACGTTTGCCTTCCACAACTTCACCCCGAACGTAAACGCCACCGAATACGTGCACTCTGACATCGACGTGGGTGCGCCGCCGCCCGCCCTGCGCGACCCCGCCCGCGACTACTTCACGCTGTTCGACTTCAGTGCGAAGTGGGACCCGGTGCCCTCCATGCTCACCCAAAACCACGTGGCAACCATCCGAGGCTTCCTGGGACAGTCGACGAGCTTTCGGAAAGATCTGATTAAGCCGGGCGTGACCATCCTGGCCGAGGCTCCGGAGCGCGACGAGGTTAAGTACCTGCACGGCACGCTGGGCGAGGGCACGTTCACCTTTTACGCCGGCCACGATCCCGAAGATTACCAGCACTTCGTGGGCGATCCGCCTACCGACCTGGGCCTGCACAAGAATTCCCCCGGGTATCGCCTCATCCTGAATAACATCCTCTTCCCCGCGGCGGAGCCGGAGGAACGCAAGACGTAAAGACCGCGGTCGGGCGGGAAAAGCGACGTCATGTGCTTTTCATCCCCCGGATGGATCTCCTCACCGGGCCCCGGGGTCTTGATTTCTCATCATACGCCCCGTTTACTTTCCGCCTCCCCGCATACCATGCCCCCTGCCGCCCCCCACGAAGCCTACGACCCCCAGGGCCAGAAGACGGTCAGCCGTTCGCGCTGCGTCATGACTGAAATTGTGCTGCCGAACGATACCAACGGGCTCGGCAACCTGATGGGCGGCCGCCTGCTGCACATGATGGACAAGTGCGCTGCTATCTCAACGCAGCGCCACGCCAACCGCGTCTGCGTGACGGCTGCCGTCGACTCCGTGGAGTTCAACGCGCCCATCTACCAGAACGAGATCATCATTGCGGAAAGCCAGGTCAACCGCGTCTTTCACACGTCGATGGAGGTGGAGCTAAACGTGTGGGCCGAGAACCCACGCAAGCAGACGCGCCGGCGGTGCAACCGGGCCTTCTTCACGTTTGTGGCGCTGGATGACGAGGGCCGCCCCACGGAGGCGCCGCCAATCTACCCGCAGACCGCGGAGGAAGAAAGCCGCTACGAGGCGGCCGCCAAGCGACGCGAGATGCGCCTCCTACTCGCCGGGCGCCTGAACCTGGGCGACGCCCAGCACATCAAGGCTGACGTGCGGGCGGCGCTGTCCGAGCAGCAACCCGACGCGTAAACTGGCCCGGCAGCCCGCCAACACGCAAGAGCGCAGGGGCGGACCAAGCCCGAGGCCATGCCGTTGGCCCTTAGCGCACATGCGAAACGCTCTGCCCACCGGATCGGCTTGCATCACCTGGCTGTTTCCGATCTCCGCATGTTCTATATTGTGTGGCCCCGTGCGGCCGCTCTTCCACGACTGATGTACAGGACCCATGTTGTTTCACCGCGTACTCATCACCGGCGCTAATGGCCTCCTGGGCCAGCAGCTCGTCCATCAGATGAGTGCGCATGCGGAGTATGATCTTTTGGCGACCGCGCGGGACCTGCAGCCGCGCTTTCCAGCAGCCTCCTGTGGCTACGCCCCGCTCGACATCACCGACCACGAGGCCGTCAAGCGGCTCTTCGATGACTTTACGCCGACGGTGGTTATTAACTGCGCGGCCATGACCAAGGTGGACCAGTGCGAGAACGAGCGGGAGGCCTGCTGGAGCGTCAACGCCGACGCCGTGGGGCACCTCGCCCGGACGTGCCGGACGCATGGCGCGCGGCTGGTGCAAGTCTCTACCGACTTCGTCTTTGACGGCGCCGACGGCCCCTACCGCGAAGACGCCCGCCCCAACCCGGTAAACTTCTACGGCCGCTCCAAGCTGGCCGGGGAAAACGCGGTGCGAGAGGCCTCTGCCGGCAACTGGACGATCGCCCGGACCGTCCTCGTCTACGGCACCGCTCACGCCCTCAGCCGCACCAACATCGCACTCTGGGTGATCGACAACCTGCGCCGTAGCAACCCCATCCATGTTGTCACCGACCAGTGGCGCACGCCCACCTACGCCCCAGACCTGGCCGACGGCATCGAGAAGCTGGTGCGTCACAACAAGACCGGCATCTACCACCTGTCCGGCACCGACTTCCTCACCGTGCACGACTTTGCCCTGCAGGTGGCGCGCGTCTTCGACCTGGATGCTTCGCTCATTAACCCCATCACGTCGGCCGAGCTGGGCCAGGATGCCGACCGACCGTCGCGCACGGGCTTTATTGTGCTGAAAGCCGCCAGCGAGGTCGGCTACAAGCCACGCCCCGTCGGACAGGCCCTGCGCGCCCTCGGTCAACACCTGGGGCTGCCCGTCAGTACACCCTCGCCGTAACCGCCCCGCCGCCGCCGTAGCCCGTTTCCCCCTCCACTTCCTTTCCTTGCATTCGCATGCTTGACCTGCAGCTCCTGCGCGAGGCCCCTGAGCGTATCCGTACCGCCATTGAACACAAGGACATGGGCGCGCCCGACGACGTGGACACCGCCCGTGCCCTCGACGCGCAGCACCGCAAACTCCTCACCGAGCTACAGCAGGCCCAAGCCCGCTCCAATACGCTATCGAAGCAGATTGGCGAAAAGATGCGGGCGGGAAAGCGCGACGAGGCACAGCCGCTCATCGATGAGTCGGGCACGCTGAAGCAGCGTATTCAGGAACTGGAGGACGACGTGAAAGCAAAGGCGGAAGCGCTGCATCGCCTCCTGCTGAGCCTGCCGAACCTACCCCACGAAAGCGTACCGGTAGGACGCACACCCGACGACAACGAGGTCGTGTTTACCTCGGGCGAAAAGCCGACCTTCTCGTTCGACGCGCAGCCACACTGGGCGCTATTGGAGCAGCACGGCCTGGCCGACTTTGAGCGGGGGGCTAAGGTCACGGGCGCCGGTTTTCCCTTCTATACCGGAAAAGGCGCACGGCTGCAGCGCGCGCTCATCCACTTCTTCCTTGACCTGGCTACCGACCGCGGCTACCGCGAGATGCAACCGCCGCTGTTCGTGAACGAAGCCAGCGCTACTGGCACGGGGCAGCTGCCCGACAAGGAAGACATCATGTACGAAATCGACCGGGATGGCCTCTTCCCCATCCCTACCGCCGAGGTCCCGGTCACCAACTACTTTCGCGACGAGATCCTGGCTGAGGACGACCTGCCCATCAGGTTTTGCGCGTACACGCCCTGTTTTCGGCGCGAGGCCGGCTCGCACGGAAAGGATGTGCGCGCGCTGAACCGCCTGCATCAGTTCGACAAGGTGGAGCTCGTGCAGTTCGTGAAGCCGTCGGATAGCTACGAAGCGCTGGAGGCCATGCGCGCCGATGCTGAGCGTCCCCTAAAGCTGTTAGGGCTCCCGTACCGCCGCCTCCTCATGTGCACCGGCGACATGGGCTTTACGCAGACCAAGAAGTACGACCTGGAGGTGTGGAGTGCTGGACAGGAACGCTGGCTGGAAGTATCGTCCATTTCTAACTTCGAGGCCTTCCAGGCGCAGCGCACGCAGGTCCGGTATCGCGATGAGAGCACCGGCAGTAACGAGCACGTGCATACGCTCAACGGCAGCGCCCTCGCCCTCCCCCGCGTCGTTGCCGCGCTGCTGGAGCACTACCAGCAGCCTGACGGCACCATTGCGCTACCGGAGGTGCTGCATCAGTACACGGGGTTTGAGACCATTGGGTAGGGTGGATGCAAACGCCTACTGACTTGAACCCCTATCAACCGGTTCGCCACAGGCCGGGTAGGTGCACCGCACAATCTCCCGCGCTATAGTCTCGTCGTCACGGGACACCGTCAGGGTGGCCTCCACCTGATCCCCTTCACCAACTGATACCTGGCTCGTGGACAGCGTATCAACTTGGCCCGGCGTGGAGATAAACGCCCCGCGTTGCCGCGTGGTGCTCAGGCCGGCTGTGCCGTCACGCACCACTTCGAGGATATACGCCAGCGCTTCTTCCTCTTGCTCCTCACCTGACGCGTAGAAGCCTTGCACGAGCAGCATGCCGTGCTCCGTGGTGAACTGTACCGTGGCTTCGCCTGAATCCGATGGCAGCAGGGTCATGGCACCGAGGAGGCAAAGCGCGAGCAAAAGAGTCAGGTAACGCATGTTAGGCTCCACAATAATGTGATTATTTGCAAGCGACCCTGCTATTTTTAGGTGGGTACGGATATCACCCCCCATCGCTCCGCCCCACCCACCACGAGAGCCCCACGTATGCCGCCGGGTAGCTGAGCGACGCCCAGAAAAGCCATGCTGGAGCCTCCGGGAAAAACGGCAGTGAGCCCAGCAAGACGGCCAGCCATATCCACCCGCCCCACAGGATAACGCGACGGTACGGCCGAGGCGTGCGGTTCGGGTAGAGGAAGCGCACGGGCAGGAGCGTAAGCACCGCCAGCCCCAACATGAGCACGGCGGGGAACCACACGCCGTAGAGCGCCACCCACCAGCCGATGTAAAAGGCCACGAGATTCCAGTAGGAGGGGAATCCCATAAAGAAGCCGTCATCTTCCTGCTTAATGCCCACACGGGCGAACGCAATCACGCTGGTCAGCAGGGCGGGCAGCACAAAGAGCAAAGCCGGATCCGGCACCCAGCCCATCCGCCAGATGAGCAGCAGCGGGATGAACGTAAACGTAAGATAGTCCACAATGTCATCGATGACGCGGCCCTGGACGCGGGCGGCGTACGTCTTTACGTCCCACCGGCGTGCCAGCGGGCCGTCGGTGGCGTCGATAATGCCGGCCACCGCCAGCCAGAAGAACACCCATCGCGGATCGGGGACGTCCGCCATGAGGGCCACCACCGCCAGAAACGCTGCCACCACACCGGAGGCCGTGTAGGCATGCACCGCGTAGGCGCGGAGCGTCTTCCAGCGGGGTGGGGCCGGCGATGCTTCAGCCATGGACTCGGGAGCACAGGCGGCAAGGCTACGAAAAAAGCCGAGCCCCCACAAGGGACTCGGCGGATGCGGAGAGGGAGGGATTCGAACCCTCGAAACGGCTATAAACCGTTTACTCCCTTAGCAGGGGAGCGCCTTCAGCCACTCGGCCACCTCTCCAATGGGTGTTGTTATGTAGGCAGCGTGCTACATGCTACAACGCGCCACCTGTGTTGCGACCTCTTGAGACGCCGCGTGCGGCCCTCCGTTCCGCGGGTCCGCGCGCCAGACGGCTACCGTCAGCCCTGCTCCATCGCTTCGGCGCCGCTGGTAATCTCAATGATCTCCGTGGTAATCGCACTCTGCCGGGCCCGGTTGTAATCCAGCCGCAGGTCACGCAGCAGGTCGTCGGCGTTAGACGTAGCGTTGTCCATCGCCACCATGCGGGCCCCCTGCTCGGCCGCGTTCGATTCCAGCACGATGCGCCAGAGCTGGTAGTACAGGTACCGCGGCACCAGCACCTTCAGGATGCCCTCCGCGTCCGGCTCGAAAATGTACTCAACAGCAAACGGATCGCGCTCTATCTCCAATCCGGAAAGCTCATCCTCGTCTTCCATGACGGGCGTCAGGAAGCGGTCTTTGGGGATGGGCAGAAACGGCTCGACGATGCGGTTCTGCGAAATGGTGTTTTTGAACTCGTTGTAGACGACCTTCACCTCATCCCAGTCGCCCTCAAGGAAACCGTCGTTGATGCGATCCACCAGGTCGCGCGTGGTCTCCAGTTTCAGCTCCTCGAAGAAGCCGCGGTAGTCGCCTACGATTTCGATGTCGCGCCGCTTGAAGTAGTCGTGTCCTTTCCGCCCAATGCACAGCAGGCGCACCTTGCCCGCCTCGTACAGTTCGCGGTACGGCCCCTCCAGGGTGTCCTCCGCCTTGCGAATGACGTTAGCGTTGAAGGCGCCCGCGAGCCCACGGTCAGCCGTAACAACGACCAGCAGGACGGAGTCCACCTCCTCTGCAGCTTGAAACAGCGGGTGGGCACCCGGGTCAAGTTCGCGCTTCAGGTGAGTGATGATTTCGCGGATCTTGAAGGCGTAGGGGCGCGCGGTGAAGATGCGCTCCTGCGCCCGCCGCAGCTTGGCAGCCGCCACCATCTTCATCGCACGCGTCACCTGCTGCGTGTTTTCGACGGAGTCGATGCGGTTGCGGATGTCACGCAAGTTGGCCATAAAGGACGTAACTCGTCAGGAAAAGGAACGGGCGCGGCGAGGTTACGCGTCGTCGGAGGTGTAAATCTCAACCAGCTCTTTCACTTCGTTCTCCAGAATCTCCTTGACCTCGTCGCTCAGCTTTCCGGTCTCGGTGATGGACTGCATCGCTTCCTTGTGGCGCAGGTTGACGCGCTCCAGGAATTCGGCTTCAAACTCCTGGATTTTCTCGACCGGTACCTTGTCGAGCAGCCCTTCCGTCGCCACGTAGATGATGGCTACCTGGTTACGGACGCTCATGGGATCGAACTGCCCTTGCTTCAGCACCTCAATCAGGCGCTCACCGCGGCGGAGTTGCCGCTGTGTGGCGGCGTCCAGGTCGGAGCCAAACTTGGCAAACGCTTCGAGCTCGCGGTACTGGGCGAGGTCAATACGCAGGGTCCCTGCGACGCTTTTCATCGCTTTGATCTGCGCGTTACCACCGACCCGGCTCACCGAGATCCCGACGTCAATGGCTGGCAGCACACCGGCGTTGAAGAGGTCAGCGTCCAGGTAAATCTGGCCGTCCGTGATGGAGATGACGTTGGTCGGGATGTACGCCGAGACGTCGCCTGCCTGCGTTTCAATGACCGGGAGCGCCGTGAGGGACCCGCCGCCCTTGACTTTGCCCTCCAGCGACTTGGGTACGTTGTTCATCTGCTCCGCCACGTCCTGGTTGCTGATGATCTTCGCGGCGCGCTCCAAGAGCCGGCTGTGCAGGTAGAACACGTCACCGGGGTAGGCTTCGCGGCCCGGCGGGCGGCGCAGGAGCAGGGAGACCTCACGGTAGGCAACGGCCTGCTTGGAGAGGTCGTCGTAGCAGACGAGCACGTGGCGTCCGGTGTCGCGGAAGAACTCGCCGATGGCGGCCCCTGCAAACGGCGCAATGAAGCGCAGGGGAGCCGTGGCCGACGCCGGTGCGTTCACGATGACGGTGTAGTCCATGGCGCCGTTCTCTTCGAGGGCGCGCTCAACCTGCGCCACGGTCGAAGCCTTCTGGCCCACCGCGACGTAGACGCAGTACACCGGCTTGTCGGTCTCGTGGGTGCTTTTCTGATTGATGATGGTATCGACGAGCACCGCCGTCTTCCCTGTTTGGCGGTCGCCGATCACGAGCTCACGCTGTCCACGCCCGACCGGGATCATGGCATCGATAGGCTTGAGGCCCGTCTGCAGCGGCTCGGTCACCGGCTCGCGGTAGACCACACCCGGTGCTTTGCGCTCCAGTGGCATTTCGAGCGTCTCGCCTGTGATGGGCCCCCGCCCGTCCATGGGCTCGCCCAGCGGGTTGATGACGCGCCCCAGGAGTTCTTCGGACACCTCGATGGAGGCGATCCGCTGCGTACGGCGCGCCTCGTCCCCTTCACGCACGGCCGACACATCGCTAAAGAGCACGACGCCGACGTTGTCTTCCTCCAGGTTTAGCACCATACCCACCGCGCCACTGGACGGAAACTCCACCAGCTCACCGGCCTGTACGTTGCTAAGGCCATAGATACGGGCGATACCGTCCCCTACCTGGAGCACGGTGCCCACTTCGTAGACGTCGGTGTCGGCCTCGAAGCCGCCGAGTTCCTTCCGGAGCACGGCGGTTACTTCATCAGGTCGGATGGAATCAGACATAGGGATCGGACAGGGATGATGCGAAAAGGATGTAGGGGTGTAGGAAGGGGGTGAGCCTCAGCGGATTCAGGGGGCGCCGTTGGTTGGCGTGGCCGTATGGCCCCGCTCAAGACGGCTCCGCAGGGCGTTCAGCTGGCGGCGCACGCTGCGGTCGTACACCGTATCGCCAACCCGCACGACCACCCCGCCAATGAGGTCGGGGTTCTGCTCCACGGTCAAGCGCACCTGTTTACCGAGGAGGCCTTCAAGTGCGGCCTGCAGCTGGTCGCGGCCGGCCTTGTCGAGGTCGTGTGCCACTTGCGCGTGGGCTTCAACCCGGCCTTCTTCAGCGTCGCGGAGCGCGCGGTACGCCTGCACAATCTCCTGTACTAGCCCTTCGCGTTTCTTCTCTACAAGAAGGTGCAGCAGGCTGGAGGAAAGCGCGTGCAGCCGTTCGTCGAACAGCGCGCGAACGACGCCGTGCTTCCGTTCCTGAGAGATGATGGGGCTTTGGAAAAAGCGACCAAGCTCATCAGACGCCTCAAGCGTCGCGTGCAGCGTCTCCATGTCATCGTCAACCGCTGGCACGGCGTCTTGGGCACGCGCTTGCTCGTGCAGGGCACGGGCGTAGCGGCGGGCGGTATTGGATGCGTAGCTCATACGGACAGGGGCGTTGGCCTACAGAAACAGAAGGCGTGGTTAGTTTTTGGGGAGCTCTTCAATCATGTTTTCGACGAGCTTCCGGTGGCGTGATTGATCCAGCGCCTCGCCCAGGATACGCTCAGCCGCTTCGATAGCCAGGTCGGCTACCTCGGCCCGCAGGTCATCCAGCGCACTCTGCTTCTCCCGCGCAATGTCTTCTTGCGCCTGGTCGCGTAGGGTAGCAATGCGCTCACGCGTTTCCTGGATCTCTTCATTGCGCAGCCGTTCGGCCTCCTCGCGCGCCTCGCGCAGGATGCGTTGCCCTTCCTGCTCGGCTTCACGCCGGGCCCGCTCGTTATCGGCCTGGATCTTCCGGGCCTCTTCGAGAGCTTTCTCAGCCGCCTGCATGGAGTCCTCAATGCGCGTCTCACGCTCGTCGAGGGCTTCCGTGATGGGGCCCCAGGCATACTTCCATAAAATGAAGAGCGCGAGGCCAAAAACAACGGCCACCCAAAAGACCAGGCCAGCGTCAGGCGCTAACAAGGAAGGCGTGGGAGGATCTACCTGCTGCAGTAGTAGGAGTGTAGTCATGAGTGTATCGGAGGGCAGAAAAGAGGCACCGCGAGCAGGCACGAGACGTGCCTACCGTGCACTCGCAGCGGCGGTTGCCGAACGAGCAAGAGGGAAATCAGCCGGCGAAGATGAGGACCAGCGCGACCACCTCAGCAATAATGGCCACACCCTCAATCAGGGCGGCGGCAATAATCATGCTGGTACGGATGTCGTTAGCGGCTTCCGGCTGGCGCGCCGTGCCTTCCATGGCAGCGGCAGCCAGACGCCCAATGCCGAGACCGGCAGCAAGGGTGGCGCCCAGCAGGGCAAGACCGGCAGCGAGGTAAGCAAATGAAATGGGTTCCATGAAACTGGGGTGTCGTGAGTTTAGGTGTGATGAAGTTGATCAGGTGCGGCCCAAGCGGGCCGCGAGGCGCAGGCACGTCATGTGTCGCCGTGCACTGCACAACAGGGGTACATTCTAACAGGGGTTTGATACAGAGGCTCTCCGTCGTAATCAAATGGACTTAGACGGTGGGCTGGGGCGTCGGGCGCTCCGTGGTGCTTACGCCATCGCCAGGCACGTACTCTTCCGCCTGGTCCAGCAGTGCTTCGTGCGGCTCCGGCTCGTCTTCGTGGTGCTCATGCTCGTGCTCTTCCAGCGCCATCCCAATAAAGAGGGCCGAGAGGATGGTGAAGACGTACGCCTGAATGAAGCTAATGGCAAACTTCAGCATCCAGACAAACAGCGTAACCGGCACACTCACGAGGACGGAGCCCGCGCCCCACGCTGCACCAAACTGCGCACTGAATATAAAGATGAGTCCGATGACGCTTACGATGACCAGGTGGCCGCTCACCATATTACCAAAGAGACGGAAAGCGAGCGCAAGTGGCTTGGTGAAGAGCCCGATAAACTCGGCGGGCACCAGGAAGGGTTTCACAAAGGCGGGCACACCGGGCGGGTTAAAAATGTGGCGCCAGTAATCTTTGGTGCCTGAGACCTGCGTAATAACAAAGGTAAAACCTGCCAGCGTGCCCGTCACCATAAGATTGGACGTAGCGGTTACGCCCCACGGAATAAGCCCCAGCAAGTTACCGATCAGAATAAAGAAGAAGGCCGTCAGGAGGAACGGCATGTAGCGCGCGTACTTGCCGCCAATCGCAGGCTTTGCTATTTCGTCGCGGACGAAGATGATGAGCACTTCCATCATGTTCTGCCACGTTCCGCGGGGCGCTTCCTCTCGGCCAATCCCGCGCCGGTACCGCGCGCCCAACCGCAATCCAATGATCATGAGCAACAGCGCGGCGAGAAAAACGGCCAGCAGATGCCGCGTGATGGAAAAGTCGATTACGATGCCCGGCCCTGATGCTGCCGCCAGGGGGAAGTTGTAGTGCTTTTTCTCATTGATGGCATACTGCGTCTCGGCTTCCGAAAGGACATTTCCTTCGCCATCCATGATGACGTACCGCCCGGACTCAAGCGCCGCCTTCGTCGTGCCGTACACGTCGAATGAGAGGCCGTCCGCATGACGCGTCAGCAGCAGCCGCGGAAGCTCAACTTTGTCTATGGGCATCAGGTCGAGGTAGTTGCCGTTGGCCGAGTGGCCGATGGCATCCGGGTCTCCCTCCACGGAATCTGCCTGCACGGACGCCGGGCTACCAACGAACAACAGGAGAGCCAGCGCAAGCACGCCAGCGAGACGGGTGCGGTACGGTGTTACAGACATTGGTAAACGTGTTAGCCGCGGTAAGCGAAAGGGCAATTCTGGAATAACCGTTAGCAAGGTATAAAATCGCAGTGCCAACATCATGAAGCTGAGGTAGAAGATTCGTTGACCATGCGAAGTGCTTCGCGAACTTCGACCATCACCGTGCCGATAAGGGGAACGATAAGAGCAAGCAGAAACGGCAGCGGAAGAATAGGCAGGAGCGCGGCAATCAGCCCCACCACAATCATCAGGCCCACGATGCGGGCGACCATGCCGCCCATAAAGAACTGCATGAAGGCTCTGCCCTCGCGCTGTGCCGCATAGCGTAGGGTGGCATAGGCGCTAAGCCCGTAAGCCGCTCCCACCGTCACACCGAGACCAATGCTCATGAGCATAAATGTAGTAAGCGGGTACGTGGTGAACAAGTGCACGGGATAATCATCGCTACGGTACGGCGTTAGGGCCTGCACGCCGTCGGGCCGGCGCTATTTTTATTCCGGCGGCTGTAACGGGAAGGTACAACGCAAGACCCGCTGCAACGTGCGATGAGGGGTGAATAATAAATGAAAGCAAAACGGAGCGCTCCAGCCTATGCTGTGCAACGAAAGAGGCGCCTTCCTGCGGCGCCTCATGTATATGAAAGCACCGGCGTTAGCTATCACTCGGGGTTTGCTCTCTATCCTTCCGCTTCGCTGCCGCTTCCCTGCGGGCCCGCTCGGCTTTCTGATTGAGGTCTTGCGTGGCTCGCACAAGCACAATAAACATCATCGCCAGACCTATCCCTCCCCCGATCAGCATGAAGATCGGGCCTGTATCCAGCCATACATCCAGCCCAAGCCCCGCCAGGAGGTAGAACGCCACCGTCAAGCCCATCTGCAGCCCCAGCCCCACGTACGGCCCGGCATCGCCCATGGCCTGCTGCCAGGACCCCCGATCGGTATTCGCGTCATTTTTCGCCATCAAGGTCGATGCACCGGAATAGGGGCTGAGGGGAAGGGGCGCATAGCGTGTGGCGGGTACGACGGCAGGACGTGCGCGGGCAGGAGCTTCGGTCTCAAGATGTGTTGCCTATTGCCCGGCGCCCGCTTTCGCCTTTCCTGCAGCTGTGTCTTTGCTTTTGGCTTTCGATGAGGCCGCAGCTTTGGATGACCCGCCTGCCTCGGTGTGCTGAAGGGCCTTGCGGGCTTGCTCACCCATGATGCACTCGCCGTGAAACACGGCGCCCTCTTCAATGACCAGCCGCTCCGACTGCAGTTGCCCTTCCACCACGGCTGAGGCGCGAAGGACAAGCAGCTCGCGGGCCACCAGTTCGCCCTCCACGGTGCCCGCCACATCAATGTTGGCCGCCGTGATTTCTCCCTCCACGGTGCCCCCTTCAGCTACGACAACGCGGCCCTCCACATCCAGGGTGCCGTCGAGCCGGCCGCTAATCCGGACGTCGCTGGTCGCCCGAAGCGTACCCTCGAAGGTAGCGTCAGCGGCAATCATGTTTACCTGGTTCGGGGTCCCGCTGGAGGATTGTGCCATGGTGTTGTTGGAGTCCGTGTCGTTACGTCTGAAGATGCCCATAGTGTGCGGCAGGAAGCAGTGGCTCGGTCGTCAGCAGCATACCATCAGTACACTGGACAAGCGAGGAGGCGTCCTGAAAGGCTTAAAGTCCGAGGAGTGCGTGCCGGGGGTCCTGCGCGAGGCCATGCTGCCAAAGCTCAAAGTGCAGGTGCGGCCCCGTTGTGAGCTCTCCCGAATTGCCACTAAGCGCAATGGTTTCCTGAGCCGACACACGGTCGCCCGTACGTTTGAGCAGCCGCTGGTTGTGTTTGTAGACGGATACATACCCCATTCCATGCTGCACGGCTATGGTGTACCCTCCGTCGTGCGTCCAGTCGGCCATAATGACGTAGCCCTCCCCTACCGAACGCACCGGCGAGCCTTCCTCAGCCGCGAAGTCGATGCCGAAGTGTCCGGAGCGCGGGTCGAAGCCCCGGGTCAGGATGCCATTGACAGGCGGCGGGGCCGGGAGCGACAGCCCTCCCGCTACGAGGGGGGACGAGGCAGCCCCGTCGCCAGCAGCTGCCAACTGCAGGGGCAACCGTGTGAGGGTGAGCGCAGGCGCGGTATGATCTTCCCACTCGGGCGAAGCATCTTCCGGCAGATATACCGATGCGTCGCCGGAGCGCGCAGGCGTCTCCGGTGGTGATATCTCAGGTGCACCTTCCCCACCCGACGCCCGAATATCGCCCATGATGAGTTGCCGGATGTCATCCATGTACGCCTGTTGTAGGGCCAGGGAGTCTTCCAGTGCAGCCACGCGCAGGGCCGAGAGCCGCGCCTGCTGCTCCACCTCGGGGTCAACCTGCCCCGGGAGCCAATACAACAGGGGGGTGTACACGACCAGAACAACCATCAGCAGCCCGCTGGTCAGCAGGGCGCCGCCGCTAACCCAAAGTAGCGTGCGCGGCGCGATGTGGTAAACCGCAGGCTCTTCACGGTACGCCTCGTCCATTATCATAACCTTTCGAGGCCGCTCGGGCTGGCGCAGCAGTTCCTTTATGACGTCCCACATGCAGCATCCTCCAACGAGCTAATCTATGGCGTGGGCACCCATGGCCCATACGGGCTGCGGCAACGGAGCCATGGATTCCGGGGTTCCTCGTGCGCTATTCACAAATGGCCAGGAAACGAAGCAGGGGCAAAGAGATTTTTACCGTGCTTAAGCATAGCGTCACACAACCACATCGTGACGCACAGAAATTATTGCCCATGTCATTCTTAAAGCCTTATGCCCCGACACAAGTCTGCTGTTAAGCGCGTCCGCCAAAATGCCAAACGCCAAGCCCGCAACCGGATGCACCGCAGCCGTATGCGCTCCATGATCAAGCGGCTGGAGTCCATGGAAGACAAGGCTGAAGCTGCTGAATTTCTTCCTGAGGTGAAGGCGAAGATTGACCGGCTTACCTCAAAGGGCCTGCTGCACAAGAACAAGGCCGCCCGCTACAAGAGCCGGCTGGAACAGCACGTTAACGCGCTGGAAGCGTAAAGCCCTGCGGTTTTAAGCGAAGCGCGCATTCAAGCGAACCGCGCGGGCATTGCCAAGACGTAGGGCCTCGCCCACGTGCGGGCAGTCCCCGCTCCCGCATGCACATCAGTGGACCGCGCATCATGCTGCGTGGTCCACGAATGCCGTTTTAGAGGGCTCGGTAGGAAGCGGGGTGCGTGGAATGCGCAGCGTTTGACAGAAACCAGATTGGCAAGTTTTTTGTCGCAGGGCAGTTGAGATTCATTCCAATCCCAGCGGCTTGGTCTGCCTTGGGATGGTGTGATCCGAAAGTAGCCGTCAGACCGCCTCTTGGCTTCGTTTTCACATATGGATGCGTAAATCCTCGTGGTGGATACGATTGTCGCTTGTGTACGCTACCTGAACGTTCCTTCTTTTCATTGCATCTGCTGCTACGTTCCCAATGTGCCCTTTCGATAACGTGCACGATTCATTTCTTCAACGCACCCTACATTGTCACAATTTCACAAGCAGCGGCAAAAAGGGCTTGTCTTAACACCACCTGTTGCTTAAGTTAGCGTCTCCTTGCCTAAGCGTGATGGGCGATGCCGACACGACTTCAGACACACTCAACTTGCATAGATCGTGTGAACCGTTGCATTATTGAGCGTACAGCTTCATCTTCCGCACCTTGCGAGTTGCACGCAGCGCTACGCCTTTTCAATCACCCCTTAGACTACCTTACAACGAGGAATCCCCTATGATCAAACGTTACCTGACTTCCACCGCCTTGGTGATCGCGCTGCTGTTTGCAGTGACGACCAGCGCCGAGGCCCAGGACCTGCGTCCGGATCGCACCTTTTTTGTGAAGCCGCAGGTTGGCATCTCTCATTACTTGGGCGATAACAAGCAAACGCTCTTCAGTGGTGACGAATTCGATATCGACGGCAAGTTTCCGTACGCCCTCGGTATTGGCATCGGTTATCAGTTCTCCGTGCCGTTCAGCCTGAACCTGGACTACCGCTTTGCCGATTACCCGGTCATCACGCAGTTTGGAAGCGAAACGTCCGGTGCCATCGAGGACGACCCCACAACGCGCAACTCCATCATGCTGACGGGTCAGTACAACTTCGCGAATGCTGACAGCCGCATCGCGCCGTACCTCAAGCTTGGTGCGAACGTAACGTGGGGAGAAACGGCGACCTTTCCCGACCGCACCACTACCTCTGACGAGGTTGGCTTTGGTCCAACGATTGGTGCCGGGCTTGACATCGCACTCAACCGGCGCACCTCGCTGTTTTTCGATCTGACAACCAATATGGTCTTCCCTAATGATGCCGCCGACGGCACCGAGGAGAAGACTGGGTTTGACGACACGTTCGGCTTCGACGCCTCCGCCGACTTCCTTACGGCGCTCGGCTTTGGCCTGAAGGTGAACTTCAAGTCGGCCTTTACCGCGGTTGAAGTCCTCGCTACGGACGGCCCGACGCGCCTCAACGTGAATGAGCAGGGTACCTTCACGGCCACCACGAACGACGAGGAGGCCACCCGCCCTGTATCCTACACCTGGGACTTTGGCGACGGCACCACAACCAGTGGGCTGCTTGTGAACCACAGCTACGCCGAGGAAGGCGAGTACACGGTCACCTTCACGGCCTCCAACGAGCGCAGCACCGACACGGCCACGCGCCAGGTTACTGTGCTGGCACCGGCAGAGATCATCACGATCTCGGCTGATCCGATGGATCCGGATACGGACACCTCGGTGCAATTTAGCAGCAACGTCACCGGCAGCACGCCGATCGACTACGCTTGGGACTTTGGTGACGGCAACACGGGCACCGGCGAGAGCCCGAGCCACACGTTCAACACCGCCGGGGATTACACGGTAACGCTCACCGCTTCGAATGAAGCCGGCGACGACACCGCTACCCTCGACATCACGGTTGCTACCGCCGAGGCTGACTACTGCGCTGAAGTGGTTGAGATGAACTCCGCGTTCTTCGACCAAAACTCCAGCGTCCTCACAGACGAAGGCCAGAGCCGCCTGATGGAGAACGTGCAGATCTTCCAGGACTGCCCGAACACCAGCGGCCGCATCGAAGGCTTCGTCGGACCGTTCGAACGGAACCCGCAGGAGCTCTCTGAGGACCGCGCCCGCGCCGTGGAGCAGTTCTACCTCGACCAGGGCCTCTCCGCTGATCGCTTCACCGTCCAAGGCATGGGCCGCACAGGCGAAGGCGCCAAGAAGGCCGGTGCCGAGGAGTTCCGCCGCGTGGACACGATCCCGGTGCGCAACTAAGCTCACCCACGGATCGTCCTCTACCGAGGACGTAACATAGCAGCACACGCAACATCAAGCGGGCTTGTCTTCGGGCAGGCCCGCTTTTTTTGTGCGCCCCTCGGATACCGGTTGGTGCGACCACTCGTCTACCAAAACGCCCGTCTACTGGAACGTACGCCCCCGCCCCTCGGTGGGACGTATGCGATGGCTCGCTCCTATTTTTCCTGACCTTATGCCCGGCTTCGACCGCCACGCTCAACGCCGCCTTGCGCAGGCCCTCAAGGCGGAAGCGCAGCGCCTCGGGTTTGATGCATGCGGCATCTCCACGGCCGAGCCGCTGGACGAGGAGGCGTTTCGGCTTGAACAATGGCTCCTGGAGGGCCGCCACGCGACCATGTCGTGGATGGAGCGCAACTTCGACAAGCGCATCGACCCTACGAAGCTGGTGCCGGGTGCCACGTCCGTCGTTTCGCTGCTACACAACTACTACGTGCCCGAAACGCACTGCGACGATCCAGCGATCGGAAAAATCAGCCGGTACGCCTGGGGCGACGACTATCACCAACTCATGAAGGATAAGCTCTATCAGCTCTTCGAGTGGCTGGAAGAGCAACTTGGCGAGGTGAACGGGCGGGCGTTCGTCGACTCAGCCCCGGTGATGGATAAGGCCTGGGCCGCGCGCAGTGGGCTGGGGTGGCAGGGCAAGCACTCCAACTTGCTGAATCGGGACATGGGCTCGTGGTTTTTTATCGGCGAGCTCATCATCGACGTGCCGCTGCCCGCCGATGCCCCCGTGGAAGACTTCTGCGGCTCGTGCACGCGCTGCATCGACCACTGCCCCACCGATGCCATCTACGAGCCGTACGCGGTAGACGCCAACCGGTGCATCTCCTACCTCACCATCGAACACCGCACCGACGACATCCCGGCGGACCTCGCGGGCGACATGGGCAACTGGATCTTTGGCTGCGACGTGTGCCAAGACGTGTGCCCGTGGAATAAATTCAAGTACGCCACCGATGAACCGGGCTTTCTCCCGCGCGAGCATACGACGGAAACCGAGCTCCGTGAGTGGGTGGAGCTCGACCTCGCGACCTTTCGCAAGCGGTTCGAGAACAGCCCCGTCCAGCGCCCCCAGTTTGAGGGATTCATGCGCAACGTCCGCATTGCTCTGCACAACGCGGTGGATGAAGCATTCGACCCGGAAGCCGACGAGGCTTGACCTCCAGGCTGCTGCACCGTAGCATACAGCACACCGTCTCATCTTCTGCCCCCTGCCCTGCCATGCGCGCCGCCCGCCTGCTCCTCGTCCCCTTTCTGCTGCTGACCTGGTCCCTCCCGGCAGAGGCGCAAGACCTCGACCTGGAGTGGCTTCCCGCCTACATCGAAGACGGGATGGCGGACTGGGACATTCCCGGGATGGCCGTGGCCGTGGTGAAGGATGATGAGATCATCTTTGCCGAGGGCTTTGGCGTGCGTAGGCTGGACGAAGCAGGCGCGGTGGATGCCCATACGCTCTTTGGCGTCGCCTCCACCACGAAGGCCATGACGGCTGGGGCGCTGGCGCTGCTCGTGGATGAAGGACGGCTTGACTGGGACGACCGGGTGGTGGACCACATGCCGGCCTTTGCGCTTAGCGACCCGTGGGTCACGCGCCACGTCACCGTGCGCGACCTGCTCACGCACCGCGTGGGCGTCGGCCGCATGACCGGCAACCGCCTCCGCTTTCTTCCCGATCAGGAACGCAGTACGGTCATCCAGCAGATGCGCTACCACGAATTTGAGCAGCCGTTCCGGCAGGGCTACGTCTACTCCAACGTGATGTACGCGGTGGCAGGCGAGCTCATCCCGGCCATCACCGATACCACGTGGGACGATTTTCTCCGCCACCGCTTCTTCGACGTGCTCGGCATGGAGCGATCGAACACCAGCATCACACAGTTTGCGGAGGACGACACTAATATCGCCTGGCCGCACCAGGAGATTGAGGGCCAGGTACAACCCATCCCCCGCCGCAATTTTGACAACGTGGGGCCGTCGGCCTCCGTCAATACGAGCGTTACCGAGATGGCGCAGTGGATGCGCCTGCAGCTGGGCGAGCCCGGTGTGTACAACGGCACGCGCCTCATCAGTCGCGCCCAGATGCGGGAGATGCACAGCGCCCAGAACACGCTCGGGGTGCAAGATCCGTACGAGGAGATGGCCGCGTATGGCCTTGGGTGGAGCCTCGCTGAGCATCGGGGCCACCGCATCTTGCGTCATGGGGGGGCTACCGATGGCATGAATACCAACCTCGTGTTGCTACCTGCGGAGAACGCTGGCGTCATTGTGATGACCAACACCTTCAACCGCTTTATGACGGCCGTTGCCAACGAGGTGCTGGATGAACTGCTGGGGCAGCGCGGCGCCACCGACTGGCATGGGCAGATCCTTGCGCGCTACGAACAGCAGTACAGCCGGGCCATGGAACGCCGCGAGGCGATTGAGGCGCAACGTCGAGAGGACACCCGTCCTACGCTTGATCTTGCGGAGTACACCGGCACCTACCACGACGACCTGTACCGCAACGCCGAGGTCTACCCGACCGATGACGGTGGCCTTGCACTGCGCTTCTGGGACAATGCGGAAATGACGCTGGACCTGGACCACTGGCACTACGACACCTTCCGCGCGTCCTGGCACAATCCAGCCATGCGCGAAAAGTTTGTCTGGTTCGATATGGATGATAGCGGCGAGGTGGCCGCCCTGAACGTTCGCTGGACCCTCCGCCCGGTGCTGCTTCAGGTAGGGATCTACCCGACGAACTACTACCGCGAGGTGCGGTTTGAGCGGGAGTAGGGGCGTTTGGGACGTGAGGCGTGCATTGACCGGAAGATGAGACTTTCTGCGCGATAGCCGCCGAACCCTTCTCGCATCGCTACCAACGTCTTCACAGCATCATGCGCTTGCTCCCGCTGCTCCTACTACCGCTGCTCCTCACAGCCTGCGGTCCAACCGACGCGACGCATACGTCACCGTCGAGCGTTTCGCCTGACGCAACGCACGATGCCCACGAGGCCACCTTGACGCTCGACGCAGATACGTTCTCGCTCGCGGTCGTCGCCTGCGACCTAAAGGGGGAGACGGACGAAGACACGCCAACGCTGCATGCGGAGAAGGAAACACCGGGCGGTACACTCACCGTCGTGGCCACGCGGGAGCGCCTGCGTGGCAGCCTGATTCACCGGATTCAGGTAACGCTGGATGGCGGCGGCGAGCCCTTCATCCATGAGGCGGAGCGCACCTACGGCCTCGGCGCGTGGACAAGCCTGCGCGACGGCCCCGAGGAGCCACTCCTGCACATCAGCGGCGATACGCTGCGCGCGGAAGGGCGCTTCGGCGAGCCCCATCCAAACGAAAGGGAAGGCCTGATGGATGGGAAGCTGGAGGCGATCTGTCTTTAATCAGCGAACCTACCGGAGCACCGGCTTACTGCATCACCAGCCCGCCATCCACGATCAGGTTTTGCCCGGTGACGGCGCGCGCCCAGGGCGAGGCAAAGAAGAGCACCGCATCGGCCATTTCTGCGGGCTGGATGACAGCACGTAGTGGCGTGGAGTTGCGGATGATGTCGAATACCTCGTCGGAGGTGGCCGCGCTGGCATCGGTGGTATCGAGCAACCCGCCGGAGACCATATTCACCGTGATGCCCTCCGGACCAAGCTCCGCCGCCATGTTGCGCACAAACCCCAGCAGGGCCGCCTTGCCTGTGGTGTAATCGTGGTATGGCACTACCGGATTCTGCACAAGGTTGGAGCCGACAGCGATGAACCGTCCGAAGCCTTCCGCCTGCATGGAGTGCAGGCACGCCTGCAGCAGATGCAAGGCGCCCTGCACGCTACCCTCAAGCTGTACCTGGTAGTCGGCCCACGTGATGGCGTCGGCTGACGGTTTCGCGGCCGGATCGAAGCGGAAGTCGATGAGCGCATTGCTGACCACCGTGGTTACGGGCGCGCCAAAATGCTGGGCAGCGCGCTCGACCATGGCCTGCACGGCGTTGGCGTCGCGTACATCGGCCTGAACAGGCAAGGCGCGGTCGCCAATGGATTCAGCCACATCGTGAGCGGCGGCTTCGCTCTGGAAGTAGTTCACCACGACGCGGGCTCCGGCAGCGCCAAACGTGCGGGCAATGGCGGCTCCGAGGCCGCGGCTGGCGCCGGAGACGAGGACGAGTTGATCGTTGAGCGAACGGACGGGTAAGGCCATGGGATAGGGCTGCTGGTATCAAAAATCGCGACGGGCGAAACCAGCAGTGCCACAGACGGGCGCCGGTGCGTGTACTTCCCTTCGCCGGTACAAGCCGGATCAGGTTCAAAGGGTGTGCTCTCAGCCCCGGGCGGGGCACCCCCAGTTTCGCGACCGCAAGGTAAGACGGTACCGGGTCAAGTGCAACGAGGGCTTCTCTTCACGAACCAAAACATCGCGCCCGAGACGGACGCGACGAGCCAAACGCAGATGCACACGCAGGTCGCCCCCCTCAGTACCACAGGCATGACCTTCGGCCCTCACTAACGCGACAGCTCACCCGACGAAGGAGCCGATTTTACTGGTCACGCAACCTGGATTAAAAAACACCACACCAATCGCCTTGCCCCGGGGAAACGAGCGCCAGCGACTAACGAAGTAAAGGTGCCGCGCCAGCGGCGGAAGGGGGATCTGGCAACCGAAGACGGCGCCAAACCGTCCCCCACTACCCCCGCGACGGCTCGGTGGCTTCCTCAGCGAGCGCCTCCATCGCGTCGTCCTCCTCCGCATCGGCCTGCCGCTCCTTCGGGGCGATGACGAGCAGCCAGCCAATTCCGAAGGCTACCTGCAGGAACGCGAACGCCACGAAGGCCGAGGAGAGCGTGAGGAGCTCCAGCTCCAGCAGCAGGCTGGCCAGCAGGATGGATAGCGTATCCGCGATCATTACCAGCAGCCATTCGGTAGCGAAAACGCGTCCCCGGTACCGGTCCTCCGTGCGTTTCTGCAGCAGCACGGTCGCCAGCACCCAGTTGGCCCCGCTGGACGCATGAGCCGCAACAACCAGCCCAATAAGGATAGCGACCGTCCACGGCCCGAGGTCCCACGGCACCATGCCCACACTCATGTAAAACACGCCACTTACCGCAATGGCACCGCCCAGCACCGTCGGCCAGTGCCGCTCATCGGTAAACACCGCACGCGCGACCACCGGCCCGATACCCGTCCCGATGCCCCGCGCCATAAACAGCAAGCCCATCCCCGCAGCAATAGCGCCCGGTGAGACCTGCTCACCCAGCAGCGTGAGCATGTACACCAGCCCACCGCCTGCTGCTGCCCAGGTGGCCTTGGCCATGGAGATCCGCCCCACACGTGGATGGCGCCGCAGGTGCTGCCAGCCATCCCAGATCTCCCGTACCGCGGTCTGGATGATGGGGCCAGACTTCGAGACCTCCGTCTTTTGCGGAATGCGCGTCCGGTAGATGAACCAGGCCGCGATGAAGTAGGTGACGCTGTCGATAATAAACACCGTCTGGATGCCCCACAGCTCAACCGCAAATCCACCCAGTGCCGCGCCCATGGCGAGCATAGTCGACCATGTAGCCGACGATAAGGCGTTGGCTGTCAGCAGCTCGCGCGGCTCAGTAATGTTCGGCACAGACGAACTCTTCGCCGGCTGATACACCGAGCCGACAATCATCTCCAGTGCGATCAGCACGTAGAGCAGGGGGACGTGGGCTGCTTCGGTGATAAAGAGAAAGCCCAGCACAATGATGCCCCGCGCCACGTCTGCCCCAATCATCAGCCGGCGGCGGTTGAAGCGATCCACGATGAGGCCAGCCAGCGGTGCCGAGAGCGCCCACGGCAGCATCTTCGCGATAAAGATGGCACCGATAGCCAACGGCGAGCCCGTCAGCATCGTGACGAGCGTGTAGAGCGCAATCAGGTTGAACCAGTCGCCCAGGTACGAAATCAAACTTCCCGCCCAGAGGCGCCGAAAGTTGGCGTTGGAGCGCACCAGCTCCACGTAGCCAGCCCGCTCCTCCACAGGGATATCGTGTTTGGTATGGTGACGCATGCAGGCAGAAGATCAGAAAAGATGTGGAGCCTTTCTCCCACCTTTCCGCGCGGGGCGTGTTTCTGACGCGCGCGGCGCCCTGTGTGCCGGTCGCACACCTTCCAGACTCTTCACGAAGCCACAAGAGGCTGGCGCACGCTCACGTACAGGCAACCTATCACACGAGGACCTTACGCGGTCGCCTGCGCGTGGTCAACCACTTCCTGTGCCGCCGTGCGCACCGCCGCGTTTGGGTCATCACATTTGTCCTGGACGCGCGCCAGCAGCGTCGGTGACGGCCGTGCAGACATAAGGCGCAGCGCATGCACCTGCATCGTGGGGTCCGGGCTATCCAGCAGGAAGGCAAGCGCCTCATCGACATGCTGAACAACCTGTCCGACATACGACTGCCCGGCCTTGGCCTGCGCCTTGAGTGTAGGCGGATCAATGATGGGGCGCAACTGCTGACGCAAGGACGCATCCAGGACGTTGTCCAACCACTCCACAGCCAGCGCCTGCAAGTCCTCTTCATCGCTGCGGTAGGCATCATACGCGCGCCGGACGGAATCTTGACGGTACCGCAGTCCCAGCAACTGGAAGACGCGCTCCGTGCTACGAGCCCGACGCTTCTCCAGAAGCTCCACAACCTGCCGCAGGCGATCGTCTCCATCGACCCCGTCATGAGAAAGACCCGCTCCCAGTCCAGCTTCCCCATCGTCGCGTTTTTCCTCCAGTACGTACTGCAACTGGGTGAGGCGATAGAAGAGGGTGATCTCGTCCTGCAGGGCACGATCCACGGGCTCAGCCGGGACGGAGAGGGTATCAGCCTGATCGCGCAAGCGCAAGAGGGCCGCCGTGACGTTATACCGCAGCACCGGGTCGTCGCATTGCAGGTATGCGACGAGCGCCTTGACACTCGTTTGTGATGGGATCGTGCCGAGCACACGTGGAATGCGGCGCCGCACCTGTTCGCCCGTGTCCGAGGCCGACAGCGACTTCTGCAGTGGCGCCAGCGCTGTGGCCTCGTAGCGCGCCAGCGCACTCCAGGCGGACACATGCACGTCGTCGTCGCCCAGCATCGTAATCAGGTCGTGGATGAAGGCCTCATCTTCTGACGCCCCCATGCTCTGCACGGCTGCACGGCGCACGATGGCCTCGTCTTCGTCTGCCAGGCGCCGCAGCTGCTCACGCGTCGCCGGGCGCTGCCGGTTGCCCAGCACGTCAGCTACGGCGGTGCGCAGGGCAAGGCTCCCGTTCTGTATCAAGTGGTCGATCATTTCGCAGTCGAGGCAGGCCTGCTGATCTTCATCGCCAAAGTAGACCACGCACGAGGCCGTTGCCTCCAGCAGATCGGTCTCGTCCCGCTCACGCAAGAAGGCCAGGAGCCGCTCTGCCCCAACCTGATCGGATGAAAACTGGTACTGGAAGGCCGCGCGCTGGATCGCCGGGTCTTCGTCCAGTAAGCGCTCCTCCATTTCGGGCAGGTCGGGGCTCTCTTCCTGTGCATTCAGGGTGTCGATCGCCTGGCGGCGGATGTCGCGGGAGGGGTACCGCAGCAGCGGCCGCACCGCGTCTACAATGCGCTCATCCGTATGAGTTTCAAGGGCGCGCAAGGCGTACAACAGGCGCCAGTCGTCGGCATCGCGGAGGGCATCTTCGAGCTCGTAAAGCGCCTGCTCCACACCGGCGGTACGCGTCCATGTGGTTGTCATCTCCAGTTGCCCCTCGTGAAGCGCTCGCTCAAACGCTTCGGTATAGCTGCGGCGGGCACATATGGCCGCCATGAGCCATCCGAGAATGAAAACGACGGTGACTACCGCGAGGCCGCGCACGCCGACGCCCAGCCCGGTTACCAGCAGTAGCAACAGCCCTCCGGCCAGCCCCCGAAAGCCGCGGTCTACCACCACGTCGATGAATACCTTTACTTTTTCCTTCACCTCCATGGATATTGGCAAGAATAGCAGCTCCCGCCCCACCTTGTCAGCCGAGTGCTCGAAGCTCTGGTCGGTGCCGCGGAGGAGCACCGCAGCCCACAATCCGGGGACGATGAAAAGCACAACCGTGCCCACGAGGAGCCCCACAGGCATCAACAGGAGCGCACTTGCAATACCGTAGTTGCGGAGCAGCCGCGGGAGCACAAACAACTGGAAGAGCAGGGCAATAAGGCTTACCCGGCCGTAAAACGTAGCCAGGAAACCCGTCAGCGCCGCTTCGTCCGGGAAAGCCTCCAGCGTGATGGCCTTGAACTGGTAATCCACAAAGGTGGAGGTCATCATCTCCAGCGCGATGATCGCGACGATAAACGTGAGGAGCCAGGAGCCCCGAATCTGCCCGAGGGTGTCCAGCAGTCCGGTCGCAGGAGATGCCTTGGAGGGCGTTCCATCAGCGGCGGCTTCAGCCGCCTTTTCAGCCGGCGACCCCGACCCGGCCCATCGAATGGCAACGTGGACGAAGCCGAGGCTGGACACCAGCACGGCGGCAGTCACAAGCAGCAGATCTTGCGTCCTGAAGCCCAGCCCTTCCACCAGACCATGGGCCACCTCCCCGCCGACAAACGCCCCGAGCATGGCCCCTACGTTGAGCAACACAAACAATCGCCGTGCCTGCGAGGCGCTGAAGACATAGTTGGCGAACAGCCAGAACTGCGACACCACCAGCGCGCCATAGATGCTCACCCAGATATAAAACACGTAAAACAGCCAGGGCCCGGGCAACCCTAACACTGCCCACAGGACGACCAGCGACGACGCCAGCACCACCGTGGCCACGCTCACCAGCTGACCCATCGACAGCCGGCGGGCCGCCCAGCTGTGCATACGCACCACCGGTGCTACAAAAAACGCGATCGCAATAAAGACGATGGGTAGTTGCTCAGCCCCGAGCTCCACCAGAAACATGCTGTCCCGGGCAGGCTTCAGCAAGTAGTAGGTGATGAGCAGTGTAAAATAATAGCCGCCCATCAGCAGCGTAAGCCGTACCTCGTCGGCGCGCACATCTGCAATCTTGTTCAGAAGACGGTGCATACAAGGCTGAGCTGGAAAGGCGAGCGGAAAGGGGCGATACGTGCGGGATGGCTTTGCGCAGACCTATGGCCGGTCCGTCGTAAACAGCGCATCAGAGGAATCAGGATTGCTTTGCAGATGGTCGGGGACCTGCGTCCAGACCGGAACGTCGCCTGGCAGTCCCTGACTGCTGCGGCGAAGGCCTACCACAGCCCAGCCATCGCTTTCAGCCCGCAGAAAGACTTCCGTTGTACGGTCTGGCGCGCCGGTCCGATGAAAAACCCCGACAACGAACGATCCCTCAGCGGCTGGCATGGCCGTGGTGCCGTCGGCGATGGCTGTCGTATCCACGGCCACTCCACGCTGCCCCGTGGCATTGTCGAAGGTGTGCCAGACCACAGGGGCCAGCGGCTTCGTCTCTTCAAAAGCCGGATGCTCCAGCAGGTCGTCGAACTGCAGGCGACCATCGTCGCCCACACGGAAGCGATCAAGCCCGCCACCATGCGGAAGGTACGCACGCGCAATCTTATCCCGGCGTACGAGCAACGCGTCGGTGAGAAAATCTATGGCTTCCTCCCGCGTGTACTCGCCCACCCGCACGAGTCCACGAATCTCCTCGGCCGTAAAATGCGCTACCTGTTTGGCGGCCCAGAAGGCGTCATCTTCATCCATATTTAGGAACGCCGGGTTGCGGTATTGCTGCTTCCACTCGGTAGGCTCAAAGGTGTCGGTGCGGAAATGCCCTACCGACGACAGGCCCGAGTTCGGGTAGGACTGCCGCGTCCACGGGCGCCCGGCCAGGCCCAGCGAAAAGACGCTCGCGGCGATGGCCGGGGCATCGATTAGAAACTCGCGCCCCATCCATACCTGCTGCGGGCCGAGCGGCGTCGCCCCCAGTGTGGTGGTGTGGTCAATCATGAAATGCTTTACATACGGCCCATCTGGACCCTCGAGGAGCATATCGAGGGTGTTGTTGCTCCGCGCGTCGCCCCGGTTGACCCATGCCGAAAACACACGCATCCCCCGCAGTTCGCGTCGGTGCTCGTGGGGAAAGATATCATTGGGGTCGTCCGGGCGCGTGCCGTGAAACTTGAACGGGCCGACGTATTCGCCGGGCAAAAACTGGCTTGCCAAGGCCCGAAAGGTCCCGTCCTCGTACTGCGGGACCTCCCCGAGCACAGCTTCCAGGTCCTCGGTCGTCATCGGGCGCTCCTCGCCATCCTCATCCTCAAAGGTGGCGTCGGAATGCACCTCGAGCTGATCCCGACCAAAATGCACCAGATAGTTCTCAGGGGAATGATACCCCAGCGCGTGGAATATCTGTGTGACAATCGCCTCAGAAGCGGTAGATAGCTCCAGGTGCTCTTTATCATCGAACTTAAACAGGAAGCGGTGGTCGCTGTCTTCTACCCAGAATCCGGTCGTCACACCTTCCTCCTTCCCTTCGACTACCTGCCACGTCTCCGCGGGGTTAGGTCCGCCGCTGACATGCGGTCCGCGCTGCAATTCCTCGATGCTCATCCGGTCGTAGTAATGGCGCGGCTCGTACCAGCTGGAGCGTGGTACCTCGCCAAGGGTGTTGATATTCATAGCGCGCCCTCCACGCTCGTCCGGTCGCTCCACGGCGTTCTCCACATAATCGTGGAAATCAGACAATTCCCACGACTGCGGTGGGTCGATCGGGGCCCGGTCCGGGTCTTCCATCAATGGATCATCCGGATAAAACACCTGGGCCTGCGCTGGGCCACCTGACAACAGACAGAGCACAAGCACACCCCATGCGCCGAGACAGGCAACGGTGAACGCTATGCGGTATGGTGTAGACATTAAAATGCACTGCTAAATCCGAGGATAAGCTGCGTGGATTCGTGGCTGCGTGCCACCTCCAGGCGTAGAAGGATGTCCGTGCCGGCAGCTACGCGAAGCCCACCTCCCCAGGAGGCCTGGAGGTTGGTGAAGCCCCAGGAAGCCGCATCGTCCATGGCCTTACCGGCATCGCCGAACAGCACCATATCAGCAAAATGCCAGACGCGCCATCGGTATTCTGCGTTGAACAACAGCGTGTGCCGGCCCCGAAAGCGGAAGTTGCGAAATCCCCGCAGAGTGTACGGGCCGCCTACATGCGGTAGCTGATAGAAGGGCACCCTGGCGTTATTTTCTATGCCGGTAAAGACGCTCCGATGACGCAGGGCCAGGGTGTGATAGGCATTCCAGAACGAGCGGTAGTGTTGCACCTCGGCGGTCACCTGATTGAAGGTGCCGTCAACGGCGGACAGCTCCTGAAATCGATCGGCGTGCGCGGACACGAACGTGCCATGGCGTGGATGGAACGGGCGCTCGGTAAGGGGATCGATGCGAGGTGTGAACCGATCGCCGATGCCGTGGCGATGCTGGACGTCGCGGCTGTCCCATTCAAGGCGCGCCTGGTACCGAAGATAGCGCGCCGTAGTGAGGTCCTCTACCTCCGCGCCGGGGGGACGTACAGGGGTAAAGTCAAGGGCCGGCGCTCGCCGGGGGTCAGCCGTCTGATAGGAGAGACCGGTAGCCACCGCCCACCGCGAATGCAGCTGCGCCCCGACCATGCCTCCACCGATGAACTCGCGCACGTCGATATCAACATCGGTAGGGGCACCGGTCGGGGTCGCGACAAACGATTCGGGGCGCAGACGAAAGCTGGTGTAGCCCTGCGTGAAGAACCATCCGCGCTCAAGCCTGGCTGTGGCATCCAGCGTCCAGTACCCTCGCAGGGTAAGGCCGGCCCGGAGCTGTGTATTCAGGCTGTTCTCACGGAAAAAGGGCGTGTAATTGGCTCGCGCACCCGTGCCTGAACCCACGGGAAAGCCGCCGAAGGCCACGTAAAAACCCCCGACGCCAAACTCGAGCAGCGCGGGCACGGCATCGTCTTCAATGAAGCGCACCGTGCGTTCGATGGACGTGGGGCGCGGCGGATGAACGTGCTGGCGGCTGCGCTCGCGTGCGCTGCGCAATTTCTCGTGGCGTGTGGGTGTGGCTTCGGTGGTCGTGGTATCGACCGTTAGGGGAAGAGCCGCCGGATTAACCGTCGGCACCGGCACAGCTCCAGCCGAAGACGCGCTCGCCATCAGGCTTCCAGCCACAACCACAAGCAGCACAATGCGAAGCACGGAGGCAGAAAATCAGGCGAAGGGCACGCGGATCATCTCTTCGTCTATGCTTCCTGTCCTGTGTTACACCTGGGTTGCCTGCAGCGCGCGTTCAGTAACGACAGGCCTTCTTTTCCGGCGTAACGACCACCTCATCCAGGTGCTGAGCCTCGTACGGCGCATCGGTGTCCACAGCGTAGGTATCGAACGTGAGCACGCCCGCCTCAAGCGTAACCCAGGTGTAGTGATAGTCTGACACCTGGCTACCGAGCTGAATGTCGAAGCCCTGCATACGGTACCGATTCGTACGCACCCGCAACTCCTCGTCCGTGGCGGTTGCCCGGGCAATAGCGCCGCCTCCACTACTGATGATCGTGTGGAACGTGTGCTGCTTTCCGGCCTCGCACGACGGAATGTAGTTGTGTTCGTAGAGGTGCTCATGCCCGGAGAGTTGCACGTTAACCTCGTGCTCCTGCACGAGCTGCAGCAACTGTTGGCGTTTATCCAACAGATCAGGTCCGTACGCCGGTTTGTGAAAGTCTCGCTCATGCCAGCTAAGGGTAGCCAGCGGGTGGTGCATGGCGATTATTTTGAGCGGTACGTCGGCGCGTTTCTCCAGCTCGCGTTCCAGCCACGACGGTTCCTCGGCCGTCCCGACGAAATACGTCTGGAAACGCTCTTCCATGACCTCGTCGGGGACGGTGCCGGTCTGGTCTACCAGAAAATTGGAGTCTAAGACAAACAGCGCGGCCTCGGGCAGGTCCTTGACGTAAAACCTTGGATAGTCAAAAATAGCGTCGTAGTTGGGCCAGCCGTAAGTTTCGTCGTTGGCTTCATCGTGGTTGCCGAGTGCGGGCAGAAACGGATAGGCGTGGAGCAGCGACTCCTCACCGGCTCCGTACTCCTGAAGGAACGAGCCCCAGTGCTCCGCATAGCGCCCGTCGTGGCTGGCCATGTCACCCGTATGCAGGATAAACTGCGGGGTTGTGTCGCGAGCGGTGCGTTGCATGGCCTGCCGCACCGCCAACCGCTTGTCGGCTCCGTGGTCGGGTTTCTGGCGGAGGTAATTGATGCCGCCCACGAGCCCCTCGCCCAGCAGATACACCTGGTAGAACGGCACGGCCAGCTGCCACCACGTCGCCCAGTTGTCGCGCCGGTAGAATTTCCACTCCGCACGCCAGGAGGCCTGCGTATCACCCACCACGAGAAACTGCAAGGGCTCACCGGTTAGCGTATCCGGCAGCGTGCGCTGCACCTCGTAAAACGAGGCGTCGTACGTTTCACTGACCAGCGCTTTACGGGCACAGCCTGACGCCAGCAGCAACACCACGACGCCAACCACGAGGTACAGTCCAGACAGGCGACTGATGGCGCAGGCCTTTTGCGTCACGGCTACAGACAGAAGAGGTAGGGGAAGCGAAGCGAACAGCACGACGTACGTGCGTCTGCCCAAATGCATGTTACAGGGATCGGGGCGGAGCTTCCGGCTATCCCCCTCAGTCGAACGGCACGCCCGTCCGCTCGCTGATCGTGCGGAGGTCGTCGACTACCGGCTGCAGCACGGGCACGCCATGCACGTCGCGGTGGGCGGCCGCCTCGCGCTCGGGGTCGCCGGGGATGAGCGGGCCGTCGGTCCCAGGCGCCGGCTTCGTCGCGCGGAAGGTGCGGATCCAGTCGTCGATCTGCTGCTTGAACGCTTCCGGGTCCATGAAGCCATCCAGGCGCCACGCGCTGAAGTAGTGGCCGATGCCCTGGCCGACCTGCCGCTCGGGCGTGGTCTGTTGCAGAGCAAACGGCGGTGCGAACGGTCCCCAGTTAGCGCCGCTGAGGACGCTCGTGAGGATGTCCACCATCGCCGAGAGGCCGTACCCTTTGTGGCCGCCTTGCGCTCGCGTCGACCCCAGCGGCAGCTGCGCGCCGCCATCGATCATCGCCTGCGGGTTGGTCGTCGGGTGCCCTTCGGCGTCGATGGCCCACCCTTCCGCCATGGACGTCTCCTCACGCCGGGCGATCTCTACCTTTCCGTACGCTACCGTGCTCGTCGCCATGTCAATCACGATGGGCGGCTCCTCCTTGCCAGGAAAGGCAATCGCGATGGGGTTGGTGCCCAGCATGCGCTCGGCTCCCCAGAGCGGCGCTACGAGGGCGGTGGAGTTCGTCATCGCCACCCCGATGCATCCGCGATCGAGCGCCTGCAGGGGGTAGTAGCCTGCGATGCCGAAGTGGTTGGTGTTGCGCACTGTGACAGTCCCGGAGCCCACCGCCTCCGCTTTGTCCAGCGCGATGCGGTTGGCCGCCGGGCCCACCACCAGCCCGAGGCCGTTATCGCCATCCACCGTGGCCGTGCTGGGCGTCTCCCGCACGATGGTGATGTCTGGGGTGGGGTTGATGCTTCCGGCTTCCAGCAGGTCGGCGTAGGTTTTCAGGCGGGCGACGCCGTGCGAGTCGATGCCCCGCCGGTCGGCGGCATGCAGTACGTCGGCCGCTTGCTGAGCCTCGGCCTTGGGCACGCCATAATGCAAGAAGACGGCTTCACAGAACGACCGCAGGTGGTCGAGCGGAAAGGTGTGGGTTTGGACGGTAGACACGGCGGCAAGGGGATGGTCGCGAGGGCATATGAGCGAAGATAGGCAGACGCCCGGCCTAAAGAAAGCAGGACGCCGCCCGTTCGATGCTCACGCGCTCCGTATCGCTTGTGCACCCCAGCGGCCCCTAAAACTGCGCATCCTGAAAGATGATACAGGAGTCATCGCCGTAGCGGATGCCGCTGAATTCGCCCTCCACGATCACGGTCTCGAATTGTATGATTCCATCGGCATCTTCGTAGAACCGCCCGACCGGCCCCTCAAACGTGCCGCTATACTCCGGTATTTCGCGGCCGTCCACGGTCACGAGCGTACGCTCAATGGTGAGTGGTACGGGATTCATGACAGGAGTCGCATCCGGACCGAGTGAGTCATAAAACCTAGTGACCCACTCGTCGCCATCGGTAAGGTAAAGCTCAATCGACCACTGTCCATCTATGGGCTGGCCGATGGGCGGTACCGTGAACGTGAGGTCGCGCGTCCATTCACCGTCGTCGCTGATGTTGGTGATCATTGACAGGAGTAACCGGAAGCCATCCTCCTCAGGCGCGTTGACGATCCAGCTACTGGCTTGAGCGAGCGGAACGCCAAGGTCTGCATTCCAGATCGCCCCCAGCGTTTCACTCTCGTAGGTGAAGGCCTCCGAGGTGAGCGTCAGTTCGGCCGACGCGCACGGGAAGGTCACCTGCGCCGTCGCGCTCCGCCCGGAGTCGTCCGTGGCCTCCGCGGTGATGGTAACGATGCCGGTAGACTGATCCGACGGCATGGTAAACCAGCCCGCACTCGTGATGGTGCCGGCATCGGCTGACCATGTCACATCCACAGGGCTGTCCGATTCGGGGTCCAGTGCAAGGAACTGGATGGTCTCATCCGGCTCTGCGCGTGCCACGCCGGGCTCAATGATCAGGTCCTCTTCCTCCGTGGTAATGCCGACGAAGGTGGCGCGCGTGGGATCGTTGTCCGCGCGCAGTCCTTCCCGGGTCGCCGCTTCCGCCCGCATGATGTACTGATCTATGCCGTCCTGCGGGTCGGCGGTGAAGGTGATGATTTCGTCGAACGCTCCGGACGTCGTAAAGAACGCGGCACCCGGGTCACTATCGAAGGTCCACTCTACGTGCCGGTTCTCGTCGTCGCTGAGGTTGGAGACCTCAGCGACGAGCGTTACCTCGTAGTCATCGCTACTATCCACCCGCACAAGGTTCGGCGCCGGGTCACCGTCTTCCGTTAGGATTTCGATTTCGAGGGCTTCTGCCAGCAACTCCTCCGTTCCCACGGTCGGCTGGCCCTGAAACACATCGCCGCCTCGGGTTCTGACCCGCAGCTCAGACCGCCCGACCGCTTTGGGCTGATACTGAGATTCATCGCCCTCAACAAAGGCAAACGGGGCTCGGCCCGACTCCGAATCCAGCGTGTTTAGTTCCCACTCAAAATAGGTTTCTTCGTTTTCCCGGTTAGGATCCACGTCGACCGGTCCATAGAGTATCTGGTCGAAGCTTATAACTCCAAGCTCCATGTCACTGAGCTGCCCGAGGATGTCTCCTGTGGCCTGGTCAATGGCCGCGTCGATCGCGTCGTCGGCCTGTCGTGCCCGGCGAAGCTGGCGTGTCGCGCGGCCGATAGGGATCCCAATGGTCGCGACACTCAGGGTCAGCAGTACATCCGCATCCCAGTCCGACCCCCAGGCTGCTACTTCCGCCGTCCAGCCATCGGGGGCGTTCTCATCCTCCTTGTACTCGGCCTGCGACACAATAACGTTAATCGGCAGGAGCTCCGATGGCATGGCGCTGTCCAGGCCATCGGCCATCATTTCGGTCCATTGCCGCAGGGTCTCAAACTGATCGAGCAAGACTTTTCCCTGCGCACTTCCGTTGGCTACGGCAACAAGGATGCGCTCACTGAAGTCATTCATCGTGCCGCGCAGTTCTTCCAATCCCGCAAAAGCATCCTGCACCCCCATCCAGCAGTCGAGCTCCGCCGGCGTGCTGATGTTGCGTGGTTCACCAAGGCAATCGGTAACGCCGGTCTGCTGGGCAACAAGCCCGCCTTGTCCTCCGCTGCTCAGTGCATCCGCCATACCGGCAAACGTGGCATCGTAGCCCGTATGAGCGGCAAGAGCCTCCCATACGTCGAAGGCCTCGCCCTCAAGTGGCTCGCCGACATCGCCTGCCAGACGGGCCCGCAGGTTGTTTGGGTAGTTCGGGCCGTCGATCACCTGCAGGCCGCCAGCAATGAGCGCAAGGTATACCTCGTCTTCTGCCAGGTCTCCGATGGCCTGGGTGCGGAGCTCCTCCGGGTCGGCGTTAAACCGTCCGGCCGCTTCCACGAACAGCGCCTCCATGTCATCGACAATGGATTCGAACGTGCCGGGCGCCGGCTCCAACGGCTCAATAGTTACATCCACCGGAGGGCAGGAAAGCGCCTCCTCTTCAGCGACCAGTATAAGCCTCGCTTCGCCGCCGGCCATCGGTTCTTCCGGGTGAAGCGGCAAGACCAGCACCCCTTCGTCGTCTGATGTCCGCTCGGCAAAGACCCACACCCGCTCGTCATCTTCCGGGTTTTCAATGGAGGCGTCATAAAGCCAGCCCCAGGGCTCATCACCAAAATCCTCATCCAGTCCATCAATGCGTATTTCGTCGGTGGGGTAGCCGGAGGTTGTCTCCAACGCCACCAGCTCGCAAACCGCCACATCGACCCCGTCCAGTGCGTCCACGATCACTTGAAGCTCCGGCGGGAGGTCGCCCGGAAAGCCATCGCCGAAGGTATCGGGGATGAGCGACTGCAGCGCGGAGAGGAGGCTGGACGCATCGAGCGTCTCAAGCGCGGACGCAGCGGTGCCGATCGTGTCATCAAGTTCGGCAGCCGTCGGCAGTGTGCCGGAGGCAATGCCAGGCGCGTGGTACGCCGCGGCCAGCGTGGTGGCACTGCTGACGTCGACGGTGGCGCCATCATCGGGAGCCCGCACAATCGCCTCCAGCGCCGGGTCCGTCTCCTCGATCCGCACGAGCAGGTCCGTGTCCTCCGGCAGCTCTTCCGCCGTGTAGGCGCCGCTCTGATCGGTCGTCGTGGTGGTGAGCGGATCGGTGGAGGTGGGCGCGTCAGCGTAGGCGCCAAGGTCGTAGATGTCAACCGATACGCCGGCCAGGGGCGTTTCGCCGTCTACGGATACTGCCGCCGTCAGTGAGTCGACCGAGGCCGCGTTGAGGCCATCAGGTCCGGTGACGGCCCCGCTGATCTCTACCTCCGAAGCTGGCAGGGGGCCCGGCTCAGGATCTGGATCAAGGTCACTGACCGGATCGTCGCTGCAGGCGGTAAGCCCCGCAACACTGACCAACAAAATCACACCTACCCAGTGCACTGCCGAACGTATGCGTATCAATCGATCCATCGAATAAAGAATATCTGCGCATGGAATTAGACCAAAGGAGGAGACAAGCCTTTACGCTATCAGCCAAAAGCTTATGCCAATCAAGGGTTGAAAAAAACCACGCCGCCGCAGGCGGCTTGAAGAGGGTGTTCGACGCCTTCTTGCAAAGCCGCCCTTGGCGACATGGACTCCCAGTTTACGCTCGTTTGGATCTACCTGTT
>LFFM01000023.1_pt1 | contig 80094 bp, 64 predicted proteins | sample 643131 | NCBI WGS metagenome assembly LFFM01 (sample SAMN03777445, study PRJNA286221) | soda lake metagenome | biome: soda lake; feature: Kulunda steppe; material: water; isolation source: sample Tc-Br brine of Tanatar trona crystallizer | place: Russia: Kulunda steppe | collected 2011-07 | reverse complement strand
GCCTCTGCCAGATGTTGGTTTTCCAGTTCGCCGGCGCCGTCGAGGTCGGCGATGGTGCGGGCGACTTTGAGGATCCGGTCGCAACTTCGGGCGCTGAGGCCGAATTTATCGACGGCCGCCTCCAACAGCCGGTGGCCCGATTCACCGGGGTCGCAAAACTCGCGAAGCCGATCGGGGCCCATCTGGCTGTTGGCGTATAGCGGGGTGTCGTCGAAGCGCCGGGCCTGGTGCTGGCGAGCCCTTCGAACGCGGGTGCGGATCGACTCCGAGGATTCGCCGCGTTCGGCCTTGCGGATCTCGGAGTAGGGCACGGGCGGGACATCGATATGGAGGTCGATGCGGTCGAGTAGCGGCCCCGAGAGGCGATCGCGGTAGCGGCGCACGTCGTCGATGCTGCACTGACAGTCGCCGTCGGGGTCGCCGAAATGCCCGCACCGACAGGGGTTCATGGCGGCCACCAGCATCAGCGAGGCCGGATAGGTCACACTGAGCATGCTGCGGGTCAATGTGACCTCCCCGTTTTCCAGGGGCTGACGCAGCACTTCCAGAGCGCTTCGCCGAAATTCGGGGACTTCGTCCAAAAACAGGACTCCGTTGTGGGCGAGGCTCAACTCACCGGGGCGCGGAATCCCCGATCCTCCGCCGGCGAGGCCGACGTCGCTGATGGTGTGATGGGGGGCGCGAAAGGGGCGGCGCTGCATCAGTCCTTCGTCGCATAGATTGCCGGTCACACTGTAGATCCGAGTCGTCTCCAACGCCTCCTCAAAGGACATGGGCGGCAAAATGGTGGGCAGCCGCTTCGCCAGCATACTCTTGCCGGAGCCCGGCGGGCCGGTCATCAGGATGTTGTGGGCGCCGGCGGCGGCGATTTCGAGGGCCCGTTTGACCGGCTTCTGGCCGGCGACCTGGGCGAAGTCAATATCGGTGTCGAAGGGGGCGCGGGTGGGCGGATCGGCGGTGTAGCGAAGTTCGTCGATGTCGCGCTGGCCCTGGAGGGCCGCCAGCAATGTCCGCAGATGGTCGACGGCAATGACGTCAATACCCTGCACCACACCGGCCTCGGCGGCATTTTCGGAGGGTACGACGACGCCCTTGTAGCCGCGATCGCGGGCCAGGACCGCCAGCGAAAGAACTCCTCGGACTTTGCGCACCGTTCCGTCCAGGGCCAATTCGCCGACAATAAGATGATTTTCCAAATCCAGGGGCCCGCAGAGGGGAATGTCGCTTTGAGCGACCATCAACGCCAGGGCAATCGGCAGGTCTAAGGCGGTGCCGTCTTTGCGAATGCTGGCCGGCGCCAGATTGACGGTCACCCGATTGCTGCGGGGAAAATCGAGGGCCAGATTTTCCATCGCCGACTGGATCCGAAGTCGGCTCTCCCGCACTGCGCTGTCGGGAAGTCCAACCAGATGAAAAGCCGAAAAGCCGAGGGCAATATCGACTTCGACGTCGATTCTAAAGGCGTCGATGCCGAGGACGGCACCGGAGTGAGTCTTGGCGAGCATGGGGCACCTCTCGTCGAAAATGGGCGAATCATCGTAGACAGTTCTCAGAAACCCACCGTGGGCCTCTGTATATGTTGTCGACGAGATGGCGCGAATTGTTCGTCGAGAGGTGGTGCCGATCGGCGGGCGGAGGGCCTGTGGGCGACCGGCGAATGGTCCGATCAGCGCCTGGCGATGCGGCCCTGGAGCCGATCGCGGCCGTGGGGTTTGTCGTAGTCGATCACCGGTCCGCGGGGGACGACCCGCGTCGGATTGATCGATTCGTGGCTGTAGTAATAGTGCTGCTGGATATGATCAAAATGGCAGGTCCCGGCGACCTCGCCGAGCTGATACAACTCCAGGGTGTAGTTCCACAGGTGCTCAAATTCGTAGATATGGCCCAGGTTGCACTTGAAGTGGCCGTAGTAGACCGGGTCGAAGCGAATGAGGGTGGTGAACATGCAGATGTCGGCTTCGGTCAGGACATCGCCGCAAAGATAGCGGTTTTCGGCGAGGTGGTCGTTCCAGTGCTCGAGGGCCTCGAAGAGCTCCTCGACAGATTCCTCGTAGGCCGACTGGGTGGTGGCGAATCCGGCGCGGTACACGCCGTTGTTGACCGGCTGGTAGATGGCGTCGATGGCGTCGTCGATATCGCCGCGAAGTTCCGGGGGCGCCAGATCGATGTCGCTGTCGGCGAGCTCCCCAAAGGCCGTCGAGAACATGCGGATGATCTCACGGGACTCGTTGTTGACGATACGGTCGGTCTCGGTGTCCCACAGCACGGGGACGGTGACGCGTCCGGAGTAATTGTGATCGGCACGCCGGTACAGCTGGCGTAGAAATTCGGTGTCGTCGTGGACGCCATCGCCGGTGGCGCCGTGGAAGTCGGTATCGAAACTCCAGCCGTCCTCGAGCATGTAAGGATGGACGACAGAGACGTCGATGGCATCCTCCAGTCCCATCAGCGCCCGGGCAATGAGCGTGCGGTGGGCCCAGGGGCAGGCATAGGAGACGTAGAGGTGATAGCGGCCGGATTCGGCGGGAAATTGTGCGGAGTCGTCGTCTTCGATGGGGTTTCGAAAGGTGGTGGGTTCGCGCTCGAAGTGGCCTTCGTTGTCGCGAATCCAGGTGTCGGTCCGCCAGGTGCCTTCGATCATTTTTCCCATGAGAAGATCCGTGGTCACAAAAGTCCGTCATTGAGCTGTGGGCGATATGAAGCGCCTAAAAGCTAAACACGGTTTGATATTTGGCAACAGGCGTCGGTGCGTCAACGAAGTTGTTCAAAATGTGTTCACATTCGGCGATATGTGGTTATACTCCCCATCAACGCCCTCCGGTAGGGCGGGGCAGGCCCCGCTTCGTCGGTTCACAACATGTTCAATACCCGGAAATCCAATAGGAGACGGGAGCATGAGTTCCAGTAATCCCGACGCCCCCCTCAATATCGGCGCCCTGTCGGCGGCCACCGGGGTCCCGGTGGAGACGATCCGGACCTGGGAGCGCCGCTATGGCTTTCCGGACTCCGATCGCAACGACGCCGGCCACCGCATCTACGAGCCGGAGACCATCGAGTATCTACGGCTGATCACCACCATTTTGTCGCGCGGCTATCGACCCTCCCAACTCAAGGGACGCAGCCGCCGGGAATTGGAGCAATTGCTCCAGAAGACCATCGGCGATGAGGACGATGACGCCGGGGAGTCGACGGCCGACACCGACGACCAATGGCTCGACGACTGGCTGGAGGCGACGCGACAACTGGACCGCGACCGACTGGTGGGACAGCTGGAGAGCCAGTTGAGTTGGATGAATATCCTGGAGTGTATCGAGGAGCGGCTGGCGCCATTTGTCGTCGAGGTCGGAAGACTGTGGGCCGATGGCGAAATCGACGTGGTGCACGAGCATTTCGTGTCGGAGTGTCTGCGCGACATCCTGGCGAGCCGCTGGCGTCGACTCAGCGATTCGGCAACGGGGGTCCCCGTCGTCTGTGCCACACTTCCCGGCGAAGAGCACTTTCTGGGATTGCATATGGCGGCCGTCGCCGTGGCCATGGCGCGGCGCAAGATCCTGTTTTTGGGCACCAATACCCCGATTGACGATATTGACTCCGCGGCCCGGTTGAGCAACAGCGACGCCATCGCCATCAGCATCTCTGAATTTGCCAGCCCGGCGTCGACTGTCGACCTGTTGACTCGCCTTCGCGACGCCGTCGATGACGACGTCGACATCCTCGCCGGCGGCCGGGGAGCGCCGATGGAGATGGAGGGAATCGAAGTCCAGCGCGAATTGCGCGAACTGTACAATTTTTTGCACGCCCGCAAGTCCCGGCGTCAATAGGCCGTTTGATTGTTGAATGACAACTCACTAGTGCTTGTCAGCTAGCGACGACGGATGATGTTCGAAGTAAAGTGGTACCGGTGAAGATATTATGCACGACGAAGTATTCGAGTTGGTTGGCCAAAGTGGCGACGTTGGCAGCGGTGACGGGGCTGGTGGTGACGGCGTCGGGGGCGATGTCGACAGCTGCCGCGTCACCTCTCTGGGAGTCGGGCGGAGGGGATGTGTCGGGGCAGGCCTTTTCATCGCGAATGACTGCCGACAGCGGGGATGCCGCCTACTACAACCCGGCGCGACTGGCGACCCAGAGCCAGGGCACGGACCTGGCGATCAGCGGGTTGTTTGGAAATCTCGATATCACCTACGGCGAGCGACCTGGCGATGTCGACATCTCCGATCGGATTTATGATGCCCGCATCGAGCAGAGCGACGGGACGCGTCGGGCCCCGTCGAACCGACCCCTTCCCACCGACGACTTACCCCGTGAGCGCGGCGACGTCGACCCGTCGTTTCAACACCAATACGCGACGGTGGCGGCGACGATTCCCATCATCGATGACCGGTGGACGATCGGAATGTTGACCACCGTCTCTGCCGATAGCTTTTCGCTCCAGCAACCGTACCACGTCGATGAGCGCGAGCAGTATTTTTCGAATTCGCTGCATTTTGAGCGCTACGGCGATCGACTGGTGGGCGCCGAGTTTGCGCTGGGCACGGGAGTGGCGATCACCGACGCCATTCGCCTCGGGGTGGGGGCGACGTTGGCCCAGGATGCGCGCAGTGAAAATGAGATGTTCTCCGCCGATGCCACGGCGCCCGAAAACTCGGAGGTCAATACCGCCGTCGAAGTCAGTACTCGATTCGTTCCCCACGTTGGCGTCGACACCGAACCCGTCGACGGCTGGACATTGTCGGCGACGGCCCATGCGCCATTTGCCAATCGCGTCGACGGCTCCAACGAGATCCGATTCTGGAATTTTCCGCTCGGTGATGACGGAGAGGATGTGGTCGACCAGGAATTGAACTACCTGTACGACTTCGAGCCCTGGCGTATTGGCGCCGGCAGCCTGGTGGAATGGTCCGGTGATCAGCGCGTCTACGAGGTGGGCCTGCACATCCAGTACGGCCAGTGGTCGAATTACGTCAATCGCCAGGGAGAAGTGCCCTATACGGCGTGGCGCAATACCGTGACGCCCACCGTCAGTGGCGCCGTCGATACCGGTACCAACGAGCTTCGCGCCGATCTCCAATTTTCGCCATCGCCGGTCCCCTCCCAGCGGGGCCGCAGCAATTATGTCGACAACTCCATCTGGGCTGCGTCGGCGGGGTGGGCACGCCAGTTCACCGTGCTGGAATGGCCGGTGGACGTCGGGGTCCAGACCCAGTTGCAGTGGCTGATGGAGCGCGAACACTGGAAGTCGAGTGAGACCGACGATCCGGTGATCGATGAGTTTCCGGAATCCGTGGACGCTCAAAGCGGTGAGACCATCGAGGAATCGCAGGATTTTCGAACCAATAATCCCGGATACCCGGGCTATCGCTCGTCGGGCATCGTCTTTGGCCTTGGGCTGGTGGTGGGCACCGAGTTTTAGCCAATCGATTGAGCCGTGACGTGATCAGTAGCCGATTTGGAATGTAGAAACGCTGTTTATTTTGCAATCAGGAGTCAGGCGATGAAGACGCGGTCAGTATGGACGTTTCGAAAGGTTTTTGCGTGGGGAGTGTCGGCACTGCTCGTCGCCGCCGTCGTGGCGTGCACATCGCCGGAAGGCGATCTGCCGGAGCGCGCCGGGGACTTCGATGATGGCGATGTCGGCCACAGCGATGACGTCGGTGAGCAGGGCAATCACGACGCCGGTGATATCGGTGGCTCTGACGATGTCGATGATAATCAGGGCGACGACAACGACGAAAATGATGGCAACGACGACAACGACGAGAATGGTGATCCCAACGGCGAGGAGCCGGAACTCGACGTCCAGGGCACCTGGGTGAAGCTGGTGTCGACGAAGGTCCTCAACGAGACGATCGTCGGTGGAGAAGAGGAAGCCAAAAACGTCTCCGTGCTCCGCGTCGACATCGAGCAGGATGGCACAGAGCTGGAGTTGTTCTCGGAGGTCTGCTCGCTGGAGATCATCGAGGAGTCGTCGCTGGCCGATACGACCATTCCCGACTCCTTTGTCGACGCGTTGGAGCCGACGACGCGCCAGGGCTCGGTGGCCGACGGGGTCTTCGAGTTGTTCTGGGACTACGAGGTGCGCGGCGTCGAATTCGACAGCGGTCAGGACCCGGAGACCGAGCCGCTTCCCACCGATGACGATGACCCGCGGGTCTTCGACCAGAATGGAGACGGCAATCCGGGGCTGACCATCGAGATCGACGCCTCCATTGCCAGCGGCGACGTCTACGTCATCCAGCGAGGCAGCGATCAATTCGAGAGTACTGTGGTCGACGACGACCAGATCAGCGGCATTGTCGACTGGGAAGACGAACAGGAAATTCTCGGGGCGTCCAACTCTCTGTTGCTGACAGCGGAGCCCGAAAACCGCCCTCATCCCGACGACGATGCCAGTTATTTCGAGATGATACGACTCGGCGACGATGAGGCCGACGACTGCGATACGCTGGCCTCCGAGCGAGATCAGCGCTTCGATATCCAGTCCCTGTAATCAGCCCGGGGGCCGTGTAGCCCACCCCAGAACGAAGGCCCCGGGTCCTCTGCCGGTTTACGCCGGCACCCGGGGCTGTTTATTATCGCCGGCCAGTGGCTGATGACTCCCTTCTTTTTCGGGCCTCAAGACCTCCAATGAAAGATTTTGTCCACCTCCATCTCCATACCCACTACAGTCTTCTCGACAGCGCGATCCGGATCCCGGATCTGATGGATCGCCTCCAGGAATTGGGGATGGATACCGTGGCGATGACCGACCACGGAAATATGTACGGCGCCGTCAACTTCCAGAAGGCCGCCCAAAAATCCGATATCAAGCCGATTATCGGCTGTGAGATGTACATCAACGAGCAGGCCTTCGACGAGGGTGTGGAGACGGCCGAGGACTACCATCTGACGCTTCTGGCCAAGAATCATCAGGGGTACAAAAACCTGATGTATCTCAATTCCATGGGCTGGCTCGAGGGCCACGACCCGGATCGGGGCAACGGGCGGATCGACTTCCAGATGCTCGCCGACAACAGCGAGGGGCTGATCTGTCTTTCCGGCGACCTGGGAGGCCAGGTCAACCAGGCGATTCTGGGCGGAGATCGCGACGAAGCCATCGAATTGGCTCGAAAATATCAGGGGCTCTTCGGCGACGATCACTACTACCTGGAGCTCATCGACAATGCCCTTCCGGAACAACAAAAATGCAATGATGCACTCATCGAGATCGGCGACGAACTCGATATTCCGCTGGTGGCGACCAATGACTGTCACTACCTGACGCAGGACGCTGCCCAGGCCCATGCGATCCTGATGTGCATCCAGCTCAGTAAGACCACGGACGTCGACAGCCTGATGGAACACGGTGTCGACCAGTTGTATGTGCGCAGTGCCGAGGAGATGTACGAGGCGTTTTCGCATGTGCCCGAGGCCTGCGAAAATACGCGCAAAATCGCCGATATGTGCGATGTCGAGATTCCACTCGGTGAGATCTATTTGCCCCAGTACGATGTGCCCCAGGCCTTTATCGAAGACCGCGGGCTCGACGATCCCAAAGAGGTGATCCACGAGTATTTCGTGCACGTCTCCAAGGAGGGCCTGGAGGAGCGCTTCCAGGAACTCGACAAGCTGGGACGGGACTACGACCGGCAGGTCTACGAGCAGCGGCTGGAAGACGAGATCGAAATCATCCGCCAGATGGATTTTCCGGGCTACTTTCTGATCGTCTGGGATTTCATCGAGTGGTCGCACCAGCAGGGTATTCCCGTCGGGCCGGGCCGGGGTTCGGGCGCCGGCAGTCTGGTCGCCTATTCACTTCGGATCACCGATATCGATCCGATGCCCTACGACCTGCTATTTGAGCGGTTTTTAAACCCGGAACGAGTGTCGATGCCGGACTTCGACATCGACTTCTGTATGAATCGGCGCGACGACGTCATCGACTTTGTCATCGACAAGTACGGCGAGGACAATTGCGGTCAGATCATCACCTACGGTCAGATGAAGGCCCGGGCGGTCATCAAAGACGTCGGTCGCGCCCTCAATTTCAGTTTCGGAGAGACCAACCGGATCGCCAAGATGTTTCCCGACGATCCGGGCATCACCCTCCAGGAGGCGCTGGAGCAGGAGGGGCGACTTCGCAAGATGCGCAAAGAGGACGAGCGCGTCGATATGCTCTTCGACATTGCGCTGTCGTTAGAAAACGTCAATCGCCAGGCCGGTATCCACGCCGCCGGACTGGTGATCGCCGAAGACCCGCTGTGGGAATACGTGCCGGTCTCCGTCGGTGCCGGCGGCGAGCCGGTCACCCAGTACGCCAAAGAGGAGGTCGAGGAGGCGGGGCTCGTCAAGTTTGACTTTCTGGGCCTCAAGACGCTGACGGTCATCGACGATGCCGTCCGGCTCATCAATCAGCAGCGCGACGACGACCAGGACGACTTCGACCTCGATGCGGTGCCCATCGACGACGGCGATGTCTTCGATCTGATTTCGGCCGGCGATACCACCGGCGTCTTCCAGCTCGAATCATCGGGCTTCCAACAGCTTCTAAAAAAGCTCAAGCCCAATAGCTTTGAGGACATCATCGCCGCCGTCGCCCTGTATCGGCCCGGGCCGCTTGGTAGTGGGATGGTCGACGACTTCATCGACCGCAAACACGGTCGCAAAGAAGTGGAGTATCCCCATCCGTGGCTCGAGGAGATTCTGGAGCCGACCTACGGCGTCATGGTCTATCAGGAGCAGGTCATGAAGACTGCTCAGGTCATGGCTGGATACAGTCTGGGTGAAGCCGACCTTCTTCGCCGGGCGATGGGCAAGAAAAAAGAAAAGGTCATGAAGAAGCAAAAGAAGATCTTTGTCGAAGGCGCCACCGACAAGGGCGTCGACGAGGCGAAAGCCGAAGAGGTCTTCGATCTGATGGCCTACTTTTCGGGCTACGGCTTCAATAAGTCGCACTCCGCGGCCTACGGACTGATCACCTACCAGACCGGGTATCTCAAGGCCCACTATCCAGTGGAGTTTATGGCGGCCTTGATGACCAACGACCGCGATAACACCGACAAGATCGTCCGGTTTATCAACGAGGCCAAGGAGATGGGCATCGAGGTGCTCCCACCCGATGTCAACGAGTCGCTGCTCGACTTCAGTGTCGTCGATCAAAAAATTCGATTTGGCCTGGCGGCCATCAAGGGCGTGGGCGCCGGGGTCATCGAGTCCATTCTCGAGGAGCGCTCGAAGGAGGGTCCCTTCGAGAGTATCTACGATTTTTGCAGTCGCGTCGATCTGGAAAAGATCAACAAGCGCGCCGTGGAGGCCATGGTCAAGTCCGGAGCGTTTGACTCCATCGGTCCCGATCTCGACGACGACCATATCGTCGCCATCTGCGAGGCCCGGGCGTCGCTCTTTGAGTCGATTGACTCCGCCGTGGAGCGCGGCAAGCGGGCGCAACACGACGAGGAGGTCGGTCAGTCCAGTCTCTTTGGGATGATGAGCGAAGACGCCCGCGACGAAGTGCTCGACGAGAGTTATCCCGACGCCCGGCCCTGGTCGGAGCGAACGCTGCTGGGCTACGAAAAAGAGCTCTTGGGCTTTTATGTCACCGGCCACCCCCTGGATCGATTCGAAAATGAGCTGGGCATGTACGGCGTGACGTCGACGACGAAATTGAGCAACGACGACAGTCTTCACAATCGAAGCGAGGTCGCCGCCGCCGGCGTCGTCAGTCAGATGCGAGAGATCAGCCTCAAAAGTGGAGATGGCCGCATGGCCTTTGTGACGCTGGAGGATAAGACCGGCGAAATTGAGGTGATCGTCTTCAGTTCGGCCTTCGAGGAACACGAGGAGACGCTCAAAAGCGGCGTTCCACTGCTGATTCGCGGTCTGCTCCAGGAGGAGGGCGAGCCCGGAAGCATGACCCGGCGGATCAAATGCAATGATATCACGACGTTGATGGCCCAGCGCGAGGACAAGATCAAACGCGTGGAAGTCGAAATCGCAGTCGACGACATCGACGACGAAAACTTCGACGAATTGCGGTCCGTCCTTCGCCGCCATCGAGGGGAATGCCAGACGGCGCTGATCTTCGAGATGCAGACCGCCGAGGGAACCGGTCGCGCCGAATTGGCGTTGCCCGAGGAGTACTCGGCGCGGCCGAGCGATGACTTGATGATGTCCGTGGAGCGCATCTTTGGACGCGACGCCGTCCGACTCTGCTAGAGGTGGTCAACGTCGTCTCCCTCCGTCCGCGTTTTCGACGGCCTCGTCGAATTCGATCCTCTGCGAAGGGCGCCGCCGGGATGATGGTGGTCTACAATTTATTACGAAACATCGGGCTCTGGATACGCGATAACAAGTATACGGGGCCACAGTTGTCCTGGGGCAGGCGCAGTAACAGTCTTCGAGATTTCGTTGGCCCCACGATTGACGGGGGCTGTTGACGACCACCGATTCGGCTACTATACACTTATTCAGTTGTTGTCGCATCGATCGTTTGCGGCGGCGACGCAATCACCACAATCGACTTCGGTGCCGTTACCGAAGCGTATCGCACTGAGGAAGGGAGCTACGATGGGTAAAAAGGACGACAACAAGGAAAAAGCGCTCGACATGACCGTCGACGCCATCGAAAAGCAATTTGGCAAAGGCGCGATCATGCGCATGGGCGAAGACGACGCCACCATCGAGGTCGACGACCCGATTCCAACCGGTTCGATCTCGTTGGACGTCGCCCTCGGGATCGGTGGATATCCCCGGGGCCGTATCGTCGAAATTTACGGACCGGAATCCTCCGGTAAGACCACCCTGGCGCTGCACGCTCTCGCGAGCGCACAGCGGGCCGGCGGTGTGGCGGCCTTTATCGACGCCGAACACGCCCTGGATGTCAGTTATGCGAAAAACCTGGGCGTCGACGTCGAGGAATTGCTCATCAGTCAGCCCGATACCGGTGAGCAAGCCCTGGAGATCGTCGATATGCTGGTGCGCTCCAATGCCATCGACTTGCTGGTCGTCGACTCCGTGGCGGCCCTTACGCCGCGGGCCGAAATCGAAGGCGAGATGGGCGACTCCCATATGGGGCTTCAGGCGCGGTTGATGAGCCAGGCGTTGCGCAAATTGGCCGGCAGTATCAGCAAATCCGAGACCTGCGTGATGTTCATCAACCAGATCCGGATGAAGATCGGCGTCATGTTCGGCAACCCGGAGACGACCTCCGGTGGACGAGCGCTGAAATTCTACAGCTCGGTGCGACTCGATATTCGGCGCACCGGGGCGATCAAAGACGGCTCGGACGTCAACGGAAACCGCACCCGGGTCAAGGTCGTCAAAAACAAGGTGGCACCGCCGTTTCGGGAGGCGGAATTCGATATCATGTACGGCGAGGGTATCAGTCTGGAGAGCGATCTGGTGGAGCTGGGATCGGAGCTGGGCGTCATCGACAAGGCCGGTTCCTGGTATAGCTACGGCGACGATATCCGCCTCGGTCAGGGGCGGCAAAACGCCAAGAATTTCCTGTTGGACAATCCGGAGATTCGAAACGAGATCGAGGGCAAAATTCGCGAACACCACGGGCTGCCGGAGCCGCTTCCGGAGCCGGAGACCGGCGACGCCGAAGAAGAGACCGAATCGGATTGATTGACGGGGGAGACCACCGCGGCGTCGGCGCTGGCATCGATGCCGCGGTGCAGGTTGAGATTGTGGTGGTGTCGTGCGACAATCCGATCCGCCGTCCTTGGTATGATGTCACACGATGCAACTCCGATCGGATCCGGTGCCAATGGAATCTCCAAGCACTGGCGCCGGGCCGACGGATTGCCGACGAATCCAGCCAGCGAGTACATCGGGATGAGTTCCAGTCAGGATTCGAAAGCCACGACGACTGAAGAGGCCAAAAAGAGCCTCAACAAAGTCTTGAAGGTCGCCGTCAAGGGCGATGCCAGTGACATTCACATCAAGGCCGGGCTTCCGCCGATCTTCCGGGTCGACGGCTCGCTGTTGCCACTTCGCGACTCCCGTCGCCTCAGTCCCGAGGAGATCGGCAAGATGGCGTCGGCGATCATGACGAAGTATCAGCGCGAGGAATTTGAGAAGGAGCTCGACCTCGATTTGTCGTATGGCGTGCCGGGGGTGGGGCGGTTTCGCGTCAATGTATTCCAGCAGCGCGGCTCGATCGGGATGGTCTTTCGGGTCATCCCTTTTAAAGTGGAATCGATGGAGGAGCTGCTGCTGCCGGAGATCATCGAGGAACTCGCCGAAGAGCGCCGGGGCTTGATCTTGGTGACCGGGGCGACGGGAAGCGGCAAGTCGACGACACTGGCGTCGATGATCGATTACATCAATCAGACGCGCACGGCGCACATCATCACCATTGAAGACCCCATCGAGTTTCTGATCCGCGACAAGCGCAGTATCATCAATCAGCGCGAGATCGGCAACGACACCAGTGACTACGCCCGGGCTCTCAAGGCGGCACTGCGCCAGGACCCGGATGTCATCATGCTCGGCGAGATGCGGGATTTGGAGACCATTGAAATTGCGATGACCGCCGCCGAAACCGGCCACCTGGTATTGTCGACGTTGCATACCGTCGACGCCGCGGAGGCCGTCAATCGCGTCGTCACCGCCTTCCCGCCTCACATGCGCGACCAGGCGCGCTACCAATTTGCCAATCTCTTCAAAGGGGTTGTCGCCCAGCGCCTGGTCCCCAGGGCCGACGGCAAAGGACGGGTGCCGGCGGTGGAGGTCATGGTCTCGACGGGGCGAATCCAGGAGATGATCCTCGAAGAGGAGACGGCCCGAAGCCTGACCGAACAGATCTCGGAGGGCTTTGATAACTACGGCATGCAGACCTTCGACCAGTCGTTGATGTGGCTTCTTCAAAACGGCTATATCACCTACGAAGAGGCCCTGGTGCAGTCGACCAATCCCGATGACTTTGCACTGCGCGTCAGCGGCGTGGAGTCCGGAAGTGGAGATGGAAAATGGGAAGACTTCGAAGCCCAAGACGACGAGTTTGAAGACGGCGATGACGATTTTGATCTCGATGAATTTGAAATCGAGCGTTTTTGAGGACCTTGGAGTGCCCGGGCCGTGGATCGGTCTGGCAGCGCGGTGTACAGTCGATGGCGCCGCCGCCGGAGTTGTGGGCCGGTGCAACAAATGAACGGTGGTTGTGAAATCGAGATTTGATTCCAATGAGAGGCGAGGATAACGATGCAGAGCGATGGGTTGAGGCCTTGGTCGGTAGCCGCCAGTATCATTGCGTTGATGATGCTTTGTTCGTCGGTGGCCCTTGCAGACGACTCCGACGAAACGTTGCGCATCGCCGTGATGGAGGTGCCCGACGGGGGCGATGAGCGGGTGGCCGATACCATTGCCGATATTGGCACCATCGAATTGATGGGCTACGACGACTTCGTCGAACAAGTCGAATCTCGAGCCTTTAACATCGACACCATTCTCGACGAGCCCTCCGATCTCGGATGGGTGATGGATGGCAGCGATATCGACCTGATCATCGATTTTGTCGAAGAAAGCGATGAGGATTATCGAGTTCGATTCATCACGGCCGAAGATGCAGACAGCGAACACGATTTTCTCGCCGATCGCGGACAGGATGGATCGATTCGGCGGGGCGGTGCAATGGTGGTGCGATTTGAACTCGAGGAGTTTCTGGGCACCCGTCCCGATGTCGTCGGTGCTGCAATCGACGATGCCACCGAAGAGGCCGACGATGATGACGCCGACGACGCCGACGATGTCGACGATGTCGACGACGAACGGCCGGCTGCCGAGGGGGCCGACCCGGAGGCCTTTCGCCGCGATGCCGCCGCCGATGAGGACGCGCTCAAGGAACGGCTATCTCGGGACTGGTTGTGGGTCAGTGCCCACGGTCGATGGTTTCAACGCGATTTTTCGGCGGCCGCCCAGCAGGCGGTCTACACCTACAACTCGGGCGGATTCCCGGGAATTGAGCTCGACGTCCAGGCCTTTCCCTTCGGCCAGAGCAATCCCGATATGGCCTCCGTCGGTGCCTACGGCCGATACGACCATGGATTCTACACGCTCAGCGTGACCGATACCCGGGGAGACGAAGATGAGCAATACGACGTCTCCGTCAGCAACCTGATGCTCGAGGGCGGTGTGACCTACCGGCTCGATTCGCCACTGGACGAGGGCAATCGGCAACTGCGCTTTAAACTCGGTGGCCGCTACGAGAGCTTTTCGGTCGACGATAACCCCGAGGTTCGGAGTACGGCCCTTGCGTCGGCTGTCGTCGGGACTCGGCTTGTGCTTCCGATCGGAGTCGACGAATTCGCGATCACCGCCGGTGTCGATGTAATGCCGCTGGCAGCATTTACGCGCGGTGAAGAGCTTTTTGGCGGAGATTCGATGACGTATGGATTTGGCTCCGAACTGGGGATGATGTACGAAGTAATGGAGAACGGCTTTTTGTCGGCCGGGTATAATTTCCGCATGTTGCGCAGCCAGTTCTCCGATGATGGAGAGCCATTTAATGACGATGAAGAGTCTCCGCTTATCTTTGAGGATTCCGAAGTCTTTGACCTCAATCAGGGGTTGAGGGCCGGATTCGTCTATCAGTACTGATACGGAGTGACTGCAGGAGGCAGGGACTCCAGCAATACGAGAGGGCACCAGGTGTCGGATCCCAATTTTTCCGCAATACGAGCACGACTTCGATACGAGACGATCGAAGATTTCGTCGAGGCCTACGGACGCTACATTTCGCGCGGCGGGATGTTTGTGCCCATGGACTCCAACAGGCTCAAACCGGTGGGGACCACGGTTCGTTTTCAGTTTCAGCTCGCCGATGGCACAACGGCGATGCTGGGCGAGGGCGTTGTCCGTCAACTCAAGGGCCTGGAGGACCCGTCGGGCAACGGGCCGGTGGGAATGCTGGTCAAATTCTCGAAGCTGAGTTCGGAGACCAAGAAGTTGGTCGATGACATTGTCGACCGAAAGTCGGACTCGTCGTCAGTGCAGAGGACGCCGGCTACGGAGGCTGCGCCGAGTCAGGAGGCGGGCACGACGCAGGAGACGGACCATGCCGCCGAAGATCCGCAACGGGTCGAATCGACAGCGGCTGGCGAAACACAGGAGGCGGACGTCGATGACGCCGGTGGCGAAGCGGAGTCGAAGTCGGCGGCCGTTGATGGTGATTCCGGCCCTTCGACCGGCGTGCTCAGTGCCGATGCGTCGCAAGCGCTGCGAAGTGAAAGCAATGTCGGTGACCAGCAGCAGGGCATCCCGGAAGCCGACGATTCACCAGGAGGGGAGCCGTTTCCGCAGGCCGATCCGGGGCACCAACAACCGGAGACGCTGGATGGCGCGTCGGGCGAAGAGATCTTCGACCAGCCGTCGTCACAACCGGACGAGCATGATCCAACAGACGCTGTGGCTGATGCCCTCGGCGGCGACGCCTCTGAGCCCGACATGGCGACGCCGGATGAAACCCCGGCACCGCCCGAGACCGTGATCTCCGATGAGACGCCGGCACCTTCCGATACACCATCGGAGCCGGTATTTGACGATCCTTTTTCAAACCCGACCGATACGTCGGATGCGTCGGATACGCCTGGAAATGTCGATGACGATCCCTTCGGCGACATTGCCGATCACATCAATGAACCGTCGCAGCCGGGCGCCGACAGTCAACCGGAGGCGTCGACCGGAGAATCGTCGAACGCCGTGGATGATGAGCCCTGGGCGACCGAGGAATCGACGACCGGCCTGGAGGCCGACTCTCCGATTCCCTCTGAGCAGCCGCCAGCACCGTCGTCAGAGCCGGGGAGCACGGGAGCCGGTGATGATGATCCCATTACCGTCGAGACCCGTCTCGACGAGCTGGCGACCGATGAAGCGATTGCATCGACGGAGGACGACGCCGGTGAAGCGGACGTGCAGGCCGAACCGGATGTGCAGGCCGAACCAGATGTGCAGGCCGAACCGGATGTGCAGGCCGAACCGGATGTGCAGGCCGATTTAGATATCCAAGACGAGGAGAACGACGGCGAAGAACGCCCGGCGACGTCTGACGAGGATGGCGAACCGGAGGCCATCACCGAGACCGAGGGAGGGCTCAAGGTCATGGCCTTTGATGATGACGATGTCGATGAGTCTGCCGCCGAAGAATTCCAGGAATTTGCAACCGGAGGAGAAGAGGACGAAATTGACGCCATGTTCGATGACGTCTTCGGTGGAGGAGGCGACGACGGCGGCGATGGTCTCTTCGGCGGCGGAAGTTCCGAGGGCGACGACGGCGGCGATAATTTCTTCGGCGGCGGAAGTTCCGAGGGCGGCGACGGCGGCGATGGTCTCTTCGGCGGCGGAAGTTCCGAGGGCGACGACGGCGGCGACAACCTCTTCGGCGGCGGAAGCGCCGAAGGTGACGACGGCGGCGATGAGCCCGCCGAAGACGCTGGTATTGGTGTCCCGATGGAGTCCGACGAGCCGTCGGACGTCGGAGCTTCTTCATCAATTGAGCCCGATGATGAACCGGTTGGTGTGGAAGCCGCTGTCGATTCCGGCGCCGACGAACTCGTAGATGAGCCATCGGATAGGGCGGACGAGTTCGACGATGATGAACCGTTTGCCGACGACCGTGAGGTCATCGATAGACCTTCGCAATCGCCGTCGCCACCACCATCGCAATCGCCGGCGCCGATGTCGGATGACACATCCGGCGAAGCCATCAATGATGAGCTGATCACCCCAGGCGATACCTCCACAACAAATGATGAAACGGAGGACGACTCCAGTGCCCGTATCCAGTCGCTGTTGGCGATGGAAGACGAGGAGCCCCAGGAGATGACCCTCAATCTCAGTGGTGGTTCGGTCGACGACAACGCGTCGACAGAGGACCTCGATGCCGATGACAGCATGGAGTCCCTGCTGGCCAGTGCCAAAGAGGAAATCGAGAGCAAAAAGAAGAAGGACGAAGAAGACGACGATGACGAGCGCGACATCCTCGATGACCTCATCGACGATGACGAATTGCCCTCACCGGGAGCAACGGCCTCCACCTTTGATGTTCCCCAGCCCGACAAGAAGAAAAAGAAGAAGGGCTTTATTTCCAAATTCTTCGGCGGAGATGACGACTGACCACAGCCGATCGGTGGTGCCGGGCACAGGCCGTCGATGGAAGGGACGCTGGCGCTGATGCCGGCCGCTGTCGGCGATGGTACAGGACGACCAATGTTGGGGGGAGATTGCGAAGAGTCGTAACGACGGCTCGCCGACGCAGTACTTCGGGACTAGTTTGGCGATAGACCCGAAGCAGGAGGTAACGATGCTGTGCTCGCTCCATGTCCCCCCGGAGAAGCCACAGGTCACAGAGGGCGTCAAGACCTTCGTACTGATGATGCTTCTGATCATCATCGCTGTCATCGCCATCTATTTCGGCGTGGTCTATACCGACGCCCGGGCGTTGATAGCTGACGGGATCTACAGCCACTGATTGATCGAACAGCGATCGAGTCCAATGCGACCGGAGTGCCGAAGAGCCCGTGACGGCGGGCGATAGCGGATCTATTCGATCGAGGATCGATCGATGACGTCGATATTCTTGCACAACCTGTCTTGACAGGGATCGGGGCCGGACCTAGCCTCGATGTCGCTGAGGCTCTAGATCTGGATGGTGTCCGACCGGACGTTACGCTGCATGGAAGCAGGTGCGTGGTCCGACTCAGGCGCAATCCAGGGGCATGCCCGAACCGGTTTTTGCGGTTGTATCAGTGCCCGAAGAGCCGGGCAGTTCTCGTCTGCGGGAAGCGAGAGCTGTGATGGCGAAAACAAGGAAGTGTTTCGCAACTGGCCACGGATGGCCCACTTCGAGACTCCCCCCCAAAGGAGTTCTCGAGGTGCGACAATGACAGGGAAGTCCATGGAAGCCCAAAAGCGCCAAGCGCCTACTCTCGACCAATCACCGTATTACAACCACGACCGGGGATTTACTCTCTACCAGGGGGATTCGCTGGAGTTGCTGGACTCGATGGAGTCCGAGCAATTCGACATGATCTTTGCCGATCCGCCCTACTTTCTGTCCAATGACGGCGTGACCTGCAAGTCGGGACGGATGGTCTCGGTCAACAAGGGCCGTTGGGATAAGTCCAAGGGCGTCGAGAAAAACCACGCCTTCAATATGGAATGGCTCGCCCAGTGCCAGCGGCTGCTCAAGCCCGACGGCACCATCTGGGTCAGTGGAACCCAGCATGTGATCTTCTCGATCGGCTTTGCGATGCAGCAGCTCGATTACAAGATTCTCAACGACATCTCCTGGTTCAAAGTCAATCCGCCGCCAAATCTGTCGTGCCGCTACTTTACGCACAGCACGGAGACCGTCATCTGGGCGTCCAAGGACGACGACAGTAAATACACGTTCAACTACGAGCGCATGAAAGAGATGAATGACGGCAAGCAGATGAAGAGTCTGTGGCACATCATGTCGCCGAGAAAAGCCGAGAAAAAGCACGGCAAACACCCGACCCAGAAGCCGATGAAGCTGCTCAACCGCATTGTGCTGGCGGCGTCGAACGAAGGCGATCGGATCCTCGATCCCTTCTGTGGATCGTCGACCACCGGCCTGGCGGCGATCGAAAACGACCGACAATACGTCGGTCTCGACCAGGAAGAGGAATATCTGGATCTGTCGATCGAGCGCTTCGAGGATCGTTTGTAAGCGGTCAGGGCCCCCCAGATTGAACGCGACGAGACGACCGCACTTCGGAGACGGAGTGCGGTCGTTGTTGTTTGGTGGGCCCTTGGGGAATGGATGGCTTTTTGAAACGCTTCCGATCCGGTAGTAGATCGACGCCGACTGATGACATCACTGAGGAGCTACGATGGTATACCGCGGCCTGACTCTCGATCCCTTTCAGCGAGAGGCGATCGATTATATCGAAGATGGGCGAAGTGTTCTGGTGGCGGCCCCCACGGGAACCGGCAAGACCTTGATCGCTGATTATCTCATCGAGGAGGTCCTCGAAGAACACGGCGAGGTCGTCTACACGGCACCGGTCAAGGCGCTTTCCAACCAGAAATACCGGGAGTACTGCGAGTATTTCGGAAGAGAAAACGTGGGACTGGTCACCGGAGATCTGGTGATCAATCGCCAGGCGCCGATTCGGATTATGACCACCGAGATTCTGCGCAATATCCTGCTCGAGGGACCGCGCCTTATCGAGGAGGATGAACTGAGCGAAGAGGACCAGCAGGAATTGGGCGTCGATGCCTTTTCGCCCTCCGATGTCGTGCTCCCCGATCTGGAGAATCTGGAGGCGGTGATCATCGATGAGATCCACTTTCTGGACAATCCCGATCGAGGGACGGTGTGGGAGGAGTTGCTGATCTATCTTCCGTCGTCGATCCGGATTCTGGGGCTGTCGGCGACCCTGTCGAATCTGCGGGAATTTGCCGACTGGTTGACCCAGATCCGAGAAGCGCCGGTGGAAGTGGTCCGCGAAGACGAGCGCGCTGTGCCACTGGAGATGAAGGTCGCCTGCAAGGATCTGGGGCTCGTCGACCGCCGCACCTTCGAAAAGGAGTACGATCGCTGGAAGAATAACCAGCGAAAGGGCGGCGACGGCGGCATGACGCGCCATGTCGACATTGTGCGAATGCTGCCCAACGACCATTTTCCGGCGTTATTCTTCATTTACAGCCGAAAAATGGTGGAGATGCTGGCCCGAAAATTGGCGACCCATCCCCAGGGCCAACACCTCAATGGCGACAGCGAGCGCGACGAAATCGACGAACACCTCCGAGACTTCGAACAGCGACATCCGGATGTATTGACCAAGAAGTTGCGCAAGATGTACCGGCGCGGCATCGCTTTTCATCACGCCGGGATCCACGTCGCTCTCAAGGCCCTCGTCGAGGAGCTGTACGAGGCGCGTCTGATCCAGATGCTGTATTGCACCTCCACCTTTGCGCTGGGCATCAATATGCCGGCCCGGACGGTCATCTTCGACAGTCTCACGAAGTTCAACGGCACCGATTTTGTGCCGCTGACGATTCGCGAATTTATGCAGATGGCCGGCCGCTCCGGTCGGCGCGGTATCGATTCGGTGGGCACCGTCGTCGTCCGCCAGGACTTCAAGTATTACCACGAAGTCCGCGAGGTCCTGCAGCGACTATTGACCGATGAGAGCGAGCCGGTGGAGTCGTCGTTCAATCTGTCATTTCACTCGGTGGTCAATCTCGTCGATCGCTTCGACGAGGAGTCGATTCGCTACATGCTCGACCAGAGTTTCAAGGCCTATCAAAACACGAAGGTGGCCCAGATGGTGGAGCAGAGGCTTCACAAATTGGAGGAAACCACGGGCAACGAGGGACCGCGAAGGCGCGATGAACGACGGGAAATCGCGGCATTGCGTCGCGAATTGTCGATGCTCGAGCGGCCCCAGATGTGGGAGAAGTTCTCGCGCAAATTGTCGTTTTTGAAGCGCCACGGATACCTGGAGGCCGACAACAGCCTTAATGCCTCGGCCAATATCCTTCGACATATCAAAATCGAGGGCATTTTCGTCACCGAATTGTTGGTTCGAGGGGTCCTCGAAGACCGCAGTGCCGACGAGATCTTCGGTATCATGGTCGGTCTCGTCCAGTCCTTGCCGCGCAAGGCGAAGGTTCGCTTGCCAGACGACGACAAGTGGTTTGCCATCTTCGATCAGGTCGAAAATATTCATGAAAGTGCAATTGTCGCCGAGGGGCGCGAATTGATGGAGTCCGAAGAGACGTTTACTCCGGAATTGATGCCCCTCGGCGAGCGCTGGGCCCAGGGCGACAGCCTCAGTTCGATACTCGATACGATTCGCTCCAGGACCGATCTCTCCGGCGATCTGGTCGGTGGATTTCGACGGGCCAAAGACCTGGTCAGTCAGATTCGCCAGGTGCACCACGCCGACGAGGCGCGCTTCGATGAGTTGACTGACGTCATGCGCCGCGTCTCTCGAGATGAAGTGCAGGTGCTGTGATAGGCACGGGAGCGGGTCAGGAGTTCAGTGGCTCACGGGTGACACTGCCGAAGGCGTGGACGGCTCCGTCACCACCATCGCGCTACAACCAAAGACCTGCGTCTCCGCAAGGCTCCGATATGCCTTGCACCATCGGGAAAATAAGCCTTGCGAGCTAAAATTCGCTGCGCCTGACAGCGTAGCCGCACGAGCCTGAATCGAAGAACGATGGGCACCCTCCGAAGGACCCCAATCGCCAACAGGGCTTTGCGCAGGGTGCCTGGGCTTCCGAGCACCTCGCTGCCGGCGTTCAGGCGGCGACAGAGACGTCCCTTCTTAGAAGCCATCAAAAAAGTCTCCCGTCGCGATTTCCGGCCGATTTAGACCGCAGTTTCCGTCGAAAATCCTTCGACCCGCTGGCGCGGGTGCCCCGGCGCTGCTAGGCTTCGTCTTTCGATCGAAAACTGCAACAAAATCTTCTCGGCCTCGCGCCCTGAGCGAAGCGAGGAAGTACTCTTGGGGTGCTCGGTCCGACACTGTTTGACAGCTTCTTAACGGTCGCCGGAGGTCAATTCGACGGCCACGAAATGGCGCTCACCGTCGCGGTTAAGCAGGATGCGAATTGGTCGGTCACGGGGCTGTTCGCGGAGAAGGTCGGGGACCTGTTGGGGCGATGAAACGTCGTCTTCGCCGATACGGACGATGATGTCGCCCTGGCGCAGGGCACCGGAGGCTGGAGATCCGGGTTCGATGCGATCGACATAGACTCCGATGCCCGGTTCGAGGTCGTGGCGCTGGGTTAATTCGGGGCTGACAGAGCGCAATACGACGCCGAGTCGGCCCGGTTCGATGGGATCGGGATCGAGGGTCTGGCGGACCTGTTCGCGCTCCGGAGCTGGCCGTTCGGTGACTTCAATTCGGAGTTGATTGGATTCGCCGTCGCGAAGGATATCGATGGTGGCTTGTTCGCCGGGTTGGATCCGGGCAATCTCAGCGAGCAACCCCGATGATTCGTCGACGTCTTCGCCGGCAACGGCGGTAACGATATCTCCCTCTCGGAGGCCGGCCTCGTCGGCGGGGCCACCGTCTTCTACGGAGCGGATCAGGACGCCGTCGTCGGGCTCGAGCCCAAACGTCTCGGCCAGGGCATGACTCATATCCTGGACACCAGCCCCCATATATCCGCGCACCACCCAGCCTTGGTCGCGCAATTCGGGGAGAATCTGTCGGACTGTATCGATGGGAACCGAAAAGCCGAGGTTGCCGCCAAAGGGAATGATGGCGGTATTGACGCCGATTACCTCGCCGTCGAGATTGTACAGTGGTCCACCGGAATTTCCGGGGTTGATCGAGGCGTCGGTCTGAAGGAAGTCGTCGTAGGGTCCGACGCCGATTTCTCGCCCCATGGCGCTGAGAACCCCGACGGTGACTGATTGTTCGAGTCCAAAGGGGCTGCCAATGGCGACGACCCACTGACCGGGGGTGATGTCGTCGGAGTCGCCGAGGCGCGCGGCCTGCAGCTCGACGTCGGTATCGATTTCGATGAGGGCGATATCAGTGCTTGGATCGGCGCCGACCAGTCGGGCGGTGTGAGAGACCCCATCGGAGGTGGTGACTTCGATGGCCTGGGCCTCGGCGACGACGTGCCAGTTGGTGATGGCCAGCCCATCGGCATCGACGATAAATCCGGAGCCCTCACCGCGGGCCGGGCCGTTGTCGTCGAATAACGGACCCATCTGGCCGACGGGGCCGGCGAGTTCGGTCTGTACCGAGATGACCTGGTGGCGGTGTTCCTCGAACATCTCGGTGATATTCGGAAGCCGGGTGTCGTCGGCGGCGGCGCGGGGAGCGACGAGCAGCAGCATCGATACCACGGCAATACAGATCGGGGCGGCATATCGATTCATCGTCGAATACCTCGATGGGGAAATAATCGTCTGGCGAAGGCGGCGACCGGTCGCAGTACGCGATGCGGTGCCGCCGGTGCGCGCAGTACATCATTGACTGTAAGGCCGAATACCGAAACGACCAGCGATTGGCGCTGTCTCCGATCATCCCGATCCGATGGGGCTGGCGGAGGCTTCACGACGTCCGCAGCAGCGCTCAAGACTCGAGCATCTTCATGGGATCTTCGGCGGAGTCTTTGTTGCCGTCAGTCAGATTGCGAAATACATAGACCATCGAGCCCTCGTCGGTCACCCAGGTTTCGGCGCGCCCCTGGTTGACCAAGTCGTCGAGTAGAGTTTCCGCCTGCTGCACCGATAGGCTGCATTCCATGGCCGTCTCCTCCGGTGTTAGCCGGCCGTCTTCGCGGGCGGCGAGCTTGAGGATTCGCGACTGCTCCTGGCCGACACCGGTGAGGATGGCATTGTCCTGCTGGTGGCGGAAGTTTCGAAAGGCGATCAATCCTGTGTAGACAGCCCCGCCGCCGAATAACAGCGCAACAATCACGGCTCCCAGGGTAAACTCTGTGATCAACGCCACGATAAGTAATGAGAATGCCATCACCGAACAGATCAGCGTCGCCAGTACGGGCAACATCAGGCGTAACTTCTCGGACATGATGAAACTTCGGTGCAAGGAGCGGGGGAGCCGGTCAGACCTCGCTTGAGTGGAGAGCATCGACCGGCGCGTCGTCGATTATTGATAGTCGTAGTCTTCCCAGTACAGCGGCTCGGAGCGGCTGTCATCGATGTGGTTGCGGATGCCCAGTACCGTGTTGGGAAGGGTGCGCCGCGTGGCCCATCGGATCAGAAAGTCGGGCAGCCAGCCGCCAATATCGACGTTGAGCACGTGTTTGAGCATGGTGTGCTCGTTGTCCGGTCCGTACGGATAGGCGACCCAGTAGCCGAACATATCCTCCAAATTCCCGCTGTCTTCGATGTACTCAAACGTCGAGACGTAGGCCCGGGTTCCCTCCACATCTGTGGACTGGTTGTGGACGTCGAAATGCCCGTCTCGATTGCGCCCGGGAAAGGGGACGCGAGCAGTGCCGCTACAGACGACATTATTGTCGCTTCGCCGTTCTTCGAGGCCGGTATCTGTCAGATTGTCGCGCCAGTCGCCGTACTCCCAGCAGCGGGCGATCAGCGGGGTGACGTCGTTGATGTCATCCTGGATGATTCCGATGACGATACCGCGATTGACCGACGAACTCTTGTCGAGTTCGACGTGGACTTCACCACCGTGGAGTTGCTCCAATTCGCTGTCGCTGAGGTCGGGCAGAGCCGGTTCCTCGCCGGCGATGGCCTGGGAGCCTACGGTCAATACGGCGAGTCCGGCAAATAGCGCCAGCGACGTCCATATCCATCGCGGCGAAGTGTTCTCTGAAGCTGGGTCTTCCATGGTGGTTCCTGAGGCTTGGGGGACTTCAATTCACGGTTGAACGAATGGCGAATTACTGCGAGGTCTCTGTTGTTTCGCCGGCCCTCGTGAATTTCGACGCAAAGTGTACACGATTATTCGATGATTCGAATAGACGGCGGGCCAATTCGCGCCCGGATCAGTGGTGGGAGCTGTCGATGACCGTGGCGTTGGTGATGTAGTCGAGGTCCTCGAATTCATCGCGAAGATAGTCATTGCCCTCCTGGCGGAGTCGGTCCTGCATCGGTCCCTGTCCCTCCGGCGCCGATTCTCCGTACCCGGAGTACAGTGCCTCGGCAACGTCCATGCCCTCCACGACTTCGCCGACAGGGCTAAAGCCCATGGAGTCCAGTCTGGAGTTGTCGTTGAGGTTAATAAAGAGTTGGGTGCTTCGCGAATCGGGCCCGCTGGTGGCAAAGGTCAATTTGCCGCGTTCGTTTGACCGGGTGACGTCGTCGTCGGCAATCGTGGCCCGAAGCCAGGCCTGGTTGACCTCCGGATCGCCGTGGAGGCCAAATTGGGCCATGAAATCGTCGACGACCCGAAAGAAGGCGACATCTTCAAAAAAGCCGATGCGCACCAGATTAAAGAGGCGGTCGGCGCCTCGTGGCGCCCACTGGCGGTGGATGTCAATGACGATCGTGCCGGCGGTGGTCTGAAATTCGACGCGGTACTCATCGGGGGCCTGGTCGGTGACTTCGTCGGGATCTGTCAGCGCCGCTTCTCGGAGTTCGGCGTCCAACTCCAGCGGCGCCGCCTGGTCGTCGGTGGTGTCATCGGCGGACTCGTCGTCGGCCACCGGCTCATCGGCCACCGAGTCGTCGGCCTGTTGTTCGGCGGGGCGATCGCAGCCCGACAGGGCGACGACGGCGATCAGGGCGATCGCAATAGCGTGGTGGATTCGGGGCATAGCGGTCTCGATCCGGTGGTGGGGGCCTGGGTGTCGATCGGGCGAAGCGGTCGCACCGAGCAGTTGTGCCGGCGCGCGACCAACTCTAAGCTATCGGCGGACACTGCGCCGTCAAGCCATTGAAGTCGATGGCCCGTCGGCCCTCGCATATCTGTTGTCGCCACAGAGGACGCATCATGATTTCGGCACTGGGAAAGCGACTGACTCGCCTGTCGGAGCGCTACGTACCGGATCCCTTTATTCTGGCTCTGGGGCTGACGCTATTTACGGCGGTGATGGCTCTGGTATTTGGAGCTGAAGTTCAGGGCTACGGCGGCGTCGAGCGGTTGTCGGTGCTCGGGACCCACTGGTTTGAGACGCTGTATGACAAGCCCTGGATGCGCTTTGCGCTTCAGATGGTCATTATTTTGATGACCGGCCACGCCCTGGCGATATCGCGTCCGGTTCAGCGGCTGATTCGATGGCTGACGAAATTTGCGGTCACGCCGGGAGCGGCGGCCGTTCTGGTGGCGGTGGTGGCCTGTCTGGCGAGCCTCATTCAGTGGGGCCTGGGCGCGATTGCCGGTGCGTTTATGGCCCGCGAAGTGGGCCGGGTCTTCGCCGAACAGGGGCGCGCTGTGCACTATCCGCTGTTGGGCGCCGCCGGATACGCCGGATTTTTGGTCTGGCATGGCGGAGCGTCGGGCACGGCGCCCCTGGATGTCGCCCAGTCGGGTCACGACCTGGAAGATGCCCTGGGCCAGATTGCGGTCAGCGATACCCTGCTGACGGATCTGAATTTTGCGGTCATCGGTTCGCTGCTCGTGATCATTCCATTGCTGTTTTGGCTTCTGATGCCCGGTGACCCCGAGGATATGGAGCCGATTCCCGACGAGCAGCTAAACGATGACTCCGGCATGCTCGACGTCGCCGAGTCGTCGGCCAATGCCCATCCATTGATCGTGATTTTGGAGTCGAGTCGCCTGCTCAATATCCTCATCGGTGGGGTGATGCTATTGGCCTTCGGCAATATTTTTGTGGAACAGGGCATCGCCGGCTGGGACCTCAATTCGCTGAATTTGCTGTTTTTGACCCTCGGCATTCTGGCCCATCCATCGCCCAAAAGCTATGCCGCCGCCTTTGGTGACGCGGCGAAGGGAGCGGCGCCGATTGTGCTGCAATTTCCGTTTTACTTCGGGATTCTGGGCCTTCTGGTCGGAAGTGGACTCATCGAGCAGTTGTCGAGTTTCTTTGTGTCGATTTCGACGGAGACGACCTACCCGCTGTTGACGTTTTTGTCGGCCGGTATCGTCAATTTCTTCGTGCCCAGTGGCGGTGGCCAGTGGGCGGTGCAGGGCGAGATGATGGTTCAGGCTCTAAACCAACTCGACATCGAGCCCCATCGCGTGATCATGGCGCTGGCCTACGGCGATGCCTGGACGAATATGCTTCAGCCATTCTGGGCACTTCCACTGCTGGGGATCATGGGACTTCGGGCCCGTGATATCATCGGCTATACGGGATTTGTATTTTTGGTGACCGGTCCGTGGATTATGTTTTTGCTGCTTGTGTTTTGATGGTGGGCGCCACGGCATCGAGGGCTGTCGACATTGCAGTCGAAGGTCGCCGGTGATAGTGGCGAGACACGCCACTGGCATCGCGGTGTCGCAACGACCACAGTGGAGTAGCAAGGTAGAGGCCACCGCCAATTCGCCGAGTGCTGCAGCAATCGCGCTTTTTATCGAAGAGCCGCATCATGACCGTTCGATCGATCATTTCGGCACCAATGGCAGTCGCCGTAGCCCTACTGGTGGGGTGTGAACCTCAACCGGAGCCGCGTCACGAAGAGTCGGACCCGGAGCCGCTCGATATCGCCGAAATCGAACCGATGATCGCCGTCGATGAGCACCAGCGGCCAGAGCTGGAGCCGGAGCCCGTCGACTTCCATAGCTGGCCGGGAAGCCATGCATACGACACCTTCGACCTGATGTGGCTCGGCGGCGACGAGGAATTGCCGCTGCGCGACAGTCCACAGTCCGATGCCGACATCATCGGTTCCGTCACATGGCTCGATGGCGACCACATTGACTGGACGGCCACGCGACTCCACGTCGACACCCCGGCGATCTACCGCGCCGACTCCGACTTCGAGCTCGTCGGAACTCCCTATGATGTCGAGTTTGGGGAGCTGGCGCTGGAGGACGATGAGTACATCGTCGACGAAGGGGAGCCGGTCTTCGTGTATCGCTACGGAGGCGATGGCGCCTGTTATGTGGGCGTCCAGTCCGAGATCGTCTACACCGAGTGCCCCGACGACAATCTGCAACGGAAGGACGGCGAGGCCATCGAGGTCGATGGCGACGAACGATGGGAGCCCCAGTCTCGGACGTGGTGGGTCGAGGTGTCGACCGACGGGCTGCAGGGCTGGTTTGATATCGACGATGCACCAGTGGAAGTGCACGCCCGCAATATCGAGGGCTACGACGAATTTGACGGTTCCGGCTCCGGCGGCCCATCCAATTCGCACCCTCGCTAACAAGTGGTGGAACCGTCGCGCGCCTCGCGTCGTGGGGCTACACCAGTACCAAATAGGCGACAATCCAGGGGATGCTCGAGATGCTGCCGGCGGCGATAAAGACCAGGGCCGCCGGGATCAGCGTGGCGCGCCGGGTGGTGCGAGCAACTTTTTCGATGCGCCGCTGGATGCTGTCGAGATGGGTGTCGTCGCCGTCGTCGGCCCGCTGGGTGGCCTCATTGGCCGGCCTGGAAACATCATCCACCGGCTCTTCGGTCGGTGCCGAGTCGTCGTCGGATAACATTTTGCGCTCGATGCTCTCGGTCAGCGAACTGGCCGTCTTTTTGAGAATCCGGTTGAGCACAAAGCTGATGGGCGCTCGCAGCAGGCCCAACTTGACACTGATCACACTCTGAATGGAGGGGACAATGGCGCCGTGGACCAGGCCGCCGGCCAGTTCGGCGCGGACCTCCGGATCGCCGAGTTGGCGAATATCGGAGAATGCCGTGCGGATCGTCTGGAGCGTGATGTCGATGATGGCCGTCAGCTGCTGAAAGAGTCGGGCGATGACCAGCAGCGCGGCGGCCAGGATGCCGATAAACATCCCCTGGAGCGCCATGTAGATAAAGGTCAAGACAGCGATGGCCATCGTCGCCTGGGGCACAAATAACACCCCCCAAAGCACCAGAAGGGCCAAGATCGAACCACCGAGTCCGACGCCGGCCCAGGGAAGAAAATGGGCGATGCCGAATAGTTGCTGGAATCGCTGCTTGAGCTCTTGCGTTTTGTAGCGTGTCACATCGACGGAGGTCGCGTCCTCGATGCGGGTGATGACATCGGCGTCCAGGTCGATCGCCGATGGCGCGGCGGTGGTGGCCGGCTCATCGGTGGCTGTTGGTGCCGCTTCGGAATCCGTCGTCGGTTGTTTAGTCACAGGGCTCCTCCGTGCTAGGCTCCGGTGTGCGACGTGGCCGGTCAACGTAAGTTTCTGGTGGAGAGAGCGCAATGAACTATCGCGAACGGTGGACAGTGGCCGCCGACGGGGCATCGCTGGCCTTCTGGGATGAAGGGGATGGACCGGCGCTGGTATTGACCAACGGGTTTGCCAATTCGACGCTGTACTGGGAACCGGTGCGGATGCAGCTTCGGCAGCAGTGGCGGATTGTGCGATGGGACCTGCGCGGTCACGGCCGCTCGGGGGCCGTTCGCGACCTGGATACGATGACCGTCGCCGGCTGCGCCGATGATCTGCGACGGGTCCTCGACGCCGCCGGTATCGAGCGGGCAGTACTGGCCGGGTTTTCCTTCGGCAGCCAGATTATCCTGGAGGCCTGGCGCCAGTTTCCGGAGCGCATCGACGGGCTCATTCCCACCCTCGGTCCCTATGAAAGCCCGTTTGATACGCTGATACATCCCGATGTCGGGCCCCTGATCTACAGGCTGTACGAGGCGATTCCGCCGGCGGTCTGGGGGACGGGACTCAAGCTCGGCGCCCTGGGGCCGTTGCTGCTGCCGGTGCACATGGTGGCCCGTGAGATCGGCTTTGTCGGCTCCGATGTTACACTGGACGAAATGGAGCCGTTTTACACTCATCTCGCCGGCATCGATATCCCGAGTTGGTATGTGATGGGACGGGCCGCCCAGGAGCATTCGGCCGCCGATCTGCTCGCCGACATCGACGTGCCGTCGCTCGTCATTGCCGGGGGAAGTGATCGCTTCTCGCCGGGAGAGGTCGGTCGAGAGATGGCCCGCCAGATGCCGAATGCCCGATTGCTGTGGCTGGAAGATGCCACGCACACCGGGTTATTCGACGAGCGCGAGCGCATCGGCGATGCCATCCAGCGTTTTATGGAATCGGTCTACGCCGACGAACAACCGTCGCGGGCCGCTGCCGGTGGCCGCTGAAGGTCCCATTGCCGGGTTGACAGAATCGGTGCGGCGCTAACATTTACGCTGGTTGTAGTGCCGAGATATCTTGGTTCGGTGATCTCTGTCTCGGTTCCCATCCCCCTATCTGGAGAGACGTAGATGAGTGATGACAACGACCAATTCGAAGTCGACAAGACCGACGAGCAGTGGCGCGAGGAACTCGACGAAGAGGCCTTTCGCATCACCCGCAAGGGGGCGACCGAGCGACCTCACAGCGGCGAGTACAACGACCACTACGAGGCCGGCGTCTATCACTGCGTGGCCTGCGGTGTGGAACTCTTTGAGTCGGAGACCAAATTCAAGTCCGGCAGTGGTTGGCCCAGCTTTTATGACGCCATCTCCCAGGAGCGCATCGTCACCCGCGAGGACCGCAGTGCAGGCATGGTGCGCACCGAAATTTTATGCGGGCGCTGTGGAGCTCATCTGGGACATCTCTTCGGTGACGGGCCGGAGCCGACGGGCAAGCGTTACTGCGTCAATTCGGCGGCCCTGGACTTCGAATCCGAGGCGTCGAAATGAATCGACGGCCGGAGGGCATGTGCTGTGGTACCAGGGAGTGTCATAGATGAGTGGCGTCATCGATCTACACGTCGATTCCATCATCCAGCAACGGCTCTTCGGCTACGACGTGAGGGCTCGTCACCGCGCCGGTGTCAACGGACAGCCACTATTCTGGCACGCCGATATCCCGCGCATGAATGACGCCGGCTACCGCGCTGCGGCGCTCGGAATCCACTATTTTCCCTGGGAGAGCGAGGGCGGTTGGCGGGAGATGAACCGCCAGATCGACTACCTCGATGAGATCTGCGAGGTCGATGATCGACTGATGCGCATCGGTGGTGCCGACGATGTGCAGCGCGCCGCACAGCGCGGATGCATCGGATTGATGCCCGGCGTCGAGGGCGCCCACATGCTCCATGGCCGAATCGAGCGGGTCGAAACCCTGGCCGACCGCGATGTGGCCTATCTGACACTGACTCACTTTTCGGCCAATTCAGCGGCGACGCCATCGATCGGGCGGGGGGCCAACGAGCGAGAGGGGTTGACGGCATTCGGGCGCCGTCTCATCGGCGATCTCAACCGCTTCGGGATCGCCGTCGACGTCGCCCACGTCAATACACCGGGGGTCATCGAGGCCTGTCGCACAAGCCATGCTCCCGTATTATGCACTCATACCGGCGTCGACGGCGTCTACGACGACGCCCGCAATATCTCGGATGCCGAAATTGACGCCATCGCATCGACGGGCGGGGTCATCGGCATCATCATGGCGCCCATCTTCTTGGCGGGGCGGCTTCGGGCCGATACGGATGTGGTATTGGAGCACTACGAATACGTCATCGACCGCGTGGGCATCGATCATGTGGCCATCGGTTCCGATTACGACGGCTGGATTCCGACAATTCCCGGCGACCAGCGCGATTGCCGCGACGTCAGCAAGGTCGTCGACGGGTTGCGCAGTCGCGGTTATCGAGAATCGGCGCTGGAGAAACTGGTCTCCGGCAATGTCTTGCGTGTGCTCGGCGACGTCGATGCGGCGTCCACTGTGAGAGCGACGGCGGTGTCGCCGCGGCGTTGAACGCGTCGTGTCGTGATGGTTCGGCGCCGGCACAACCAACGACGCCCCCGGCGGTGCGCAATGGATCGCCGGGGGCGTCGTTGTGGGGCGTTCCGTCGAACTCAGTGCTGCTCGTCGAGGTAGGTGCGCAGGCGGCTGGTGACGACCGGATGCTCCTCGACCTCCAGGGCGTCTTCCAGCAGTTGCCGGGCATCATCGCTCAACAATTCGGAAATCGCGGCGGCGGCGCTGATTCGGATCTGGGGATCGTCGGCATCGACGAGATAGGGGGCGAGGGCCTCCAGGGCATCGTCGCCGAAACCGTCGACCAGAATTGGCAGCAGGTGGTGGCGAAGGCCATCTTCCGTGCTGTCATCATCGAGCAGGCCGACCAGGTAGTCGTAGACCTCGTCGTCCGGCCAGTGGGTCAGCGCGTTGAGAGCTCGCTGGCGGTGGAAGACGAAGGAATCGTCGTCTCGGGCAATCTCAAAGACCACCTGCCGGGGATCATCGACGGCGTCCTCCAGGGTTTCGCGGTCGGGAACCTCGTGGTGATGTGATAGCAGCGCCGCGATCGCCTGGCGCTCCGGTGTCGGCTGGGCCTCTGCGGAGCCGGGATGGGCCTGGTGGCCCGGTTTGTGGTCCGGGGGCGACGGTGCGTCGTCGGCAAGGGCCTTCGGGGCGACGAGGAGAGCCAGAATAATCAATGCAATCCAGAGTTTCATCGGTGTATTCCAGTGCTATTGCGTCAAAGGGTTGACGCCGATGACGAATGATTGGTCCAGGGTCAGCTCGTTATTTCCGACGTCGGCACCGGGAAACATCAGATTGCCCCAGTCTTCGCAGCCGGTCATCGACGACATGTCCTCACATTCCGGGGTGTCATCGAGAGGGTCAAAGTTGTCGCCGTCCTGCTCGCTGGTGTGGTACAGCCCGAGAAAATGACCCAGTTCGTGGGCCAGAATGTTGGCGCTTAGCTGGTTGCCGCCGTCGGAGTTGCCGAGGTACTCGCCGGTCATGGCCACACCACTTAGCGACGAGCCGTGCATGCCGGCAGCACCGGGAATGCCCAGTGAGATCCCGAGAACGGCGCGGCCATCCGAAAGCGAGAATTGTTCGGTGATAAAGATGTTGGCACTGAGCAGCTCGGAGTCCGTGGAACCCGGTTGTTCGGATTCGGCCGCCAGTCCCTGCACATCGTCATAGCCGCGGACGATGCCGTGATTTTGTTCGGCTTCCGAGGAGACCGTTTTGTATCGGACATCGCCCAGTTCGACTTGTGACTGCTCGAAGATATCTTCGACGTGTCCCATCATCTCTTGAAGATCGGGGTCGGTGGCTGCGCTATCGGCGTCCACTCCGGGAAGTCCAACGGTATAGATGTTGAGATCGAGTGTCGTCGGGTCCCCGCTATCCTGGACGACGTAGTAACAGATCTCGCTGTCGTCGCTCTGGACGCGAAAGGTGTGGGTGCCACTTTCGAGCTGGTGTTCAAAATTGGGGGTCGCGGGAATGACCGTGGGGTTGATGACGCCAAAAATCTGGCTTCCGCCGCGGAGCTGAAATTCGTTGTCGCCCCGGAAATCGATGGTTTGACCACTGGGCGTGATGACTTCGTCGGGGACCATGTAGCCGCCGTCGGTGCTGTAGGGGACGACCATGTAGGAATCGGTGCCGCTGTCGATTTCGTAGTTAAATTCGGCACTCTGAAAGGTCACTTCCTCGCATCCGGCCTGAAATTCGCTGCCCCAGGGGGCGTTGCCGTCATCGATATTGACACCGGAGCAATAGCCACCGTCGCCATCGGAATAGGGGACGCATTCGTAGTCGTCGCGGCACTCATCGGAGGCCGACGGATTGCAGGACTCGGCGCAGTAGTTGTCGCCGTGAGGATTATTCAAACAGGTCGTCTCCGCAGTGCCCGTCTCGCAGTCCTCGAAACTTTCACAGCCCACCGTTGTGCAGTGTCCGTCGGGCCAGTCGTCGCCTTCAAAACAGGTTCCGCTGAGGCAATCGCTGTCATCGTCGCAGGCTTCACTGTCGTAGGCTAGCTCTTCGCCATCATTATTGTTTGCATTCTGCTCGTTGAGATCTTCTTCGTCGTCATCGTTGTCGGGGATGATGACCGGCGGGCTGTCGTCTTCGAACATTCCACAGGCCATCAGCGGTAAACTGAAGGCCAACGTCAGCACCATAAGATTGCGAGGAGACATGATCATGGAAGAGGGCCGGGAGGTCTGAGAGGCGCGAAATTTCAAAAACATCTTCAGTCGAATAGAACGCTATAGAAAAGCCCTGCAATTTTAAAGGCAGGCCTCCTCAGAAGCGGTCAAAATAATGTCGGACCGAGCAGCCCAAGACTACTCGATCGCGTTGCTTCCAGCGCACTCAGCGTGAGGTCGAGAAGATTTTGGCGCAGTTTTGGAACGAGAGACGAGGCCTAAATAGGCTCTGGAGATACAGAATTGACAGGAAATGACCTCCGAGAGATGGTGCCAACGGACTCTATGTTTTCAAACTGATTCACCACCGGCATAAACCCGGTGGGGTTTTGCGGTTCACGGCGGCCCCATCCGGTCTTGGGCCGGTGGTGAGCAGAGTTTGAGAAGATAGCCCGAAGAAGCTCCCGGCAATCTGCGGCCCCATCCGGACTTGGGCCGGTGGTGAGCAAAGTTTGAGAAGATAGCCCGAAGAAGCTCCCGGCAATCTGCGGCCCCATCCGGTCTTGGGCCGGTGGTGAGCAAAGTTTGAGAACATAAGCAGGACGACGGAGGAGCAAGTGGCGATGGTGACCAGAAGACTCCCGAGTTGCGCGGGACGTCGCCGTTGACTCGGAATTAGGGTGGTTTTGGGGTTTGGCCGGCGCCTGTGGTAGTTTCGGGGGCGTTCCGTGTATCCATACGGGAGGTGGCGATGTTCCAGGTGATGATTTGGTGGAGGCGAAGGTGAGTAACAGGGCAGCAATGGTGATGTTGACATGGGTCGCGATCACCGCGGTCTGGGTAACTCCCGCAGAAGTCCAAGGTCAGTCGGGGGCCTCGGAGGCGGCGTCAGAAGACCTGCGAGGTGTGTACTACGGCGATGGGCTGCGCCACTACGCGGAGGGCGACTATGAACAGGCGGTGGAGGCGCTGTTTCGAGCCTACGGGCTGGAACCTTCGCCAGACGTGATGGCGCTGATCATCGATGCCTACGATGAGATGGGAGATTGTCGGGCCGCCCGCCGCCAGATGTCCTTTGCCGAGGAGCGCTATCCGGAGAGCGATGTCGAATTGCAGGCCTGTCAGTCGACGGGCCTTCTCGTCGCGGAGTGCAACGGGGTCGACGAGTCGGTGACGATTAACGGCGGCATTGAAGCCCAATGTGGAACGGCCGTCGAGGTCCCGGCCGACAGGGAACATCGCGTATTGTGGGGCACTGGTGCCGTCCAGTGGAGTAGCGTCGATGCCGAGCAACGCCGGACGCTCGAGCCCCCCCAATCCACCTCTGATGACGTCGATGACGTCGCCGGCGTCGAACGACTGCCCGGTGTGGAGGGACAGGTGCCGAGACTGCCCTTTAAACTCGATGAGAGTCCCGATGTCCCGAGATTGACGCTGCCCTCGGACTTTTTTCAGAGCCACTACCGGATCATTCAGGCACCGGACGGGATCTACCGTATCTGGTCGCCGGCCACGGACTCCACGGAGGTCGAAAGCGATGCCGACGTGGACATTATCTGTCCCGACGACGACGCCGACTCCGCGGAGGGCTGTCCGGAGTGAGCCTGTGGCGTCGATCAGGGCGTGTTGGAGCGATGAAAGCGAAGTTCGCCCATCGCCGGGGTTGCGCCGGCGAGAAATTCCGTCAACGCAAAATCGAAGGGGTCCAGATCGACCTGTTGTTGGCGCGGCCGTCGCTGCAGGTGGGCCAGACGCACGCCGAGTTGCTCCTTGCGCCGCAGACTTTCGGCGCGGGCGAAGTAGCGGAGCGCGGAGCTGACAATGGGCGGAGTGTCGGGGCCGATGCCGACGCCCAGCAATTTCAGTGGGTCGTTGATCGTCATTGCCAGCAGGGCATTGAATTCGTCGAGTGGCGGGCGAAGGGCGTCCCATCGAGCCAATTCCTGCGGGTTATTCGCCGGTAGCGACTCGGCGATGATCGCCGCAATCGGACCGAAGTCGTTGCGCAGCCCGTCGAGAAAGTCCATGACGGTAAATAATTGATTCAGATCGTAGTCGATCGAGCGGACATGGATGTCCAGTTCATCAAAGCTGCGGGCAATGCTCGCCGGAGTATGACGACGGCGAAGGACGGCGACGGGAAGTTCATGGGCGATCGCCAGACGCTCGACGGCGGTGGCCATCACCGCATCGGGACCGGGCATATAGACCAGCGGCGGAGTATTGTCTTCGAGCCAGGGGGCGGGGCGGCCGCCGGATTCGAAGTCGCGCCACTCCACGCCCTGGCGCCGGTCATGACCGACGGCGATCGGGGAGGTGTCGCCGCCTTCCAGAAGTTCGCGGGCCACCAGTTGGGCGATTTGTTCGCCACTCATCTTCGAGCCGTCGATGTCGATCAACTTCGTTGATGCCCCGGGATGGCGCTCGTCGAGCAGTCGAATCAGCCCCAGCAGCGCTCCATAGGGCGCGGTCACCGGTTCAAATGACCCCAGTCCGAAGCCGCCGCCGGTGTCGATGGCGGCGACGAAGGCCGAATCCGGTTGCATCAGCCGGGTTGTCATCTGCTCTGCCGTATACATCGCGTCGTCGACAACGGACATCGCGTCATCCAGATCGGAGGGGGCGCGCAGGCTTCCGAGAAATATCACGGTATCCGCCGGCGCTGATAATTCCGGGCGGCGACTGTCGATGCGAACGCGGTAGCCCTTGTTGGAGAGGATCTCGTTGAGGGCCGGGGCGACGCCGAAGCCGTCGTTGGTCAATACGATGCGCCGATCGCTGTCGAGTCCCGAAAAGGCGGTCGGCGACGGCGATTGCGGAGCATCGACGAGATGGGGCTGGTCGATGGGAAGCGATGGTTTGCGCGGCGTCGGTGTCGTCGAGGCCGGCTGCGGTGGCCCCCCGACCTCGCCTGGACCGGTCTTCCCGGTGCTTTCGTTGGGGGGCGGCCCCTGACTGGGCCCGTTCTGGTCGGGAATCGCGATGCCTCGGGAATGTAGACGGGCCGGCAACTCGTTGGAGGAGCGGTCGGACTCGGCAGGTGTCGGCGGCGGCCCGGAAGGCGCATCGACCGCCGTCGAGTCACCGGAGTCGCCACCGGTCGCCACTGGATCACCGGATTTCGAAATTCCGTCATCGCCGCCCGAGGCCCCGGGCTCCGGCGGCGATGACGCCGATGGCTCCTGGGGTTGTGGAACAAGCTGCTTGACGGTTTCGTTGAGATCACCGAAGGCATCGATAATTCGTTGTAGCGCTTGTTCGCTACGGGCCGATGCCTCCAGGTAGTCCGCATGGGCCGATTGGAGCCGGCGATTGGTTTCTTCCAGCTCGCGAAGTAATTCTTCCCATCGGGGAAGAGTCGAAGAGTCGCTGTCGTCGCTCATTATTCACCACTTGCGTTGAGGTTTGCGCTGCGGTAAGTATCCTCGTCTTTCCGGGCTGATTCGGTTGGCGCTAACGCCTTCCGAGCCACAGTTCGCATCGAAAAGAAAGGTACGACCGCGACAATTCCAACTTCGGGCGTTGCATATACATCATGGAAACCTTTCTCTTAGTAACACATATCATTCTGTGCTTTGTCATCGTTGTTGTCATCTTGCTCCAGTCAGGGCAAGGAGGCGGACTCGGTGCGGGGTTCAATAATGCAGCGGCCATGGGCCAAGAGGTCTTCGGTGGTCGGGGAGCTGCTAGCTTCCTGGGCAAGTTGACCGTCGCCCTCGGCGCGCTGTTCTTCGTCACCAGCATGAGCCTGGCGTGGTTTTCCAGCAAGCCCCAATCGGCGCTGGACCTGGAAGCGGAGGCCGATGAGCCGGTGCAAGCACAGGAGGACGAGGTGATCGAACCCGGCGGTGAGGGCTCGCTGGATGACCTGCCGGAGATCGAGGGCGCCGATGAACGGGTCCCGCAGCAGATGATGGATGCCGACGATGACGATGCGGCGCCCGGCGATGTCGATTTCGAGCAGCTGGAAGGTCAGCCCGACGATTCCGACATCGAAGTCGAGTTCGGCGACGATACCCCCGATGAGGTTCGCCAGGGACTGGAAGACATCGACGGCTCCGGCGAGGCTCCCGACAGCCCCGAACCCGCAGAATAATCGCCGCGTGCCGATGTGATCACGAGATGCCCCGACGACCACGACTTCTCATCGGGAGAGGTCGTGGTCTTTTTTTGATTTGTGCGACGATCCGTCGACCTTCACGAACCTCGACGGACCGCTGTTGAACGACTGATTTCGTCTGCTCCCAAGTTTTTGGAGGACTCTATGGAACGCCACCCCCTGCTCGACACTGTTGACCAATACTTTGAGACGCCCGTCGAAGAACTGGGCGACCAGGCCCGCGAGGATTTCGACGCATTTTTGGATCTATTGGAGGCCGGCGAGATTCGCGCCGCGCGGCCGGTCGGAGAAAATGGCGGCCAGCGGTGGGTCGTCGAACCCAGCGTCAAGCGCGGGATATTGCTCGGTTTTCGACTCGGCGAGACCGTCGAAATGGGAGGGCCCCAGGGGCTTCAGTTTAGCGACAAGGATACCTATCCGACCCAGCAGATTCCGGTCGTCGAGCGCAACGTGCGCGTCGTGCCCGGCGGCAATTCGGTGCGCCGCGGCGCCTATCTGGGCCGGGATGTGACGATGATGCCGCCGGCTTTCGTCAACGTCGGCGCCTGGGTCGGAGATGGCTCGATGGTCGACAGCCACGCTCTGGTCGGTAGCTGCGCCCAGATCGGAAGCGACGTCCACCTGTCGGCAGCCGCCCAGATCGGCGGCGTGTTGGAGCCCATCAATCAGACGCCGGTCATCGTAGAAGACGAGGTGATGGTCGGTGCCCACGCCGGCCTCTTTGAGGGGGTTCAGGTCGGCCACCAGGCCGTCATCGGCGCCGGGGCCGTCATCACGGCCAGTACGCCGGTCTACGATCTGGTCCGCGAAGAGGTGTATCGAAGTAGTGACGACGAACCGCTTCGAATCCCGCCGCGAGCCGTCGTCATTCCCGGCAGTCGACCGGCCAGCGGTGACTTTGCCCAGCAGCACGGACTGCAGATGTCGGCCCTGCTCATCGTCAAATACCGCGATGCCAGTACCGATGCGGCGACGGCTCTCGAGGAGTCGCTTCGATGAGTTCGCCACTGACACCGTCTGATCGGGCACAGTCGATCGAACCGACACTGATTCGGGCCCTTCGCTCGAAGATGGGCCCGTCGACCATTGATTTCGGTCTCGGGCAGACCGATCTGGCGGTCAGTGAAGCGGTTCGTCGGCGGATGCATGGCCGGTGGTCGGAGTCGCTGACGGCGCCGTACACACCCAACGCGGGGAGTCTGGAGGCCCGGCGCGCCGTTGCCGATCACGTCGGGGCACAGGTCGACGAGATCATGCTGACCTGCGGCGTCCAGGAGGCACTGGCAGTATCGATTCTGGGGTTGTGCAATCCCGGCGACGAGGTACTGGTTCCCGACCCGGGCTTTCCGGCTTACGCCAATTTGGTGCGCGCCGCCGGCGCACGTCCCGTGGCATACCCGCTGACGGCGCCGACGCCGCAGTCTCCGGGCTGGGCACTGGACCCCACGGCCGTCGCCGATCGCATCAGCGACGACACGGTGCTTCTGGTATTGAATACTCCGTCGAATCCGACGGGATCGGTCCACAGTGCCGAGTCGCTTCGCGACACCCTGGAGATCGCCGCCGATCGAGGCATCGGCTGGATCAGCGACGAGATCTACGAGGACTACGTCTACGATACTGCATTTGTGTCGGCTGCCGACGTCAGTTCCGGCCCGGGGATTGTGTTGTCGGGGCTGTCGAAGAGTCATCACATGATGGGCTGGCGGCTGGGGTGGATGGTCGCGCCGGCAGAGACCGTCGAGGCTCTGACGCCACTGCACCAACACCTGGTGACCTGTGCTCCGCGGCCGGCTCAGGAGGCCGCCATCGCCGCTCTCGATGATCACGACGAGGCAATGAACTCCACACTGTCGGTCTTTGAGAAGCGACGCCGTCAGGTTGTCGATGGTGTCGATGATTTGTCGCTGGGTAGCCCGGCCTCGGTGGACGGAGCGTTTTATCTATTTTTGGATGTCCGTCCCTGGCTCGACGCTTTTGAAACCACCGTCGATATGGCACGAGCACTGCTCGATGAACAAGATGTGATGGTCATTCCCGGAGAGGGATTCGGCGCCGGGGGGTTGGGTCACCTGCGCGTAGCGTTTACGATCGGCGGCGATGAACTCAGCGAGGGGATCCGTCGAATTCACGCCTTTTTGACGTGTCATTGACGCGTTTTTTGACGCCTGCAACGGAGATGCACGATGAGTGACGAAGAGAAGCAATCGGATCCGGTGATCGACACGCGAGAAGGCGATGAAGCCTCGCTGTGGGAAGAGCGATTCGAGACCCAGATCAACACCTTTTTTGACGAGTCCATCGAGCGGGTGCCCGGCTTTGTCGATCGCAATCTCAAGAGCTTCAAGAAGGTGATGGGGCGCAGCATCGGCCCCCGGACCGGGATTGCCGATCTCTTTATTTCGGCTCGCAACGTGGCGTCCAGTGTCTCGGAAAGTGTCGGTGGCCCCGAGTTTTCGACGTCGACGTACACCGACGATCAATTGGGCGAGGCCTTTGAGCGGGAGGTCGTCAGTTCGGCGGAACTCGAGAGTCTGCTCAATCGCCTCTTCTCGGAGTTCGAGGAGGAACAGTGGGCCGAATTCGTGGCCGAATACGCCGGTGACGATGGAGAGTTGGAGGCCGGCGAAGTGGACTCGGTGCGCGATCGCCTGGTCGATATGATGGAAAAGGAAATCGCCCACGATCCATTGTTGGCTCAGGCGATTCGCTCCGGCGTTCGACTGGGGCTGCCGGCGACGCTGGGCTACGTGCTCTTTGGGAAGGCGACGTTTGTGGCCGGCACGGGAGCTACCGAGGGCTACAAAAAACACCTCGACTTCTATCGTCGCTCGGTCATTAAATTGGGCGGCACCGAGGTTCCGGGATGGATGGGGGCCGTCGGCATCGCCGGAGGGGTGCTCGGAAGTCTGGCTGTCGGCGGGCTCATGGAGTACGCAGTCAACAGCGTTCGCGACATCAAGGGACACTATATTCGCCAGATCAATTCGGCGCGCTACGTCCTGTTGTACGGCGATGATCCGGATGTCCCCGAGGGACAGGGGCTGCTGCACGTGGTGCGCGGGCTGGAGCGACAATTCGAGCGGTTGCCGCAGATGACCGCCGACCTCCTGGAGCGCGGCGAAGAGGCGGTCGACGAGATCGTCGACGACAACGGCGATGGCAATTCTGACTCCGATCTCGATCAGCTCTCGACGGAGTGATCGATGCCGGCGCTGATCCTGTTGTACGTTGATAATGGTTGGAGCTGACGCTGACGGTGGTGGCATGCCAGATCCACCGGTTTTGAGCGCGCACGGCGCAGCACTGGAGTGACGATGGAAGACATCGTACTGGGCCTGGGAGCTGTGGCGGTGTCGACGGTCGTCGTCTTCGCCTATCTCGTCGTGATCTGGTGGCTCGACCGCTATGAGCGAGAACCCTTTGTCATTGTCTTATTTGCATTTTTGTGGGGTGGCCTCGGCGGAACCATGCTCGGCTGCGGGCTGACGGGGGTGCTGAATATTCCCTTTGACCAACTGGTGACGTCGGCGTACTCCGAAATTCTCTTTGCGGTGGTCACGGCGCCGATTGCCGAGGAATTGACCAAGGGGCTGATCTTTGTCTTCTTGTTGGCCACCCCCTATCTGGACAACGAAACCGACGGTCTGATCTACGGAGCGGCCGCCGGGTTGGGTTTTGCGGTGGTAGAAAATGCCTTCTATTTTCTGGCCACGGCATCGGCGGGCCCCGAGATTTTTTACGCCACGCTTGTGGTACGCACCCTGTTTACGGCACTGGTTCACGCCATCTCCACGGCGCTTCTGGGCTACGCCATTGGGTATGTGCGTCACCGAAAATTGTTGCCCTGGCTGTGGCTGTGGCCGCTGCTGGGCTTGTCGTTGGCGGTCATCAATCACGGGGTGTGGAACTTTCTGGCTCATGTGTCGGGATCGGAGTTGCTCGGTGAGGAGATGGCCGCCGGAGCGATGGGGCTGGGGATGACATTCGTCTTCTTTATGTCGGCGGCTATGTTCATCATCACCCAGCTTTCGCTGATGCGTGAACAGAAGTTTATTGGTGAGTACCTCCAGGACGAGGCACAGCGGGGGACATTGCCACAAGAGCACGCCCGAATTATCCCCTCCTGGAGAACGCGCCGAAAGGATGACTGGCTACCGCCGGAGATCCCAAAAAAGGAATACGTGGAGGCCGCCACCATGCTCGCCTTCCGGCGCTACCAACTCGATACGTCGGCCCCGCGCTTCCACGACAAGCATCGCCGAGAGATCGAAAAATACCGGCGCAAGGTCAATAACCTCCAGTCACGTCGGGTTAGTACGTAGATAGGCGCTGGAGTGAGAAGCGGCCCCCGGGGCGGTATGTTGCCAAACTCATTCACCACCGGCGTAAAACCGGTGGGGTCTTGGCCGCGACGGCCCGGTCGACTCTATGTCACCAAACTGATTCACCACCGGCGTAAAACCGGTGGGGTCTCTGCCCGTCGTTTCCCGGCATCCCGTTCTGCGGCCCCAGTCGGCCTCGGGCCGCTGGGGGGGCAAAGTTTGAGAACATACCACCACACGTCGTGATAACTGCGGCCCCAGCGGGCCTCGGGCCGCTGGGGAGCAAAGTTTGAGAACATACCACCGCACGTCGTGATAACTGCGGCCCCAGCGGGCCTCGCGCCGCTGGGGAGCAAAGTTTGAGAGCCTAGCCCGAATATTTCGCCTTCAGTCACATCCCACCGGTTCCATCCCGGCGATCCAGTCACGCACTATCTGGACGCCTTCTTCGTCGACGGTGGTGATCGGAAGTTCCGGCATTTTGACCTCTGGATCGGAGGACTCCATGCGATAGATGAAGATCGACTCATCCGGTTTTCCGGGCACGATGTCGTGAGAGCGGTTGCCGGCGGCACTTCCGGCGGCTACCGGGGTTTTGCAGACGCCGAGTTTGCGCTCGTTGTCTTCCTCGTAGTTGAGGTGGAGATTCGACGAGCCGGCGCGGCCCTCGGCGCCGTGACAATGGGCGCAATTGGCGTCGAGGTAGGCGCGAGCGCGGTCCTCGGTGTCGGCGTCCTCGTCGTGAGGGTCGGTCATGGAGGGCAATTCATCGAGTGGTGGGATGGCGTCGTCGAACATGTCGCGATCGGCGAAGTCGACGAGCTGGGCAGGGCGGGAATCATCGCGCCCGTAGGGCTCGGTCAACTGACGGGCGCGCGGTCCCAGCGGGACCATATCGCCGTCCTGGTTGTGACACGTCGAGCACTGGTTTTGATTTGGAATCCGGTAGTCGATCTCGACGTCCTCGCCGTCTTCGTCGATGAATTCGACGTCGACGCGCTGGCCGAGGTTGTCGTGGTGGGCATCGCTCTGGTCGTCGTTCCAGATATAGCTTTCGGCTCCCCACTGGCCGTCGCGCTTGATCAACAGACGGGTCTCGAGGATCTGGCTGCCGGCCTCCAGGTCGCGCTCGTCGTGCGGGTAGTAGAAGGTCTTGACGATGATCGTATCGTCTGGCCACGCCCAGCGCTCCTCGGCGTCAAAGCCGATCGATTCACCGTCGGGAAGTACGATAAAGCGCTGTTTTCGGCTCTGGTCGGAGTACAGTTCAGCGGTGATATCGTAGGCGACGACGCCGTCGTTGGGCTCCTGGGAGGCCGGGGCACCGTCGAAAAAGCAGTAGTCGCTCAGGTTGTCGAAGGCCTCTCCAGTAGCGGGGCGCTGGAGCTCACAGGACGTATCCTGATCGGCCTCGCCGCCACAACTGACGGCTCCCACCGCAGCGAGTGTACAGATCAGTACAACAGAGCCGGTGCGATTCATGGTGTCACTCGTCAGGAGTCAGCATCCAATAGTCTCGAGGCGCGAACTTGCCATCACCGATTAGAACTCCACCGAATCCAGTGCGTCGCGCTCGCAGCTTTCTTCAAATTCGGGACCGGCGTCTTGCTCTTCTTCATCATCGATTCCGAAGTTGGCGTAGGTCGCCGGGTTGCCGTCGCCGTCTTCATTGCCGACGAAGCAATTGTAGCGGTCGTCGTAGTCGACATCTTCGCTGTACGAGCCGTCCCAGATGATGTCGGCAATGGGTGGATCGCCAATGAGCCCTTCGGCCAGTACATCCGGGTCGTTTCCGCTGTCGATGATGACATTGGAGTGGACGTCGATGCGCTCGGTATAGGTGTAGAACTCATCGTCGTCGTAGTCGTCGACGAGTGGTCGAAGGCTGTCATAGCTGACGACGGCCACGCCCAGCGAATCGTGGTTTTCGATGGTATTGTCGAAGATTTCGACGTCTTGCACAGAAAGGACAAGCACTCCCGTTCCGTAGGGAACGTTGGAGACGATGGCGCTGGAATCGGCGAAGTTTTCGCGATTGTTGTTGTAGACCTCATTGTCGAAGACCCGGGTCAACTCGCCTTCTTTGCGTTGCAATTCCGGCAGATTGAAGACCAGGATCCCGCCGGTGTTGTCGTGGGCTTCGTTGTCGTAGACGTCGATATGCGTCGAGTTTTCGACCTCGATACCGGCCACGTTTTCAAAGACTTCGTTGTCGCGAATGATGCCGTATTCGGACTGGCCGAGGTAGATGCCGGCGTCGGATGCTCCGGAGACGACGGAATTCTCGATGATGATCTCTTCCGATTGAACCGGATAGAGTCCGTAGGCGCCGTTGTCGACACTCGGTGTGCCCTGCCAGTCAACGGCGACGTCGTCGAAGGTCACTCCCGAAGCGCCGCGGACCTCGATGCCGTTTCCGGGGGTATTGAGGACGGTCAGCGAGCGTACCTCGAAGTTATCGACATCCTGAACGTCGATGGCGTTGCCCCCTCCATCCTGGGCATCAAAGTCGAGTCGCACACCGGCCCTGCTCTCACCGCGGATTTCGACGTCGTCGACGGTCAGTGATAGCTGGCTGTTGAATTCGTAGTCGCCGTCGTTAAAGCAGATGACGTCGCCTTCATCAGCGTTGATGAGCGCGTCGAGGGCGTTGTCGCTATTTTCTTCGGCATCTTCTCCCGGCTCCAGCGCCACCGAACAGTCGTTGGCAAAGGCCTCGACCTGGTGTTCGTCGTCGTTGTCGTCGTCTTGCTCCGATTCACCGCATGCGACCAGTGATGATGCAGCAAGTCCGGCGATCAGGGCGATGGCGAGAGGGCGAAAGTCAGAAACGCTCATGGAAGACTCCGAAGCAAGAGCAGAGGACTCGACGGTATTGGAGATTAAATAGTGCTTCACATGATACAACGTATGGCGTCGGTGGGCAACGATGCGGCGTCGGCGCTGTCGATAGCTGCCAGGAGTGGCGCGCATTCGGGTTGCTGACGTCATTCAGAACGGTACACTTGCGATTATGTCGGGACCCGAATCCGGATTTATGGACCGGAATTTCACGTCACGCCTTCGACGGTTGTGACTCTGCAGGGCTCTCATTTTTGACAGGGGAATCACCATGGGATTTTACGACAATTTGATCGATGAGACGCAGCGGATGGTCCGCCAGACGGCCCGCAAATTTGCGCTCGCCGAAATCCGGCCCCATGTCGACGCCTGGGAAGAAGCCGGTGAATTTCCTCGCACCCTGTACGCCAAGGCGGTTGACGCCGGGCTCCTGGGCGTCGGGTTTGCCGAGGAATACGGCGGCAGCGGCGGCGGCTCGATGGAGCAGGTCATGGTCATCGAGGGATTGATGCACGGCGGATCGACGGGAGTGTCGGCCGGACTCGGCTCGCTGGGCATCGCACTTCCGCCGATTACACAGTCCGGTGATTCGTCGTTGATCGACGAATTTGCCCGCCCGGCGCTGGCCGGCGACATGATTTGCGGGTTGGCGATTACCGAGCCCGATACCGGAAGCGACGTCTCGGCAGTCTCCACCAGGGCCGAGCGCCGCGGAGAGCACTACGTTGTCAATGGCGCCAAGATGTTTATCACGTCCGGGGTTCGCGCCGATTTTTTGACGACGCTGGTGCGCACCGGCGACGATCCGCACGGCGGCCTGAGTTTTCTGATCATCGAGACTGAGCGGGCGGGAGTCCACCAGTCGGAACCGCTCAACAAGCACGGATGGTGGGCCAGCGACACCGCCGAGATCGGGTTTGACGACGTCGAAGTCCCGGTGGACCACCTGGTGGGTGCCGAGGGGGCCGGGTTCATGACCCTGATGCAGAATTTCCAGAACGAGCGGTTGGCGCTGGCGGCCTACGGCGTGGCCACCGCCGAATTGGCGCTCGACGAGGCGCTGGACTACGCCGGCGAGCGGAGTGCCTTTGGACGGCCGATCAAGGACTTTCAGGTCAATCGCCACAAGCTCGTGGAGATGAAGACCGAACTGACGGCGGCCAAGACGCTGGTCTATCAACTGGCAAACCGGATGGATGCCGGTGAATACCTCGTCGAGGAGGTGTCGATGGCCAAGAACTTCGCCGCCGACGTCGCGCTGTCGGTCTGCGAACAGGCCGTCCAGATTCACGGCGGAATGGGCTTTATGCGCGAAACACTGGTGGAGCGACTTCTGCGCGACGCCAGGCTCCTGCCCATTGGCGGCGGCACCCGCGAGATTATGAACGAGATCATCGCCCGGCAGATGGATTTGTAGGTGGGCTGGATATTCTACGGAACTGCCTCGGCGTCAACGGGCAGTTCGACGGGACCGGATCGGGAGCGGTCTCGCTGCTCGTTGTCATCGTCTGGCACGGCGGGGACCACATCCAGTGGGATTTCCGTTGCCCAGTCCGGCCAGCCGGCGATGTCGACGTGGATCGTCGTCGCCCAGTATAGGTGATTTCGGCGGGCATGGAAGCTGTAGGGGACGTCTTCTGGAATGGCAATGGTAGCCTGCAGCGAGGCCGATTCACCGTCTTTTAATTCGCGCTCCACACTGCCATCGATGACCACCTCTTTGGTGCATACATCATGGGTCTTGGTGTTGGTGTCGGTCCCTCGTCGGTAGGTGACCTTTTCCCAGCCCCGTACCTCACTGCGAATGGCGTTGATGTGGGCGTCGGAGCCGGAGGGGATATCGACCTCGACCGTCACTTCGTCGCCCGGGGAGAGGCGAGACTCGCGGACCCGGGCTTCGATATCTCCCGTCTTGAGTTGCGCGACCTTGTTGCGCAGTACGTTCGTCCACAACAGCCACAGCGCGAAGCCCGCAACACTGAGCCAGCCCAGGGTCAAGAATAATTCTCCGGTGTCGCTACCAATGTCCAGCACATCGCTAAAACGGATCACCAGGTAGCCTACTACTGGCGGAACGAGCGCCATCAGACAACCGGTAGATGGGCTCTTAGTTGCGGCGCTCTGGGAGCGTGAAATGGCCTCGCTGTGGCGATTGCTGTCGGGGTTGCCGCTCCGGTAGGGCGTCCCGGGGGCAGTGCTCGCCGGTTGAACAATGAGCCCTTTTTCGACTTCCGGGTCGAAAGACCAGGAGATGTCGATGTCGGCTTCCACCGACCAGTCGACATTGAGGTATTGGCCCCGGTAGGTACAGGGGCCGTTGGGAAGTTCGATGCAGAACGGATAGGTATGCGATGAACCGGCGGTCCACTCCACGTTTTCTGCAACCATCTCGCTGAATTCACGGCCCCGCGCCGGAGTCCCTCGACCGTGGGTGTACCACTGGGCAGTGACCGTCAATTGGTCGCACTGGCAGTCCTTTTCGACGGTGATATGGACCTGGCCAGTGACCTCGTCGCCGGCGCTGTAGTGGCGATCGGGGTTGTCGAATTCGATGTCGATGTCGCATTGGCCCCACATGGGAATTCTCCGTTCAATTCAGACCCGGTGGCTCGACCAGGTCATCTGTGCCGACAGAAGCGGTGGGTTCGAGGGAGGCGTCGCTACCAGACGACTCCGTTGTCCTCTTCCATGCCAGTGGAAACCGCCGCGGGCCGGGCTTGCTGATCCTCGCGGTCGTCGGGGACGGTCGGGACCATATCGAAGGGGATTTCAGTCTTCCAGTCCGGCCAGCCGGCGATGTCGACGTGGACTATGGCCGCCCAGTTGAGATGGTTTTTGACGGCGTGAAAGCTATAGGGGACGTCGTCTGGAATCGGGATCGGCACGTTGAATGATGCGGACTCTCCGTCGTTGAGGCGGCAGTCCACGCTGTCATCGATAATCCCGTCGTTGAGGTACACATCCTGGGTGGCCGTCTTGGTATTGGTTCCCTGACGATAGGTGACCTTTTCCCAGCCTCGAACGCCGACTCGTATGACATTGATGTGGGCCTCTGATTTGGGCGGGATGTCGACTTCGATGTCCATCGTGGAGCCCGGGCTGACCTGCGAATTCTGAATACCTGCTTCAATGTCTCCGAGTTTGAGCTCGGCGACCTTGTTGCGCAGAACTTTTTTCCACAGCAACCACAGTGCAACCGCAGCAATTCCAACCCCGATCGCCATCCACAGCCACTGCTCGGACTCGCCGCCCATCAGCACTGCTGCACTGAAACTGATGGCCAACCCGCCCACCACAAACGGCACCAACAAGACGGTCGCCCATCCGTATCCGCCGAATACCTGCTGAGAACGCGACTTGGCATCGGCATTTTCCCCGCTTTCTGGATTCCCGGTCCGGTAGGGCCTGTTGAGCGCTCGGGCTGCCGGCTCGACAATGATGTCCCTTTCGACCTCCGGATCGAAAGACCAGGAGATGTCGATGTTGGCTTCCACCGACCAGTCGACGTTGAGATAGCCCCCGTGATAGGTGCAGGGTCCGTTGGGCAGTTCGAACTGGAATCGATAGGTATGCGATGAGCCGGCATGCCACTGCTCATTTTCGGCGATGACCGTGGTAAATTCGCGCCCACTGGTCGGAGTCCCCCGACCGTGGGTGTGCCACTGAGCGGTAACCGTCAATTGGTCGCATTCACAGTCCTTGTCGACGTCGACGTGGACTGCGCCGCGTACCTCGTCGCCGGCGTTGTAGTGGCGCTCGGGGTTGTCGAATTCGATGTCGATGTCGCATTGGCCCCACATTGCGAAAGCTCCGTTCAATCCATGATTGGTGGTTCGGTCAGGTCATCGACACCGACATCACCGATGGTCTCCAGTTGTTGAAATACGTCGTATAGATGTTCTTCGATGCTCCTGAGATCATCGCCGTGGCACTCGATCAGGGCGTTGGCGGCGTCCTTCGTCAATCGGGGAATCGGACCCGATTCGCGGCGCACCGCTTCGATGCGCCGGTCGGCAATCGTCACCAGTTTGTCCGGCGGAAGTCCCGTCAACTCGACGGTCTTCCACTGCAGTCCTCGCTCTTCGTACAGGCCGTCCAATGCGTCGTGCGTCGATACGACGTAGCTTCGATCGGGCCGAAATAGCCCCCGCTGTTGGCGACGCGACAGAAATTGGACCTCGTCGGCGATGATCACTGCTCGATCCGGGACCTTCAGGCCGTCCTCCTGGCGAGAGGCCCGGAAATAGTGCGACGTCTCCAGGCGCTGAGCTATCGCCAGTAGATGCGTCGTCTTGCCGCGACCGTGGGCGCCCACAAATTGGAGTACCCGACCCGGTTTCTGGAGATACTCGATGTGCTCGTCGATATCGACGACCGCCAGTTGCCCCTGCTGTCGGGGCGTGACGGCGCCGAAGGGGTTTTTGCGAAGATTTAAATGTGCAAATGGAAATTGCATCCAGCGCGTCGCGTCGAATGGATTCTAGACCACATATTCTGGGGCAATTACTGGAAATTGCAACGCCCGGCGGTTGTTGGTCGCAGTTGAGGTGGACAGCAGGTGGAAGGACCGGGGGGTATCCAACAGACACTGTGTCGGACGCAAAGGCGCAGTCTCGAAGAGAGAGACGGGTTGGTAGGACGGGACAGGCTGCTAGACGTTGCCGGTTGGTGTCGATGTCGTGATCGGAATGTTGAGCTCGTCGTCGGCGATGTCGTGGTTGTCGTCGTGGGCCGTCGGGTCGAGCTCTATCGTCGTCTTCCAGGTCACGAACATACTCGACGACATCATCAACACTGCGGCGACGACCGGGTGCAGCAGGCCGGCGGCGGCGACGGCCAGTCCGGCGACGTTGTAGATGGTGGCAAATCCCAGGTTGAATCGAACGATCGAAAAGGCGTCGCCAGCGTGGTCGATGGCATCGGCGATGGTGTTCATATCGCTGCCGCACCAGTGGAGGTCGCTGACCTCGCCGGCCAACTCCGCACTGTCGGCGACATCGATGGCGACGTCTGCCACGGCCATCGCCGGTGTATCGTTGACCCCGTCGCCCACAAAAAGCACCGTCTGGCCCCGAGCCTGCAGCGTTTCGATGTGCTTGCGTTTTTCGATGGGCGTCATGCGAGCGACGGTGAAGTCCGGATCGAAGCGTCGGGCCCGTTCGGCGCGGTCGCCGGTCAGTATACCGACCTCGACGTCCATTGCTTTGAGCCGGTCAATGGCTTCGTCGACGCAACTGCGGGGACGCTCGTCGATGATCGCCAACGCGGCGATCCTGTCGTCGACGATGACGACAACTCTTCGCGCTGAAGCCACCTCGAATGCGCGGTCGGTCAATTCCCGAACCGCGGCGTCACCGGTCGCTGCGTCGAGGGCGTCGACCAACTCCGGAGAGCCGATCTGGAGGCGGTGGCTACGGCCTCGATGGTGGACGGTGGCTTCAATCCCGAGTCCGGCGACCAGCCGCGTCGATTCCACGGTTGTCGTTGGACGACAGCACGGCGACGGAAGGTCGCGTTCGAGCCGGCTGAGAGCATGAGCGACGGGATGATCGATGTGTTGTTCGACGGCGACGACGAGATGTCGAATCAAGTCGCCGTCGGCGTCGTCGGTCACTGTAAAGTCGATCAGTCCCGGAGTCGGTTCCGTCAATGTCCCCGTCTTATCAAATATGACGGTGTCGACGCGCGACATGGTCTCGACGCACTGGCCGTCACCGGCCACCAGGCCACGGCCGGCCCACCGACCCATGGTCATCCAGATCGCAAGGGGGACGGCAAAGCCGAGTGCACAGGGACAGGCCACCAACAGCACGGCAAGGGCGTTAAATAGGCCGGTCGTCCAGTCGGTGGCCATGGTCCAACCGACAAACGTCGCCATCGCCGTCGCCAGGACGACGGGGACGAACCACTGAATGACCGATTGGGCCTGGCGTTGCCACTGCGAGGGCCGATTCCAGGCCTGCTGGACGGAGTCGGCAACCCGATCGATCAACCGCTCACCGGCGCCGGCGGTGGTTTCGATCTCCAGGGTGCCATCCAGGCTGTGGGTGCTGCCGTAGACGGTGTCTCCCGGCCGCCGGGCGGCGGTAAACGACTCGCCGGTGACTTCCGTCTCCTCGACGAGAGCCGTGCCCCGGACCACCGTGCCATCGACGGGAATCGTCGAACCGGGGCCGACGATAATTTGGTCGCCGCAGTCGACGTCGTCGATCTCGACCTCTTCGACGCCTCCGGCGGCGGTGCGTCGTCGGACGGTGGAAGTGTCGGGCACGAAATCTCGTGCGGCCGCCAGTCCACGACGGCGGCGAACATTTCCCACTCGGCGGCCAATGCCGTGGATGACCAGCAAAATGGCGGCGACCTCGAAGTAGACCGGGCCAGAGGTGAACATGGAGACCAGTGAGGCGCCAACGGCGGCCAATATGGCGATGACGAAAAATGCATCGAAATTGATTTGCCCGTCGCTCAGGCCATCGTAGGCGCCTTTGAGTAGTGGCCAGCCCAGGAGTTCGAAGGCGATGACGACGCTGGCCAGCAGGGCAATGTGGATAAACAGCGTGATATTGTCGGCGGCCTCCACACTGCTGATGGCGAGGCCGACGGTCATGGCGTTGCCGGCCAGCAGTGCCCCGGCGCCGATCTTCCAGATCGCCGGCTCGTTTGGCGCCTCGTCGAGGTCATCGCCGGGCGCGGAGTTCGTTGGTTCCTTCGAGCAGCAGGCGCCCATAAATCACTCCTCGGATTGCTGTTCGTCCGGCGCGTCGTCTTGTTCGCCGTTTTCGTCTTGTTCGTCGTTTTCGCCTTGCTCGCCGTTTTCAGGGGGGGCGTCGGGTTCTGTGCCCAGTGTTTCGACGTCGATGTCGTCGAAAAACTCCCGGAGTTGGGGATCGGTCCAGGTCTCGTCGCGGTCGGCCGTCAATTCGCGGACGTCGGTGATGAAGTCCTCGCCGATCGGCTCCGCCTCGTGGCCCCAGGAGTTTCTGACATAGGTCATCACAGCGGCCAGTTCCTCGTCGTCCCAGTCGCCGTGGTCGGGCATCAGAGCATCGTATTCGACACCGTCGACGACGAGTGGACCCTCGAGACCATTGATCAGAATTCCGGCGAATTCACCGGGACGCTCCAATACGCGCTCGCTGTCGACGAGGGGCGGAAAGGTGCCGTCGACGCCGCTTCCATCAGCCTGGTGGCAGGTCGCGCAATCCGCGTATAGATCCTCGCCCAACTCCATGGGGTCGAGGTCGACGGGTTCCGGTTCGACTGCCGGTTCCGGTGCCGCCTGCTCTTCGAGGGGGATGATATCGATGATGTCTGCTCGAAAGGCCCCGCTGTACGCCCCCAGATACCAACCGCCCCAGCCGACGAGAGCCATGATGAGCATGATCAGCGTCACCGAGATCGGCTCGAAGCCGTCTCGGGGACGTTCGTGTTCCCGCATCACCGGGTCGTGAAGTGCGTGGATGTCATCCCATGAACCCTCTTCGGGGTCTGCTCCCAGAGGCCTCTCGTCATCGAGTGGCGGTTGTTGGCCGTTGTGGTTGTCATCAACCATCAGGGCTCCTCCGAGGTGTGCGGAAGCTGCTCTTCGTCAATTTCGTAGGAGTGGTCGAGGCTAAGTAAGTAGTCGACCAGCGCTTCGGCGCGTTCGGTCGGCACCCACCAGTAATCGGGATCGGCGAATTCGTCGGGCAAATTTAGAGCGTCGTCCGGCGCTTCCCCTTCGTCTCGGGGGACCTGTCGGTACAAAAATCGGTGCGGCGGCATCACGGAGCCGGGAGAGGTGGTCTCCGGATTAAAGAGGTGGATATGATGCCAGTCACGAGAGGGCTGGCGATTGGCGATATTGGCCAGGTCCGGTCCGGTTCGCATCGTTCCCAGCAGGGGGGGCTCGTCGTGGATGTGATCGACGGGATGGGTCTGTCGGTCCCCCCAGCCGCGCTGGTGGTCGGTGCCGAAGTCGTCGGGCCGAACCTGCTGGGAGTGGCAGTAGATACAGCCCAGTTCGCTGTAAATTTCGCGGCCTTCGGCGACCGAGCCCGTCGGTTCCTGAGGCTGCATTGTCCCATCCGGCGCCTCGACGGGGGCCATTGGATCGAGTTGCCACTCCGGTATGATCACCAGCCCCACAAACGATGCGGCGATAGTCAGTAATACGCCGGTCAGCAAGGTAAATGTTCGATTCACGGTGACACCTCCGGATTATTGGTCGACAAATCAGGTGCGTCGGTGGTCGGTTTTGATGCGGCGAGAGTCACCGGACCATCGCTGCTGGCTTGGTCGTCCTCGTCGCCGCCGCGCCACATCTTCCACAGCAATATGGCAAAGGCGACATGGCCGACGGTCATCAAGATTCCGCCGAAGCTGCGCGACCACAGGTAGGGAATGAGGTATTCGACGATTTCGAGAAAGTCGATGGTGTCGTGGTTCATCATCTCGCCCTGGCGCCATCCTCCCCAACTGAGGCCGGTGAAGTAGATGAAGATGCCGGTGGCCGTCGTCCAGAAGTGGACCTTGATCAGTGTCACCGACGGCCACTCCCGGCCCAGCAAACGGGGCACGATGTAGTAGACGGCGCCAAACATCGCCATCGTAAAGAAGGCGTACATCCCCAGGTGGGCGTGGGCCACCGTGTAGTGGGTGAAGTGGGTCGTCTCGTTGACGGTGCGAAGCGCCATCAGCGACCCCTGGACGCTGACCAGGGTGTAGCTCATGGCACCGAAGACGATAAAACGCAGGGTGGGGCTGAATTTGAGCTTCTCGAAGTGGCCGACCATCGTCATGTGGTGATTGATGGCCACGGTGACCACCGGAATGAACATCATCATGCTGGCCACGGTTCCGACCGTCGTCAGCCACACCGGCAGCGGGCCTCCAATCAGGTGGTGGGTCCCCGCCCAGTTGTAAAACAGGGCCAGTGTCCAGAAGCCCAGAAGTGACAGATAGTAGCTGTGGATGGGCCGGCCCAATACCTTTGGGATAAAGTAGTAGGCGGCAGCCAGTCCAATCGGTGTAAACCAGATGCCCAGTACATTGTGGGCAAACCACCAGTTGGCCGTCGCCTGGGCGATTCCGGTGGCGAGCCCGATTCGGATCATCAAATTCGCCAGCACGTACAGTATCGGAAACCAGAACACGGCCCCGAATAGATACCACTGAGACACAAAGATGTGGTGTTTGGTCCGGCGTCGAAACATGTCGAGGCTGGCGATCATTACGCCGATAAAGCCGATGCCCAGACAGGCCGCCGTCCAGACCGGAAACTCCAGCCACTCCACGCTCTCAAAATGCACCGTCAACAGGGCGATGGTTCCACCGAGGACGGCCAGATTCCATAGGATCCCGACTCCGTACAGCAATTTGTGAAATCGAAGAGGGGCCCGGGCCAGCCGGGCCTGGAGCCACAACAACACCCCGATACCGACCAGCGATGACCAGCCGTAGATGACGGTATTGAGGTGTGCGGGTCGGACGCGGCCGAAGGTCAACAACTCGGTATCCGATAACAACTCCGGGCTGTGCAGTTTCGTGGAGGCCAGAATCGCCAGCACGGTCCCGAGCAAAAGCCACACCGCAGCGCTGAGAATAAAGAACATCACCGGCCCGCGACAGGAGCGGTCGATGCGGGCCCGGCGGATAACATCTCGCTCCTCCGGTGGAACCCCGGGCTGTTCGTCGGGCGGCGTATCCGTCGAGTCCTGTTCACTCATCGTTGGCCTCCGGTTGTTCCAGATAGCCGTCGGGACCTTCGCCGGGGAACCTGTCTGTCATTTCACCGATGGGCTCTTCGTCGTCGAAGATCGATCGACCGGCCTCCTCGACGTCACTTAGATGTCCGTTTTGGACGGCCCAACTCAGAGCCCAGATGACGCTGATGCCGAAGACCACCCAGGTGCCCCAGATCAATATATAGACTAGATTCATCGTCGCTGTTCCGGTGCTTGAGTTCGATTGCAGCCCGCCCTTTGAACGATTCTAAATGTAGAGCAATGAGTGGTGATGTAAATACGGCGAATCGTCGCGCGACAAAACGTCGTGTTGACGGCCATGGCCCCTGTATCGAGACACCACGGGCGTTGGCGCCCGAAATTTGGCGATTCGACAACTCCGCCTACATTTGACCTGATACAACTGGCACAAAGGAGTGCATTATGGGGAGTCGACATTCTGATCACGACGACGTCGATGACAAGTCGCCAGCCCCGGTATGGGCCGCTGTAAGCTGGATACTGGCCGGTGTCGGATTTGCCGTATTGGCGCTGGGATTGACCGGGATCTGGGAGGTTCCCTACTTTCCGGGGGTTGCCGTCGGGATTTTGATTCTTGCCGTGTTTTTCCGATTCTACAACGATATACGGTTTCGGCAGCGACAGACCACGGGGTGAGCGTTGCCGGTGTTGTCGGGGCTTCGACATCTTCGGTGAGTCAGCGGGGAATGCGTCTGGAGCATCGGGTGTTATGCTGGCACATGACGTCGCCGCGGGAGACTCGACGATGGTTTGACGAGTCATTCCGCTTGCCGAATCAGTAGTCTTCGGAGAGCCGACATGGGCATCGTATTTCACATCGCCAGCATCGCCATTGTCACCGCCTTTTTTATCTTCATTGTCGCCGCCAGCCTGGGGTGGATCCCGGCCATCGGTTCCAAGACCGAACCGCGAGATCGGGGGAGCAAGACATTGGCCGACACCTGACGTTCACCGACGGACTTCGGCCTGTCCCTTGACCGCCGAAGTTCTATGCCGTACACACTCAGGTCGAACGGGGCCGTAGCTCAGCAGGGAGAGCGCTAGAATCGCACTCTAGAGGTCAGGGGTTCGATCCCCCTCGGCTCCATTTTCCACAAACCCCGCGCCACCACACGGTGTCGCGGGGTTTTTGATGTTCTTGGCGGGGGACCGCGAAGGGGCAGAGAGGGCAAATTGAACCGCAAAGAGGCAAAGGAAAATCGGAAATAGGCGGTACAAGAATTCTCGGCGCTGTCATCGCACGAGCTAGCCGATACACCGACGCCTCCTAAAGATCTGCTCCCCGGTGGGGGAGCTGCCGAAGCATAGCGGAGGCTGAGGGGGCACCGGTGCGCCTCGATTTGCCGGGAGAATTCGCGGTGCGGTGGAGGAGCTGATGGGATGTCGATGCATCTCGTTGGAGACGGAGCCGTCCCCGGCTTCGGCAGTGTCGGCGCGAAGCAATATTGTCATCGCGTAGGAGACGGAGCCGTCCCCGGCTTCGGCAGTGTCGCACCGGAAACTGGAGGCTACCGGAACATTTCTAATCGCTGTAGACGCCCCTCAGACCGTCGGCTGAACAGCGCCGACGCCCACCTCCTTTATGCTCGGATGAGTGCCGATCGAGACGCCAACTCGCCGGTGGCGAGACGGCTTCGGGGAGGGGCGTAAATTCGAAACAGTGTTGCTCACCGACGGCGGTGCGCTACGATGTGGAGGCGGCAATCAGCTCTGTGATGACGCCCGAGAAGAGGACGACGATGCTCGACGTGATGCGAGGCCGGTTTGGAGGAAGTTGGGACGGCGAGCCGCCCGAGATTCACGGGCTTCTGGAGATGGCGGGCAAAAAACTCAAGGTGGAGGTGATGCTCGTGGAGGCCACGGGCAACTGGCAGGTGTCGGTCTTTGACGACGGTCAGTGCGTCAGCATCGAGAGCGGCAAGCAGCCCGTGGAGGTCACTGCTCGCGCGCTCTCGAGCTGTTTTTAGGACATTTGACGTGATCGAAACGCTGGCGATCAGCGCGCCAGAAAGCCGCCGTCGACGGCCATGGCCGCCCCGGTGACGAAGGAGGCCTCGTCGCTCGACAGCCAGATGACGGCGTTGGCGATCTCGTCGGCGGTACCCAGGCGACCGACGGGTTCCATGGCGATATACTGCTTTTCGACTTCCGGGTCCTTGCCGGTGGTGCGTTCGATCATGGGAGTGTCGATGACACCGGGGCAGACGGCGTTGACGCGAATTCCGGCGTCGGCGTAGTCGAGAGCTGCCGACTTCGTCAGCCCCACCAGGCCGTGTTTGCTGGCGACGTAGGCCGGCAGATTGGCGAATCCATTGATTCCGGCCACCGATGAGACGTTGACCACCGAACCACTTCCGGCGGCGTTCATGCGCCGTAATTCGTGCTTGAGACAATAAAAGGCGCCGTCGAGATTGACGCCGATGGTATTGCTCCAGTTTTCGAGTGAGCAGTCGCCGGTTTTGGCCTGCTCGCCTTCGATGCCGGCATTGTTGCAGGCGAAGTCCAGGCGACCGTACTCATCGTCGATGACCTCAAAGAGAGCATCGACGTCGTCGGCGTCGGAGACATCGGTCTGCACGAAGGTGGACTCGACGTCGAGGTCGCGGATTTCATCGGCGGTACGGTTGCCGGCTTCGGCGTCGATATCGCAGATGACGACGTCGGCGCCGCGGCGGGCATAGGCGAGGGCGGTGGCCCGTCCAATTCCCATCGAAGCACCGGTGACCAGAGCGACTTTTCCGTCAAATTGTTCGGTATCCATAGATGTCCTGACACATTGGGGGAACGTAGAGCGAAAATTACCAGCGGGGCGTTGTCGTGTCACCAATAGATGGTGCGAAGTACAGCACGACAGCCCACGCATTTGGCGTATGCCTCAACAGTAGGGCGTAGTTGTTACGAGACAACCGTAAAGCGCAGTATCGGCAGGGATCGGGGGGCGGTGATCGCCGTGTTCATCGAAAACCCCCATCCAGGTCTGGGGGCGGTGGAAGTACGGGTCGTTTCACTCCCCGTATTGCGAGCCGGGGTCAAGACCGCCGGAAACCCCTCAGTCGAGACTGAGGGCGGTGAGAGTACGGCTCGCTGCGCTCCCCGTATTGCGAGCCGGGGTCAAGACCGCCGGACTCGCAATTCGATGAATCTGTACTTTCAACAACACACGTCGAGCCCACGACCGGCAGTCCGGGGTGGAGCCTCCGGCGCCGCCCCGGCTGCCAATACGGCGCGACCAACGGGAGCGACGTACACTCACCGCCCCGGGTGGGAACCCGGGGACAACTCGGAGCAAAACAAAAAAAGTGGGAAGCCTGTAATTACTACGCCATCCACAGCAGGCCGCCGGCCATCGCCAGTCCAGCCACCATGTGGAGTTGGATGGTGGCCTTGCAGGCATTGACGAGTTTGCGGTTGTCGAAGTGCCTAAAGACGATTATCGAGGCGTAGGCCGCCAGGGGAAGTCCCAGCAAAAAGAGGGCGGCGCCGGCCGGGAAGGGGCCGGCGAAGGCGCCGATGGCGGCGACGACAAAGGCGGCGGCGACGACGGCGATATACCCGTATCGAGCGCGCTGCTTGCCGAGTACGACCACCAGGTGGTCTTTGCCGGTTTCGGCGTCGGAGGCGGCGTCGGGAAATTCATTGATCCACAAAATGGCCGTGGTCAGAAGTCCAATGGGGACGCCGACCAGAAAGTCGGCGGCCGCCACCTGACCAGTCAGGGCGTAGACGGTGCCGCCGACCATCAGCGGACCGAAATTGAGGCCGATAAAGAGCTCGCCGAGTCCCTTTCGGGCCACCAGTCGAAGCGGGGGAGCGGTGTAGAAATAGGCCGCAAATAGCCCGGCGAGTCCGAAGGCGATAATCCCCGGTCCCTGCATGGCGGTCAGGGCGATGCCGATGCCGGTGGCGACGACCGACGAGGCGATGCCCAGGTTGCGCATTCCCTTCTCGGAGATCAGGCCCATCTCGATGGCCCGACTGCCGCCGGAAAATTGCTGGAAGTAGTCGTTATTGGCCTGGTCGGTGCCGCTTTTCCAGTCGAAGTAGTCGTTGAAGGTATTGGCGGCGATGTGCAGGGCGCTGGCGCCGATGGCGGCCAGGGCAAAGGCCAGCCAGTTAAAGGCCACCGACGATGTAGCGGCGACCCAGGCGGCGGCGATGAGCACGGGAATCAGGGTGGCGCTCAAAAACGGGGCCCGGGTGATGACCAGGGCAGCCAGCAGTCGGTGCGTCCAATGGACCGGTGGCATCGCCTCCTCGACGGTGGTGTCCTCCAATTTGCGGGTCATTCCGCAGTAGCCGATGTGTTCGCCGTCGCGGCGGGTCGGACGCAGGCGGATGTGGGCTGCGAAGAGTTCGCCGTCCTTATTTCGAAATACGGTATCGGTCTCGAATTCGCCCTCTTCGCGGGCCTTTTCGAGCCATCCCTCGAGGTGGCCGAGGACGATCAGTCCCGGTGAAAACAGCGATACTCGTTCGTTGCCCACGACGTCGTCGGCGTCGTAGCCGAAGATGCGCTCCGCACCCTCGTTGAAGGTCTCGATACGACCCTCGGTATCGCAGGTGATGACACTTTTGACGTCGCTGTTCTGACTCATAGAGGCTCCAAATTGGTCGGGGTTATCGTCGGATTATAAGATGTCGCGGCTTTCACTGACGTCGAGCCGCGCCGTTTTGGTAAATAGGTCGAGGGCCTGTTTCATTAGCCCGGCGAGTTGCTGCATTCGCTTGATGCGCTCCAGGGTCTTGTCGTCGACGTCGTCGTCGAGCGACGCCAGTCGGTACGCGTCGTCGAGGTCGGTGATGACGCGATCCACCAGCTTGCCCTCGCGCTTGCGAAGTACGGTGGTGATCATCTCCATGAATTCGGTCTGGGCGGCAAATTGCCGGGCGCTGGCATCTTCGGGCTCCTGTCGTTGAACCACCCCCCAGTCCTCCAGATCGCGAGTGATCATCGAGACCGCTCCCTTCGACAATTCCAGCGATTCCTGAATCTGGCGGGCCGTCAGTGGCTCGTCTCGAAGATAGAGTAGGGCCCATACGCGGCCCTGATTGCGCTTAAATCCCCAGAAGTCGATGACGTCTCCGACGGCGTCGATGATCAGAGTCTGCCACCGGGGTCGCTGGGCCGGTGATTCATCGATATTCGATCCGTATCCTTTCATGGCTGCACACTCGGCTCGTTGGCAAGATGTCGTAGTTGTTCGGACCACGACAGAATCTTACGGGCCCCCGGTTCATTGGCCAACGTGCCGAGGGCGTCGATGGCACAGTCGAGATGGCAGTCGATGCGTTCGACGGTTTCGGCGATGGCGCCGGAATCGGCGATTTGAAGACCGATTCGGCGAAATTGCTCGTTGCTGGCGTCGGCATCGGACCACAATGCGCGCAGACCGTCGTCAATCGCGGAGTCCCGTTGGCGGGCCAGCGCGACGGGAAGCGAGGGGTTGGCGTCCATCAGGTCTTGCGGAAGTTCGCCACCTTTCCGGCAGGTGCGGATGTCGTGGACGTCATCCATCATCTGGAAGGCCATGCCCAGGTGGTGACCGCAGCGCTCGATGCGCTCTTCGAGTTCCGGTCGTCCGGCGATGATCGCCGGCGTCTTCGTCGCCCAGGCAAGGAGGGCCGCTGTTTTACCGCGGGCAATATCGCTCCAGTCATCGACGTCCCAGTCGCCGCTTTGGCGGGCCTGAATCTCGAGCATCGCCGATCGACTCATATCGGCGACCAATTCGACGGCGTCGTCGACGACTCGTCGGTCGAAACTGTGGAGTTCGTTAAAGGCGATGCACAACACCAAGTCGCCGCTTAAGACGGCCACCGAGTTGTTCCAGCGGGTATTGACAGTGGGCCGATTGCGCCTTGTGGAGCCGTCGTCGACGACATCGTCGTGCAGAAGACTGGCGGTGTGGATCAACTCGGCGGCCGTGGCCACCGACAGGCGCTCTTCGAGGTCCAGCCCAAAGGCCTCGCCCAGGTGATCGACGAGCAAGGGGCGCATTCGTTTGGCGGCATCGGCCAGCGCCAGATGGCGAGAGGCATCGAGGAGTACCTTCGGTTTCTTCGATTCCAGCTCCGGGGTGTGGAGCGTCTGGCGAAGTCGGGTCTCGAAGTGGTTGAGAAATTCGGTGTCCATCGGTACTCCTCGTGGTGTGGTCTTTCGTTCAAGAAGTCTTGAACTTCGGTGGAAGCGTAACCCGTTGTGGGAATAAAGCAAGAGCTTCTCCGATTATTCCGCGTGGAAGCGCCGAAGCTTCTGTAAACGACAGCAGTGATTCCTCCGGCGCTGGACTCGATCCGGCTGGAACGCTACTGTTCAAATGGGTTTGAACGATTGGGTTTTCGAACCCTACACCATCACGGAGCAGAGCATGAACTACTGTATCGACGAAATATTCTCCGCCATCGACAATCAAAATGTGGATCGATTCGTGGAGTGTTTGACGCCGAATGCCACGCTGCGATTTGGCAATCAGCCTCCTCAGACCGGACGTCAGGCCATCGCCGATAGTATCGGTGGTTTTTTCGAGATGATCGACGGCTTACAACACGACCTGGCCGAAGTCTTCGAGGTCGACGACACCATCGTCGTCGAGGGAAGCGTCGAGTACCGTCGAGAAGACGGCCACACCGTGGATGTCCCCTTTTGCAATGTCATGTATCTCGACGATGCCGGCGACCAGATCCGGCGCTACAACATCTACGTCGATCAGGGACCGCTATTTGAGTGAGTGGCGATTTTCGTTTCGCGACGACGATCCCCGGGATGGACCCGGGGCGATGGATGTACGTCGCTCCCTGTGGTCGCGCCGTATCGGCAGCCGGGGCTGCGCCGGAGGCTCCACCCCGGACTGCCGGTCGTGGGGTTGAACGTCCATCGTGATTTTGACGGATGGTCACCGAACTTCATGTCAACGATTGCGAGTCCGGCGGTCTTGACCCCGGCTCGCAATACGGGGAGTGGAACGACCCGTACTCTCACCGCCCTCAGTCTCGACTGAGGGTTTTCCGGCGGTCTTGACCCCGGCTCGCAATACGGGGAGCGCAGCGACCCGTACTTTCATCGCCCCCAGACCTGGATGGGGGTTGTCCTCAGTCGTAGAGCAATTCGCGGGCGGCGTCGCGGGTCTTTTTGGTGGCCCGTGTACCGCCGAGCATGGTGGCGATAGCCTCGATGCGCTCGTCTTCGTCGAGCGGTCGGATCGTGGAGCGAGTTCGGCCGTCGACTTCGTTTTTTTCGACCAGGTAGTGGTGGTCGCTGCGGGAGGCGATGCTCGCCAGGTGGGTGATGCAAAGGACCTGATGGGATTCGGCGGCAGCCTCGATTTTGGCGCCCACCGTATCGGCGGTGGTTCCGCCGATGCCGGCATCGATTTCGTCGAAGATATAGGTCGAGACGTTGTCGCTGTCGACGAGGATGGACTTGATGGCGAGCATGATGCGTGAAAGCTCACCGCCACTGGCGATATCGGCCAGTGGATGAAGCGCTTCACCGACGTTCGGCGAGATGAGAAATTCGACGGTGTCGAAGCCGCGGCGGTCCAGTGTGGGCCCCTCGCCGACGGGAGGCGCGGTGTCGCCGGGGAGTTCGTTGGGGGCGACATCGATGTGAAATTGAGCGCCGTCCATATTGAGCTGTTCGAGTTCCGATTCGATGCGCGCCTCCAGATCGCGGGCGGCGTCGCGGCGCTTATGGCTGAGCCTTCGGGCGACCGTCCAGGCCTTCTGGCGGGCGTCGTCGAGCTCGGCCTCCAGGCGGTCGCCGTGTTCTTCGGCATTCTCGAGGCGGTGGAGCTCACTTCGCATCTCCTCGGCCTGGTCGAGGATCTCGCCGACCGAGCGTCCGTGTTTGAGCCGAAGGTCTTTGATCAGCTCCTGGCGCTCGATCAAGTTGTCGAGGGTATGGGGATCGGATTCAATGCCGGCGCCGTAGTCCTGGATGTCGCGGGCCAGATCGGAGACCAATTTATTGGCCTCGTCGAGGCGCTCGACGAATTCCTCGATGGCCTCGTCGTGGCGGGCGACGTCGCGGAGTGCCGCCAGGGCGTCGCCGAGTCGCTCCACAGCCGATGATTCGGCATCGTGGACCAGGCCGACGGCGCTGTAGACGGCGTCGCTGATCTTTTCGGCGTATTTGAGCCTTTCGACGCGTTCGTTGATCTCCTCTTCCTCACCGCGCTCCAATTCGGCGTCGTCGATCTCCTGGAGCTGGAAGTTGAGGAAGTCGATGCGGTTGAGGCGGTCGCGGGCGTCTTCGCGAAGTTGCTTGAGTTCTCGGCGGATCCGTCGAACTTCTCGGTAGGCCCGGTTCATGTCGTCGAGCTCGTCGTCCAATCCGGCGAAGGCGTCGACGAGTTCGATGTGTTCGTCGGCGCGCACCAGACTGTAGTGCTCATGCTGGCCGCTGATGTCGACGAGATTGTGCGTGGCCTCATCGAGGGTGGAGACGGTGGTCAGACTGCCGTTGATAAAGACCTTGTTGCGGCCGTTGCGACTGACGATGCGCCGCACCACCAGTTGGCCGTCGTAGTCGATGCCGCGGTTGTCGAGCAATTCGGCGATCTCTTCGGAAGGGCCGTCGCGCGGCTCGAATACGCCCTCGACGACGGCCTGGGGTTCCTCGGTGCGGATGACCTCTGTCGACGCCCGACCTCCGAGCAGCAGATTGAGGGCGTCGATGATGATCGATTTGCCGGCGCCCGTCTCTCCGGTTAGCGCTGTAAAGCCGGATTCGAAGGCGATTTCCAATTCGTCGATAATGGCGAAGTCGCGAATGACCAGATGCGAGAGCATGTGTAGACCGGTGGAAAACCAGAAGGTAATCGACCTCGGAACTGCAACCGACTGGCACGAATGCAGTCGGTGCTCCGGGGGTGTGGATGTGCTTCGAAGATCGCGACAGCGTTCGGGGTGCCGAGGGAACTGTCGGCGAGGCGACGATCTACGAAATAATCCACCGTCGTTGTCTATTCAACCTATGCCGGTGTTTTTTGATACGATGGATATCGATACCACATTGGATCTACGAAAGGAGCAGACCCATGACAGCCGACGGCATGGCTGGAAATGACGGGGTGATCGACACCTCCCGATGGCTCAAACAGCGGGTCGAGTCGCTGATCGCACAGCGGCGATTCGACGACGCGATCCGTTATCTCCATCGATTGAGAAGCAGTTACGACGACGGGGAGTATCGACAACAATCGACGGTGTTTTTGGGCTATCTGTATCTGCTGTCCGATGACCTCGACGAGGCCCGTCGATTTCTGGACGAGGCGATGGAGGTCCAGCCCCACAATCCGCACCTGCGTTATGCGCTGGGGCATGTGGCAGTGGTCCGGGGCGATAACCACCGGGGAGTGTTGCGCTTTCTGGAAGCCTTTGTGGAGGCCGGAGACAGCCACGACGAGGCCGAGTTTTTGCGCAGTGCGGCACTGGCAATTCTGAACATCACCGGGCCGGGGACATCGGTGGCCACCATGTTACTCGGCGCCCTCGATCGGGACCTGGGCAATCCCTGGATTTTGGACGCTTTGGCCGGAGTCTACGCCGCCGACGAGCGCTGGATGGAGACCCTGGAGACGCTGTCGACACTCTCCGATGTGGTCTCCGATGCTGCGGAGTCGATGGTGATGCATCGGGCGCCGACGGCTCGCCAGTTGCTGCGCAATCAACTGATGGGACGGGCGGCGCGCCCCGATGAGTTGCGCCGTCGGGTCCGGGCGGTCAATCGGGCGGTGCGAGACCAATTCGAGGTCGTTCTCGACGAGCATCACCGGCGGGGTCCCACGCAATTGACGCCTCTTCGGTTTCCGACGGCCATGAAGCGCCTGCTTCGCATTTTGGGGTGGCGCGATCGCGGCGTGGAATTGGTGGAGAGTGCACAGAATCTGTGGGCCAGGGCGCTGGCCGCGCGCTTCGACGAGGTGTTGGGCCAGGAGCGGCTGGCGGCGGCGATTCAGATACTGGTGGAGCGGCTTCACTGGCGGGTGCCGACGCCACACGCCGGCATCGCCCGGCTCCACGGGGCGGCGCCGGAAGCAATTCAGGCGGCGGCGCGCGTCATCGCCGGCCGGTTGGGGCTGGAGCCATTTTCGACGGCATCGCTGAAGGCGGGTATGACCATCGGCGATGGGCGGCGTCTCGACGAGGTCAGTCGGGCGCTACTTTTCGGCCAGTGCCTTCAGGATGTGCGCTCCGGTGACGCCCGGTTGGGATAAGGGGGCGCTGTGGTCCCGTCACCGGGGATTGTTCAAAAGCGCATGCCAATGCCGACATTGAGGGCCCGAACGGAAAACCCACGCTGTAGATCGGTGGCCTGTTGGCGGATCACGACGTCGTCTTCTTCGCCGCTGATCTGCACGGAACTCTCGGAGACGCCGGATTCGGCGCGGATTCGGTACTCGCCTGCCACAAAGAAGCCAGAATCACCGGAGAAGGTGTAGCGCATTCCGAGAAAGGGGCCCCAGACAAAGCTGGTGTAGCGGGCGTCGACGCTGGCGCTGACCTCATTGTCGGGATCCGTCTCCATATTGAAGCGGTAGAACGAGGGCCCCACCGCCAGTCCGGCGTAGGTATCGAGTTCCGGTATATCAAGGGCGTCGCCGAGGACGTTGAAGTGGACCGTCGCCCGGGCCATGGGATTGGTGTAGCGAGCGCTGACACTGTCGATGCCCTGTACGAGGCCCAGCAGCGGGCAGAGAGTGCACCATCCGGCGTTGAGACTACCGCCGGCACCGAGGACCATGCCATCGGAGAGCTCGACAAGACCGATGTCGATGCCGGGCTCGACCCACAGATAGGAGAATGCGCTGACGCCTCCGTGGAGTGTGGCGTCCACATTGCCGGGGCTAAAGGGACCGTCGATCGACGGGTCGTCGAGTCCGCCATCGCCGTCGAGGTCATCACCATCGGCGAGTTCGTCGTCAGTGAGTTCTTGTTGATTCGCGTTTTCCGGGGAGTCGGCCAATGCCAGGGCAGGCGACGCGGCGACGAAAATGGAGACAGCGAAGAATGCGACAAATCGGCGCAACAATATCGACATATTCAGACTCCTGACGGGTACCTAATAGATCGCTGCCGAGCCCGTGACATTCCGACAACGCGGTAAAAACGCCGGCGGACCGGCTAGATTTCGGTAAACCAATATTTGCAGTGCTACCGACCGTCATCGTAGGCCGAAAAAAAGACGTTGTCTACGGCGATATCTGCTCGAGAGCAGTGGACAAAAATAAAAACGGGCACGGCCCTCACATGGAGAGCCGTGCCCCATCGATTGGCGTCAAGTGCCGGAGTTATTCGTCGCTGTCGTCGCCGGGACCGATGTCTTCCATCGGCGAGTTGTCGCGCTGTTCGGAGGTCGTGCTGTCGGCGGTTGATTCCTCTTCGTCTTCCGGGAGGGTCTCACCGATGATCTGGCGGTATACGTAGCGCGAGCCCATCGAGGCGCCCATGCCGGCGGCCAGGGCGGCGGGCCCCATGGAACCGGTGAGCATGTAGGCGGCGATGGTGCCCGCCGTGCCCGATGACGACGTCACAAAGCCACAGCCGGCTTCGGCACCGGTGTGGACCAGAGCCTGTCGGCCGTCGATTCGGCCATCTTGCATCGCCTTGAGTGACTGAAACCCACCCATCGACCCGTCGACGATGGCACCGGCCACGCCGGCGCGGCCACACATGTAGGCGATCTGACTGACGGGCCCGGAGCTGGCGGCGGTCCGGGCAGCGCCGGCGGCCTTCTGGGCGATCGGCGACTGGGCGACGGCGCGCGTGGTATCCTCGGTGTGTTCGCGGGTTGCGCTGACGCCATTTCGCAACGAGCGCACCGACGATTCCGAGGTCGCCTCGCGCATCGCCTTTTTTCCGGCCCGAGAAATCTTTCGAAGTCCATCTTTGAAAATATTCGACATGGGACGAGCCTCCAGAAAAGTTGTAGAGCGGTCCTCGTTGACTGTTGCGAGGTCCACAGTAACCTCGATGGTCCAAAGTAATCAACGTCTGTGGCGTTGACAAATTCCATCGATTGTTTCCAGTGCAGGGAGTCGTCATGTTCGTGCTCCGAGAAATCCATCCCCGAGATCTCGACGAGCTGCTGGAGGTGGCGGCCCACCTCGATACGCTGAATCTGCCGGCGGATCGAAGCAAATTGGAGCTGCTCATCGATTTTAGTCGGCGCAGTTTCAGTGAGGAATTGCCCCCTCATCGACGGGACTACGTATTTGCGATGATGAGCGGTGAGCAACTGGTCGGAACCTGCATGATCATCGGTCAACACGGGACGTTTGAGCGGCCGGCGGTGTATTTCGATGTCGTCGAAGAGCAGAAGTACTCCAGTACCCTGGGAAAGCACTTTATTCACCAGGTGTTGGAGTTGAGCTTTGAATTCGACGGCGCCACCGAAATCGGAGGACTGGTCCTCAACCCCGATTTTCGGGGCCATCCGATGAAACTCGGCAAGTTGCTGAGTTTTGTCCGGTTTTTATTTATCGGGATTCACCGGTCCTGGTTTCGAGACGAAATTGTCGCCGAGCTACTGCCCCAGCTCAATCCGGACGGTACCAGCGATCTGTGGGAATGTCTGGGTGCTCAGTTTACGGAAGTTGGCTACCGGGAGGCCGACCGACTCAGTCGAGAGTCCATTGAGTTTGTGCGCAATCTCTTTCCGCAGACGCCGATCTATACGGCGCTTTTGCCCAGTGAGGTCAGCGAAAAGATCGGTGTCGTCGGGGAGCCGACCAAACCGGTCGAAAAAATGCTTCGCAACATTGGATTTGAGTGGAATCACAGCATCGATCCCTTCGACGGGGGACCGACCTTCGTTTGCTCCACTGAGGACTGTCGGATGGTGCAGCGAACGCACCGATCGACGATGGCCGGGCTGCTGACTGGACCGGGCGAGGGGCGGGCGCTGGTGGCCAGTGAGCGAGAACGCAACGAGATCCGATTTCGAGCCGTACTGGCGGCCTATGAGCGCACCCCGGAGGGATATTTGCTGGACGCGGAGACCGTCGACGAGTTGAAGATTTCAGAGGGCGATGAAATCGCAATCTTGCCGCTCAGTGGTGACGATATCGAGGATTTCTGGAGAGGTCGCGACGATGACGGCGAATGGACGACCCTTTAGCGCTTGGAACACTGCGGAATTTTTTGCCCGTCGGAGACGATGACCATAGTGTGGGTGGAGGCGGCCCGTTGTGGGGTCGTCTGACACCGAATTGTTTTCTGCGTGACGCCGGCGTCGTATGCGTTCCTCCAATGATATCGTCGATTACAGCATCGAGTATCTGGCCCGTCTGTTGATGGAGGCCGGATTACTCAGCCGCGACCAGGCCAAAACGGCGGTCTCCGAAGAGGAGGCGATTCGCCGGGAAATTCTCGATGAAAAGGATCGCAAGGGAAATAAGAGCACGCACTACGACGTCACCCCCGCCGAGGTGGTGGCGCGTCTGGGATTTCACGACGATCAGGGGGAGTTGGTCGACGAAGACGAGATCATGAAGGTTGTCGCCGACGACGTGGGGCTGCCCTTCGAAAAGCCCGATCCCCTCGATCTGGACATGGATCTGATCTCGCAGACCATGACCCGGCCCTTCGCCCAGCGCCATAGCTGTGTGGCTCTGCGGCGCGACGAGGGCAAGGTCGTGATGGCCATCGACAACCCCTACGACCAGTTGTTGCGCCACGAGTTGCGGACCCTGATCCCCAGTGATCTGAGCCTGGTGGTAAGTCCCAAGCAGGATATCCTCCAGATCATCACCGAGGTCTACGGGCTCCGCTCGTCGATCAGTGCCGCTGAAGACGAGGTGTCGCTGGGCGTCGATCTGGGTAATCTGGAGCAATTTATTCAGCTCCAGGACGTCGACCAGATTGAGGCGACGGATCGGCCGATCATCAAGGCCGTTGAGTATTTGTTGCACTACGCCTTCGAGCAGCGCGCCAGTGATATCCATCTGGAACCGAAGCGCGGCAAGACACATGTGCGCCTGAGAATCGACGGGGTACTGCACTCGATCTACCGATTTCCGCGGGCCATTCACGCCGCATTGGTCAGTCGCATCAAGATGCTGGCCCGGATGGACATCGCCGAAAAGCGCCGACCTCAGGATGGTCGCATCAAGACCGAGCGCGGCGGACGAGAAGTCGAGTTGCGGGTCTCGACGCTGCCGGTGGCGTTTGGCGAAAAGGCAGTGGTCCGAATTTTTGACCCCCAGGACTTGATCCAGGACCTGGAGAATATCGGTTTTTTCCGAGACGAATTGGAGACCTGGCGCGATTTCATCAATCGCCCCGACGGGATGGTGCTGGTCACCGGTCCCACCGGAAGCGGTAAGACGACGACGCTGTACTCCACGCTGCGCGAGTTGTCGGGACCGGATGTCAATATCACGACCGTCGAAGATCCGATCGAGATGATCTATCAGGAATTCAATCAGGTGCTGGTCCAGCCCAAGATCGATGTGACCTTTGCATCGGCGCTGCGTTCGATTTTACGCCAGGACCCGGATGTCATCATGGTCGGTGAGATCCGCGACCCGGAGACGGCGTCGATGGCCACTCAGGCGGCGCTGACCGGTCACCAGGTGTTTTCGACACTGCACACCAACGATACGTCGTCGGCGGTCTCCCGGATGCTCGACATGGACGTCAAACCCTTTTTGCTGTCGTCGACGGTCGTCGGCGTCATGGCCCAGCGTCTGCTGCGGACCATCTGTACCAAGTGCAAGACCAAGAAGGTGCTGAGTGAAGAGGAAGTGGAGCTGTTGGATATCAATCTTCCACCGCGCTCCGATCAGACGCTTCCCGTCCACTACGGAACGGGTTGCGTTAAATGCCGGGGCACCGGCTACTACGGGCGAACCGCGATTTTTGAGCTGTTGCCCATCGATGATGTCATCCGTCAGATGGTCGCCGACGAGGCGCCGGCCCCGGAGATTCGCAAGGCCGCCCGGGCCAATGGCATGATGTCGCTGCGGGAGGCGGCGATCAAAAAGATGGCCCAGGGCAAAACGACATTCGAGGAAGTCATGAGCATTGTATCCGACGATTCGACATGAAAAAAATCATCTACATTGTAGCGGGCACCATCTCGGCGACGCTGGTGGTGGCCATGATCGTCACGGCCAGCCTTTGGCCCATGATCAACGACGTCGAGACCGGGGCCACACCGGAGTATCCGGAGGTCCAGCCTCACTACTACGCGACGGAGCCAGGTGATATTTTCCGGGAGGCCGTCGATGTCGTCGACGACCTCGAGCGGTGGGAGGTCGTCGACGACGATTCGTCGGAACATCTCATCGAGGCCGAGCGGACAACCGACGTCTTCAATTTCGTCGACGACATCACAATTCGCATCGAGCCGGTCACCGAATATGTCTCGCAGGTTCATCTGCGCAGCCGCTCCCGGGTCGGAGAGGCCGATTTAGGGCAGAATGCGCGCAATATCGACGAATTTCTCACCGAACTCGACGGGCGCATGGGCGGCGTGCGCTTCGATCCGGAGGCCGCGGAATCGCCGGAAGACGCCGACGGCGATGGTGAAGCCGTCGGTCCCGACGAATCAGAGGGGGTCGATCCGGCAGATGGTTGACCGGTTTCGGTAGAGGCGTGCTCCAGATCGGGCCATGGTACCGAAAAATTTGCCAACACGGGGTTGTGGCACGACCTTTGTATACACATTGGGGTGGCGACTGATCACGAGGCTCGACGCGGGATGTGATGCTATGGAGACAACGACGACACAACCCGATAGCAGGTCGATGATTTGTCGGTGGTTGGCAGTTGTGGCGGCCTGGATGGTGGCGATGATCCCGACGACGGCGCTGGGAGCGCCGATGGATGGACCGCCGGCGGTGGCGATGTATACGGCGACGGCCATCGGTGCCGTATTGCTCATGGCCCTGGTGGCCGGTCTGGCGCTTCACGTCGCCCATACCCTGCGGCTGATTGGAAGTGAACAGCGCATCAAGTTGGGGCGGCGGTTGCGGATTGTCTTTGGTGCCACCTTTTTGATGGCCGCCGTCACGCCCTATGTGGCGCTGAATTTTTCGACGTTGACACTGACGGTCTTTGTCTCCGCCGCCGGGCTTATCGTCGCCGGATGGGTCTGGGGGGCGTCGCCGACGGGAAACTTTGAGGTGGATTCGAAGGCCTCCGAGGCCCGGTAAGCGATCCGGAAAGTGGCCCGGGTCATCGGCGCCGTTGGATGAATTTCGACCGGTTGGGCGTTGATCCCTGATTGGAGGCGGCGTAACGTGGAGTCCAGAGGTCGCACAAATGCCTCGTGTTTTTCCGGTCGGAATCGATTTGATGCAACATTGGTCCACACGACAAACCTGGCGGGTCTTGTTGGCGACGGCCATCGCCGCAATCGGTGTCTCGATGGCGGGTTGCCCGTCCTGTGAGAAGACATTTGACGACGCCGAAGACGGCTTCGTGGTCCTCATGGATGCCTCTCCGGATGGCCTCGACCCCCGTTTTGCGACCACGGATGCGACGATGAAACTTGTGTCGCTGCTCCACGAGGGGTTGGTGTCGGTCGATACCGCCGATGGAACCCTGGAGAATCGATTGGCGCGCGACATCGAACAGACCAGTCCGACGCGCTACGAAATCGAGCTCCGAGATGACGCCGTCTTCCACGACGGTACGCCGGTGACGGCCGACGACGTCGAGTATACCTATATGAACCTCGGCGACGTCGGTTCTCCGCGCCGGGCGATGAACGACCGCATTGAGTCCTTCGAAATCATCGACGACCACAATTTTGTCATCGTCTTAAACGAGCCCCACGCGCCATTCGAGCAGGATCTGTCGCTCGGCATTTTGCCCCGTCATATCTGCGAGGGCCACGACAATTGCCCCGGCGATCCGGTCGGTGCCGGAGCCTTTGAGTTCGAAGAGCGCCCCGGAGAATTGGAGATCGAATTCAGGGCTTTCGACGATCACTTCGATAGCTCGCCGTCGATCGAACGGCTGATTTTTCGCGTCATTCGCGACGACAATGCCCGGCTGCTGGCGCTTCTGGGCGACACGGCGGATGTCGTCCAAAATGCGGTGTCGCCGGTGATGATGCCCGTCGTCGAGGACGAAGATCGCTTCGATATTCAGACCGACTCGTCGTTTGGCTACACCTATCTGGCCTTCAATCTCGATCATCCCATTTTGGGCGATGAAAAGGTGCGCAAGGCAATCGCTTATGCCATCGACCGCGATCAGATCATCGAGCATAAATTTCGGGGTCTGGCGCGGCCGGCCACCGGTATGCTCGTCCCCGAGCACTGGGCCTACGAAGGCGATGTCGAGACCTACGACTACGACCCCGACAGGGCTCGGCAATTGCTGGATGAGGCGGGTTACGACGCCGACGACGGTCAGTGGCGATTTGAGGTCGAATTCAAGGTGTCGGCCAATGCATTTCGGCGCTCCCTTGCACAGCTGATGGCCCAACAACTCGGCGAGGTCGGTATCGGAGTTCGCGTCCGGGCCTATGAGTGGGGAACCTTTTACAGCGATATCCAGAGCCGCAACTTCGAGATCACCACCATGCAGTGGCCCGGCGTCCAGGAACCGCATATCTTTCACTGGATCTTCCACTCCGACAATATCCCGTCGCCCGACAATCAAGCCGCCGGCGCCAATCGTGGGGCCTACGAAAATGAGCGCGTCGATGAGTTGCTCGACCTCGGAAAGGGGGAGACCGATCGGGACAAGCGCGCCCAAATATACGGCGAGGTCCAGCAAATTTTGGCCGACGAACTTCCCTACGTCTCGCTGTGGCACCCCGAAAATGTGGCCGTGTTGCGACAGGGGATCGAGGGGTACTACACCACACCGAACGCCCGGTACGATAGTCTTCGAAGTGCCATCCCGGCCCCTGACGAACAGGCGCAGTAAATGTCCTCATCCCATCCCGAAGAGTCCTCCGAACCGAGGGCGGACTCGTCGCGCAATCGCGATGTGTTGACGGTGGCCATTGTGGCCATCATCGCCCTGATGCTCGGCGTCAATTTATTTATGTTCATCGATGACGGCGCAGAGGAGCTTGTTGATGAACAGGCCCCGGGCTTTGAATTGCCGATCAAAGACCAGGATTCGACGATGTCGCTGGCCGACAAGCGGGGCCAGGTGGTGGTGATGGAATTCTGGGCCAGTTGGTGTGTCATCTGCCAGCAACAATTGCCCGTCGTGGAGGCCGTGGCCACCGATCCGGAACTGGGCGATGACGTGGTGGCCATGTCGATCAATACCGATATCCCCGGCGACGATCGGATGGACGATATCGAGGAGTTTCTGGAGGCCGCCGACGTGTCGCTTCCGACGCTGCTCGACGACGGTTCCGTCCAGGCCGCCTACAACGCCGGAGCACTGCCGACGATGGTGGTTGTCGACCCCGATGGGTATATCGTCGACATCCAGGTCGGCGATCACGACGAGGCGATGGTTCGCCAATTGGTGGAAGAGGCGGCGCGGTGAGTTGTTACATCCTCTGGGACGGTTCGGTCATGGTGGTTGACACGGTCGTAGAGGACCGTCACAACGATCCTTCGCTCCACCTTGGCTGTATTGATTGAGTAGGATAGACTTGTCGGCATCTATTGCCAATTTCGACCCATGGAGTACTGCGAATGGGTAAAAAGGAAGTCAAAGAAGTCGATGGCGAAGAATTGCGCCATTTTATGCGTCATCTGTTGCGGGATCTCCACGCCTTAGAGGAGATGCTCGACGACGGGATGATCGAATCCGGTGTGCGCCGTATCGGGGCCGAGCAGGAGATGTTTTTGCTCGACTCCAGTTATCGGCCGGCGCCGTTGGCGCTGAGAATGCTGGACAAAATTGAGGATCCCCGATTTACGACGGAACTGGCGATTTTCAATCTCGAATTCAATCTCGATCCGCTGACCTACGGTGGTAATTGCCTCGGCGAGATGGAGGATTCAATTACGGAGCTCGTCGGACGCGCCCGGGACGTCGCCCACAGCGAAGACGGGCACGTCACGCTGACCGGCATCTTGCCGACGCTCCAGAAGTCGGACCTCGGCCTCGATAGCATGACCCCGATTCCGCGCTACCGGGCGCTCAATGATGCGCTGACCCGACTTCGGGGAAGCGACTACGAGTTTTACATCAAAGGCGCCGATGAATTTCGCGCCAAACATGAATCGGTGATGCTGGAGGCCGCCAATACGTCGTTTCAGGTCCACTTTCAGGTCGGTCCCAACGAGTTTGCGCGTCTGTACAACATCGCCCAGGCGGTGACGGCGCCGGTGATGGCCGTCGCCTGCAACAGTCCGTTGCTCTTCGGCAAGCGGCTGTGGCACGAGACTCGAATTGGCCTGTTAGAGCAATCCATCGATACGCGTCCGACCCGAGAGCACATGCGGGAGAATAATCCGCGTGTCACCTACGGCAACGACTGGATTGATGACTCGGTCCTCGAGATCTTCAAAGAGGATATCGCCCGATTTCGGCTGCTCTTTGCCACCGAGATCGAAGAAGATCCATTCCAGATCATCGAAGACGGTGGGATTCCGTCGCTGGAGGCGCTGTGCCTGCATAACGGCACCATCTATCGGTGGAATCGGCCGTGCTACGGGATCTTGAACGGCAAGCCGCATCTGCGAATTGAAAACCGGGTGCTTCCGGCGGGTCCGACACCGGCCGACGAGGTGGCCAATGCGGCGTTCTGGTTCGGACTGTTGGCCGGGATCGACAAGACCTACGATGATATCCGCGATCACATGGATTTCGATCAGGCCAAAAACAACTTCTTTGCCGCAGCGCGCCATGGTCTCGACGCGCCGATGACCTGGATTGATGGCGACAGTGGCACGGCCCGCGAATTGATCTCCGGTAAGCTCCTCGATATCGCCCGCGAAGGCCTGGAGGACGGCGAAATCGCCGACGACGACATCGACCGCTACCTGGGCATCATCGAAGAGCGCGTCGAGAAGCGCAAAACGGGGTCGATGTGGTTGCTCGATTCATTCAACGATCTCAGCGACAGTCTTCCGACCAGCGAAAAGTTGAGCGCTCTGACTTCGGCGGCCGTCGAGCGCCAGCGAACCGGCGAGCCGATTCACACCTGGGAGGCGGCCTCCGGCGATGAGCGCACCGAGTGGCGCGACAACTACCTTCGCGTCGAGCAGTACATGCAGACCGACCTGATCACGGTCAACGAAGACGAACTCATCGACCTGGTGGCCAGCGTCATGGACTGGCAGCACCTCCGTCATGTGCCCGTGGAGGACAACGAGCATCGACTGGTGGGCCTGGTGACACGGCGGACGATGATGCGCATGCTCGCCAGTGGGAAGTTTCGCGAAGACGAGCCGGTTCCGGTGTCGTCGATTATGCGAGAGGACGTGATCACCGTCAGCCCCGATACTCGTTCGCTGGACGCCATCCGGTTGATGCGCAAAGAGCAGGTCTCCTGTCTGCCCGTCGTTCAGGAGGGAAATCAGTTGGTGGGGATCATCACCGATCGGGACTTCATGGATATCGCCCGCGACTTGCTCGAGGAGCGACTCGAGGGAAATAAGCGCCGGCCCCTCGACGACCACGGACTGCCCGAGGGCGCCGAGGAGGTGCTGGCCCAAGAGGGAGGAATCGCCAACGCGCCCACATCGGACGAGGTCGAGACCGGTGATTCCGTCGCCGAGTAAAGACTGACCCCAGTGATTGTTTGAACGCGATATGCCCGGACTGCTTTGAGCCAAGCAGTCCGGGCATTGCTGGTTCTTGAGGCGTATTGAATCGGGGGCCGGCATCGGCGTGCCGGCGATCAGTGCTCGACTCCACCGCCGTCGCGGTCGCCGTTATCGTGACCGATATGGCTTTGCAATCGGCGTTTGCCGTCGTCGAACATCATGAACGTACAGGGCACCAAAAATAGGCAGATGACGGCGCCGAAGGCGATTCCAAAGCCGAGGCTGATGGCCATCGGCACCAGAAACTGGGCCTGGACACTGGTTTCCAGGATCATGGGCGCGAGCCCGATAAATGTGGTCGCAGCGGTCAGGATGATGGGTCGGAAGCGCCGGCAGGCTCCGGCGATGATGGCCTCCAGCGGCTCCGAGCCGCGACTTATGAATTCATTGGTCGTCGTCAGCAATAGCAGCGAAATATTGACGATGATGCCGCTGAGGGCGATCATGCCCATGACACTGACGAAGCTGAGGCCGTGACCCATCAGCAGATGGCCCACAATCGCTCCGATACAGCCAAAGGGAATGACGACCATCACGATCAAGGGCTGGATGTAGGAGCGGAATGCAAAGGCGAGCACGACATACATGGCAAATAGGGCCAATAGAAGTGAGATCGCCAGTTGGCCGCGGGCTTCATTCTGGACGCGCTGTTCTCCACTGAGCGACCAGCTCAGCCCCGGATAGGAATCCATCAGCTCCGGCAGTGGGCCGGACTCCAGGGTATGCATGACTTCGTTGCCCGTCGTCTCGGCGCCGGAAAGGGCGGCGGTGACGTTGACGATGCGCTGGCCTTCGCGGCCCTCGATGTCGACCGGGCCGCGACTGCGCTCGACGGTGGCGGCCTGGGAGAGCGGGATCTCGCCGTCGGAGGCGGTGCGAAAGGTCATTTGCTCCAGGGCGTGCTCGGAGCGTCGCTCCTGGAATGGTCGGCGGACGTAGACCCGAATTTCGTCGTGGTCGCGCTGCATGCGCAGTGCTTCGACGCCAAAAAAGGCGGCGCGAAGTTGTTCACCCATCGACGCCTCGGTCAATCCCAGATGGCGAGCCTCGGGGCGCAGTTGCAAGTCGAGTTGTTCTTTGCCGTGGCGTACGCCGTTGTCGACGTCGGTGACGCCCTCCAGTTGTTCGAGGTGCTCGCCCAGCTCCTGAGCAGCCCGCTGAAGCGCCGCGTAGTCGTCGCTGTGGGTGAGGTCGATACTGATCGGCGAGCCGGTGTCCAGGCCCGATGAGTACTCGTAGACGATGGCATCGACGCCCGGTAGGTCCCCGACATTTTCGCGCCATCGCTCCGTGAATTCTCGTGTGGTGAAGTCTCGCTCTTCGGCGCTGATCAGATCGACGGACATCCGCGACAGGTGGCTGCGGGCGCCCGGTTGGCTTCCCGTGGGGCCGGTGCCGGGAAACCCGCCGCCGTGTTCGGTCAAAATTCCGCGGTGGACCGTCTGGCCGTCGCCCATCTCCCGGAGGGTCTCGTCGGCGGCCTCCAACACCTGGTCGGCGGCGCTGTGGGTGACGTCGGCATCGGTGCCAAAGGGCATGCGAAGATAGACCGTCGGCACATCGCCCTCGACGGGCGGGAAGAACTCGAAGGCGATTCGGCCGCTCGCCGCCAGACTTGTGATCACCACCAGTACGGCGAGCCCGATGCCCATCGTCAGATAGCGAAGCGACAATACCCGTCGCAACGCCGGGCGGTAGTGTGTCTCGATAAAATCCTCGAGACCGTCGCCGAAGCGCTCCTGGGTCCGCGAGATACGTCCCAGTATCCCGTCCCACTCCTGCGGGGTCGAGCGCGCCAGATGGGCCGGCAAAATCACCAGTGCCGCCACCAGGGCGACGACGAGCACCAAGATGACGACAATGGGCACCAGCCCAAAGAGGTTGCCCGTGGTGCCCGGAATTGCCAACAGGGGCAAGAAGACGATCGCCGTCGCCAGAAAGGAGAGCACCAGTGGGCCCGCCACTTCGCGCACTCCCGTGATTGAGGCGTCGACGGGTTCCATACCCTGCTGGCGGTGGTGGTGAATCGACTCGCCGACGACGATGGCGTAATCGACGACGATGCCCAGGGTCAGCAAAAAGGCAAAGAGGCTGATCATATTGAAGGACACGCCCAGCCAGGGCAGTGCGATCAGCGATCCCAAAATGGCGATCGGGATTCCCAGGGTCACCCAAAACGCCAATTTGATCCGGAGAAATAAGCCCAGAATCAACAGCACCAGCGCCAGCCCCAGATAGGCGTTGGTCATCAACAGGTCGATGCGCTCCGCAAAGTCTTCGGAGTCGTCGTCCCAGACGGCGAATTCGACACCGGGCGGCAGGTCGTCTTGGTGTTCCTCGATGTAGTCGTGGACGGCGTCGGAGACCGCCAGCGGGCTCTGATCGCCGACCCGGGAGACGATCAGTCGCGAGGCCTGACGGCCGTCGAAATAAGTGATGCGATTGAGTTCCTGAAAGTCGTCGGTGATCTGGGCGATGTCTCCGACGCGCACATGGGAGCCGTCGGGGGCGGCATCGATGATGATCTGCTCGAATTCCTCGACCTGGTCGCGACGCTCGTCGGTTCGGACCAGGACCTCGCCGCCGGGGGTTCGGAGACTTCCGCCGGGCATCTCGACGGCGGCAGCACCGATGGAGTCGGCGATTTCGTGAAGGGTCAACTGGTGAGCTCGCAGTGTGGACTGCGGGACCTCGACTGCGATTTCGGGACTTCGCATCCCGGAGAGCGTGACCCGGGTGACATCCGGTTCATTGAGCAACCCCTCGCGGGTCTGGGCCGCGAGCTGTCGCAGGGTGTCTTCGTCGATGTCGCCGTGGACGACGACCGTCAACACCTGGGTGCGCGCCGTGCGCAGACTCAGTTCAGGTCGATCGACGTCGTCGGGAAAGGTCCCGATGCCGTCGATGGCGGCCTGAAGTTCGCTCATCACCATCTCTTCGTTGGCCCCGGCGACGACTTCCACGGTCACTCGCCCGCCGCCCTCGCGGCTGGTCGAATGCATATTGTCGATGCCCGCAATATTCTGGATGGAGTCTTCGATGGGCCGGATCATCGCCCGCTCCACATCTTGCGGCGTCGATCCGGGGTAGCTGACATCGATTCGAATTTCGTGGAGTTGGTAGTCCGGAAAGACCTGCTGGCGGATCTCCTGGGTCATGAAGAGACCGCCGACCAGCAAAATGATCATCAGCAGATTGGCTGCCACCGGGTGTTGGGTCATAAACGCCAGCGGCCCGCTGTGAAAGTCGGGGTCGTCGACGGGGCGGCGTGGTTCGGTTTCCGAAGACATTACAAGGACTCCTGTTCATCACCGTCGGAACGGTCATGGTCTTCGGTGGCGTCCGATGGATCGCCGGCATCGCCGCTGTCATAGACATCGGCGGCGTCGTCGATGGCCTCGATTTGTGGGCCCTCGACGAATTGGTCCAGTTCTTGGAGGGATTCACGGACTACTTGCTGGCTTCGCTGCTCTCGGGCGACGGAGTCGAAGGGTTCCGGCGGGTCCATATCGAGGTCCTGACGGCTCTGGACCTCGGTGCGAAGCGACATGCCCTCCACGGGGGCCGGGACGTCGCTGACGATGACGCGAGCGCCGTCGTCGAGACCGCCTTCGACGGCGATACTCCGGGAGTCACTCCAGGCAATGTCGAGGTCGCGAATTTCGAGGGTGTCGTCGGAGGTGGCGACAAAGGTCTGGTCACCGTTGCGGACCGCCCGCCGGGGTAACTGGATGACCGGGGATTCATCGGCACCCTGCAATTCGACGGCCACAAAGGAATTCAACAACAGTGGCGCCTCGCGAAGCACCGGTGTACCCGGCTCCGGCCTTTCGAGCTCTTGTCCGGAGAGCGAGAACGGGTCGTCGACGCTGACCAGAAGCTGGGCCATCCGTCCCGCCGGCGCCAGGTCGCCGAGGAGTCGAATGATCTTGCCCTGATGGACGATGGGTTCATCCGCCGATTCCTGGCGAATCAATGCCGCCGACCCGCGATCGCCGTCGCGGCCGGGAATCGCGATCTGGCCCAGGGAGTCGATGGGCACCGAGACCTGCACCCAGAATTCGTCGAGCGCGACCAGCGTGGCCGTCGAAGACTGCGGACTGACCAATTCGCCGGGTTCGATATCGGCGTCTTTGACGAGCGCCGTAAACGGAGCGTGAAGTCCGGTCCGCTCGAGCTCGAGGCGGGCCTGTTCGAGTTCCTGTTCGGCCCGTTCGATTTCGAGTTCGGCCTGCAATTTATGGGGCTCTCGAAGGGCCAGCGGCGGGGCATCTTCATCGGGTTCGCCAAAGCGTTGCCACTCTTCCTGAGCGACGACCTGGCGCCCCTCTTCGATTTCAAAGTCTGCACGAGCAAGTTCGACGTCGGTCTGGGCCTGTTCGACGGCGCGTTCATAATCTCGGGCGTCAATTTCAAAGAGCAAGTCACCTTCCTGGACGACGCCGCCGGTCACGAAGCCGGGGTGGCGCTCGGAGATGCGACCCGAGACCTCCGGTTCGACGGTGACCTGTCGGGCCGGCACCACCGTGCCCTGGGCCTCGACGCGGGGGCTGGCGAGTTCGTATTCGACCTCGATGGCGTTGACCAGTGTCGCGGAGTCCGTGCTCTCCGTGCGTTCGGCCTCGGTCGATGTCAGCCACAGGATGACGCCGATTAGCACGCCGGTGACCACCACAGCGACGGCTCCAAGGGTATTGAGCTTTTTAAGGCGCGGGCCTTTCATGAGCGAGCTTATCGATTGGAGTCATCTGATTGGTCGTCATCGCCGTCCGTGGCGTCAGCGTCGTCGGGTTCATCGGGTTCATCGGGTTCGGTGTCCGGTTCATCGGATTCGTCGGAGTTATCGGATTCGTCGGAGTCATCGGATTCGTCGGAGTCATCGGATTCGTCGGATTCGTCGGATTCATCGGAATCATCGGATTCATCGGAATCATCGGAATCATCGGGTTCGTCGGGTTCGTCGGGTTCGTCGGGTTCGTCGGGTTCGTCGGGTTCGTCG
>LFFM01000022.1_pt1 | contig 80973 bp, 70 predicted proteins | sample 643131 | NCBI WGS metagenome assembly LFFM01 (sample SAMN03777445, study PRJNA286221) | soda lake metagenome | biome: soda lake; feature: Kulunda steppe; material: water; isolation source: sample Tc-Br brine of Tanatar trona crystallizer | place: Russia: Kulunda steppe | collected 2011-07 | reverse complement strand
TGGATTGATGAGAAAACGGGCATTCAGCGGGCCTCGAAAGTGCGCTCCTACAGGGGCCTGCTCGTGCACGCCTTCGGACGGCTCGCCGCCGCGATGCTTCTGCTCGCCCTCAACCCTTGATCCGCATGAGTAGTTCGCTTATAGCCCGCACCAAACGCACAGCCCAGTGGCTCGGTGCGCGCGCTTGGTGCGGCTGCTTTCTGCATGGATAGCAGGGGCGCCCTGCCATCAGTTAGCACGCAGCGCGCTGGGCAGCGATGGCGACGCGATATCGAGGTGCTGCGGAGGATGCGGCGGGAGCCGCAGGCGCTGGCGAGCCTCGCGCGTGGGACCGGCTCGCGGATGCCACGCGCCGAAGTCCCACAGGTTAATGTGCGTCTGGACGGCATAGTGCTGCATCTGGCGGAACTGGCTTGGGTTGTCCTCCAGCAGGGCTTCAAACGCCTTCCCGATTTCGTGCAGCCGCGTTTTGTTGGCCTCCGTAAAGCCAAACTGCCCCACGCTCTCGACGAGCGCCGCGTACCGCCGGTCCCACTCCGTGTACTCTGAAGGGCGGAGCGTGTAGGTATGTTCGTCAAAGGCGCGCGTGGCGGAGCGGTCGATGATGTGCAGGCCGTGGGCCTCCAGGTGCGCGATAGCGCCAATGGGCAAGAAGAAGCGCACGGGGTGACCGCCGGAGGTCGCGGTCAGGCGGGCGTTGCCGCCGGCCGGCACCGTGAGGCCCGGTGCAGGAGCCGGGAGATCGAAATGCATGTTCATGGCCCGGAAGCCCGCATACGCTGACGCCCCGGCTGGTGCTGGATGCCAGTCGAGGTCTTCGGCGTCGGCGAGCACCTCCAGCAGCTCTCGTAGCGTGATGGACTGCCCGGAGGCCAGCTGCACCTGCTCGGCGCGCATCGTCCCGGAGGTGTCCACCGGCAGGTGCTCCGTGGCCCGGAGGGCGCCGTAAAGAGAGGGCACGTAGCCCTGCGAATATGTCTTAAAGGTGGACTCGCGGGAGACAAGGCCAAAGCCCTCGGTGAGCGCCCAGATATAGCCGTCCAGCACATTGCGCGGGTAGACCATCGCGTCGGGCTCGTTCTCCACAAACCGCCGCAGTACGTGGAAGACATTCCCGGGCCCCGTGTGGTAGGCCGAGATGCCCGGAATCTCGCTGCCGAAGGCATTCACGTGGCTGCGCACCATCTTGAAGGCCTGCTCCATTGTGATGAGCGGGTGCAGCTCCTCCCGCACGTCCACGCCGCGCCCGGCTTCTGCCGAGAGGCGGTACTGGTGAATGTTATGGCGGCGGAGCTGAGAGGGCATCATCTGGTACCGTCCGCGGGCGCCGGCAGAGGAGACGAGGTGGTCTTGGTTAAAGGTCTCCACCGTGCTAAGCTCCGTCACCAGCAGGCTCAGGTCCAGCATGCGGGCCAGGCGGATCTCGTACTCGTGGACCAGCGCCTTGCGCTCACGGGCTTCCAGCATTTGGTTGGCGCGCCCCCAGCGCACACTGATGTGCTCGCGCGGGAAGCCGCTCTTCTCCATCGCATCCAGGATGCGACGGGTCTCCTGTCGGCGCTCGCGGTCAATGGCCGGCCAGTCGGCCTCTCCCGATGCGCGATAGGCCGCGCGGGCATCCTCCAGCGTGTGGATCTTCAAGAGCTCGCCTGTGCGGCTGTCCCGAAAGCGCATCGTAAAGTTATCATCCACCCCTTGCCGGGTTACGAACATATCCAGCAGGTCGTGGAAGGCGGTGAGGCGCTTGTCCTGTGTGTGCGCTGTACCGAAAGGCACCGCAGCCGTCGGTTCATGCCGGGCAAAGTACGACTGAAAGCGATGGTGCGGATGCAAGGCGTGGTCGCGCAGGGTAACGTTCGTGAGGGCCGTAGTGGCGGCCACCTCCACGGCTGAGTAGTTTCCTACGTCGAGGGCCGGCAGCACGTAGCGGCTCATGGCTTCGCTGGCCGTCAGGTCGCCGCTGCCCGAAATGGTGAGCCCCAGTCCAACCACAAGGAGCACGGCTACAGTGGCTGTCCAGAGCGCGCGGGGGCGAGAGGAGGAAGAGACAGTAGAGGGCGACATGGGCGTAAACCGAGAGCCTTGAACAAAAAGGAAGAGGTCCTACGAAAGGGCAGGGGTGTGCTGCGTGCGGGCCTGTGCAATCAGATGCGTAAAGAGGGGCTGCATGGCGGCACCCATGCGCTCTGGATGAAATTGTACGCCGAGAATGTGGCCATCGGGATGCTCTATGCCTTCCACCACCCCATCGGGCGCCACGGCTGCTACGCGGTACGGCGGCGCCACCGAGGCTAAGGCCTGCAGGTGGCGCGTGTTGATGCTGTCGACTTCATCGCCGAGCAAGCGCGCCAGGTGAGTCCCCGGCACGCAGCGCAGCGCGTGGGTTGTGGCCCCGCGCTTCTGGCTGTGGGTGGACGCGCCGGTCTGCTGTTGCTCCACATCGGCGTAGATGGTGCCGCCCGCCAGGGCATTGAGCAGTTGCATGCCGTAGCAAATACCGAGGATGGGCTTCCCTGCAGCCAGAAATCGCCGGAGGAGGCCCCGGTCTGCCGTCCGCCGCTCAGGCGCCGTCTCGGCAATGTCGTCGGGGAGCGTGCCCACCAGCCCCTCCGTAATGGCCGGGCCGCCCGTCACAATCAGCCCGTCCAGTTGTCCGGCGAGTGCAGTCATCGGGCCATCGCCTTCTACCATCGGCACGATCCACGGCAGCCCGCCGGCCGCTTCCACGGCCCGCACGTAGGGTAGGGCAAGGCGCTGTTCGCCGTCGTTAAATGACGTGGTAATGCCGATCAGCGGATACACAACAGGAAGGGCCATGAGAAAGAAAAAGCAACGCAGCAGGGGCACTGCTACAGGGTATGAAATCAAACGCAGAAGTCCCAGGACGAAGACACGCAACGGGTGTCAGGGCGCGACTTCGTACGCGCGGATGGGGCGGGGGTCGTTGGGGGCGGTAATGTCGAGGGAGAGCATCAAGTGGTTCGGTTGGCGCAGCACGCCGGTCACATCGGCAAAACCGCCGCGGTCCAACTCATCATGCAGGGTGTTCTTTATGGTGCGTGCGGAAGGGTCGGCATTACTGGTCGATGATCCGTGGATGACCTTCACGCTGCTCCGACCGCGAGCCGCTGCTTCGTCCAGCACGCGGTAGACGATGTCAACAGCTTCATGAACGGTCGTGCCGTGCAGGTCTACCGTCACGGTCATTCCATTATCGTCGATACGGGCGAACGGCATAAGACGGCTCGAAGGATGGGCGGTAAAAAAACAGGACACGTGACCTTTAATCTATGAAGAGCGTTCACCAGATGTTCACCCTTTGGCTCACTTTTTTTGCGCCGTTGCCCACAACTGGCGCTGGAGGTTTTGCTTATGCAAGTGCAGACCCGTTCGTACACCACCGTCACGCGCGGACTCGACCGTGCATGTGTCCCCTTTCGCCTCTGGACGAAGGCCAAGCGCCTGGGCACGTGGGACCCCGCGGAGGTAGACCTCACGAAAGATCGCACCGACTGGCAGGCGCTTTCCCCACAAGAGCAAGACCTGCTGCTGCGGCTCACGGCACAGTTTCAGGGTGGGGAGGAGGCGGTCGCTACCGATCTGCTCCCCTTCCTGCAGGTGGCCGCCGACGAGGGCCGGCTGGAGGATGAACTCTTTCTGACGGCGTACCTCTGGGAAGAAGGCAAGCACGTCGACGCGTTTGATCGCTTTCTGAACGAGGTAGCCACTCGGGAGGTGGACCTTTCGGCGCTCCTCGTGCCCGCGCATCATGCGTTGTTTCAGGCACTGGAGGAGGCCGTCGGGGCGCTGCGGGCCACCCCCACGCCCCGGCATCAGCTGGAGGCGGCGACCACGTACCAGATGGTAGTGGAGGGCGTGCTGGCCGAAACAGGGTATCAGGCCTACTACACCGTGCTGCAGGAGCGGGATATTCTGCCAGGCATGCAGGAGATTGTGCAGGCGATCCAGCGCGACGAGGCCCGCCACGTCGCTTTCGGGTTGTATCACATCGGGTGCCTCTTGGCCGAGGCTCCAGACGAGCGCTGGCCCTGGGTGGAGGAGACCCTGCAGGCGCTGCTGCCGCTGGTGCTGCAGCTGATCGAGCAAACGCTGGCGCCGTTCGGTGAGGACATCCCCTTCGGCATCTCGGAAGATCAGTTTCTGGCCATTGGGATGGGGCAGTTTCAGAAGCGGTACGACCGGTTGCAGCGGCTGCGTGGTCAGTCGCTCCACACCATCCGGTATGGCACGTAGCCGCCCGGTAGGCGGGACCCTTCCGCCCGGGCAGGCGTCGGACGCACCCGCCTGTTTCCCAACCGCCGTTACCGGCCCTCCCTTTATGTCTGACGATCGCTCCGCCCTCATCAGCGAACTCACGCGTGCCTACCGTGCGCCCTCCGTGGAGGCGCCGCCGGCTTCTCGCGAGGCGGCCGAAGCACGCGCCGACGCAGCCCGGGCCGATGCCGCTGCACTGGCGGCCCGCATCGATCACACGGCCCTGAAGCCAGATACCCCGGAGGACACGATTCGCGAGCTCTGCGCGGAGGCCAAGCAGTACGGCTTCGCCTCCGTCTGCGTGAACCCATGCTATGTGTCGCTTGCGGCTGCCCAACTCGCGGCCACGTCAGTCGACGTCTGCACCGTCATCGGCTTTCCGCTGGGCGCTACAGCCACGGCTGTGAAAGCAAACGAAGCCGAGTGGGCCGTGCGCCACGGAGCGGGGGAGGTAGATATGGTGCTCAACATTGGCCTGCTCAAGACCGGGGCCACCGAGGCCGTCGAGGACGACATTCGCACCGTGGTCGACGCAGCCCGCTCCCGGCGCGACGCCCCGACGCGCGCCACGGTGAAGGTCATCCTGGAAACGGCCCTGCTCACCGAGCGCGAGAAAATCATCGCGTGCCTACTGGCCCAGAACGCCGGGGCGGATTTCGTGAAGACCTCGACGGGTTTCTCCAGCGGCGGTGCTACGCTTGAAGACGTTAGCCTGATGCGCCGCGTGGTAGGCGAAACGATGGGGGTGAAGGCCTCCGGCGGGATAGGCCACGCAGAAAAAGCCTATACCATGCTCGCCCACGGCGCCACGCGCATTGGTGCCAGCGGCTCGGTGGCTATCATGGAGGGCGTCGAGAGTGCCAGTAGCTACTGAGACGATAGCGGCGCCCTGCACCCGCTGACTGAATCCTGCTCTTCGGCCTTGCGTAGGGTGGATCGATTATCCCACCGCTCTATACCTGTTTCTTGTTCGCTGAACCCCCGGTGTTTCATGGCTCTTGTTGCACGTATCGTCCCGCTGCTTTGCACGTGCCTGCTGTTGCTAAGCGGCTGCGCCTCCATCGAACGGGTGACGGACGAAGAGGACGAAGCCGACGAGGCGGCCGAGACGGCGCGCGCGTTGGCCGAGGTCGAGACCTTCGACGTCGATCAGTACCCGCTGGAGGCTCCCGAACGCGTGGTTGACGTGACGCACCGCGTACCCGCACAACTGATGGAGGTGCGCGCCGCCGCCGGCGTTGAGCGCACAGTCGATGGGTATCGCGTGCAGATCTTCTCAACTGACGACCGACGCGCTGCCGATGAGGTCTACACCGAAGCGGAGGAGTGGTGGGCGTCAAATCGCGACAGCGACAAGCTGCGCGAGGTCTTTGCTGATGCCGTGCCCGAGGAGCCCCCGGTGCACCTCATCTATCGTCAGCCCCTGTACCGGGTGCGCGTGGGCAACTTCACCTCGCAGGAACAGGCTCGCGAGCTGATGGCGGTGCTCCGAGACAGCTTCTCCGATGCCTTCATCGCCCGCAGTCCGGTAACGGTACGGCAGTGAGGCGGTCGGTTCAGCCCCCGGTTCGCACGTTTACCGGAGCGCATCTTCCAGCGAGGTGGCCGCATCGGTGGAGGCGTCCCGGTACTTCACGATGACAGGCGCGTAGAGCGACAGCCCGTGGTCTGCGGCAAAGTCGGAGTCGACCGACCGCGTGCCGGGCACCACCACTGCGTTCTCGGGAATCTCCAGTACGCCGGCGTCGTCAACCCGAATCTGGCGCTCGTGCACCAGGTCATAGACCGTGGTCGAACTGGTAAGGATTACACCGGGGGCCAGGACGGCCCCGGAGCGTACGAGGCAGCCCTCGTAGATGCCGCAGCCGCCCCCCACAAAGACGTCATCTTCAATGATGACCGGTAGCGCGCCGACGGGCTCCAGCACCCCGCCCACCTGCGCGGCAGCTGAGAGGTGTACGTTCTTGCCAATCTGCGCACAACTCCCCACCAGCGCATGCGAGTCGACCATAGAGCCGGTATCCACGTAGGCCCCGACGTTGATGTACATGGGCGGCATGCAGACGACGCCCGGCGCCACGTAGCTGCCCGACCGGATGGACGAGCCGCCAGGTACGAGGCGCACCTCATGCTTGGCCGTGAGCGTCTTGAGCGGATAGGTGTCCTTATCGAAAAACGGCAGCCGGTCGGCCGACATATCCGTCATCTTGCCGATTTTAAACCCGAGCAAGATACCCTCCTTCACCCATGAATGCACCCGCCAGCTGCCGTCGTCCGACCGCTCCGCGGCACGCACCGAGCCATCGTCCAGGGCGTTGCGTAGGGCGTTGAACGTGGTGCGCACGTCGTGCGGATTCGTATCGTCGTCAGCAAGCAGCGCCTCTACGCGCTCTCGGAGGTCATCAGTAGGCATAAGGAAATCAGACTGGATAGAAGAAAAAGCAGCGGTGGCTGCATGAACAACGTGCGCTCTCGTATGAAACTGATCCTCTGCAGGTTGCCGGTCGAGGGGGTCATTGCACAAACCTCACGGACGCGGCAGCGCGGCCTGTGAAGCCCTCGCAAAAGTTGGCCGGCCGGTGGGCCGTCAGAATCTACCTTGCGTTCGAGAGGTTTCTCCCGTAGCCTTTTACCACAAAGCCTTTTACCACATATCTGTGCCGTCGCTGGCGCCCCTGCTCACCCATCGTTTCTGGTATGACTGTCTTCACCGCTACCCGCTCCTCGCTCCGCAGCTTCCTCGCCGCCACTGCCCTCCTGGCGCTCCTGATGGTTAACGCCTGCCAGTGCGACTCGCCGCCGCCCATCGGACCGGTTGACGACGAGGATAACGCCCATCTCCTGGAAACCCCATCAGCGCTACCGGCCGCCGATGCTGAGGCATTGACCGCGTAGCCTCTCCGAAAAACCGCCGCCAGTAGAGCGGGGCCCGAGGGCCGGTCTGGGCAACCGAAGGCGCCTGTGCTCGTTTGGCACATATACATTGAACATATACACCGGCGTAACGGCATTCTGTGGCCTACATCCCCGACGAAAAGGTTGACGAGATTCGCGCATCGTCGGATATTGCCGACGTGGTGGGCGAGTACGTGCGCCTGAAGCGACAGGGGCAAAACCTGTTTGGCCTGTGCCCCTTTCACAATGAGAAGTCGCCGTCCTTCAGTGTGAACCCGGAGATGGGCATCTTCAAGTGCTTCGGGTGCGGCGAGGGGGGCGATGTGTTTGCGTTTATCTCCAAGATGGAGATGGTCTCGTTTCCAGAGGCTGCGCGCATTCTGGCCGAGCGGGCCGGGATCGAGATTCCGGAATCGGAGGCCGCCCGGGAGCGGGCGAGCGAGACGGATGCCATCTACGAAGCGCTCCGCACGGCCGCGCGGTTCTACTACTTCTGCCTGACGCGGGAAGAGCGCGGGGCGGAGGCGCTCCACTACCTCAAGGATCGCGGCTTCACGGCGGATACCATCAAGCAGTTTGGGCTGGGGTATGCCCCCGACACGTGGGATGCCCTGCTATCCCATGCGGAGGAGAAGCACTTGAGTGGCGAGCAACTGGAGCGAGCGGGCCTCGTGCTGGCGCGCAAGAGCGGGGACGGGTACTACGACCGCTTTCGGGGGCGCGTTATGTTTCCCATCTTCTCCCACATCGGAAAGGTGGTAGGCTTTGGCGGGCGCATCCTGGATGATGAGGTGGACCAGCCCAAGTACATCAACTCGCCCGAAACGGACGTCTACCACAAGAGCCGCGTGCTCTACGGCCTGTACCAGGCCAAGCAAGCCATCCGGGATGCCGAGGAGGTGGTGATGGTGGAAGGGTACACGGATGTGATCGCCCTGCACCAGGCGGGGGTGCAGCACGTGGTAGCCTCCAGCGGGACGTCCCTCACCGAAGGCCAGGTCCAGGTGTTGGATCGCTACGCCCAGCGCATCCTGCTGCTCTATGATGCCGACAGTGCCGGTGTGACGGCTATGCTGCGCGGCATCAACACGATCGTGGAGCAGGGCCTGGCGGCCTATGCGGTGGCGCTGCCCGGCGACGAAGATCCCGACTCCTACGTGCAGCACCACGGCGCCGAGGCTTTCCGGACACTGCTGCGGGAGAAGCGGCAGGACTTTGTAGCGTTCATGGTGTCAGCGGCAGAGGCTGAGGGGCGCATGGACACGCCGGAGGGCGCTGCGCAGACGATGCGTGAGGTGCTGGCCACCATCGCCCGGATGCCGGACCCGCTGCTGCAGGACCGGTACCTGCGCCGCGCCAGCGAGGTGCTGGACGTACCGGAGGGCCGCCTGGAACGTGTGCTCAAGGAGCAGCGCGCCGAGCGGGACGAAGCCGAGGCACGTAAAGCCCGCCGCCGCGCGCCTATGCCCGAGATGCCCCCTGCGTACGATGCGCCTCCACCCGACGACCGCGACCGGGGCGCGCCGGAGCCTGATGAATCCCGTACCCCCACAGCGCAACCGCCCCGCCCGCAAGAAGAGGTGCTGCTTGCACTGATGCTGTATCACAAAACCCGGTTGGTCGAGTTCATCATGGGCCATATGGCTACTGATGAATTCACCGAAGGCCCGGCCCGCACCCTTGTGGAGAAGCTGTTGGAGATGTATGAAGCTGAGGACACCGTCCGCACCGAACCATTTACCAGCGGGGCCCATGGCGAGAAGGTGCGGCGCCTGGCCAGTGAGGTGCTGGTCGATCGCTATGCGCCCTCAGCCAACTGGAAGGAGCTGAAGGACATCACGGTGCCTCCAAAAAATGAGGATCCGTACCGCGTGGCCGGCGATGCGATGTCGCGCCTCAAGCTGCTGCGCGTGCAGGAGGTGATGAACGACCTGAGCCGCCGATTGCAGCGCCACGAGGAGATGGACGAGGAAGCCGAGGTGCGCTCGCTCCAGCAGAAGATCGCGCGCCTCACGCAGATCAAGCGGCAGATCAAGAACAAGGCCTTCATCCGGGACGAGCTGCGGGCGTGACGTCTGGTAGCGCCGCTGGGGTAGCCCGTGGTTACACTGACGCCTGGTGGTCGGTAATCCAGTCGAACAGCCGATCGGTGGCAGCAAGCACCGATGCTGCGTCCGCGGCTGTGGTCGGTGCGCCGCTGTAGAGGTGCACAATACTGACGTCGTTGAGGCGATCGAGCGTAGGCTGCAGCTCGGCCGGGATGAGCAGGTTGGTGCGCTCGGCCAGGTAGACGAGGTTGTGGCTCACGGGGGGATGGGCGTCGTGCTGAGCACGATAAAGGGCCTTCAGGGCTTTTTCTACCGCGAGATGAGCGAATACCAGCGCGGCGCGTGGACGCTCTACCTGCTGCAGGGCATAGGCGGTCGCCCGTTCGCGTTCAGCCTGCGCCTGCCAGTCGCTCGCCGGCTGATCGGCGGTGTGGACGAGGATGCCGTGCTTCTTACGCGGTGCGTCGGGGCCCATGATGGCTCACCGGGAGAGGCAACTTATGTGCGCGCAAGTGTGGCGTCAGCAGGGGTTGGGACGTGACGTTCAACAGCGCGCCGATCGGGGGCGGCCGTGGCTGTGTGCTTCTCTACAAAATAGGAGACGTACTGCGCGCAGACGCTGGCCTCATCCGCCCGCGTCGCCGTCAGGTAATACTGGCTGCGGAGCGGATCCTCCCACAGCGCCGGGTAGAAGAGCTCATTGCGCTGGGCATCCGTCAGGGCGGCCGCCTCTGCCGCCATCCGGGCCAGGTGGCCATCGTCATATTGTACACTGTGCTCCAGGAGTCCTTGGATCGTGAGGCGCTTGCTAAGCAGCAATACATGCCCGGCGATGCAGCACCGGAACTGCTCGGGTGCGGCGCCCTCGTGCAGTACGGCTTGTACGTTGCGCGCCCAGGCCCACTCGGCTGCACAAAACCGCTCCGGTTGCTCGTTGATGTGGTGTGCGACGCGGCGGAGCAGAGCGGTGTTCATACGACCGGGAGCAGAGGAAGTGGAAGATCCTTAGAATCAGTGACATAGGACCGGTCAGCGTGCGCAGGGTTTCAGCTTACAGCCATGGCTGGGCATGGGCATTGGGCCGATGCCCGCAGCCCGGGTCATGCCTCTTCTTGCTCAGATACGGTGAAGGTAAAGCTGAGCGATTCGTATTCCGTTTTTAGCTTTGTTAAGGTCTGCTCAAACGCCTCGTACTGGTCTTTCGGGAGATAATACAGGGTGTCAAGCACCAGTTGGGCCCCACCGTCAACACTCAGGTCGATGGGGTTGCGGAGGCAATCCTCGGCGTAGCGGAGGAGGGCATTGTGGCAGCGCTCGCCGACATGCTTGGCAATGGAGAGCACTTCCTGCTCGGCCCCGTGCTGCATGCCTTCACGAGCCGCGCGCGCCATGATGTCTGGCAGAGCGGTGAGGGCATCCGTGAGGGCCCCTTCAGCGGAGTCCAGTTCCTGTTGCAGCGCTCGCGGGGTACACCGCACGCGCACCCGGATTTCCCGGGAGTTCTGGAAGTATGCCCCGAGGCTCTTCTTGCGCATATACTCAGACATCCGCATCTGCCCTGGTGCCTCCGGTGTCCCTTCCGTGCCGTCCCCTCCCGCACGCGGCGCCGTGGCATCGGCAGCTTCAGCATCCGGGACCCAGGGGTCAAAGGTTTCGGTTTCTTCGGTTTCCTCCTCAGATGCCGCTGGCGCTTCGGGTTCTTTGGGCGCTTCAGGTTCGTCAGGCAACGGGATATCGACGACCGGCTCCTCATCAGGAGCATCGGCGGGCGGCTGCTCATCGCGTGTGGGCGATGGGGAGGCTACAGCGTCGTCCTTGGCGTCGTCCTTGGCGTCGGCCTCAGGCTCCGGTGTGGAGGTCACCGGCGGTGCTGTCGCCGGAGGAGCGTCAGGGTTGGTTAGCGACTGCAGTAGGGACTGTACCGCACCCTTGTTCGAAGGGCTGGCCAGCTGCTCGTGGACGCTTGAGAGCGCCTCGTCCATCAGTTGTTGCTGGAGCAGGGCCTGCATGCGCTGTTGCACGGCCGCTTGTTTATCTTCGTCGACCCGCTCCAGCGCGGTCTGTGCCACAGCGTCCGTATCCGCCAGCCGGTGCTGCATCCGCTCGGTAAGGTTTTGCAGAACGAGTTCAGCCAGGGTCTCTTGCGCTTCGGCTAAGGCGTCCCGAAAGGCGGCTGCGTACTCTTCCATCACGCGCCGCGCCATGGCTTCGGGGCTGCCCAACTCAGCCACCACATCATCGTATAGCTGCTGCAATAGTTGCTGCTGCAGCGACGCTTTCGCCTCGGCCAGTGTCTGCGCGCGTCGCTCAGCCTCTGCTGCGGGCGTGGCCGCCTCAAATGCCGCATTCAGGTCCACGTCCTCATCAGAACGCTGCTCCTCGGGAGTCTTATCGGTGTCGTCACGCATGAGTTCGATTTCGCCTTTCAACCAGTTGTCCATGGAAGGTGGTATTACTGCAGCAACGAGCGGGTATACCGATCGCTTGGGGCCAAGAGTATTGTCGACCAATACGTACGATGATTTAAACTACACTGGATCAAATCTACATACAAGTACTATCGTCGTTCAATAGAAACGACCACTTTTCTGTCTCTTGCACGGATTGCCTCCCGCTGACGCCATGACGGATTTACCAATTGAAGAGGTGCTGCCCGACCTTCGGCACGCGCTTTCCGATGGTACACAGGCCGTGCTTCAAGCCCCACCGGGGGCGGGTAAAACAACACGGGTCCCGCTGGCGCTGCTGCAGGAGGACTGGCTGGAAGAGGGTAAGATTATCGTGCTGGAGCCACGTCGCCTGGCGGCCCGGGCAGCGGCTAAGCGGATGTCGGATATGCTGGGGGAGGCCGTCGGGCAGACCGTCGGCTATCGCGTGCGGATGGACACGAACGTCACCAGCGCCACCCGCATTGAGGTGGTGACGGAGGGCGTGCTGACGCGTTTCATCCAAGACGACCCCGGGCTGGAGGGCGTGGCGGCCGTTATTTTTGATGAGTACCATGAGCGCAGCCTGCAGGCCGACCTCGGACTCGCGCTTACGCTGCAGTCGCAACACCTGCTGCGCGAAGACCTGCGCCTCTTGGTGATGTCGGCCACGCTGGATGCCGAGGCCATTGCCGGCCTGCTGGATGCCCCCGCCATCATTAAGAGTGAGGGGCGCATGTACCCGGTCGAGACGCACTACCTGCCGCACCACCGGGATGAGCGGGTGGAAGACCTCGCGACGCAGTACACGCTCCGTGCGGTGGACGAGGAGGAGGGCAGCATCCTCGTCTTCCTGCCCGGCGGGGGCGAGATCCGCCGCACGGCCGAACGATTGCGCGAAGCACGGTTGCCGCACGACGTCGATGTCTTCCCGCTCTACGGCAACCTTTCGCACAGAGAACAGGACCGCGCCGTGGCGCCGAGTCCGGAGGGGCAGCGCAAGATCGTGCTGGCGACGCCCATCGCCGAAACCAGCCTGACCATTGAGGGCATCCGTGTGGTGGTGGATAGCGGGCTGATGCGGGAGCCCCACTTCGACTCGTCGAGCGGCATGACGCGGTTGGAGACGGTGCGCATCTCCCATGCCTCGGCCGATCAGCGGCGGGGGCGTGCCGGGCGGCTTGGTCCGGGCGTCTGCTACCGGTTGTGGACGCAGCGCACGCATCAGCACCTGCCCGCCTTTAATGCTCCGGAAATCGTGCAGGCCGATTTGGCGCCGCTCGCACTGGAGCTGGCCCGCTGGGGCGTCAACGATCCTGCCGCGCTCCGCTGGCTCGACCCGCCGCCGGCCGACACGTTCGCGCAGGCGCAAGAGCTGCTGTACCGCCTCGGCGCTGTAGACGGCGGCGGTAGCATTACGGATCACGGCCGCGCCATGGCTGAGGTGCCACTGCACCCGCGCCTTGCCCACATGGTGCTCCAGGCCAAGACGCTGGAGCTGGGCGGCCTCGCCGGTGAGCTGGCCGCGCTGCTCTCTGAGCGGGACGTCTTCAAGGGCCGCGGCGGGCTGCCGGATGCCGACCTGCGCCTGCGTCTCGAAGCCCTGCACGCCGTGCGCGATGGCGACCGCCCCGACCCCGTCACCCGGCAGGGCTTCGTCGTCGATCATGGCGCGTGCCGCTACGTGTTGCGCGTGGCCCGGCACTGGCGCCGCCGCCTCAACCTGCCGGAGGGCAAGCCCGCCGATGTGGATGCGGCCGGCCTTCTGCTGGCCTTTGCCTATCCTGACCGCCTCGCGCAGCGCCTGCCGGGTCAGGACGACCGCTTCCGCCTCCGCAACGGGCGCATCGCCGCGCTCTCCCACACGCAACTCCTCAGCGGTTCGGGCTACCTTGTGGCCGCCCACGTCGACGAGCGCCGCGGTGAGGGCCGCATTTTCCTTGCCGCACCGCTCCGTCAAGACGACCTCGAAACGTATTTCGGCGACCATATTGACGCGATCGCAGACGTCCGGTGGGACGCACAGGCGGGGCGCGTGGTGGCGGAGGAGCGGCGCGAGCTGGGGGCGCTCACGCTGGAGCAGCGCACGCTCCACGACCCCGCCCCGGCAGCCGTACAGGAGGCATTGTTGGAGGGCATCCGCGCCGAGGGCCTCGATCGCGCGCTCCGCTGGAGCAAGAAGTCGCGGCAGTTGCAGGAGCGCCTCGTCTTTCTCCATCGGCAAGTGCCGGAGAAGTGGCCGGATGCGTCGGTGGAGGCGCTGCTGGAGACGCTGGATGACTGGCTCGGGCCGCACGTCTATGGGATGCGCCGCCTCAGCGAGCTGCAGCAGCTCTCTACCACCGAGCTCCTCCTCGGCCTCATCGACTACGGGCAGCGGCAGCGGCTGGGCGAGCTGGCGCCCACGCATTACGAGGTGCCGAGCGGCTCGCGCCGTCCCATCGACTACAGCGATCCGGAGGCGCCGGTGCTGGCCGTGCGCCTGCAGGAGATGTTCGGGCAGACCACCACGCCGCGTATCGCCGGGGGGCGCGTTCCCCTCACGCTTCATCTGCTTTCCCCGGCGCAGCGGCCGGTGCAAGTCACGCAGGACCTCGAAAACTTCTGGGCCGAAACGTATTTCGACGTCCGCAAGGACCTCCGCGGCCGCTACTCCAAGCACTACTGGCCGGAAGACCCCCTCACCGCCACGCCTACCAACCGGGCGAAGCCGCGGCGGTAATGGATCAGGCGTTGGCTGCCATGTGTATAGGGCTACACACCACCCCGCTTTCCCGCCCGCGCCTGCATGTCCGACGCCTCCCTTCCTGTCACCGTCCTCACCGGCTTTCTTGGAGCCGGCAAAACCACCGTCGTGCAGCAGCTACTGCGGCAGCGGCCGGTGGCGCGCATCGCGGTTATCATCAACGACATGAGCGCGCAGGATGTGGATGTGGAGCTGGTGGAGTCGGGCCACCTGTTGCGCGATGAGGCCGATGCGCTCGTGAACGTGCAGGGGGGATCGGTAAGTGGGGAGCGCCGGATGGCCCTGGTGGCGGCGCTGCGCGAGCTGGCGGCGGGAAACGCCTACGATCACGTCCTCCTCGAAACCTCCGGGAGTGCCGAGCCGCTGGTAGTGGCACGGGCGGTGCAGGAAGCCTCCACCCCTGACGCGCCGCTTCACCTCCACAACCTCATCACGCTCGTCGATGCCTACACCTTCATGAAGGAATACGGGTTGGGGGAAGACCTCTTTAAGCAGATCATCGCCAACGAGGAGGGGCGGTGGACGGTGGAGACGCTGCTGGTGCGGCAGATCCAGGCCGCCAACCGGCTGCTGCTCACCAAGACCGACCTCGTGCAGGACGAGGCGCTGCCCATCGTGGAGCGCGCGCTGAGGCTCATTACCGAAGCGGCACCGGTACACCGGGTGGCGCGCGGACAGGTGAACGCCGCGCAGGTGATCGGCGAACAAGGATTTACCGAAGCACAGCTCGAGCGGCCGATGGCCGGCGCCGAGTTGGCCCAACTGGAGGTTGACCCGGAGGCGTTTGGGCTGGGATCCGCTGTGTTTACCGAGCAGCGGCCGTTTCATCCGCAGCGCCTCTATGATGCCGTTCAGCAGCACCTCACGCGCGGGGTGTACCGCTCGAAGGGGTTCATCTGGCTCGCGTCCCGTGCGGACGAGGTGCTCCTCTGGAATCAGGCCGGCAACTACGTCAACCTCCGCAAGACCGCGTACTGGAAGGCGGCCATCGATCAGACACACCTCACGCAGGAGGAAAAGGACCATCTTAACGCCGCGCTGGCCCATCCAACGTTTGGGGACCGCCATCACGAACTCACCGTGATTGGGGTGGACGAAGCCCGTGAGGTGTTTCTCGATGCGCTGGCGGATGCTCTCTGTACCGACGCCGAGGTGGCTGCTTGGGCGCAAGGGCGCGCGTTCAAGGATCCCTGGCCGTGACCTGCGTGCAGACGCTGGAATTAACGGCTTACGGCGCATGGCCGATACCAATAAGACCCGATCGACCGACCCTACTGCCGCGGTTGTCCCATGTGGAGCCACCTTCCCTACGATGCTGCGTTCTGGATTTCCATTGCCACCATGGCCCTCGTGCTCATTGGTGGGGCGGTCGTCCTCTTGCGTGGGCGTAGCAGCCACGCCATGGGAGAGAAAGCGGTGACCAACCGGATGGGTATGCGAACGACCAGCGGGCTTGCAGGACCGCGGCTGCGGCTCATGAATCTTCGCTCACAACCTGGGCAGATTGCGCTGGAACTGGTTAACACGGGCGGGCCAGCCCAACAGCCGACCCTAACGTGTGCGGCAGCGGAGGACGTTCGGCGACAGCCGGCCTGCGCCTGGCACGCAGGAGGTCGCATCCGGCTTACCTTTGGCTTCGTCTCGCCGCCAGGACCGTTTCAGTTTACCGTCCGCTATCAGGATCAACTGGGGCAGGGGCACGAACGGGCTTTTGAGGTCCGCCCCAGCGAACGCTGCCTGGAACCTATCGAGTAGCTGGTGCACTCAGGCAATATGAAGCTCTCCGTGGTCGCCTCCTTCCCCCGGCTTCCACTCAAGCTCAAACTCAATGCTGAGCTCCGGATTACTGCCGTCGCTGGATGTTTCGCGTTCGGCTTTCACCTCAAACGTCAGGCGTTCCGGTACAGCCATCTCCAGGGACTGCGCGCCGGCCTTGAGGTGGAGCTGGCCGGACGACTCCAGTTTGTCGGCCACCTCGCGCAGGTAGGCCGCTATCTCTTGCCGGGTGTGCTGCTGCTCGGTTTTGAATAGGACTTCCTCGGGCATGGGAGGGCAGGTCTGGTTAGAAGAAGGGAAGGCTACCTATACTCACATAGCGGTCGAAGGATACACGCGGCACGTTATACCGATCAGTTTGGTGTGTCTATTGAGGAAGATTGCGCCCCTCGCAACGTCATCCTGTTCGCCATGCGCCCTGTCAAGCTTACACCCTCCATGCTGTCCTTCCTCTGGGAAGACTGCCCGCGGTGCTTCTGGCTACGGGCACGCCGCGGCCTGCGCCGCCCGTGGCTACCGTTCCCATCGGTGTTTACCCGGTACCACGACCTGCTGGAGACCTTCTTCGCAGATTGCTGCCCCTCTGCCCTTGATCCCTCGCTCCCTGAAGGGCAGTGTGTGCACGACGAAGCCTGGGTGGCCTCTCGCGTGCTGTACATCGACGATGCACCCGTCCCCTTTCGCTTCAAGGGCCGCGTTGATCACCTCATGCACTTCGATGACGGCACCTGGGGCATCATCGACTACAAGACCACGGACCAGTCAACGGCCAACATTCGCAAGTACGGGCGACAGCTCCATGCCTACGCGTGGGCGCTTGAGCAGGCGGCCCCGGATGCGTTGCAGCGGGCACCCATCACCCGGATGGGGCTGCTGTGTCTCAACCCGGGGGAGTTGGTGGACTTCTGTAGCGGCGAGCGGGCGATGGTCCAACTCACCCCCACCTGGGTGGAGATCCCGCGCGATGATGCGGCCTTTACTGAGTTTTTAGCTGCAGCGCTTACGCTACTGGCCACGCCGGATCCACCCGGTGCAGGCGCGGACTGCGAGATCTGCAACTACACCCGCCGCCGGATGCGGTTGGAGCGAAACCTGCAGCGCGCGCGTAACTGAGGTGTAGGCCCGCTCATAAAACCGATGGACGCCATGCTTTGCTCTGCCGCCGAAAGCACCCTCGTAGTCATCGACATTCAGGAACGTCTCGCGCCGGCCATTCACGCCTGCGACCACGTGGTGGCGGCGACCGGGTGGCTCATGGATGTGGCGGCAAAGCTCCAGATTCCCACGCACCTGACCGAGCAGTACCCGAAAGGCCTCGGCCCTACGGTTGCTTCTCTGCGCTCGCGCGTTGAGGACATTAGGATCCACGAGAAGACCCACTTCTCCTGGTGGCGGGAGGGTGGGGTGGCGGACGTGCTCACGCGTGAGCAGGTGATGCTCGCGGGCACTGAAGCGCACGTCTGCGTCCTGCAGACGGCGCTCGACCTTGCGGATGCTGGCTACGACGTGTTTGTGGTGGATGAGGCCGTAGGGTCGCGGCGGCCGTCAGATAAGCAACGCGGGCTGGAGCGGATGCGGCAGGCGGGCCTCACCATCGTCACGCGCGAGATGGTCGCGTTTGAGTGGCTGGAGCGGGCTGGCACCGACGCCTTCCGGGCGGTGCAGCCGATGTTGCGGGCAGGCATTGACACCGCGGTGCCGTCATAAATAAAAAACCTCGCCCCAGCCAAAGCCGGGGCGAGGTGCGCTGCGTGGCTGATCGACCTGTGGTACAAGCCTACAGCGTAAACGCCATCTTGCTGTACACGTACCGGCCGTTAAAGCCGAACGGCGAGGCGGTGGAGTAGGGAAAGATGCCGTTGAAGTTCTGCCCGTCTGGTGTGCGGTCGGGGTAGATGTCCATCAGGTTGCGCACGCCAAGCGATAGCGTCAGACGCTCGGCGGCGAAGGCGTAGCTGACCTCCGCATCGAAGAGCGTTTTGGCCGAGAGCGTGAAGTCGTTATCCGGGTTGCTGCTCGGCACCAGCGTTTCGCCGTGCCGGGTGGCGCGGACCAGCGCGCTAAACGGATCGCGTTCGTACTCAACCGTAAATTTGCCTGTACTTTTTGGGCGTTCACGCTCCAGCTCCAGTCGGGCGCCGCGGTCGAAGATGCTCTCGTCGAACGCCTGATCAAGCTCCGATGGTGTGCGCGGGCCGCTCGTTACCTCGTTGCGCGTGAAGTTGAAAGCGCCCCGGAGGTAGAGCACTGCGTCATCGCCGATCAGCGTGCTGTAGTCTGCAGCCACGTCGAGGCCCCAGGTCTGGCTGTCGATGGCGTTGGAGAAGACCTGCACCCGCTGCACCGTCTCGATGCCCTGCTCCTCGAGGAGATCGATGATCTCATCGCCGGAGAGGTTACCGGACAGGATAACACGGTCGCGGATTTCGGTGAAGAAGCCGTCTACTGAAATCGACAGATTACTGTTGGGGCTCAGCGTAAGCCCGCCGCTGACGCTGGTGGATTTTTCCTCCGTCAGCTCGGGCACCCCAAGCGCATTGGCTACGTCGCCGCCATTGCGAAAGAGGCCGACTTCGAAGGGTTCACCATCGATGAAGGTGGTGGAAACGCGGGAGAAGTGGCGCTGGGCCAGGTTCGGGGCGCGAAAGCCCGTGCTGGCGGCGCCGCGGAAGACGAGCGATTCCTGTGGCTGATAGCGCGTCGCAATTTTGCCGGTTACTGTAGAGCCAAAGTCGCTGTAGTTCTCGAAGCGTCCGGCCACATTCACCAGCACGTTCTCAAGCACGTCGGCTTCCAGATCGGCGTAGACGCCCACGTTGGTGCGGGTCTCGTCAACCTCCGTGCTGGGTGGGAAGCCGGGGAAGACCTGCGATCCCGGGGCTGCCCGGCCGCCGTTCTGGTTCTCCTTAACGGGTCCGTCGATCCAGGAGGCCTCTTCGCCGGCCTCAATCTCGTACCGATCGTGCCGTAAGAGGCCACCGAAGGCCACGTTCAATGGGCCCGCCAGTCCAGCGTCCACCTCACGCGTCAAGTCAAGCTGCGCCACCGATTCCTGCAGTGACACGGTGCCAGCGAAGAAGTCCGTTTGCGTGGACTCGGGACCGAGCGTCACGTTCAGGGAGTTGGTGATATTGTATTCAAAGTTGTTGCTTCCCGTCTGGGCGCTGAGGTCGTATCCCCATGCGCCGAGCGAGCCGCGCAGACCACCCACGGCGGAGTAATCGGTCGTTTTGATGTCGAAGTTAGGCAAAAAGCCCTGCGGGTAGATTGATGGCCAGTTGCGCCCGTCGAGCGCGCGTCGGTAGAAGCCCTGTCCGAACCCATCCCGGAAGCTGTAGCCGCCGAAGGCGTAGACTTCGGCGTTTTCAGCCACCGGATAAGCCCCGTTGCCCCAGAGGTAGTAGTTGTCGGATTGGCCATTCCCCCAAGCGTGGTTCGGCTGAGCCACGGGGTTGTTTTTCTCGGCGACTTCCTGCACGCCATTCCCACTCTGGTCGGATACGACGTCGGCGTCGCCTTCCTCAATTTGATCGCGCGGATCCGCTCCCGATCGGTTCGTGGGGTCCCGAAAGCGGAGCTCGCCAAACAGGTTGAAGTAGCCCTCGTTGCCCAGCGGAATACCATAGGACCCGGCCAGATTGTAGGTGGTGCCGTCATTGGCGAAGTCATCCGTCACGTGGCCGCCCACTTCCCCGCTGATGCGCAGCGGTACAGCGCCTTCGCGCAGGCGCAGGTTGACCACGCCGGCGATGGCATCAGAGCCGTACTGCGCAGCCGCGCCATCCCGCAGGATCTCGACGCCCCCCAGCAGGCTGGACGGAATGGCGTTGAGGTCCACGGTGCTGGACCCCTTCTGCACGCCTGAGCCCAGGCGATTGACGAGGGCCGTGCGATGCCGGCGCTTGCCGTCAATGAGGACCAGCGTATGATCGGGGCTTAGCCCGCGCAGGGTGAAGGGGCGCAGGGCGTCCATGCCGTCGGCCACGGTCTGCCGGGGGAAGTTGATGGAGGGCGAGAGCTGCTGCAGCACAATCCCAACTTCCGTGGAGCCCGTACGCTGGAGTTCAGCTGCGGAGAAAGCATCCACCGGCACCGCCAGTTCGCCGGCTGCCCGGCGTGCCGCTCGCGAACCGACCGTCACGGTGATCTCTTCCCCCCGGAGGGCGCGTTCTTGCAGTGTGAAGTTTTCCGTTTGCTCGGCGCCCGATGCGAGCGTAACCTCGCGGCTCGCTGGCCGAAACCCGACAAAGGTGACCCGCACGGTGTACGTGCCCGGGGCGATGTCGTCAATGCGGTACGTGCCGTCAGCACCTACCGCCGCGCCCCGATCGGCGCCCTCCACGACGATGTTGGCACCTGGCAGGGGTTCGCCGCGGGCGTCTGCTACCGTGCCGGTAAGCGTTGCGGGGTCTTGGCCGAGGGCCAGGGTGGTGAAAAAGACAGAAAGGAGTAGGGTCAGCAGTGTCGTAGCGTAAGGTTTCATGCTAAGGTGCCCGGTCTTGTGAGGAAAAGTCGCAGCATTGCGACCGAAGCCAGCAGCCGTGAGAGCTACAGGGCTCCAGCCTGCCAAACGCGAGAAGCGTCTGGCCTGGACCACATTCACCACGAAGAACTTGGGATCACTGCCGCATCTTACAGAGAGGGCCGGAAGGGGGCAAAAATGTAGAGCCCCCATCCACAGATAAATGGGGGCTCTTAAAACGCCTGATAGACGAAAGCTATAGCCTCCACTCATCTTCCCTCACGCAAGGCAAGGCAGAACGTAGCACCTTTCCGCATCTGCATAGCAGGCGGCGGTTGCCAGGACGTCACAGGGTCTGCTCCCTCAGTCCTTCTGGATGAATGTAGCATCAACAATAAAATCGCATATCTCTAATTATATGGGGGTTGTGGGTAAATGTCAAAGGCGCATTAATCTACGGGAAATAGAAAACCCCCGACCGCACGGGCCGGGGGCTTGGTCTTGCTTCGTGATGAGCGCGACGAGGCACCAGATTACTGGGCAGATACCTCCACGTTACCGGCTGGCAGCGTCGCTTCGGGGTCGTCCCCCTTCAGATACGTGTCAAACCAGCGCATCATACGCAGGTTATAATCCAGGCGGGCGCTGGCGCGGATATAGCCGTGGCCTTCATCTGGGTACAGGGCCAGGCGCACGGGCACCTCAGGTTTGCGCACCTTCAGGTGGCGGTATAGCTCCAGCGACTGCGCGGGGTGCACGCGCGTATCCTCGGCGCCATGGGCGATGAGGATCGGCGTCTGCGCGTTGTCCACGTGGTAGATGGGGCTGCGCTTGAGGTTGTCGACCCATGAGTCCCAGATGCGGGTGCGCGAGTGGACGAGGTAGAGCTCCTCGGGGATGTCGCTTGTGCCCCACTTGGAGATGTTGTTGGAGATGCCCACGTTCATCACCGCCGCGGCGAAGCGCGGGGAGTAGTAGGTGCTCATCCAGGCGCTGGCGTAGCCGCCGTACGAACCGCCCGTGACGCCGACGCGGTCTTCATCCGCAATACCCCGGTTGATCAGGTAGTCGACACCATCCACGATGTCGTCAAACTCCTTCCCGGCGAGGTCGCCCTGGCTGCTGAGGATAAAGTCGAGCCCGCGTCCGGTACTGCCGCGGTAGTTCGGGTAGAAGACAGCGTAGCCTTCGGCCGCCCCGACCTGCCCGGGCATGCTGTAGTTGGTCAGCCAGCCGTTGCTGTAATGCGCTTCCGGGCCGCCGTGCACCATCACGATGAGCGGGACCGCGGTGCCCTCCTCATAGTCGAGCGGGTAGATGAGCAGCCCTTCGATGTCAAACAGCCCATCGCGCGCCGTGTAGCGAACGACTTCTTGCGTACCAAGCTGCCGGTCGGCGAGCCACTCGTTGTGGTGCGTTACGCGATCGGGGCTGTCAGTGCCGTCACGTAGCAGGTACACCTCTTGCGGGTGTTCGGGTGTGGAGGCGGTGAACACGATGTGGCCCGCACCTGACGGGGTAAAGCTGGCCAACGCGGTAGCGTCCTTTGTCAGGATACGGGTGAAGTCGCTGCCATCCGGCGCGATGGTGCCGAAGGAGCGCGCCGTGCTTTCGCTGGCGAGGAAATGGATGGTGTCATCGTCCGTCCACAGGATCTGCTCGAACTTACCCTCAAACTCGGGCAGGATGTTCTCCGGGATGGCGCCATCTTCTACGGCAACCCGCATGATGCGGCCGTCAATGGGATCGTGGATGTTGTCACCCGCCCGCAGGGCCAGGTGCTCTCCATCGGGGCTCCATTTGATCTGCGCAATCTTTCCGGCGTTGGCAATGTTGGCTACGACGTCGCGGGAGTCGGCATCAACGACCTGCACGGACTGCGCCATGAAGGAGTCATCTACCCCGGGCGTCGGAGTTTCGGTGATGGCCAGTTGGGTGCCATCTGGGCTCCAGCGCATCAGGTGGACGGTGCCGTCAACGTTAAAGCGGTGCGGCTCCGGGGTGTCGGCTGAGAGGTCCGCAATGAAAGCGCGGCGTTGTGGTTGATTTTCCTCAAACAGATCCGGCTGGTAGGGGAGCGGGGCTTCGGGAATATCGAGCTCCTCGTTTGCGCTAAAGGCAACGCGCTCGCCATCGGGCGCCCAGGTGTAGGCAGCGATGGAAGTGGCGTGGCCGAGCAGCCGTGTCGGCTCCTCCCCGTCGACGGCAAGCTCGTAGAGCACGCGGCCGTCGTCGTCTTCACCGCTGGTCAGGAAGGTCACGGTGCCGTGCGCCGGACGAAAAGCGACGCTGCCCACTCCACTTTCGGTGTAGGAGGCGGTGACCTCGCCTGTTTCGGTGTCCATCACGTAGAGGTGCGTGCTGGCCGGCACGTTATCTTCGGTGGGGTCTGCTGGCTCCGAGACGGTGTAGGCCACATGCTGGCCGTCTGCCGCAATCGTCGCAGAGGTGACGGTTTTAATCTCGGCCACATCCATTGGTGAAAGCCCCTGCGCAAGGGCCGTGGGAAGGAAGAGCAGCGCACAGAGCAGCGCCAGCGCTCCGGTTGCTGCGCGTAGGCGCGAAGAGTAAGATGAAAGCATAGGAAGATCGGTCGGGTTGCAGATCGTGACGTGCGAAGGGCCGCCTGGCGTAGATGCCCAACGGCTGTAACGAAGTACAAAGAGAAAGCACAGCGGTCCGAAAGGGTCCATCGCACCAAAACCTCTCCACGCGCAAAAGATGGGTACTGGATTCCGGGGTTGGTAGATATTGGCAGCTTGTGTGGCTACACTACGAGCGCCTCGGATTCCCCTCTACGCCCAACTTGATTATGCGCGATGAGTCTTCTGGCCCGCGACTGACGCGGGCTCTTGGCGTCGGCGGAGCGACCATGATGGGCCTGGGCTCAATCGTGGGTACGGGCGTATTCGTGAGCGTGGGTATTGCTGCGGGTATCGCCGGACCCGCGGTGATTCTGGCGATTGCGCTGGCAGCGATGGTGGCCACGTGCAATGCGTTTAGCAGCGCGCAGCTGGCCGCCAATCATCCGGTGAGCGGGGGCACGTACGCGTACGGCTACAAGTATCTGCGTCCGTCGCTGGGCTTTACCGCCGGCTGGATGTTTCTCTGTGCCAAGAGCGCATCGGCGGCTACGGCAGCGCTGGGGTTTGCTGGCTACCTGTTGCTGCTGGTAGGCGGCGATGCCACCTGGCTCGTGCCGCTGGCGGTGCTTGGCGTGGTGGTGCTGACGGCCGTAGTGCTGAGCGGTATCCGACGCTCCAACTGGACGAACATTGCCATCGTATCCATTACGCTGGCGGGGCTGGCCTACTTTGTGGTCGGCGGCCTGCCCAACCTCTTCGCCACGGGCGCGGACAACCTTGCCCCATTCTTCGCCTCACCGGAGTCGCCTGATGCGAGCCCATGGTCGACCGTTTTCCACGCCACGGCGCTCATGTTTGTGGCGTATACCGGGTACGGGCGCATTGCCACGCTCGGGGAAGAGGTGCAAGATCCGGCGGTCACCATTCCGCGCGCGATCGTGCTCACGGTTATCGTGGTTTCGGGGCTGTACATGGCGGTGAGCGTCGTTGCGGTAGGTGCGATCGGCGCGGATGGCCTTGGCGCGGCGGCCGAAGGTGACGCCGCACCCCTGCAGGTAGCCGCGCAGGCGCTCACCGCGCCCGGTATCGGATTCGTCGTTAGTGTGGCCGCGATCACGGCGATGCTGGGTGTATTGCTCAATCTTATCCTGGGGCTCTCGCGCGTGATGCTGGCCATGGGCCGACAGGGCGATATGCCGGGGGCCACCGCAACGCTCAACGCCGCGCGCACCACACCGGTGGTAGCGGTGATCGTTACCGGAGGCCTTATCCTGGGCCTGACCCTCATTGGTGATGTACGCACCACCTGGTCGTTTAGCGCCTTTACCGTGCTCATCTACTATGCGCTGACGAACCTTTCGGCGTTGCAGCTCTCGGCTGAGGAACGCCTCTACCATCCCATCTTCCCGATCGGCGGGCTCATTGGGTGCCTCTTCCTTGCCTTCTGGGTGGAGCCGGTCATTTGGGGGACAGGCCTTGCCCTGATCGCGATTGGGCTGGTGTGGCATGTGGTGGCGCAGCGGTTGGCTACTCGGTCAGCGTAGACACAGCGCTGCTCGTCGCGTCCGCCTCGGCTCCAATTGATGGCACGTCGTTTCACGATGGCGTTGTGCCTTGACGTGGGACCGAGACGGTCCCGGGTGTGCGTCCCCACCGAGACGGAGGGGACGAGGAAAAGAAAAAGTGCTACTCGTCGCGTCCGTCCCGGGCGCGACGCATGATTGGAGCCGTCTCGGCTCATGCTGTACCAAACCACGTCGATTCACCTACAGCGCTACAGTAACCGGGATAAGCCCTCGCTGTCCGGAATAATTTCGAGCGCTGGAGTAGCGCCAGTGCACCGGCTCATCAATGTACCCGCGCTTTACAGGATTCAGGTGAATGTACTCCAGTTTTTGCAAGAACATATCTTTCTGCAGAATCTGCTTCGGATGACTTCCCCGTTGCCAGAGTTGGTAGACACGTTCGCCTCGATCTGGGCGCGCAGGCCTCGGGAGCATGCGGAGGAGTGTGGTCCGTCGAGTATCCTTTAGTAGGTTGATAACTGCGTGGCTTGTGTACGATTTGAACGTCATCAGTTCATGCGAGAGATCCTCAGCTGATGCTATGAGGTGAAGGTGGTTTTCCATGAGCACGTAGCCATATAACGTGAGCCGGTCAGCATCTTGCAGAAAGACCAACGAGTCGAGCACAATTCGCGCGACATCGCTGTACGCAAAAATGGGTAGCCATCTGGATATGGTACAGGTTAGAAAATACGGTTCCTGCTGCTCCAAAATACGATAGCGTGTGTCTCCCATAACCGGAGGATTTGGTCGCAAGAAACATAAAACTGCAGCACATGATGGATGCGGGGTATATCCCATGGCTAAAGTTGGTCGACTACTTTGCCTCAATGACGGTGGGTGAATTGGTTGTATTGGCGGTCTTCCTCAGGACCGAGATAACTGGAAGGGGGCAACCATCGGCGATCACACTTTAGATTGGGTTGGTCGCTTGTTCGAGGGATGCGGCGACGTGGGACCGAGACGGTCCCCGAATGTGCGTCCCCACCGAGACGGAGGGGACGAGGAAAAGAAAAAATGCTGCTCGTCGCGTCCGTCCCGGGCGCGACGCCCGTTTGGAGCCGTCTCGGCTCCGTGTGCGCGGTGCCAATGCCGGTCAATTTCATCCGCGCCATTCGAATCATCTCATTACGGCTTCTTGCGTACGAACGCGCAGGAATTCTTGCCGACAGGTAAGCTTCGGCCGCGACGTGGGACCGAGACGGTCCCCGAATGTGCGTCCCCACCGAGGCGGAGGGGACGAGTAATGGGTAAACGCATTCCGGGTGAGGAGAAAAAGGCCATGATACGTCGCGGGTGCATCATTTCATCCGCTCGGCGATTGGGTAACAGATTGCCAATGTTATCATCTGCTACCTGAGTATGGCCAAGCGTATTATTGGCGGCATCGCACTGGTCCTCATCGCACTCGCGGCCGTGGTACTGGTCCGGACGCTGTTGCTTTCGTACGACCTCATGGAGGTCGAAATAGTCGAGCGCCACAACTTCGACGACGAGGGCGCCATCGAACGGTTATCCACTGCGCTCACGTACCCGACCATCTCCCATCAACAACCAGCGGCATTCGACACCGCGGCATTTGAGGGCTTCCTCGACTTCCTTGAGGCATCCTTCCCCCGCATGCACGAAGAGCTGGAGGTGGAGCGTGTGGGCGACTACACGAAGCTCTACCGGTGGCCGGGGACCAATCCGGAGCTAAACCCGGGCATACTGATGGGGCATTACGACGTCGTGCCGGTAGAGCCAGGAACGGAGGATCAGTGGTCATACGCTCCGTTCGGCGGCGAAATTGCTGAGGGCTTCGTCTGGGGCCGCGGGGCGCTGGATGACAAGGCGGGGGTGCTCTCTTCGATGGAGGCGGTGGAGTACCTGCTACAGACCGGGTATCAGCCTGAACGTACACTCTACGTGGCAGCGCATCACGACGAAGAGGTCGGCGGACTTAATGGTGCCGCGCAGGTGGCGGCGCTGCTGAAAGAGCGCGGCGTGGAGCTTGAGTTTCTGGTGGATGAAGGGTTGCCCGTAGCAGAGCAAATTATGGAGGGCATCGACACGCCGCTGGCGATGATCGGGGTGGCCGAGAAGGGCTTTCTGAACCTGGAGCTGTCTGTCAACCGAGAAGGCGGGCACGCGTCTATGCCGCCTCGACAAACGAGCATTGGTGACCTTTCCTCCGCGATTCATCACTTGAAAAACAACCCGATGCCCGGCCGCTTCGACGACCTCGTGAAGAACACCTTCGAGCCCATGGCCCCGGACTTGCCGTTTGTCTACCGCATGGGGCTGGCCAACCTGTGGCTCTTTCGGCCGATCATTGAGCGCGAGCTGACGAACATCCCGCATACCAACGCCGCCATCCGCACGACGGTGGCGCCGACCATCATTCAGGGGGGCATCAAGGAAAATGTATTGCCCGCGCGTGCCTCGGCGATCCTTAATTTCCGGATCCATCCGCGCGACGATGTGGACGGGGTGATTCAGTACGTGCGGGATACCATCGAAAACGATGAGATTATGATCCGTACGATGCCACGGGCGCGAAATCCCTCCGTCGTGTCGGATCACGAGGCCCCTGCGTACCAGCAGCTTCGGCAATCCGTCAAGGAGGTGTTCCCCAACACGCCGGTGACGCCCTCTATCTTTATCGCGGCCAGCGACTCGCGCCATTTCCGGGAGCTCACCCGCAACATCTACCGCTTCCGGCCTATCCGGGCCCGTCCAGGTGACCAAACCCGCATCCACGGGACGGATGAACGGATCGGGGTGGATAATTATCTCGAAATGGTGCAGTTTCAGATCCGGTTTATCATAAACAGCACCTCATAGCCCATGCTATTTCACGTGCGCTGGATCGCTACACTTGTCGGCTTCGCTCTCTTTCTTTCGGCCTGTGACGATCCGGCAGCCGACGGGCTTGAGGTACCGTCGACGGATATTTACCTTGCCTCGCTGGATGGCATCAACGGTACGCTTTCGATCGGCGAGCCACAGAATATCACGGCTCGCGACGCCTATGACAACCAACCGTTCTTTCTGCCGGATGGTGAGGGCCTGCTGTATACGTCGATGCAGGGCGAGCAAACGGACATCTTCCGCTACACCATCGCGGATGATCGCCACGAGCCGTTGACGCGGACGGAGGCCACAAGCGAGTATTCGCCGACGCCGATGGCGGATGGAGGATTCAGTGTGGTGCGCGTAGAGGAAGATGGTACGCAGCGGCTGTGGCGCTTTGCGACGGAAGGAGGGGAGCCCGCGTTGCTCCTGCCTGACGTTGAGCCCGTCGGCTATCACGCGTGGATCGACGACGACCGACTGGCGCTGTTTGTGCTGGGCGAGCCGTCGACGCTGCAGCTTGCCGCGTTGGGATCGGGCGCGGCAGCGGTGGTTGCGGAAGACATCGGCCGCTCGCTGCAGCCGGTGCCGGACGCCGAGGCGGTGACGTTCGTGCAGCAGCGCGCTAACGGCCTGGCTGAACTGATGCGGTTCGATCCCGCCACCGACACGCTTGAGGGGATCGTCGAGGTTGTCGAAGGGGGGCAGGACCACGCATGGACGCCAGAGGGTCTGCTGTTGATGACGGCCGGCTCCGTGCTGTATAGCTTTGATCCATCGGTAGAGGATGGGTCGTGGTCGGAGGTGGTTGACCTATCACCGCTGGAGCTGTCGCGCATTGCCGTTAGCCCCGATGGCGCGCGGGTTGCGCTTGTGGGGGAGAAATGAGGCCGGGTTCGGTGTGAGAGTGTGTGAGTATGGGAGTGGAGCAAGTTGCACTGTCAGTGCAGGGGGAGGCGCTATCCCACGGGCATGCGCGCACGAGCGGCGGTGCAGTCGAGCGAACCGGTCATGTGCAGGGCTGATTGGCTTTGCAGGCTGCGCATACGTATGTTTAGAAGCTGAAAGGACATGAACCGGCTGCCCAAAAATGGGACGGTGAATTTCCTGCTGGAGCCGCTTTGGTCTGGAACGCCGTCCCGCGCTGTGCGCTGAACGGCTTTTTTCATTTATACCGCCTCAAAATCACAGTATGCACACCGACTACGTCAAGTGGTGGAGCCCCCGGCTCGGTCGTCCCATGGAGATCCTCGTGTACGGCCACGCCGGCACGCCCATCCTGGCGTTTCCGTCGAGCCAGGGCCGCTTTTATGAGTGGCGCGACTTCGGGATGGTAGGGGCGTTGCACCACCAGCTGACGCACGGCCAGAACCAGCTGTTCTGTATCGACGCCGTCGACGGGGAGAGTTTTTACAACCGTAGCGTGCCGCCGTACGTGCGCATCAAGCGCCATCAGCAGTACGAGCAGTATGTGCTGGCTGAAGTGCTGCCGTTCATCTATGACCGCGCGACTTCAGACTTCATCATCGCCACCGGGGCGAGCTTTGGCGCCTATCATGCCCTCAATCTGGTGTGCAAGCAGCCGTGGTCCTTTGGCAAGCTGATTTCGATGAGTGGTGCCTACGACATCCGCTCGTTTATGGACGGGTTCTACGATGAGAACGTGTACTTCAGCAACCCGGTGGACTATATGCCCAACATGCACGACCACGGCACCCTGGAAGCCCTCCGCCACACGCACTTGATCCTGACCGCCGGTGAGCACGACCCCTGCCGTGGCGCAAACGACCATATGAGCCACGTGCTTCATAGCAAAGGCGTCGGCCACCACTACGAACGCGTCGATGGCTTCGGCCACGACTGGCCCTGGTGGCAGGACCAGATCTGCCGTCACCTGTAGTTTTGCCCCCTACTTCATCAACACTCACCGACACCATGAGCACACCACGCCGCATCGGGATTCTTCGAGGCGTCGAAACCACGTTTCCAGATGCCCTCATCCCCTACATCAATGACACGTATGGTGAGCAAGGAGTAGAAGCCGCGTTCGTTGAGGTTGGCGCTGTGCGGATGGACGCGGATCCGGCCTATGACGTCATCATCGACCGCATCTCGCACGAGGTGCCCTTTTACCGCTCGTACCTGAAGTGGGCCGCCATCAAGGGCACGTACATCATCAACAACCCGTTTTGGTGGAGTGCCGACGACAAGTTCATCGACAACATCATTGCCGAATCGGTGGACGTGGCTGTACCCCGCAGCGTGATTCTGCCGCACAAGCAGCATCCCCCGAACACGTCGGATAAGACGTTTCGCAATATGAAGTATCCCGTGGACTGGGATGACGTCTTCGCCTATATCGGCTTTCCGGCGTTCCTGAAGCCGTTCGATGGGGGCGGGTGGCGCGATGTCTCGAAGGTCACCACGCCCGGTGAGTTCTTCGCAGCCTACAACCAGTCGGGCATCGACTGTATGATGCTTCAAGAGGGCATCGAGTTTGAGGATTATTACCGCTGTTATGGCATCGGGCAAAAAAAGGCCCACATCATGCGTTATAATCCATCCGTGCCCATGCACGAGCGGTATTCAGCAGTATCGCCAGAGCCCATCGACCCTGACTTTAAGCAGAAGCTGGAGCGGGACGTGCTGGCCCTGTGCCGAGTGCTGGGGTATGACATGAACACCGTTGAGTTTGCGGTGCGCGATGGGGTGCCCTATGCCATCGACTTTATGAATCCGGCGCCGGACGCGGATTATCACTCAGTCGGGCACGAGAACTTCGAGTGGATCGTCCAGGCGATGGCTGAATTCGCGGTGGAGAAAGCCCTTGAAGATCGCACGCCGCCGCCCTTCAATGCGCAGGGAGCCTTGCATCCCGCCCCCCGGGGCTGAGCATATGTTGCTGCCTTCCCACCAGACCTACCACACGCTATGCGGCAGCACCTGCAGCCCGCCATCGACCATTATCATGCGCTGATTGAACGCGACCTCACGGCGGCGGAGGATCAGTTTGCACAGTTGCAGACGCTACAGCACGAGCGCCGCGCCCTCTTCGGTGGGCGCCCCATGGCCAACAGCCTGCGGCCCACGTTTGTGACGGAGGCCATGTACGCCGATGTGCAGGACACGGTGTACCTCATCCGCCAGGCCATCCTGCGTATTGCATCTACCTTTTTCAACGACGAGGCGCTCCTCCGCGAAGAGCTGGGGATGGAGCCGTGGGAGATTGAGCTGGCCGCCATTCCCACCCCCGTTATGCACTTCGCCGCCAACGCCCGGCTGGATGCCTTCCTCACGGAACGGTCGTTCAAGTTCGTGGAGTTCAACGGCGAGAGCCCGGCCGGCATGGCGTATGCGGACGAGCTGGCGCAGATGTACCAGGAGCTGTCGCTCTTTCAGACGTTTACGGAGCGGTACCCCGTCCGCTTTGTGTCGCCGCTGGAGCATGCCATCCAGGCCTTCATTCGTACCTACCATGATGAGTTTGGGGGGCAGAAGCTCCACCCGACCTTTGCGATTGTGGACCGGCTGGCGGATGTGCCCACCACGCACGAGTTCGACCTGATTAAAGCCTACCTGGAGTCGCTGGGGTATGGCTGTGAAGTGGTGGATCCGCGCGCATTGGAATGCCACGACGGCTGGATCGTCGCCAATGGCAAGAAAATTGATATCCTGTACCGGCGGCTCCTGATGAACGAGTTTTATGAGATCCGGGAGGAGTGCCGCTCGTACGAGGAAGGCTACCGGGCACAGAAAACGTGTTACCTGAACACCTTCCGGGCGAAGCTTGTGCACAAGAAGGCTATTTTTTCCTTCCTCACGGACGAAAAATACACGCAAGTGCTCGACGCGCCGCAGCGCCTGGCCATCCAGCGGCACATCCCCTGGACGCGCCGCTTGCGCCCACAGACGACGGAGTTCCGGGGGCTTACGATTGACCTCGTGGACTTCGTGCGGTCGAACCAGCGGCACTTTGTCATCAAACCGAACGATGCGTATGGTGGCTCGGGAGTCACGCTGGGCTTTGCCGCCACGCCGGCCGCATGGGACGACGCCATCGAAGAAGGCCTCAAGGCCGGGCACGTGATTCAGGAAACGGTGGATATCCACCGCGAGCCGTTTCTCATGAAAACATCCAGCGGCTGGGAGATGGTGCCGTCAATCATTGACCTGGATCCGTACCTGAACGGCCCGCTCATGGGAGGCTGCCTGACGCGAATCTCGGGCTCTGACCTGGCCAACGTAACCGCCGGCGGGGGCACCCTGCCGATGTTCATTTTACGCAACACCTACTATGCCTCATCCTGACGCGCCGGCCCTTCGGGTGGCCGTGCTTGATCTTTACGACGGCCAGCCCAACCAGGGCATGCGCTGCATCGAGGCCTTTCTGAAGGGGCAGTCTGGACCGCCCCTTAAGGCTGACATCACCTATGACGTCTTTGAGGTACGGGGCGAGGCTGCGGTGCCTGACCTGAGCTACGACGCGTACATTTCCACCGGTGGGCCGGGCAGCCCGTGGGACGGACTGGATCAGCCCTGGGAAGCAGCGTACTTTGACTGGCTGGAGGCGCTCTGGCAGCACAACCGCGCCAGGTACCCCAAGAAGCACGCGCTGTTTATCTGCCACTCGTTCCAACTGCTGTGCCGGTACTTTGAGGTGGGGCAGGTCACCAAGCGGCCAGCGCAGTCGTTCGGTATCTTCGAGGTGCACCGCCTGCCGGGCGGCCACGACGAGCCGCTGTTCGACGCGCTGCCGGACCCCTTTTGGGCGGCTGACTTTCGGCGCTGGCAGGTGGTGCAGCCGGACCACGACCGCGTCGCAGCGCTCGGCGCCTCGTTGCTGGCCCGTGAGCAGCCCTACGAGGAGTACCCGTACGAGCGCGCGCTGATGGGCATCCGCCTCTCGCCGGAACTGGTGGGCGTGCAGTTTCACCCCGAGGCCGATCCTGAGGGCATGCTGGCGCACTTTCGGCGGCCAGCACAGCGCAAAGCCGTCATTGGCTCGTTCTGCGAGGCCCGCTACCAGCGCCTGATTGCGCGCCTGAAAGAGAAGCAGTACCTGACACCGACGCACCAGACGGTTATCCCCACGTTCCTGCGGCGGGCCTTGCGGGCCACCCACCATACCCTGGCACCTGCGGCCTGACCCCGCTGCCGCTGCTGGCTTGCCGGTGCGCGGTCGTGCATCGGTGGTACTTCACTGAGCGTATCCCTGCATGTCTGATTCCACCTCCCGCATCCTTGCCTGGCACCGCGACCGGCTATACGGCCGGCTCCGGGCCCAACACTTCCGGTCGCGCGCGCTGGGTATCGAGAAGCCCTACTATGTGTACGAAGCGCCCGGCCTATCGCAGGCTACGGCAGCGCCCGTGGTGTATCTGTTTCGCGGGCATGAGCGCGAGTGGGTTAACATGGAAGAGGATGGCTCACGCAATCGCTCCACGGCCATTCAGGACATCGACGTGCGGATTCGAGAAGGCCTGCTGCCCCCGATGCTGGTGGTGATGCCGGGCCTCAACAGCGCGAACAATCATGTGCCCTCGCTGGGGATTGATATGGCGGGGTCGTGGTCGACCACGCTGGACGGGCTGGGCCGGGGGCGGTTCTGGACGTACCTGACAGACGAGCTGTTGCCGGCGGTAGCTGACGATTATCCGCAAACGGAGCAGGGCCCACGCCTCATGGCAGGCTTCTCGCTGGGCGGGTACACGGTGCATCTGCTGGCGCTCAAACGCCCCGGGCTGTTTACGCACGCCGCCATGTACGACGGCACCTTTATGTGGCCCGGGCACCAGGACCCCCGCACCGACCGCCGGGGCCGCTACACCGACCGTATCTGGGGCGGCGCTGAGATTTTCGACGCCGCCCTCGGAAGTCCCCGAAAGCCCGCCGCTATGCAGCAGTGGAACCCTACCGACATGCTGATGGCGGCTTCGCCGGATGCCCTGGCGAAGCTCCGCACCACCACCTACTGGGTAGCCTGCGCTTCCAGCGATGGTCGCAAGGGCAACCTGGACCGCGCCCGGTTTGTGGTGGAGCAGTTGCAGGCGCATAACCTACCGCTGGGCTTTGGCGACGACGATCCCATCTTCCATCCGGCGGCGGCTCATACCTGGCACTGGGCAGACCGGTTTGTAGTCACGTTCCTGCAGCGCGCGCTGCGCCAGCGGCCGACCAGTGCCGAGGACGTTGCCACGCAGGAAGGGAAGCAGTCATAGCCGGTGCTGTACCTCCGCAGCTGCTGCGGCGTCGAACCGTGACCGGCGCTCGGCATTGGAGTGCTTCCGTCTTTACTGTTCAGGTTGTGCGCCCTATGGGTTTCTTTCTCCGCAAGTCCTTCAGCGCCGGTCCCATCCGGCTGAACCTGTCGAAGAGTGGGCTTGGGGTGTCGGCTGGGGTGACGGGTGCGCGTTTGGGCATCAACAAGAACGGCGCGTACGTCCACGGCGGCCGCCACGGCCTCTACTTCCGCGAGCAGCTCGGGCAGAAGCAGCGGAAACGGCAGCAGCAAACAGACGCCGGGGTGCCGGTGCTTTCGGTGGAAGAGCAGGAGGGCGGGGGCGCGGTCGAGTATTTTGTGGATACGGGGCTCACCTTCGACCCGCCCGTGCAACCCGTCGAGCGCCCGCCCCTTGAGGCGCCCGACCTGCCTTCGGCTTGGAACGTGACCGCCATTGGGCTGGGCGTCTCGCTCATCGGGATGGTGGTGGCCGGGTACCTTGGCCCGCTGGCGCTGGCCATCGCGCTGGCGCTACCGTTTGTGGCGCTCATCTACGGCGGTATCGCGAACTACCGCAACAAAAAAGCGCGCTCTGAGGCGCAGCGGGCTCTTGAAGCCCTGGACCATCACGACGATCCCGATCCGGCCCTTGAGGTCCCCTACCTTGACGGCATCGGTACAGCCCAGCGCGTGTGGCTGGCGTATCAGGTGTACGACGCGCTGGTGAAGCGTGCGGCGGAGGACGACGACGTGGTTGTGGCCGAGGACCTGCGTACGTTTGAAGCGGACGGGGATCTGCCGGACGATCTGCAAGAGGCCATCAAGGCGGACGCCTTTACCACGCTCTTCGATGCACTTGTTGCCGACCACCAGTTGACGGAGGAGGAAGAGCAAGCCCTGCGTAGCCTGGCGGATCGCCTGGACCTCGACGAGGACCTCATCGATGAAGAGCTGCAGACGCTGGAGGTCCTGGCTCTGCTGCGCCGCGAGCTGGAGCGGCCCCTTGAGGCTGTAGACGCCGACGTTCGGCTCAAACAAGGGGAGACGTGCTATTTCGCCGGTCGCGGACGGCAACTCGTCGCCCGCATTCAGCAGCAGTTTCAGCGCAACAATATCCAGTACAAGGAAATCGGCTACGAAACCGATATTGATGGGCAGATCTACCTCACCGACCGCCGCATCCTGTTGGTTGGCGAGGGCTCCCGCAGCTACCGCATCGGGCGGGTGCTGGATGAGGAGCTTTCGCTGGAAGACAACACCGTCCGCCTGACTCTCGAAAACCGTAAAAACCCGGTCATCCTTACGCTTCCCAACGCCCCCGTTTTTGCCGCACGCTTGCAGAAGCTCTTAGCGGAAGCAGCGTAACCCGATCGCCTCGCTCTATCTATCATCACGCTTTACGCCCCTGTATGCCAGCGCCGCACATCCAACACCTGCTTCGTCACCTGGAGCTTACCCGCCCGCTCACCGTCTTCGACCTGGAGACCACGGGGGTCGATACGGACACGGACGAGATCATCGACATCGGGTTGATGCACGTCTCGCCCAAGGGGCAGGTGCGCTCGTTTCAGAGCCTGGTGAAGCCCACGCAGCGCACGGTCTCTGAGGAGATCACCGAGCTAACGGGTATTTCGGCCGACATGCTAACGGACGCCCCTTCGTTCGCTGCGCTGGTAGACGAGTTGAAGCCGTTCTTCAAAAATAGCGATCTCGCAGGCTATAACGCGCAAAGCTTCGATCTGCCCATGCTGGAGAGCGCGTATCAGCGCATCGGGCAAACGCTCCCGGGCCCCCCCGGCCGGCAGGTGCTCGACGCGTACCACATCTTCCGCAAGTACGTCCCGCATTCGCTGGAGCGTGCGGTGCAGCACTACAGCGGCATGCTGTTTCATCAGGAGCACCGGGCCCTGTCCGACGTGGATGCCACGCTGCGGGTGCTGAGCGGACAGGTGCGTGAGCACAAGCTCGAGGGCTCGTTGCCCGCGGTGGTGCAGGCCGTGCGCCACCCATACCTGGACGCTGACCGCAAGCTAAAGCAGGAGGGCAATACCGTGGTGTTTGCCTTCGGTAAGTACAAGGGCACGCCAGTGGGCGACGTCATCGACCGCGATCCCGGGTACGTCGACTGGGCCATCCGTGAGATCGGCGGCGAGATGGCAGAGATCCTCGCGGCGGAGCGGTAAAGATGTGCGGCAGCAGGTGTAGCCGAATTCGAGCCGCACCCTGGCGTCTGGTACCGCATCATCCAATGCCTGTACGTGCTACGCTACGCCTTCACGGGAGTGCTGGCGCGCACCACATCCGCATCCGTTGGGCCCTGGGCGTCGTAACGCGCCACGAAGGCATCCAACTGGTCGGGGTCATCGGCGCCGGGCAAGGGGCGTGTAGCGGTGGTGCAAGCGGCGTCTATGCCAAGCTGCGCGCTCACCTGATCGGCCACGGCTTCTGCCATCTGGCGATACGTGGTGAGCTTGCCGCCCACGATGCTGAAGAAGTTATCAACGCCGTCGTTGGCATGGTTGAGCACGAAGAAGCCGCGAGAGATGCCCCGCCGGTCGCCCTTCGCCTCATCAGGCGCATAGAGCGGCCGGACCCCCCACCACGTGCGTACGACGGGGGCATCGGCAACGGCAGGTAGCATCTGCGCACACTCCCGAATGGATTTTTCAATCTCCCAGTCGGCTTTCTCGTAGTTGTCGGGGTCCGTTACCGGAACGCTGGTAGTACCCAGCACCACCTCGCCGGCGTGCGGCACGACGATGTCGCCATCCTCGGGGTCGCGGCAGCGGTTGAGCGCTGGGCCGAGGCCGTCGTATTCAACCGAGATCATCACGCCGCGCGACGGGGCCATCTCTACCTTCACGCCCGCCATGGCCGCGACGGTTTCGGCCCAGGCGCCGGTGGCATTCACCACAATGCGGGGTACCACGGTATCGTTGACCTCGCCTCCAAGGATAGCCTTCACCACGCGGCCATTCTCAACAACGAGATCTTCAAGCGGGGCATGCGGGTAGATGGTACCCCCGTGTGCTTCCGCATCGGCCGCGTTGGCAGCGCTCAGCCGGGAGGGATAGACGACCCCATCCGGCACCCACATCGCGCGCTCCACGCGGTCGGAGAGCCCAGGCACCTGATCTTGAGCCTCGGCTGCCGTGAGCAAGCGGGTCTCAATTCCGATCTCTGCGCAGGCCGCACGCTTTTCGTCGAAGTAATCCGCGTCGTCTCCGGGAAGCTGCACGAACAGCCCGCCGGTATCGCGTATGCAGTGCCCGGCGATGGACCGGAGCACCTGATTCTCCGCGATGCACTCCTCAGCGCCGATACGGTCAGCTTCGGCGTAGCGCGCGCCGCTGTGCAGGAGGCCATGTGAGCGGCTGGTGGCCCCGCTGGAGAGTCCATTGCGCTCGGCCAGCGTCACGTCGATGCCCCGCAGGGCAAGATCCCGGGCAATGCCCGTCCCTGTGGCGCCGCCCCCTATCACCAGTACCGTGGTCGTGTATGTCATAATCCCTGCTTCATGAAATGAGAAATCCGGCAAACCTGCAGTCACGCGCGGTGCAGACGTAGCCGTGAGGGGGCAGGGCTGCGTCTTGGAAGCGCTACTATACACCTCCACGGTAATTTCAACAGGGCGCATGGTTCAGCCATAACCTGATAAAAGACAGGCCTTTTACACCCGGCCCTGCCTGAGGCCAAGATGGGTATACTGGACCGTCGCGGCAACAGAGACGCTGCGGCGGCGGCGTAGGGGCGTCTCCGAGAGTTGCTGGCGGCGATGGAATACACGCGCGTGAGCAACGCGTTAGCAGCAACCGGGCCATGATCAGTCGGCAACTGACGCCCCTCAACTACCAAGAGCTTGTGGGGTCGGAACGAGGCCCGATCGTGGGGGCACTAACGCCACCATGTACCGCTTCTACCTGTAGGAAAAGGGCGCTGTGAGATATTCGTCACGAACAAGCGGCCGCAAACCGCCCTATACTGTGTGCACCACGTGGAAGATAAAGCATATGTGTACCTGCTCCCTGTATTTATTAACAGACAAGCGCTGAGGTGCCACTATGAACGTGAATATGGGATCTATCGATCGCACCATCCGCCTCCTGCTTGCCATCACGGTGGGGGTATTGTACTTCACAGGCCAGCTTTCAGGCCTTGCCGCCATCATTCTTGGCGTAATTGCTGTCGCGTTCGTGCTGACAAGCACGGCCGGGTTCTGCCCCTTGTACGCCCCCTTTGGCTGGTCTACCAAGCAGGGTTCCAGCACAGCCGGCGCTTGAACGGATTGTGAGCCGCTACAGTGGGAGACCTGTACCTCGGCATTACGGCGCCGCTTGCCCCGCAGCTACGTCAGCCGCCTCGTGCTCGCGCGACATATCCTCCAGCGTCTTGCCCATCGTCTCGTTGAGGTAACGCTTCACGAAGATGAAGGCCAGCACGCCGAAGGCTGCGTAGATACCGTACGATACGCCCAACCCAAGACCGGCCAGCATAATCGGGAAGGTCATGGTGATGAGGAAGTTGGACAGCCACTGCGTCAGCCCGGCCAGTGCCAGCGCCGCGCCACGGAAGCGATTCGGAAACATCTCGCCCAGCAGCACCCACATCACCGGGCCCCAGGAGAAGGCGAAGAACGCGACATAGGCGTTAGCCGCCAGCAGCGCCGTAAGGCCCGCGCCGTCGCTCAGCATCAGCGTATCCGCGTCGCCCGCGGCGGCGGTCCCGAAGATAAACGCCATCACGGCCAGCATCGCCGCCTGCCCGAGGGCGCCAATCAGCAGCAGCGGACGGCGACCCACTTTGTCGATCAGGGCAATGGCCACGAAGGTAAAGAAGACGTTCACCGAGCCTGTGATGACGTTCTGCATCAGCGCGCTGGACTCGTCGAAGCCGGCGGCCTGCCAGAGGGTGGCGCCGTAGTAAAAAATGACATTGATGCCGGTGAACTGCTGCAGCGCCGCCAGCCCCAGGCCGACCCACACGATGGGGTGCACGCGGCCCGTGTGTGCGCTGATAATATCGGAGATGCGCGGCTTGCGTGACTCCAAGACCGTGCTTTTGATATCGGCCACGGTTTGCGCGGCCTTGTCCTTCGCGTCAAGCAGCCGTTGTAGCACATGCTGCGCCTCGTCGGCACGCCCGGCGGCCACCAGGTAGCGGGGCGACTCCGGGATGAAGAGGAGGCTGATCAGGAAGATGGAGCCCGGGATGATCTCCATCCAGTACATCCAGCGCCACGCCTGGAAGTCCCATAGGAAGGTCGCCGACGCCCCACCCGCAGCCCCAGCGATGAGGTAGTTGCTAAGAAAAGCGACAAACAGCCCCACCACGATCATGAGCTGCTGCAGCGTGGCCATCCGGCCCCGGATGTGGGCGGGGGAGACCTCGCTGATGTACGCCGGCGCCAGCACGCTGGCGGCCCCCACCGCCACGCCCCCCACGATCCGAAAGAAGACAAACGTCGTGGTGCCACCGGCTATGCCCGAGCCCCACGCGCTGAAGATGAAGAGGCACGCCGTGGCGATCATCACGAGGCGGCGGCCGAACTTGTCAGCCACAGTGCCGGCGAAGAAGGCTCCGGCAGCACTGCCCAGCAGCATCGAGGAGACACTGAAGCCCACGCCTACCGCGTCGGAGTCGAAGGCGTCTTGCAACGCCCCGACGGTACCGTTGATCACGCCGCTGTCGAAGCCAAACAGGAATCCCCCCAGAGCCGCGGTCAGGGAGATGAGCAGCACGAACATCGTGTTGCCTTGCCCCTGCTCGGGGGAGGGGATGTCTACGTCTTGGCCGTGCATGGTGTCAAGGGGTGATGTAGATGGCGTGAACGGGGAGGGGTAGACTACGGAAGCGCTACGACTTTAGCCAATCAGCGAGGCGCTTCCTGCCTGCTCGGTGCCGGCGGTTCGGTGGGTGGCGTTCCGCACAAAGCCTTGGCGGGTCGCACTGTTGCCAGTTACAACCCCTCCGTCGGTGCTTTGCGGCGCAGTACGCGTCCCGCATACGCCGCCGGGACCAGACGTAGAGCGGATCGCTCAAGCACAGGCTCAGGAGGTGGTGGTGCCGCTGCGCCAAACAGCGGAGCGCCCGTAAGCTCAACACCTGCCTCGAGCGCATCGACCTGTACCTGGAAGCTGCCGGGTTCTACGGTGGGAGCAAGGTCCCGCCCGATGAAACTAAAGTCCTCACGGGTGAGGGTGAAGGTCAGCGTTTCGGAGGCGCCGGGGGGCAGGTCGACCTTCGCAAAGCGTTTCAGCCTGCGGTTGGCAGGGGTGACGGAGGCAAACGCCTGGCTCAGGTAGAGCTGCACTACTTCCTGCCCCGACCGGTCGCCCGTGTTGGTGACGGTTACCTGTACCTCCACCGTGGCGCCGTTCGCCAAGTCTTCCGTCGCGAGGGTCGAGTCCTGGACGGCAAGGTCGCTGTAGTCGAACGTGGTGTAGGAGAGGCCATGGCCGAAGGGGAAGAGCGGCTCCGCGCCGCCGGTGCCGAAGTCAGCCGCCAGGCGTTCGCTGTTTTTATGGTCGTACAGCGCATAGCCGGTCGGGCGGCTCGGGTAGGTGTGAGGCAGGCGGCCGGACGGGTTTACGTCGCCGTAGAGGATATCGGCGATCGCCTGTCCGCCTTCCGTGCCGGGATTGTAAGCAGACACGATCGCCTCCGCAGCTTCATGCACGGGGCCGAGGGTGCGCGGGCGGCCCTGTATCAGCACCAGCACCACAGGCGTTCCGGTAGCCGCTATCTCTTGCAAGAGGAGGAGTTGTGCATCGGGTAGCATGAGGGAGTGCTCCAGGTTGCCGGCCGTCTCCGTGTAGGCCCCTTCGCCCAGCGCCACGACAGCTACGTCTGCTTCGCGTGCAGCAGCTACCGCGTCCTCCAGTGCATCCATCCGGGTGAGGGTGCTGCCCGGCACGTACGTCATCTGATCGGCACCAATGCGCTCTCGGATGGCTTCCATGAGCGTGGGCCGTCCTTCGTGAAAGAGGTCCTGCGCGGCGCCACCGCCCTGCCACGTGTAGGTCCATCCGCTGTTGAGGGACTGCATCGACTGCGCCGTGGGGCCCGTCACCAGCACGCGCTGATCTTCCGAGAGCGGCAGCACGTCCTCCGTGTTGCGTAGCAGCGTGATGGACTCGTGGGCAGCCTGCAACGCCACACGCCGGTCCTCATCGCTACCGACCTCGTCTGCATGCTCAATGCCGGCCATCGGATTCTCAAACAGTCCGAGGTCGAACTTGACGCGCAGGATGCGCTGCACGGATTCGTCGATGCGCGATTCGGAAATCTCGCCATCCTCCACCAGCGAGATCAGGTGCTCGATGAAGGACACATCCGACGGCACCATGCTCATGTCGATGCCCGCCTCGATGGCCATCCGCGTAGCTTCGCGCTCATCGGCAGCCACGCGGTGCAGCGAGACCAGCTTTTTGATGTCGAGCCAGTCGGTGAGAATGAGGCCGTCGAACCCGAGCTCGCCCCGGAGCACGTCGGTCAGGAGGTGATGGCTGGCATGCACCGGCACGCCGTTAACTTCGCCAGAGTTGACCATCACCGAGGCCGCCCCGGCGTCTATCGCGGCCTGGAAGGGCGGCAGGTGATGCTCGTACAGTTCGATATCCGAGATCGTGGCCGGGGTGCGGTCGCGTCCGCTGTCGGAGGCGGAGTAGCCCACATAGTGCTTCAGGGCCACGGCAACCCGTCGCGCATCCGCCAGATCATCCCCCTGAAAGCCCCGCTGCAGCGCCAGTCCCATCGCGGTGACCAGATGCTGATCCTCACCAAACGTCTCGTACAGCCGCGGCCAGCGCAGGTCGCGGCCCACGTCCAGCACCGGGGCAAAATTCCACGGGATACCGCTGGCGCGCACATCGCGTGCGGTAATCTCGGCAATGGCTTCCACAAGATCCGTATTCCACGTAGCCGCCATGCCCTGGGCCTGCGGGAAGAGGATCGCCTCCTGCGTGTAATTCGCGCCGTGCTTGGCGTCGATGCCGTAGAGCACCGGAATGCCCAGGCGCGTTTCGCTGGCAGCCTCCTGCACCGCGCCGATCACCTCGTGCCAGTGGTCAAGCGGAAAGGCGGTATCCACCACATTGAGCAATGAGCCCACATGATAGTCGTGGATGATGCGGCGCAACTGCTCGGGGTCAATCGGCTGGGGAAAGGTGTCGTCGGTTGTGACCATCCCGAGCTCCAACTGTGTCATCTGTCCTACCTTCTCTTCCAGCGTCATCAGGGCCAGGAGGGAGTCCACCCGCGCATCGATATCACGGGCGCGGCTCCCGGTGCCCTCCGACACCACCCGGTTGATGTATGACTGGCTCGTTGTGGAGGACAACGCCACAGGCGGCGTACCGATGTCAAGCAGCTCCACCGCTCGGTCCAACGGCATGGGCTCGCCATCAGCAGCGGCCAGGGCACCCATCTGGCTCAGCTCATTGGAGGAGGGCGGGGGAGCGTCGGTGTCCTCAGCAGCGGGACCGCCGGATGGTTCGGTGGCGGGCTGTGTTTGCGAACAGCCGACCAGCAGGCCGACGGTTAGCAAGAGCAGTGCGGACCCGAGGAGGACCACCCGAGCAGGGCGTGGCAGTGTAAGCATCATCAAAGCAAAAGCCGTAAAGATGGAAAGAGCACGGGGGTAGAGACGCAGCGGGGGTCAATTAATGGGCTCGTAAAAGCGCACCCACTCGTACTCCGACCGGACCGGGAAATTGCTATCGTCAACTTCGCCGGCGAAGCCAGGGGAATCGGACACCCAGAGGTTCATCATAATCTGCATCTCCAGGTCGGGAATCTGGTCGGGACCTACGCCAGAGACCGACGCCTGCTTCACCAGCTGGCCGTCGCGGTACCACTTGATCTCGCCGGGCAGCCACTCAAAAGCGTAGTTGTGGAACTCCTCTGAAGCATCGTAGGTGAGGCCCACACTTTCCGGGAAGGGCGGGGGTTCGAACGGATCGTTGTTGGCTGCGCCCTCCGGCCCGTCGTTGTAGAAGATGTTGGTAAGCATGGACCGGTTATTTCGGCCGAGGATCTCAATATCGATCTCCTGCCAGGGGTTGAACCGAAAGGCGAAGAAGGACGACACCGTGCCGCTGGGCCCGGCCGACTTCATGCGTACCTCGTAGCAGCCGTAGCTGTAGAACCCATCAGTGTTGTCCGTACGTAGCTCCGCGCCGGTGTACGGCTTCCCACCGAACTGCTCCTTCTTCAGGTTCAGTATCATCTTGCCGTCCTCGTAGGTGATGTTTTCCGGACGGAACGTCGCCAGGTTCCCATTGAAGGTGGCATTGCCGCGGTCCCAGAAGTCATCGTTGGGCGCCTCGAAGTTGTCTTCGAAGAACAGCTGGTACTCGTCTGGGCTGCAGGCGCTCTGCACTGCGGGTTCGCCGGGCCCAAGGTCGTCGCTTGAGTAGATGATGTCGTCAATCGTGATGGTGAACGTCTCATCCGGAAGGTTGCCGATCGCAAACACCACGTTGAGAATCCGTGAGGACAGTACCCCATCGCCGCCCGGGTTGACGCTGTTGTCAACTTCGAAGGCACTAAAGGGCACGCTGACGCGCGTGTATTCATTGGAGCCGGGCTCCACGAACAGGTCGAAGCGGAATTCATCGTCAACGGGGCCGTCGCCGTCAAACGTGCCGGACCCACTCTGGTCTTCCTGCAGGTTGATCTCCAGTTGGAAGGGTTGCGTGGCGTCCGACTTGAAGAACATGGTGAAGTAGGGGTCCTCGCCCAGGTCGCTGACGTCCACGCCATCTGATTTTCCGAAGCCTGCAAATCCGCCTCCGGCTCCGCCGTCGACCGTGACCTCCAGTGCTGTGGAGCCATCGCTTTCCGCAGGTACATCGCTGGTTTCCGCGAGGCTGATGCCCCCACCGGCCCCCGCGAAGTCGAAGACATCGTCGATACCATTTTCAAAGTCGTCGAAGATGATCCGGCCGTCGCCGTTTTCGTCGCCCCGGAACTCGGTCACGTCGCCGTTATCATCGTCGTCATCGGCGTCGTCTCCTACCGTTATCGTTTGCGTCGTCGAAGCCGTTGCGCCTTCCTCGTCCTCAACGGTGAGGGTGACGCTGAAGTCGCCTGCCGCGTCGTACGCATGTGTGGGAGCCGCTCCGGTGTCGGTGGTGCCATCCCCGAAGTCCCATTCGCGGGAGGTAATCATGCGGTCGCCGGTGGACTCGTCGGTGAAGGTGACCGTCTCGCCGACGAGCGGATCACTGGGGCTAAAAGAGAACTGTGCTGTGGGCGGAGCGGGGCCGCCATCGTCCTCCTCGCCAGGGATATCCGCGCGGCGTGCTAACCGGTCGACAAGGACGGTCCCGGTAAAGGTATCCGACTGCCCAAGGGCATCGAGGGAGCCCCCATCATTGACAAGGAGCACCAATTCCTGGACGTCGGTTGGATCCGCTGGCTGGCCGTCGAACTGCGCAAAGTTGTTGCGGAAGTCAAAGTAGTACTCGCGGAACGTGCCGTCGGCAGGGACCTCTTTGATAAGTGGCGCGATGCTGGCGTTGGCATCCGGCCCACCGGTGTTGAGTGCCATGCGCACGATGGCTGGCCCGGCGCTCTCTTCCGTTACCTGCATGCGTGCAACTACCACCTGGGTATCGGTGAAGTCGACGGTTTCACTTAGTATGTGTACTACGCCTGGGAATACCCCTGGACCGCCTGCACCGTCAGCATCCAGCACAAGCCGTCCACCTTCGCCGCGGGCCCCAATGCCGTTAAAGCCGAAGAAGTCGTCAACTACGCCACCGCCCGCGTAGTCGATAATCAGTTCATCATCGAAGCCTACAGACCCGACCAACTGAATCGTCACGGCTTCGCTGCCCGAGCGGAAGACGACCCGCTCGGTGAAGCTGCTGATTTCCTCGGGTGGGGAGAACGTGACGTCAAAGGTGCTGCTGCCATCCGAGGCCGAGCCCTCTTCCTCCGCAACCGCGATGCTGAAGGGTTCCGGTACTTCGTCGGGACGGGGTGGGGACGATAGGGCACTGTAGGAAAGCGTCAGCTGCTGCGTGGTGTCCGGCGTGCCGGGCGTCACCTCGAAGCTGATGCGGGACGTATTCGGCGCGATGATGTTATCGCCATCGCTGTTCACCACGCCCTGGTCACACCCGCTGAGCAGGCTTCCAGAGAGCAGCAAGAAGGCCCCGACCAGCAAGCTAAGTAACAAGGTGCGGGGAGTGGAAGGCAGGGGGGCGGTCGATAGGGTCATAACGGCAGGGCGATCAAAAGTAGAGGAAGGGTGCAGCTAAGCGGAGGGGGCAGACCAGGCACGTGCGCGCTGCAGCAGCGCGGGACCCGTCGCCATAGGCTGGCGCTTGGGCGCTTAGTAGCCCACGTTTTGCTCCAGCACTCCATTGCTGAGGTCAATTTCGCGCTGAGGAATGGGCATTCGCTCGTGCACACCTGCAACAAACCCGGCGCTACCAAGCACCTCGGGTGCACGGCCTTGCCGCACCAGATCGAAGAAGCGCAGGTCTTCCATCGCCAGCTCCAGGCGGCGCTCCCGGTAGATGGCCTCGCGGAGTTCGTCCTGGTCGGTGGTGGTGATGTCGGGCAGCACGCCTGACGGGTCGCTGGCATTGTTGCGTGCGCGCTCCCGCACGGCGTTCAGTGATGCGAGTGCCGCGGTAGTGTTGCCGTTTTCATTGGCTGCCTCGGCGTGCCACAGCAGCACATTGGCGAGGCGGAGGTACCGCACGTTGCTGGGGCCTTCAAACACCCCCTGCCCGTTGTTCTGTGGATACTCGGCTTGCGGAATCCAGATTTTCTGGTTGTGATAGCCCGACGGACTGGCACCGCCATCAACCACCGTGCCGTCGGGCATGACCTGGCCGTCAAAGATGACGGTGGCGTCGAGGCGCGGGTCATTGCTATCGAAAGCGTCAACCAGGCCTTGCGTGGGGTTTTTAAAGCCAAAGCCCCAGGTGGAGCGGCTGGCCTGATACACGTTGCCAAAGTAGCCTTCGAGCTGGTTGGCGAGCGTGCCGTAGTTGATCTCGAAAATGGAGCCGGGGCCATGCTCGCCGCTCGTCCGGAAGATGCCCCCGAAGTCGGCGGCCAGCATGTATTCGCCCGAGGTAATGATCTCAAACGCGAGGGTCTCCGCCGGGCCAAAGTCGTTCTGGAAGATGTACGCCTTTACGAGGAGGGCCTGGGCGGCGCCTCGGGTGGCGCGTCCATATTGCGACGAGGGGCGTTCGCTCTTGGTCGGCAGCACCTCGATGGCTGCCTGAAGGTCCGATTCAATCTGCTCCCATACCTCCGGCTCGGGAGAGCGGGCCTGGTTAGCACTGCCGATGGTTACCGGGCCGTCCAGCAGCACAATGCCGGGGCCGGTGTTCGTCCCGGGCTCCATCCCGAACGCCTGGAGCAGGTAAAAATAGGCGTAGGCGCGGACGAAGCGGGTCTCGGCGAGGATTTCCGCTTTCTCGTTTTCATCCATCTCGATGTCCGGCACACGGTTCAGGATGCGGTTCGACCGCGTCACGGCCTCGTACAGGCTGCTCCACATCTTCGCGACGTAGAGGTTGCTCGGATTGACGGTAAAGTTCTGCACCTCGTCGATGTCGGGCTGGTCGTTCTGGCTTTCGCCACCCTTGAAGGCGTCATCCGACGCTACATCGCCGAACACCATATCGTAGCCGGCCAGGAACTCAGGCGCGCCCTGATAGGAGGCTCGCTTTTGTTGCTGGATCGCATCATAGGCGCCGGCGAGGGCCCGGTTTGCATCATCAGCGGTCAGAAAAAAGTTTGCCGACGTTTGCTCGCCCTGCGGTTCGATATCGAGCATGTTGTCGCAGCCGCTGACGACGATGAGCAGAGCCAAGAGGAGGACAGCCGCACCGGGGACAACGGTTCGGAACGGGAGCGAGCGACGAAGGGAGCGTATCGAAAAGATCATGAGCACAGAGCGAGATCGGAAAGGGTCAGAAGCAGGGCCTTGCAAGAGAAGGCCGAAGCGCGAGCCGTGACGGCTGGCCTCCGGCAGTGGAGGGGTTAAAACTGAAAGTCGACACCCACGGTGATGGTGCGCGCCTGGGGGAAGTTGCCGCGGTCGATGCCGCGGTCGAGCACGCCATTGCGCTCGCCGATTTCGGGATCCAGGCCGTCATAGCCGGTGAGGGTAAGCAGATTCTGCGCCCCCACGTAGATGCGGGCTCTGCGCACCGAGGTGCCCATCGCATCGAACAGGCGGTTCGGCAGCGAGTAGCCCAGCGTTACGTTTTTGAGGCGCAGGTAGGAGCCGTCACGCACATAGCGATCGGACAGACGGGTATTCTGGTTGGGGTCGTTGACCGTCAGGCGGGGGGTGTCGTTGCTGGTCCCCGGCCCGGTCCAGCGGTTGCGCATGGTGTCGTCCAGGTTGAAGATGCCGGAGCCCCGCGTGTAGAACTCATAGGCTGCGAAGACATCATTGCCTGCTACGCCCTGCAGCAGGAAGCTGAAATCCACGCCCCTGTAGCCCACGCGCCCCTGGATACCATAGGTAACGTCCGGGAAGGGGTTGCCAATAAAGGTCCGGTCCTGGTCATCAATCACCCCGTCGCCGTTGAGGTCGCGGAAGCGAATATCGCCGGGGGCGGTGCCGCTGGACTGGAAGGCGTGCGCGTCCACTTCCTCCTGGGTCTGGAAGATGCCGTCCGTAACGAAGCCGAAGAAGGACCCGATGGGTTGCCCCACGACGGTGCGCGTGATCGGTCCCTGTCGGTACCCTCCGCCCGTGATGGCATCGCTGCTGCCAAGGCTTAGCACCTCGTTGCTTACGGTGGCGATGTTGCCCGTCAGCTGGTAGGTGAGGTCGCCCCCGAGCGCCTCATCCCCCCAACCCAGGGACAGCTCAAACCCGCTGTTTCTGATGTCCCCCGCATTTTGCACCTGCCCGAACCGCTGCGCGCCGCTCGTTGAAAGCTGCGGCACGCCCAGGAGCAAGTCGACGGTGTTTTTGACAAAGTAGTCGGCCGTAATATCGAGGCGATCCCCGAAAAGGCTGGCATCCACCCCGAGGCTGGTCTGGCGCGACTCCTCCCACTTCAGGTCTGGGTTTCCGGCACCGGCCACGGTGGCACCCGGGAAGACATTGTTTTCCGGGCCAAGGCTATAATTCCGAAACCCTTCGATGCCCGTCAGGAAGAGGAAATCGCCAATCCCGTCGTTGCCATTGATGCCGTAGCCGCCCCGAACTTTCAACTCATTCACGAAGTCGACATCAGTCATAAAGGCCTCTTCCGAAAGGCGCCAGGCCACGGAGAACGAGGGGAAGAAGCCGTAGCGGTTATTCTGCCCAAAGCGGGAGGACCCATCGTACCGGGCGACCAACGTGGCAAAGTAGCGCCCCTCGTATCCGTAATTAACACGGCCGAAGTACGACAGCACGCGGGATTGCGTAAGGGAGCCTGTGGCGCCCTGGCTTTCGGTGCCCTGCTGTAGGTAGCGCAGCGAGGGATCGTTGTTGGGAAGCCCTGTGCGGTTGGCACTGATAAACTCAAACTCGTTCCACTCGGCCGACGTCCCGCCCAGCACTTCGACATCGTGCGCGTCCGCCAACACGCGGTTATAGGTGGCTGTGTTGGTCCAGATAAGCGACGAGCGCCGGTCGGTGAAGCGGGAGACGCTGTTGATGGCGTTCGTAAACTCCGGGCTGACGGCGTAGGTGGGGGTAAACCCATAGTTGTCGCCGTAGCGCAAATCGAGCCCGAAGTCGGACCGTATACTCAAGCCCTCAATAGGCCGGAGCACCCCAAAGACATTGCCCGCCAGCCGGGTCGCCCGGTCCTCCGAGTTGTTGAAGTCAAGCACCGCCACCGGGTTGAAGGCGTTGTTGCCAAAGCGGCTGAAGGTGTAGTTGTCGGTGGTGTTGAGGGACGGATCGCGAACAGGCTCGGTGGGCTGAAACTGAAGCGTCTGGATCATGAAGTTACGCACATCGTCGCCCTCCGGCACGGTGTTGCGGAATTCACGCCCGATGGAGAGATTTTCACCAACGGTGAAGAGATCCGATGGCGCGGTATATTCGGAGTTGATGCGGAAGTTGATCTGCCGGAAGTCCGAGGTTTGGACAATGCCCTGCTCATCGGTAAAGTCGCCGCTGACACGAAAGCGAAACTGGCTGCTCCCGCCAGAGACGCCCATCGAGTACTTCTGAAAGGTCCCCGTTTGAAAGATCTCATCTTGCCAGTTGGTGGTTTGCCCCCGGAACGCCGCTGGGTTGTCATAGACCGGTGCTTGCCCGGCGTTGATGGCGGCCTCATTACGGAGCGTGGCATACTCGGCGCCGCCAAGCATATTTAGCTGCCGAATGGGTTCGGCTGTGCCAACCTGCGCAGAGAAGTCGACCTGCGTCTGACCACCCGCGTCTCCTCGCTTGGTGGTGATGAGAATGACGCCGTTGCTCCCCTGGGTGCCGTAGATCGCGGCCCCCGCAGCATCTTTAATGACATCGATAGAAGCGATGTCGCTGGGGTTAAGGTAGTTGGGCCGGTCGGGGAGGGGCAGGCCGTCCACCACATAGAGCGGCTCGTTATTACCCGGTGACCCCACGCCGCGAATGCGCACGCTGAAGCCCTGGCCCGGACTCCCCGAGTTCTGCGTCACCACGATCCCCGGCACCGTACCCTGCAGCGCCTCTTCGGGGCTCACCAGCGGGCGGTCAGCGATATCCTGTGTCGAAATCGACGAGATGGACGTCGTAAGCTCGTTGCGTCGCCGCTCGCCGTACCCGATCACCACCAGCTCGTCGAGCAGGGCATCCGGCGCCAGGCTGAAGTCGACCTCCGTCGTCTGCCCGGCGGCCACGACAATGTCCTCCCGGATTTCCGGACGGTAGCCCACAAAGGAGGCTCGCACGGCATACGTGCCCGGCTCTACATTGTCAAGCGTATACCGTCCGTTTACATCAGCTACCGTTCCTCGCTCCGTACCCACGATGAGGAGGTTCGCCCCCGGCAACTCAAAGCCGGTATCAGCCTCAGTAACGGTACCCGAGATCGTGCCGGTTTGGGCAGAGGCTATGGGCCCGTGCAGGCTATAGCCGATGATAAGAAAAGAAGCAACCAGTAGTAGCCTGTTCCAGGTCATAACGGTAGGGGACGCTAACGAAAAGAATGTCGGGGCTTGTAATCAACGCCGGGCAAAGCGCTTCCGGTACGATCCGGCTGCGGGCATGCTCAGGGAAACGATCACACATGAAAACGAGATCTACAGAGTGAAACCGGTTTCAGGCTGCAGCGAAAAAAATAATGAAACGGGTTTCATTTGCCCTGTATGATAGCGCTTCCACTGGCAGAATTGCAAACGTGCACTCCAATTTCTCCCAAAATGGCCCTCTACTGGGCAGAATCGCAGAATGGCGGGGCAGATTCGTATCCCTCAGACGACAAACACACGCGCAGTGCGGAGGGAGGAAGGGTTCACTGTCTCCAGGTGCCGAAGCCACCGGTTGCCACTTCCGGGGGGTGGGATGCAGCTTCCGGCTTAACTGCTGGATCGTACGATTAACTCCGAAGACAGGATTTGGGAGCGGGGCGCAGTAGACGCCTCGGCCTTTAACAACGTCAGCAAGCGTTCGGCGGCCTGCCGTCCGAGGTCGTACACAGGTACGCGCACCGTCGTCAGGGGTGGGGTGCTGTAGCGCGCGCTGGGGATGTCGTCAAACCCGGCCAGGGCCACGTCTTCTGGAATTCGAAAGCCGGCCTGTTGCAGCGCGGCCATAGCCCCAATCGCCATGTAGTCATTGCAGCAGAAGAACGCGTCGGGGACCACATCGAGCGCCCGGATTTTCTGGCCGGCCGCAAAGCCACTGGCTTGCGTAAAGTCTCCGGGAATGACCACCTGGGACGCAGGGTCGAGGCCGGCCTCGCGAAGGGCGGTCTCATAGCCGGCCACCCGCTCCCGCACGTCTTGGCTATCGGGGGGGCCGAGGATGATCCCGATATGGGCATGGCCCCGGTCGATGAGATGGGTTGTGGCTTCGTAGGCGCCGCGCCGATTTTCGATTTGAAACGCATGAACAGCAGGGTCTGTGACGGGGCTATTCATGAACACGACGGGGATCTCAAGCGATGGACCGTCAAGCAAGGCCTGCTGCGCTTCGACGTGGGTGGTCATCACCAGGAGGCCATCCACGCGGCCGCGCAGGGCGTCTACCGCCGCTTCGTTTTCGCTCAGGCTATAATGCGCGCTGGAGATGAGCAGGAAGTGGTCCGCCGCGCGCGTCACTTCATCGATGCCGCGGATGATCTCCGAAAAGAACTCGCCGTGGGGCGCCGGCACGATAAGGCCAATCGTCTGCGTGCGGCCGTGACTGAGGCTCTGCGCCGTCACGTTGGGCCGGTACCCCATGCGCTTGGCCACCGCGCGCACCCGCTCGCGCGTCTCTTCCGTAACCAGCTCGCCGTGGTTGTACACGCGGGAGACCGTCGTAGCCGAGACGCCGGCGACTTTCGCAACGTCGCGGATGGTAACAGCCATAGGGTGAAATACAGGGTCAGGGCAGAGCGCGATAGCAGCACAGGGCAAGCCGTGCGGAGTCCCTTAACACTATACGGCTCAACCTCGGTTTCCCACCGCTATCTATCGCGCTTGCCTTGCCTCAGCACCGGCTACTCGTTGTCCCCAAAATACTTCGCCTCTACCTCAGGCGTCACGTCGTCAATTGGTTCGCCTCTCAACACTCTCAGGGTTGCCTCTTGGTAGGCTGGTAGTTCGGGACCGCGCATTTCTTGTATTACCTCGCGGTAGTCGCCTATGGTCTGCAAGTAAGGCCCGGCATTCATGCGCTGGTTGATAAACAGGGTGGTCAGTTCCCGCATGTACTCCTGGGCATAGTACGTTGTCGTGACCAGCTCAAGGACGTCAAAATCCATGTTCGAGAGGGCGCCCGAAGCCCGGGCGGCTTCGTAGGCGCCCTGATTGAACAGGTACCCCGGTGCCCCAAAGAAAGGATCCAGTGGGGCATCCGGCCCGCGCTGCTCCTGCAGCACGGCAAGCGAATCGTCAATGGTCTGAAAGCGCTCGCGCTGGCGCGTAGTTTGCGCCAGATTCTGCTCCAGTTCCCGCGCCATGCTCTCTTGGGCGGTCTCCACCGCACGGGCTTCTGCTCGATCCGTGCGCTACTCGTTCAGCGCAAAGCCCAGCACGACGCTCAGCATAATCGCGACCATCTCAATGGCCAGCACGCCCCAGGAAACGGATTCGCGTTTGAATAAGGGCATAGCGTGCGTGGCCAGCGATTGTTAGGTATACGGTTTTTCACTGCACGTAAGATAGCGAATGCGGGGAATAGATGCCATGGCTGATCGCTGTGGCCTTCCGCGTGCGTCTCTTGCGCGTTGTGAGGTGAAGGCTTCAGCATCATGTAGCGCCTCGTGCGCCGGCTCGATGAGACATTCCACGACAACAAGAAAGACGCCCTGATGGCTCGTTCTGCACTCCGCGCTATTTTCGTTCGAATCAATCACCTGGGGAGGTCCCTCATGTCCAGCTTTGTTGTGAACACCCACCGCCATGATCCCTACCGCAACTTCAAATTCAGCGTAATGGTGGATGGCCGACTGGTGCCCGACATCATCCGGGTGAGTCCGCTGAAGCGCACGACGGAAGCCATAGCCAGTCGCTCCAGCGGTGATCCCAGCCAGTTTCGGGTGTCGCCAGGTCCGTCGTCGTTTGCGCCGATCACTATTGAGCGCGGCCTCACGCACGACCCGACGTTTGAGGACTGGGCCAACCTCACGTTCAACCCACAGGGCGATGCCGCAATGTCGCTGAAGGACTACCGCAAGGACATCCTGATCCGCCTGCACAACCTGCAGGGCACGGTGGTGATGGCGTTTCAGGTGTATCGCTGCTGGGTGTCCTCCTACGAAGCGCTTCCCGCGCTGGATGCCACCAATGCAGCGGTGGCGACCGAGCGCATTGTGCTGCAGCATGAGGGCTGGTTGCGCGACCGGGAGGTGAGCGAGCCAGCAGAGACCTGAGCCGGGTGGGAGCAAGCCGGACGCCCCATGCCCTTCGGTTACCTCTCTGCTGCGGTAGCCTTTTTCCTCTGCGCGGTGTAGGTTGCAGGCGGGCTTCCCGGCCTTTCGCCTTGCACCTCCGCTCACTTAACGGCTCCTTATGTTCGACTTCACCGCGACGTACACCGATCAGTACCAGATCACCATGTCCCAGGTGTACTTCCACAAGGGGCTGCAAGACGAAACCGCCGTCTTTGACTACTTCTTTCGCGACCTGCCTTTTGGTGGAGGCTACGCCATTTTCGCGGGGCTTGAGGACCTTCTGCAGGCAGCAACGAACTTGCGTTTTGATGCCAACGACCTGGCGCTTCTCAAAAAAGAAGGCATGGACGCGGCATTTCTGGATTACCTCGAGGACTTTCGCTTCACGGGCACCATCCGAGCCGCGCGGGAAGGGGACCTGATCTTTCCCAACCGGCCGGTCGTTTCGGTAGAAGGCTCCATCATTGAGGCGCAACTGTTGGAGACGCTGCTGCTGAACACCCTGAATTACCAGTCCCTGATTGCTACCAAAGCGAGCCGGATGTGGCTATCCGCCAACGGCCGGACGCTGGTCGACTTCGGGCTGCGCCGGGCGCCTGGTACGGGGGGGTATGCCGCCAGCCGGGCCGCTGTGATTGGCGGGTTCGAGGCCACGAGTAACGTGCGCGCCGGGCGGGACTACCACATCCCCATCTCGGGGACTATGGCGCACTCCTTCGTGCAACGCTACGACGATGAGCTGGAAGCCTTTCGTGCTTTTGCCGAGATCCGGCCGCACGACTGTGTGCTGCTGGTGGACACATACGACACGCTGGAGAGCGGGATGCCGCATGCCATTCAGGTAGGCCAAGAAATGGCGGCCCGGGGCGAGCAGCTCAAGGGCATTCGGCTGGACAGCGGAGACCTCGCCTGGCTGGCCAAGCAGTCCCGTGCAATGCTCGATGAGGCCGGGCTGGAAGAGGTAAAAATTGCAGTCTCCAACCAGCTGGACGAGCACGTGATCAAGAGCTTACTGGATCAGGAGGCGCCCATCGACCTGTTTGGGGTCGGCACGAGCCTCGTGACGGGCCGGCCGGATGCGGCGCTGGACGGGGTGTACAAGCTGGCGTTTGCCAACAACGAGCCCCGCCTGAAACTCTCCGAGAATATTGAGAAGGTCAACCTGCCCGGCCGCAAGCAGGTATTCCGGCTGGTATACCCGGATGGGTCGTTCTATGGGGGCGAGGTGGTGGGGCTGACCGACGAGCCGGCGATCGACGTGATGTACCACCCCACAGAGCCCGAAAAGGTGCTGGATCTGGAGCGGTTTGAGCTACAACCGCTGCTCCACCCGGTGATGGTAGAGGGCGAGCGGACGACCGAGCCACAGCCCGTACAGGAGCTTGCGGCGTTCAGTCAGGCGCAACTCCGCCACCTGCCCGATGAATTCAAACGATTCGAAAACCCGCACCTCTACAAGATCGGGCTGTCACAAGCGCTTCTTGAGGAGCGAGATCGGCTCATGCGGGCGCATCGGGGGGGATGAGGGGAGAGGGCGTGTGGGCGGGAGGGCGAGGGGGCGAGGGGGCGCGCGCGTTGCGGGTGCATCAGTGCTTTTGTATGCTTTGTTAACGGCATTCACCTGTTGGAACGGTACTTCCTGGTCGTTGGAATTATGCATCAACCCCCAAGACGAGCACCATGGCCCAACAAACGCGTGACGTTGCTACCCCCTGGCCGAAACTGCCGGCCTTACAGGACTGGCAGGATACCTGCACCACGGTCCACATGTGGACGCAGGTTGTGGGCAAGGTGCGCCTAATGCTTGCCCCGTGGATCAATCACTCGTGGGGCTCGGCACTTTACGTGACGGCTCATGGCTTGACGACCTCGCCCATACCGTACAAGGACCGCACGTTTACCATTGACTTCGATTTCCTCGACCACAAGCTTATCATCATCACCTCCAAGGGTCGCGAACTCTCGTTTGGGCTGGAGCCCATGAGCGTGGCTGCCTTCTACGACAAGGCATTCGAAGCCCTTGCGGTACTGGATATCCACGTGGATATCCTTGCGCGCCCGGTGGAGGTCCCGGAGGCGATTCCGTTCAAAGAGAACACGCAAGACAACAGCTACGACCCGGTGGCCATGCGTCAATTCTGGCGGGCCCTCGTGCAGGCGGACCGCGTGTTCTCTGTGTTTCGTGCGCGGTTTATAGGTAAGTGTAGTCCGGTGCATTTTTTCTGGGGCGCGTTTGACCTGGCTGTGACGCGGTTTTCGGGGCGCGAGGCGCCTGTGCATCCCGGCGGCGTTCCCAACTGCGCCGACTGGGTAATGGAGGAGGCCTATTCGCACGAGCTGGCCAGCGCGGGCTTCTGGCCCGGGACGGGGCTCGGGGAGGCTGCGTTCTACGCGTATGCTTATCCGGAGCCGGAGGGCTACCGCGACGCCCCTGTCGAGCCTGCTGAGGCTTACTTTCACGAAGCGATGGGAGAGTACGTGTTGCCGTATGAGGCCGTGCGCACCGCGGCTGATCCGGACGCGGTCCTTCTGCGCTTCCTACAGCACACCTACGAGGCCGCCGCTACCCACGCGCATTGGGATCGGGAGGCGCTGGAGCGCCGGGAGACCTTTCCGAAGTAGCATCGCCGCACCGTATGCCTGGGGAGCAGCCCTCCTTCAGGGGGAGCCCTACGTCTCAAACCGGCGGCCCTCCAGAAGCGCAGAGGGCTGTGGTAGCTCCGACGCAAAGCAGTGGCAGTTATGACCCGACCCGGGTGGATGCTGCCTGGCGCGGTGGATCGTGAGTCGTGAGGAGGCTATCCTACCTCATGCCCGCGTCTGGAAGGCCACTTTAACAGAGGGGGGCATGCCGTGCCCTGAGGCGTGGCCCCTCATGAAGCAACTCCCTCAGCCGCTTGCCAGCAGCACGATTCCATTGGCGGCCTACGACCACACGCTTAACGCAGGGCTTGGCCTGAAAGTGGCGGTCACGCCGGGGATCCAGCTGTATGGTAGCGCGCTGTTTTCACTACTGGATCAGGGCTTGCAGTCGAGTGTGGTCCCATCCATTGGCGGGGCCTTTCATTTTTAGGGATGAGGAGACCGCCTCCATGCCGCTACCACGTGCGCTAATTCATCCACCAGATCCACCCGTTGAGGGCCGCGGCGTAGCTAACCCATAGCAGGTACGGGACAAGCAGGTAGCCGGTCCATGCCTTGACGCGGTAGAAGGCCAGCAGCGTGGCAGCTATGGCCACCCACAGCACAAGGATTTCGGCAAAGGCCCAGCCCGGCGCCTGCCAGGCGAAGAAGAGCCACGACCAGAGGCCATTCAGCGCCAGTTGTACGCCAAATAAGGCGAGGGGCACAGCGCCCGCGTCGAAACCGACTTCCTTCCATACGCCCCAGGCTGCGATGCCCATGAGTGTGTACAGGAGGGTCCAGACGGGGCCAAAGACCCAGCCGGGCGGATTCCACGCCGGGCGCGTGAGCTCCTGATACCACGTGCCTGTATCGGTGGCGATGCCGCCGAGGGCCGCTACCGCAAAACAGAGCGCAAGCCACCCCACCAGGCCCAGCACGGTGCGTGTGTTCATGTTCGTGAAGGCCAGATAAAACAAAACCCTTTCGGCTGGTGGGCCGAAAGGGTGAAGAGGTGGCGGGCGGATTCGAACCGCCGTACGAGGCTTTGCAGGCCTCTGCCTAACCGCTCGGCCACGCCACCATTGTATTTTGTTATCACGACGGCCTATGGCAATGGTTTCCTCCGTACTCCGTGGTGCGGCCGGGTTTGCGGAGGGTTCATCGAGCGGTGCCCTACAGCACCTCAATAGGCCAGCCCGATGCAATGGCAATGGCGATGGCCAGCAGCACAAGGGCGAGCACCCAGCCAGCGATGGCCTTACGCGAAGCATCGCGCGCCTGAGCGGCCTCGTACCAGCGGCTGGGCCGGATGCCTTGCACAACAAAGGTGATGATTCCCGCCAGGTTAACCGCTGCAACGTTCGTCATGAGGAGCAGCGCCGCCCGGGCCGTCAGGGCCCACTCGCCAGCGCCGCCCAACAGACCCACGGCTACGGTAGGCGGGAGGAGGGCTACCGCTACCATCACCCCAATGAGCGCAGCCGAGACCCCCCGCGTAAAGGAGAGCGCCCCGGCGACGCCAGCGGCTAAGGCCAAGACTACGTCGCCGAGGTGCACCTCCGTACGGATGGCAATTTCGCCAACCGAGGGGTCGAACGGTAGCAACAGGCCCATCAGAACAGAAAGTGCAAGACTCAGCGCCAAACCGCCAACCGCCACCCTCGCGCTGCGCCGGAGCAACTTGGCGTCGCCCAGCGTGGTGGCCAGCGCCAGGGAGATACTGGGCCCGATGAGAGGAGCGATCACCATAGCTCCGATTACCACTGCCACGTTGTCGCGGATCATGCCGCCGGCCGCAACAATCGTGGAGAGGATCACCAACGTGTAGTAGGTGGACGTCACGGTAACCTCCTCCATGGCATCCTGATATAGCTCCTCTCGGCTAATGCGATACTGGTCAGAGAATGTTATGTCTGACGGTTCATCATTGGCTTCTTCCTCGTCCTGCTCCTCGTTCTCCTCCTCTTCCTCTTCCTCAATTTTTGGCCGGGGGGTAGTCGCCTCCACCGCCGTTAGCACCATCCGGTAATCCGTTGTTGCCCCGATGGTCTGATCCAGCCCATCCAGAAAGGCCTCTGTGTCGCCGGTCTCTAACAACACGCGAATGAGGCGCTCATCATCCGACGAGAGGAATTCCCAACGGCCCAGCGCCGGGTGGTCTTCGTCCAGTGTTAGCTCGCCGTCATAATCAGCAGGCAAATAGATTTCAGCAAGACGGAGGGACATGTACGCAGGCAATCAGGTGGTGAAGAAAGAACAGGTCAGCGGTCATTCGTGGGAGCAGGTGCGACGACGTACACGGGGCTGTGGGCGCTCCGGAGTACCTGCGCAGTGGTGTCGCCGAGGAGCTTCCGGTCGGTGCCGGTGACGCCATGGGAGCCCATCACAATGAGGTCAACGGTCTCCTCCTCAACAAATGTGACGATCGTCTCATCTACCCCGCCCCGTCGCACATAGTGCGCAGTTTCCACAGCGGCGTCTTCGGGGGCGCTGGCGTCGGGATGTTCACTATCAGAGGCTAAAGACACCTCGGCGTCCAGCGCAGCGAGCGCGCGCGGGGCGTTGTCTACTATCGCATCGTCCATCTCGCGGACGGTAAAAGAGGGCAGCCCGGTATCGGAAAAGACCGGCACGGTGCGCCGTTCCGCCACAAACAGGAGCGATACATGGGCGTCGTACAACGCGGCCAGCTCCTTGCCCCGGCGCACGGCCTGCTGGCTGTGCACCGAGAAGTCCACCGGCACGAGGATGTGCTTGATGGGCCCGGTGCGTGCGCGCTTCCGCACAGCCAGCACATCGCGCGTCGTGTGGCGGATGATGCGCTCGGCAACGCTCCCCAGCAGCAAGCGCCGGACACCGCCCCGCCCGTGTGTGCCTATGACGAGCAGCCCGGCCGCTACTTCTGTAGCATACCGCTCCACCGCATCGGCCACGTCGGGGCCCTCCACCAGTGCCTTGGTGGTTTCCAAGGCGCCCTCGTCGTTGGGCCCCTGGTTGGCGCGGACCTCCTTGAGCTGATCGGAAAGGTCATGCCGCAGCTGTTCCGCATCATGCATGGGGAGCTCCGGCGCAGTGGTGTAGCCCCCTTCACCCGGAACGACGTGCAAGACGTGCAGGGAGGCGTCGGTGCGATAAGCAAGGTCCACACCGAAGGAGAGCGCCCGCGTGGAGGCTGGCGAGAAGTCAGTAGCAAATACAATACAATCGTGCATATGAGAGCAGGGAAAGCGTCAAGAAAAAGCGAGGGGTAGACGTATTCGGACCCTTAAGGATACCCATAGAGCAGGTAAAGTTGCGAGTCTGAGGGCGGATCGTCCGGCTGGCCTGTACAACCAAGGAAACCGTGCGGAGGTGGGCTCGTCAAGTAACACGGTTTTTGCTCGCTACCGCTTCTGCCAATCTTCCCCGCCCGTGTTTGTGGCTGTCCGCTACGTCCTGCTTTCCCTTGCGCTGATCTTCACCGGCTACCTCACCGCGGCGCCGATGGCTGCTGCCGCCCCACCCACCGCTCCGCTACACACTGCGGTGGCTGATACAACGGAAACGGAGGCGAACGAGGAGGACGAGCCCGAGGGGCCGCTACCGCTGGCGGCCGAACGCACGGTTTCGTTTACGACCTCGCAGGCATCGTGGTTGTCGCTGGATGTGCATCCCGACGGCGCCGTGCTTGTCTTCGACCTGCTGGGCGACCTTTACACGCTGCCGCTGGACGGGGGAACGCCCGAGCGCATTACAGAAGGCATGGCCTTCGACAGCCAACCACAGTTTAGCCCCGACGGGGACCGGATCGTCTTCATCAGCGACCGCAGCGGGGGCGAGAACGCCTGGCTGTACGACTGGACTGATGCGGACGCGGAGCCGGAGCAACTCACGACGGGAAATAACAACAACTATCAGTCGCCTACCTTCACTCCGGATGGCCAGTACGTAATCGTGACGCGCTCCTCCGCCGGCCTGGGCGGCCGGCAGCTGCACCTGTTTCACGTGGACGGCGGCTCGGGAACGCAGCTGATGTCGGATTCCGACCTGCATAAGACCGGCGCGGCCTTTGGCGCAGATGATCGGTTCGTGTGGTTTGCCGAGCGGGGGAGCGGAAGCTGGGAGTACAACGCGCAATTCCCGCAGTACCAGTTGGCCACCTACGACCTCAACGAAGGCGAGCGACAGCGCCGCAGCGCGGCCTTTGGCTCCGCGTTCCGGCCGACGCTCTCGCCCGACGGTCAGTACCTCGTATATGGGACGCGCTACGATGGGCACACGGGGCTCCGCGTCTGGAATCTGGAAACGGACGAAGAGCGCTGGCTTGCCTACCCGGTACAGCACGACGATCAGGAATCCCGTGCCACGCGCGATGTGCTGCCCGGGATGGCCTTCACGCCGGATAGCCAGCACCTCGTAGCCTCCTACGGGGGGCGCATCTGGCGACTGCCGATTGAGGGCGGCGATGCGGTGCAGGTGCCGTTCGAGGTGGACGTGGAGCTTGACGTCGGGCCTGAGGTGGCGTTCGACTATCCGGTGGATGACAGCGCCTCGTTCACGATCTCCCAGATCCGGGATGCCGTGCCTTCGCCCGATGGCGAGCGCCTGGCGTTCACCGCGCACAACCGGTTGCATGTGATGAACCTGCCGGATGGTGAGCCACGGCGATTGACCCGTTTCGATGGCAACATTAACGAGCATCAGCCCACCTGGGCGCCCGATGGCCGTCATGTGGCGTTTGTGACCTGGACAGAAGATGAGGGCGGCCACGTCTACCGCGCCCGCACGACCGGCAGCGTGCAAACCCAACAGCTCACGCAGCAGCCGGCTTATTACCGCGACGCGGCCTGGTCACCAGATGGTGATCGCATCGTGGTCGTTCGAAGCGGGGCCGAGGCCCGCCTCGATGGCTACGCCCGCACCGGCAACGACCTCGTCTGGCTGCCCGCGGATGGAGGTGAAACAACACTCATTCTGCCGTTTGGCGCTCACCGCACGCCGCACTTCACCAGCGATCCGGACCGGATTCATGCGTACCACCCCAGCGATGGACTCGTGTCCTTTCGGTTTGATGGCACCGATCGGCGGGCCCACGTGCAGGTCCAGGGGAGCACCCCTCCAGGCAGCTCCTCACCACAGATGCCCTCCACCATCTTGCGGGCACCCGAAGGTGATCAGGCACTGGCGCAGATCGGCAACGACCTCTACACCGTAACCATCCCCCGCACGGGCGACACGCCGACCATCTCCGTAGCCAACCCCGACAACGCGCCCTTCCCCGCGCGCAAGCTTACTGACATCGGCGGGCAGTTCCCGGCGTGGGCCTCTGACGGCCGCACCGTGCACTGGTCGATTGGCAACGCGCATGTCATTTATAGTCTGGATGATGCAGAGGCCTTCGAGCGTGAACTGGAGCGCCGACAGGAGGAAGAAGAAAACAATGCTGAGGCGAATGATGCCGACGAGAACGAGGAGGACGCGAACGACGGGCCGGAGGCGTATGAGCCAGAGGAGTTTCAGATAGCGATTGACGCCACGCGGGATCTCCCCGAGGGCATGGCGGTGCTCCGCGGCGCACGCGCCATCACCATGAACGGGGACGAAGTCATCGAGAACGCGGACGTCGTGATCCGCAACCACCGTATCCACGCGGTAGGCGCGCAGGGCACCGTTGACATCCCCGATGGGGTCGAAATCATCGACGTCAGCGGCCACACCATCGTGCCCGGCTTTGTGGATACGCACGCCCACCTGCGGCCGGCGTTCGGCATTCACAAGACGCAGGTCTGGCAGTACCTCGCCAACCTTGCCTACGGCGTAACGACCACGCGCGACCCGCAGACGGGCACCACCGATGTGCTCACCTACGGCGATCTGGTAGAGACGGGTGATCTCGTCGGACCTCGTATTTTCTCCACGGGGCCGGGTGTCTTCAGCGGCGAGCAGATCCGCGACCTGGACCATGCGCGCGATGTCCTGACCCGCTACAGCCGCTACTACGGCACCGACACCATCAAGATGTACGTAGCCGGTAATCGGCAGCAGCGGCAATGGATCATCCAGGCCGCCAAGGAGCAGGAGCTCATGCCGACCACCGAGGGCGCGCTTGATCTGAAGCTGAACCTGACGCAGATTATCGACGGCTACCCGGGGCATGAGCACAATTTCCCCGTCTTTCCACTGTACTCCGATGTGATCGAACTCACGCAGCAGGTAGGGGTGCTATATACGCCGACGCTACTCGTGACGTATGGTGGACCCTGGGCAGAGAACTACTTCTTTACCACGGAAGATGCCTACGGCGATGAAAAGCTGAACCACTTTACCCCCCATGACGAGTTGGCCAGCCGGACCACGCAGCGCAACTGGTTTCACGAGACGCGCTTCAACTTCGACCGTCACGCGCAATTCGTGAATGATCTTATCGCTGCCGGCGGAATGGCAGGCGTGGGGAGCCACGGGCAGTTGCAGGGCCTTGGCTTTCACTGGGAGCTCTGGGCGATGGCCTCCGCCGACCTTGACCCGCATGAGGCGCTCCATGCCGCCACGCGCATGGGTGCCGAGGGCCTCGGGCTGGGGCAGGATCTGGGCTCCATCGAGGGCGGCAAGCTGGCTGACCTCGTGATTCTCCGCGATAACCCGCTGGAGGACCTCCGTCATACCAACAGCATCGTCTATGTGATGAAGAACGGCCGCCTCTATGAGGGTGACACGCTCAACGAAGTGTATCCCCGAGAGCGCGCGCTCCCTGCCGGCTGGTGGCAGGATGCCGGGCCGGAGGGCGTACCCGGCCTTCACTTCACCGACTAACGCGCCGATACACGTCATAACCGTTTGCCGTAACTAATCCATCGTACGCGTCATGCAAAAGCTTATCACTGCACTGGTGGCCGTCCTTCTGGGCGGCGCCCTCTTCTATGGGCTGAGAGAACTCCTGCGGCCCAAACAGCATCCCCCGGTTGAGGCCCATCAACCCTCCAATGGGGTCGACGACCTTACGAAGCAGCAAGAAGAAGCGCTACTTCGCGAATTGAGCCAGCAGTTGTAAGATGGCTCACGGCATCAAGGAATGCCCTTCGTGCGCGCTCGACGTGGACCGCGACGAGCATCCCGACGTGTGTCCGTACTGCGGCTACGAGTACCCCAAGGAGAAGCCCACGACGAAGGCTACAGCGGCCCTGTTCGTGGTATTGATGTTGCTTTTTGTCTTTTACTCGGCCTGTTAATTCCTTCCGCTACGGCATGACCCCTCCCACTCCCGATGTGCTCCTGGGCGATGATCTCACGCCTGAGGTCTTCCTGCGCGACTACTGGCAGCAACAACCGCTGCTGATCCGCAACGCGTGGCCCGACTTTACCTCGCCGCTCTCGCCGGAGGAGCTCGCCGGGCTGGCGTGTGAAGACGGGAGCACGGCGCGCCTGGTGCTGGAGGAGGGGGGCGCGTATCCGTGGGAGATGCGCTTCGGGCCCTTTGCGGTGGAAGAGTTTACGTCGCTGCCGCCCACGCACTGGTCGCTGCTGGTGCAAGAGGTAGATCGGCTGGTGCCCGCGGTGGCGGATGTGTTGCAGCCGTTTCGGTTCATCCCCAACTGGCGCATCGACGACGTCCAGATCAGCTACGCGCCACCGCACGGGAACGTCGGGGCACACGTGGATAGCTACGACGTGTTTCTGTTGCAGGCGCAAGGGCGACGGCGCTGGCAGATCAGCTACGATCCCATTCCTGAAGCGGAGGAAGCGTTCGTCCCAGACGCCGACGTACGGATCCTGCAGGAGTTTTCGCCAGAAGCCACGTGGGTGGTGGAGCCGGGCGACCTGCTGTACCTGCCGCCTCGCGTGCCGCACTACGGGGTGGCGCTGGACGACTGCATGACCTACTCCATCGGATTCCGAGCGCCGTCGCGCGCGGAGCTGCTGCAGGCTGCGGGTGGAGCCGCCGACGCCCTCGTGGCCGAGGATGTCCGCTATGCTGACCCAGCGCCGCCGGCCCGTACGCACACCGGCGAAATCACCGCTGACGAACGCGACGCCCTGCGCACGCTTCTCCGCGGGGCCCTCCGCGACGACGCCACGCTGGACCACTGGCTGGGTCGCTACCTCACGCAGCCGACCCGTGGATCCCGCCCGCCGCTGCCAGAGGAGCGCATCAAACCGTCCGACATCCGGCGGACCATTCAGGAGGGCGGTCGCCTGCGCCGCAGTGCGATTGCTCATTTTGCGCATCTCACCCACGGCGAGGATCAAGTGACGCTGTTCGTGTGTGGCCGGGCATACACCGTCAGCGGTGCCGCCGCGCAGCTGGCCGTCACCCTCACCAGCAGCCCGCGCCTTGATGCGGCCGCCCTCGCCCCGTTCCTGGACGATGGGCAACTGCTGTTGCTACTGGCCGACCTGGCCAACGAGGGCTACCTCTACCTGAACGAGGATTGACGGCGACCCTTTGAGGCCCGCGCCAGTTACAGGTGTGCACACTGTTGCACCTACCACTTGCCCGTCATTACCAGCCCCCTGCGTGATGTCCTACTTTGAAATGGATGACCAGCACTTCCCCCTGGTCACAATTCGTTTTACTGGAAAGCCAACGGAGGAGACCTTTGAAGAGTACCTGCAGACGCTTGAGGCACTCTACGACCGCGGGGAGGTCTTCGGCATCGTGTTCGACGCGCGCGAGGCCCTGAACCTGCCCCGTAGCCTGCGTAAGCGCCAGGCCGAATGGATGGATGCAAACGCGGAAATGATTGAAGCGCAACTGGCCGGCACGGCATTCGTCATCAGCTCCGCCTTTATCCGGTCCGTCATCCGCGCCATCTTTGCCATCCGTGCCATGCCCGCGCCCTACACCGTCATGGAGTCTATCGACGAGGCGGAGGCCTGGGTGCGGGACCAGATCCGGGAGAAGCAGACGGCGTGAACCGGGGTGCTCACCGCCCTTCCCGCTGCAGGCGCCGGTGCTCATGCTCCAGCCATTCGAGCTTATACTCAGACAGCGCAAGCGTAAGGCGGTTGGCAAGCGTACGGGCGCGGGCGCGGGCCTCGCGGGGTACGCACAGCTGCACCGCCCCCTGCGTGTGCGGCAGCCGGCGTACGGCCGAAAGCGACTGCATCCGGACCGACAGCCGCGGCGGGCGCCAGAGCGGCTCCTGCAGCTCCACCGCTTCTACCTCGCGCAGGTCCAGCCGCACCTCCTTCACCGAGGAGCAGAGGCTCTTCGTGAAATCCTTCACGCAGTACTCCAGCACAAGGGTCTCCTGCTCCATCCAGGTGAGGCCCTCGGCCTCGGCCAGTCCGGCGTACAGGTGCTTGATCGAAAACGGAACGGCAGCCATGACAGCAGGCGGCAAAGTGAGCGGCTTGGGATAAGGTGAGGGTGCAGCGCGGTTAGGCCGACGACGGCTGGGCGGTGCTGGGGCTATACCGCCCGAACCGCTCCTCCAGCGCCTTGCGCCGGTACGCAAAGATGTCGCTAAGCCGGCGCTTTACCGTCAGCCGGTGGGCCAGCGCCCCAAGCGGCCCCAGCGGGAGCGCATAGTGTACCAGGTCCTCCACCTCCACCCCGCCGGTAACGGGGCGGAAGCGATGCGTGTGATGCCAGAACCGATAGGGCCCAAACCGCTGCTCGTCGACAAACACGTGAGGCGCGTCCACATGCGTAATCTCCGTCACCCATTGCACGGGAATCCCGGCGATGGGGCGAATCGTGTAGCCAAGGATTGTGCCGGTCGTCATCACCTCAGGCGGGGGCGTCGTCATCTGGAAGTCAAGCCAGTCGGGCGTAATCACCGGAAGCTGCTTGGGGTCTGAGAAGAAGTCCCATGCGGTATCACGGGCGATGGGCAGGCGCTGCACGGTATACAGGCGATGGAGCGTCATGCGTACAGAGGTGGTCAGCGGTAACAATCAGGAACAAGAGCGCAGGCCGTTGTCGTAACGCCCATCCCAGGTAAGGTATCCGAATAAAAACGCTCCGTCAATCCCTTCCATGCACCACGTGCTCGATGTTATGATTCAACGCCTTTTGCACGCTCGCCGCACGACGGCTGGCCTTCTCGCCGTACTCGTTTGCACCCTGCTGCTGATTCCCGCCGTGCAGGCCCAGTCGGCAGGTGACCTCCTGCGGGATCTCTCCGATGCCCACGCCGAGCGCGTCTCGGGCGTCGACAACATCACCATCATCAGCACAGTGGATGGGTCAATGGCGATGTTCGACCAGATGACCACGTACTACACGCGTGCGGAGGACGGTACGTTTGCCGCCCGCACCCGCATGGAAGGCGGTATGGCCGACATGATGCAGGACGATGTGCCCTCGCCCATGCAGAATGATCCCTTTCTGATCAACACGATGCTGGCCGACTACTTTGCGGACAGCGCGGCGCATGAGGGATCCGACACGGTAGACGGCCACGCGGTCGAGATCGTGTACGTCGAAGACATGACCCCGCTGGCCCGTGCACTGGCTGAGGAGCAGGGCGAAACCTTCGATGAAAGCACCGAGGTGACGGACGTGCGCTTTTACATCGATACTGCCGCCCAGGTTGTACGGAAGATCGAGTCGAAAATGACCAGCGACTTTGGCCAGGGCATGCCGGGTGGGCAGTCGGAGATCCGAACGGCAGACATGACCTTCAGCCTCACGGACTTTCAGGACGTAGATGGCATCCGCTATCCCTTCACCATGCGGATGGAACTGTCCGGGGTGATGTCTGATGAAGAGATCGCCCAGATGCGGCAGCAGATGGAGCAGATGCGGGCCCAGTTGGACCAGATGCCGCCGGCGCAGCGCGAGCAGATTGAGGATATGATGGGCGGTATGGAAGGCATGCTGTCCGGCACTATCACCTTTGAGAGCACCGCCACGGAGATGCGCGTTAACGAAGGGCCGCCCGAGGGCATGTAGTGCGCCGGCTTTTGAGCGCGGTTTAATCTGATCTCTATAATTGTTATATTGCAGCGGGCGCCCGTATCGTTCTGGCGCCCGCTGGTTTTTTTGATAGAATGGCTTTCGCACCGGACTCACCAATGCTATGTGCACAGATATGCTCAGGAGCAGTGCAATCGCGGCGCTCGCCACCGTCTTGCTACTGGTAGGACTCATCAGCCTCCAGGGTTGCGGGATGAGTGGAGAGGCCATCTCCACTACCTACGAGGCTTCCAGCGACCGGTCAACGTACGAGACGCGCCCCGTACGCATCACCCGCCGGGGTAGTGGACTTGGGACGTCGGGGCAGCAGGTGCTGTACGTGAAAGCGCAAGCCGTATGTGAAGGAGCCGAGTGCACGCCCGAGGAGGTGCGCCTGCTGGTGGCCAGTGGCACGCGGAATGTGACCTGGCTCGACTACGACAACGTCTCCATTGTGAGTGATAACTGGAGCCACACGTGGCGCAATGTCTCCAAGCGGGAGGATCCCGAGCTGGTGGGTGTCGGGGAGTTCATGCGCTTTAACATGTCGCTGGACGACTACCGCGAGATGCTCAAAACGCGCAGCCTCACCATTCAAATCGGCTCCATGGACGTAGGCCTCTCCTTTAATCAGTTGGCCCGGTTTCGAGAGCTAATGGCGGCTATGAGCGGCGACGTTGATGCACCGGAAGAGGTGTTGTAGCGCGCCCGAGGCAGGGGGCCGCCCACGGAGCGCCCCGTCGTCAGTCCAGGTAGCGCTGCAGGTAAGCAACCACGGTAGGTACATCCGGCAGGCGAAACCGTGCGGCTGTCTCGCCTCCGCCTACCTTCACGGTGATCGCCGTATCCGGGAGTGCTTCAAAGGCATCCTCGTCGGTGACGTCGTCCCCCAGGTAGATCGGTGTGTGGTCCGGATGCCGCGCGGCGATCTCTTGCACGGCCGTGCCCTTGTGCAGGTGGGCCGGCCGTAACTCTACAACGTCCTTGCCTGAGATCACCTCGAGGGTGTCGGGCGTCGCCTCCGCCCACGTGGCAACGGCCTCCGCGGCGGCCTCGGGGTCTGCAGCGCCTCGGTAGTGAACGGCAAACGTGTGCTCCTTGTCCTCAACCCAGACGCCCTCCATAGACGGCACCGCCGTGCGCATGGCGTCCAGCTTTTCGCGGTCGTCGGAGGTCAGCCGGTCCTGCACCTCGCCGTGAAGCGTGCCCTCCTGCGCGCCGTGCAGCCCGATGGCGGGCAAGTCGAGGCCCGGGAGGAAGGCGTCGAGGTCGCGTAGGTGCCGGCCCGTCACGATGTAGACGGGATGGGGTTCGCTTAGGTGCCGCAGAAGATCGGGCACTGCCGGATGCGGGAAGGCGGCCTTCGGGTCATCCACGATGGGCGCGAGGGTGCCGTCGTAGTCGAGAAAGAAGAGGGGGGCGTCGGTTAGGGGGAGGTCGGTCGGCATGGCAGCGTTAGGAGCAGAAGAAGAGCACACGACGGTAGCACACGACGGTAGCACACGACGGTAGCGCGTTAAGCGACGGCTACGCGATCCATCGCTTTAAGGAAACGGTCAGCCCACCGATGGACGTCCAGCCGAGCGGTTGCTTCCTTCAGCTCGCGCAGGCGTTCTTTGCGCTCATCCTCAGGCATCTCAAGCGCCTCTCGGATGGCTTCTGCCAGCGCCTTATGATCGTATGGGTTCACCTTTACTGCTTGGTCAAGCACGTAGGACGCGCCGGTCAGCTCGGAAAGCACCAGTACGCCCCCGTCGTTACTGGTGACATATTCCTGTGCTACCAGGTTCATCCCGTCTCGTAGCGGTGTAATGAAGCACACGCTGGCCGCATTATAAAACGCACACAGCTTGCGCTGTGTATATTTGCGATAGCGGTAGTACACGGGCACCCAGGTGTCCGTGCCAAACTGCCCATTGATTCGGCCCACAGCTTCATCCACCTCGCGCTTCATCTGCTGGTAGGTTTCCAGCTTGGTGCGGCTGGGTGTGGCGATTTGGTAGAAGCTCACGCGTTCATGGTAGGCGGGGTAATCCTCCAGAAACTTCTCAAAAGCGAGGAGGCGTCTGAGGATGCCTTTGGTGTAGTCCATCCGGTCGATGCCAAGGACCAGGTGTTCGGTGCCCGTTTCGTCGCGCAGGTTTTGCACTGCCTCCTGGGTTTCCTTCTCCTCGGTCATCTGTTGAAAGCGCCCAGTGTCGATACCCAGCGGATGGGTTTCGATGCGCACCTCGCGGCCCTGCCAGTGAATGATGTTACGCTCCACATGCGCGCCAAGGAGCACCCGAGCGCTCTCAATGAAGTTGTTGACGTATTCGTCCACGTGGAATCCGATGAGGTCGCAGCCCAGCATCCCCCGCAGCAGGTCGCGTGCTTGGGGTAGGATGCGAAACACCTCCATGGCCGGCCAGGGGATGTGCCAGAAGTGGCCAATGGTAGCCTCGGGCCAGCGTTCGCGTATAAAGTGCGGCGCCAGCATCAGGTGATAGTCCTGCACCCATACCTGGTCGCCCTCCTGCGCCTCCTCGACAACCGCCTCGGCAAACCGCCGGTTGACGTCCCGGTAGTCCGCGTAGAAATCATCGTTGAGCTCCATGTGCTCAATCATGTAATGGGAGAGCGGCCAGAGCACACGGTTGCTCATCCCATAATAATAGTTGTCGAGTGTTTCCTGAGTGAGCGGTACACGACGGACGTGGAAGTTGGGGTCCTCCGCCGGGTAGGGTTGGCGCTCGGGGAGGTCGGGCTCTTCGCCCATCGACACCCATACGCCGCCCTGTTCTTCCAGGACGGGGAGCAGAGCGGTCGCCAGGCCGCCAATGGAGGGCGACCAGCCGGTGTCAGTCTTGCGAATGGGGGCGCGGTTGGCTACAACGAGTAGGCGCACAGGCAAGGGGGCAGTAGGTGGAGAGCGAAGGGGTGCCGGTACAGCAGGTAGCCGGCAGGGATACATATGCGGGATGTGTAGAGCAGATCCCCGCAGCGCTATGGCGTAGGCGGACACTGCGGATCTACCGCGTCATTGCAGCGAATCTCAAGGTCGGCTTCAATCTGCGATAGGCTGGCGAAGAGGCCCGTCCCGCCCTCTACGCGGTCAATCACGTTAGGGATTTCACCGGGGGAGAATCCGGGGCCGCCCTGCTGTGCATCCTGAGAGCGGATGAAGTCAAAGTAGTTGTCGTCTACCGCACTCACGAAGATGCGGTTGAGGCCGTAGAAGGCAATCCCCAGCCAGGGCAGGTCGATGGAAATGAGGCCATCGTCTGCGACGTCAAAGTTGGCCTCGTTCAGCAGGCCGGAGTTGGCAATGCGGAGGTCGTCCAGGTCGCCATTGTTCTCAAAAATATTGCGGTAGAAGGGCGTCAGGTTGGCCTCCTCCACATCCAGCGCTTCGGTGCTAAAGAGGTATACCGCCTGCCGGCCCGGGTAGGCGCTCTGGGTGAGGGTGAGCTGAGCCTGTGCGTCTCGAAAGGTGATGGTGTCGGCGCTTACGCTGCGGAGCTCAAAGGCGCCGGGCACCAGCGTGCGGGCGGAGAGCGTCTCGCCGGTTTCCGGGACGGACACGCGCAGGCGATAGGTGGTGAGCGGCTCCACGGTGGGCGGGGTCTCCGGTGCCGGACGGTACACGCCGGGGCTATGCTCCAGGTACGTCACTTCCTCAACCACCGCGTCGTCGGCGTCGAGGCGCGCCACCCGCACGTCGGCCCCGCGCACGGCTTGCTCCTCAAACACGAAACGGGTGTCGATGTCCACAGAGCGGCTCAGGCGGACGTCCCCGAGGGGCTGCCCTTCGATCTGATAGGACTCCACCACAATCTCAGATTCGAACGGCTCCGCCTCCAGCAGTTCACAGCCGCCCCAGAGCAGCGCGGCGGACAACAGCAGCAACACGAGAAATCGATGGCAAAGAGATCGAAGCATAACAACGGATGATTCAATAGGGAGCAGAGCCCAGGCGTGACCTGCCACGCGGTCTAAAACTGGAGGGTAACGGCGATGTTGGGCAGCGGGATCGGGATCTGCGGGATGTCGTTCTGGGTGACGGAGCCGTCATCCTCAAAATCGAAGAAGAAGAACCAGGTGTTGCTCCGCCCATAGGCGTTGATAACCTGAAACTGGAGCTCATAGTCGGCAAAGCCGAAGAAGCGCCCGCGCCGCGTGAGGCCCACATCGAGGCGGTGGTAGGCCGGCAGGCGGGCGGCGTTGAAGCGCGACTGGACCACGTTGGTGCCAGCGCCACGCACGGGGTCGTTGCCCAGGCGGTACTGCCCCACGGCCGGTGTGTAGGCCTGCCCGGTGGCGTAGGCAAAGACGCCTGTAAGCCGCCAGTTGGCCGTGAGGTCGTAGTTGGCGACCACGTTCAAGTCGTGGGTGCGGTCGTAGCGCGGGGCAAACCGGCGGCCGTCGTTGATCTCGTCGAAGCGACGGCGCGTCTGCCCGAGGGTGTAGGCGGCAAACCCGGTGACGGCGCCTTCCGTGCGCTCCAGGAAGAACTCGGCGCCCAGCGCATACCCATCACCAAACACAAAGGCGTCCGCATAGTCGAGTCCAGCCCGGTCGGGGAGTAGGGGGTTGAGCTGGAAAAGGTCATCCATCGAGCGGTAGTAGCCTTCTACATCGAACCGCAAGCTGGAGGAGAGCTGGGTTTTAGCGCCCAGCACAAACTGGTTGCCGCTGGACGGTGGGACGCCCGCGCCGGTGGTGAGCCACTGGTCAAACGCCGAGATGGCCTCGTTCGTCTCCAGCGTCAGGAACTGGTGGTAGCGTCCCGCGCCGGCCTGCAGGCGAATGGCGTCCGTGAGGCGGTACTCGGCGGAGGCGCGCGGCCCCAGGCGAAAGTAGTCGCCCTCGGCAAAATAGTTGGCACGCAGCCCCAGGTTCAGCTCCAGGCGGTCGGTGGGGCGCCAGCGGTCCTGCACGTAGCCTTCCACGTAGGCCGTATTGGTGGACTCCTCAAAGGTCTCGTCGCCCTGAAACGCGTTCGCGATCGAAAACGAGAGCAGGCCTGTCCAGAAGCCGGCTTCGAGGCGATGCGCATCGCTGGCGTCAAACTCCAGGTCGCCCTTGGCCGATACGTCCACCACCGTGTTTTCTTGTTCGATCTCCGTCCCAGAAAGGATGGCGACCGGCTCGCTAAAGTACCGGGAGCCGGTGAAGGTGAAGTTGGAGAAGAGGCGGTTGGAAAAGAGGTGCGTCCAGTTGAGGCTGAGCGTCTGGTTGCCGTAGACGATGTCGAAGACGGCATCGTCCAGGAAAGGTAGCAGGAGGTTGTCCTGTCCGGTGTAAACCGAGAGCGAGAAACGGTTGCGCTGGTTGGCATCCCAGTTCAGCTTCGCGTTGATGTCGAAGAAGTAGAAGCTGTCGGGAATGCCATCAATGTCAGCATCCTGAAGCACCGCCAGGAGGGGCTCCAGCGTGGAGCGGCGCACCGCCACCATGTACGAGCCCTGTTCGTCGGGCAGCGGCCCTTCGAGGAAGGCACGCGAGGCCAGCAGCCCCACGCTCGCCGAACCGCGGGTCGAGCGGCGGTTGCCGTCTTTGTTGTAAATGTCGACCACCGACCCCAGGCGCCCGCCGTAGCTCGCCGGAAACGCCCCTTTGTAGACGCGCACGTCTTTGATGGCGTCCGGGTTGAAGGTGGAGAAAAAGCCGAAGAAGTGGCTGGGGTTATAGACGGTGGTGCGGTCCAGCAAAATGAGCGTCTGGTCGGGGCTACCGCCGCGGATGTAGAGGCCACTGGAGAAGTCGGAGGCCTGGGCGATGCCGGGGAGCAGCTGCAGCGAGCGGAAGACGTCCGGTTCCAGCACCGACGGCAGTTCGCGCACCAGTCGTGCCGGGAGCTGCGAGATGCCCAGGTCGCGCGCAGCTTCGGCCTCCTGCTCCTCGGCCGTTACCACCACTTCGTCAATCGTCACATCGTCCGGTACCAGTGCCACATCCAGCCGCCGCTCTTCGCCAGCTTCCAGGGTCACCTCCACGCGCTGCGTCCGGTAGCCTACGTAGGAGAACCGCACCGTGTACGTCCCGGGCGATAGCCGCGGCAGGGTATAGTAGCCCGAGGTGTTGGTGGACGCGCCGCGCTCGGCTTCCTCCACCAGCACGTTGGCCCCGATCAGCGTTTCGCCCGAGGTGGCGTCTTCCACGTAGCCGTTAAGCGCCGCGCGCTCCTGAGCATGCGCATCAGGCCCGCCGATCCACAACAGGGCCAGCCATACGGCAGCGATCCACCTCCAATAGCAAACAGACGACATGCGGGAACCGAACAAAATAGAAGTGATGAATTGCTGTCTACGCCATCAGGCCCGACGGGGATACAGCCACATTCGCCGAACGGTACATCATCAGACGTTCTTTACATGGTCGGACTGCCGCTGCCACTCATAAAGCGTGCGGTGCTTGATGCTGTCGCCCAGCATGGAGAGGCCGGCGTTGGTGAGGGCAAGCCCGGCGGTGCCCCACAGCACCCAGCGCCGCGTGGGGGCATCCCGGGTTTTGAGGAGGGTGGCCTGCCCGACCACGCTAAGCCCGGCACCTATGGTCAGCAATCCGGCTGGCGCCAGCCAGCGCCAGCGGTGGTAATGGTGTGTAGCGTCCATAAGAGCGCATCGTCGTGGATGGATGGAAACACAGAGCGCATGCTTTTGCGCGCATCGCAGGAAGTCGTTCCCCGGGAAAACGAACCAGTGCCTGCCGTGCTCTCCACAGGCAATCCCTGCTTTACTCATCGTCCGGCGCGGCGTCGGCTGCCGATGCGCGCCCGAGGTGGTGATTAAACCAGGCGACGATGCGCGGCGTCACGTCCATCAGCAGCTTAGGCTCCCGGGGGCCATGGAGCGTGCGGGGAGCAACTGCACGATCGGTCGCACGTAGGCGCCTCATCCTCCTGTCTTTTTGCCTAAATTGCGCCGCCCGTGCCCGACCGTCCCTCGTGGCTGCCCAAAGCTGTGGACCAAGGCATCATCACCGAAGCCCAGGCCGACGCGCTTGCGGCGCTGGCAGCGGAAGAGAAGACAGATGCATCGTCCGGGGCCTCCTCCTTTCAGGCGTCTCATCTACTGTATTACCTCGGGGGGCTGATTGCCGTTGGTGCCATGAGCGTGCTGATGACGCTCGGGTGGGAGCAGTTTGGCGGGCGGGCGCTGGTGCTGATCGCCTTGGCCTATGGTGCGCTGGGGCTCTTGCTCACCGAGCGGCTTGTGCGGGCGGAGTTGAAGGTGGCCGCTGGCCTCACCGCTGTACTGGTGGTGGTGCTGGCCCCGCTGGCCGTGTACGGCGCCCAACTCGAACTTGGCTTCTGGCCCGAGGGCGCGGAGTACCAACACTGGCTGGTGGGCTTTGACGGGCGTGGGCTCGCGCTGCAGGCGGCTGGCTTGGCCACGGCCATCTTCCTGCTGACCCGGTACCGCCTTCCCTTTATCGCCATGCCTGTAGCGGTGATTGTGTGGTACATTGCGATGAACCTGGTGCCGTATGTGGTGGTGCTGGGGGTTCCTTCTGATGCGGCGTACCGCACCGCCGCCGCAGCTATCGGTCTACTGCTGATCGGCAGCGCGGTGTATATAGATGCGCAACGGCACGGCCATCCGTTTGCCTTCTGGGTCCACCTCGTGGGAATCCTCTCCGCATGGGGTAGCCTCACCGCTGTGGTGTTCGCAACAGGCTTTCCGCCGGCCGGTTACGCGGCCAGCAATACGGTGCTGTTGTTTGTGGGCGTAGCGCTGCAGCGGCGCCTCTATACCATTGTGGGTGCACTCGGCGTGACGGGCTACCTGTTCCATCTTGCCCATGATGTGTTTGCAGACAGTTTCTGGTTTCCGCTGGTGCTCACGCTCATCGGGTTGGGCATTATCGGGGCGGGAGTGCTCTGGCAGCGCTACGAAGCGCATCTCACCCGGTGGGTGCGGGAGCGATGGCCCTTCAACCGGTAACAGGAACCCGTAACGTACAGGAGGGAGTGGAGACCATGGGATAGTCCGGGCGTTCGATCCCCACTCTTTTTCCTCACCATTTATCTCCTGCTCCCGATGAAAGCCCACTGGAATGACACCGTCATCGCGGAAAGCGACGCCACCGTGGTGGTGGAAGGCAACCACTACTTCCCACCCGACGCCATCCACGAGGCCCATTTTGAGCCAAGCGACCACCGCACGCGCTGCCCGTGGAAAGGGGAAGCGCACTACTTTGACGTGACGGTGGATGGCAAGACCAACAAGAACGCGGCCTGGACCTACCCGAACCCGAAAGACGCGGCGGCAGAAATCAAGGACCATGTGGCGTTTTGGAAGGGCGTGACGGTAGCAGCGTAAACCCGCGGTGCGCTCGTTCCCTTCAGTCCGTCCACATGGCTCATGCCCCTTGTTGAGCTCCTTGTCCTCGGCGTCATTGTTGCCGCGAATAACATGGCGGTCGCGTTGGCGCTCGGGGCCCTGGGGCAGCACGCACGCCGATGGCGCATCGTCCTGGTATTTGGCGCCTTCGAGTTCTGCGTGCCTCTGATCGGCATCCTCCTGGGTCGCACCACGGCGCGCTGGATCGAGCAGGAGGTGGCCTGGGTGGGGGTGGTGCTGCTGGCGCTCTTGGGGCTATGGACGCTGGCTACCAGCTGGCAACAAGCAGCGCCAGAGGATACGCTGGCCTCCCGAGTGACCACGTGGCTCGGCCTTACGGTGCTGGCGGCGGGGCTGAGCCTGGACAACCTGCTGATCGGGTTTAGCCTCGGGCTGGGGACGGTCAATGCCCTGGTGGTCGCCACGACCATCTGCGCATTCTCGGTGACGTTCACCTGGGTCGGTTTGCGGGTGGGGCACACCGCCGGGGCGACGTACCGCCATTACCTGACGGCTGCCGCCGGCGCGCTCCTGATAATCCTTGCCGTGCTGAAAGCTACGCAGTGGATCTAACGCTACAGCGGAGGCCCCAGTAGTATCGCATGCTGCGATGGGTACACTGTCAGGAGCACCCCGTCAGGAGCATCCTGTTGAGATCATCTCCACCCGGTGCCGCGAACCCCTGATTAGCCGTGATCGTTTGGCACGTTCCTCACGATCGTCACCTCTCTCCCTGTGCATGCCAGACGATACCCGTCAGGACGATTCCGGCACCGCCACGGCGTCCACCGCCCGGACGGCCCACTATGGGGCGTCGGGCAAGCCCGCCTACCCACGCCGCCTGCTCGCTGGGGTCGCCCTTTCGGTACTTGCCGGGCTTGGGCTGCTCCTCTTTTTGGTGGGTATCAACATTGTGCTGTCAGCCTTCGGGGGCGTGCTGCTGGCGGTACTGCTGCGGGCCGCCGTCAATGGCGTGGAGGCGCTTACCGGGCTCCCCGATCGCGGTGCCTTTGCGATCGTGTTGCTGCTGACCCTGGTGGTGATCGGGGGGAGTGCGTGGGTGCTGGCTCCACAGATCGCTGAACAGGCCGACGCGATCATTCAGGAGTTGCCGGCGGCCCTGACGTTTGTTGAGGAGCGTTTGCAGACCTATGACTGGGCCGAGCAGGCCCTTGCGCCGTTCCAGCGTGTCGTGGAAACGCTTCCGCAGCGTATGGGCGCGGCCTTCTCCACAACGGTGGAGTGGCTTTCGTACGCACTCGTCGTGCTGTTTATTGGGCTGTTTGGCGCGTCGAATCCGAAGTTGTACACTGAGGGCATGGTAGGGCTCACCCCGAGGGCCTACCGGACGCGCATGCGGGAGATGCTGGCCGCCATCGGCTATACGCTGCGCTGGTTTCTGATAGGGCAGTTTCTGGCGATGGTCACGATTGGCGCCTCGGTGATGGCCATCCTCTGGCTCTTTGATATCCCACTCGCGCTGGTGCTGGGGCTTATCGTTGGGCTGCTGGGCTTTATCCCATACCTTGGGCCTTTACTGGGCGCGGTGCCTGTCGCACTCATTGCGTTAACGCAGGGCGTGTGGCCGCTGATTTATGTAATGCTGGCCTATACCATCGTACAGCTTTTGGAGGGATACGTGTTGATGCCCATCATTCAGCATCAAACCGTCTATCTCCCGCCAGCCCTGACCATCTTTATTCAGGTGTTGCTTGGGGCGGTCGTCGGAATTCTCGGGTTCATCCTCGCGACGCCCCTGGCAGCGGTGGGGCTGGTGTTGGCCCGCTTCTACCGAGCTGATGTGCTTGGCGACCCGGATGTGGAGCCCACCCGCGGCGTGTAGCCGTGCGCGTGGCCAGTTTTGTGCGTTGCCTGTTGCCATCGGTCGGGGCGCTGGGCCAGGATGGTGACCATCGCATGGGCTGTGTGGTTAGTGGTCCATCGCATCGCGGATCAGCGCTCGCCCGGGGGATTCCTCGGGTCTACGGCGTCCGGGGCGTCTTCCCGGCGCGCATCACGGAGGGGCTCCTGCGGATTGGCCTCTGCTGAGCGCCAGAATGCCAGGGACCGAACGACGCGCGCGCTGGTGTCGGAGGCCTGCTCGCGCAGGTCTGAGGCTTTCGACTGCATCGAGGCTTTTGCCTTCTTCCCGATGAGGCGGGCCAGGTGCTGAGCGTTTTCTTTGACGATAGGGCGCACCATGGCGAGGGCTTCCAGCGAGGCGTTTTTGCGCACCGTACCGGCCGGCTCCTGGCTGAGGAGCCGCGTGTAGCGTTTGGCAATCAGCCCCACGCGCAGGGTCAGGAGCGCGTTGGCTGTGCCAGAGAGCAGGCTGCTGGCAAGAAGCGTGGACGCCGCCGCCATCCCCGGCACGGCGCCCATCACGCTGGAGGTGGCGGCCCCCACCACAGGCTCCAGTTGCTCGTCTACATCGATCTCCTCAATGGCATAAGCAATGACCGCAGCGTACGCCACGTTCGTGTACAGCCGAATCATCTCCCGCGGGGCCGTGCGCTGGTAGTACGTATGCGCCACCCGCCACACGAGGCGCAGTTGCAAGGCGGCGACGACCAGCGCATCCAACTTGCCAAACTGGGAGATCGCGGTCATCAGAAAGATGCGCGTGGCTTCCTGCTGAACGACCCCGTCGGCGGCCGTATCCAGCGTGGCCAGCCCGGCCTTAAGCCCATCCTCTGTGGAGAGGTCATGATCCTTCAGGAGGTCGTGGTGGCGGAGGCGCTTGCGCAAGGCGGCAAGATGCTGCTCGTACGCCGGGCCCTCCGCCGCTGAGGGCGGGCGCAGCGGAGCAGGCAACCGTAGAAACGCCACCACCGGGTAGGCCAGCAGCCCGATGAACAGTAGGCCGAGCCCAATGCTTACGCCCTGCCCCAAGGTGGGGTGGATGCGTGCGGCGAAGTCGGCCAGCACCAGCACCTGTGCGATCACGAAGACGAGAAACCCAACGGCCAGCAGCAGGCCGACAGCCAGGAGAATACGAGTGGACATCGGGGGAGACCGGGAGTAGAGTAGCTGACGAGGATTACCACACCCTAAGATACAGCGTCACACGATCGGGCGAAAGGGAAGCTATCCCACACCAGCGGTGTTGCAGGCTGCTGCTGGAGCATGAAAATAGCGAACCATAAGCCGTTCCTCCAGGTACTGAGCACCGTTATCACCTCCCCGACGTACGCTTTTTCGCTCGAATGTGCAAGTCCCGTGCGCATCGCAAGTAGACTCTGCAGATAAAGTCGGCTTTGGCCATTTTACGGGCCGAGGCTATTGACTTCTTCCTCTATTATGGCGTATTGTGACTTTTCATTAAGGTAGTACAGCAGCTTTATACACGCCCGGCGGACGACACACCGGGCTTCCAGACGTGCACGCGACAGAGGGGCTCCGGATCATTCCGCGCCCTGCGGTAGATGCCCACCAAGGAACATGAAGACCCGCTTCACTACCGCGTAACCAGTATCACTTTACACCTGTTGGAATTATGGAAGCTCGTGAACAAGGAACCGTTAAGTGGTTCAGCGACGACAAAGGATTTGGCTTTATCACCCCCGACCACGGCGGTAAGGACCTGTTCGTCCACTTCAGTGAAATCAACGCCGACGGCTTTAAGAGCCTCGAAGAAGGCGACCACGTAGAGTACGAAGTTGCCGAGGGTCCGAAGGGACTCAACGCCAAGGACGTACACCTCGTGTAATAGCTTTTGTGGCGCGTCGTATGGCGCGCTGCGGTTAGCACGATTGACGCCCTGCTTCCTTTTTTGGAGGCAGGGCGTTTTTTTATGGGCCTTTGTGTTGGCTATTCTCGGTTTTCAAGGGTGTCCGTATCGCCGGGGGTGACCAAGTCATCGCTTTTCTGTAGGTTGGCTCCGTCCGCCGCATCGCGTGTTGTGGTGGCGGAGTCGTTGCCTCCCGACCTGGTTTAGGTGTACGTACCCCTCATGCTCGATATTCAGAAGCGTCTGTCCAATTCGTTTTACGCGCTGCTGGCTTTGCCTGCCACAGCCATGGGGTTTGCCCTCACCGTGCAGATCGCGGCGCTAAGCTGGATCCTCAGCACGCAGTACGGGCTCAACATCTCCGAGGTGGGCATCGTCTGGGCGACGGGCCCTATCGCGGGGATCATCGGGCAAGTGGTGATTGGCATTATCAGCGACAAGGTGTGGTTCTGGAACGGTCGCCGCCGGCCCTTCATCCTGATCGGGGGCGTGCTGGCGTCGCTCATGATTCTGGCACTGCCCAACATCGGCATCATTCAGGAAGGCCTGGGGCTGGATGGCGTCCTGGGGATTGCCATCCTGGTCTCGATGACGCTTGACCTCTCCATCAACCTGTCCTTCAACCCGACCCGCTCCATCATCGCGGATGTGACGCCGGAAGGCCGCGAGCGCACGAAGGGGTACACGTGGATGCAGACGGTCTCGGGCACCTTTGGCGTGCTGGCCTACCTCATCGGCGCGGTGTTCGACAACTTCGTGCTGCTCTACTTTGGCGTGGGGCTGGTGTTTTTCTTCTCCGTGATCCCGCCGCTGTTCGTGAAGGAGCCCAAGTACCTTGGGCATTACGGCGAAGACGAGGACGCACTCGACCGCGCTGCGCGCGAGGCCGCGACCGAGGGGAGCATCAAAAGCTTCGACGATCTCAGCTTCATGGAGATCATCCACAGCATCCGCCCGCTGTGGGGCTTTCTGGTGTATGCGGTCTACGCCATCGTCATGCGGCTCTCCGGGTTTGAATTTGCCGGTTACTACTTTGAGGGCGCGCTGTTGGCCCTCACGCTCTTCTTCATTGCGGAAGCCTTGCTGAAAAGCGAGGCCGGCAAGCCGAAGGAGGAAGCCGGGCTGATCGGGTTTCGGAAGGTGCTGGCCGCACATTCCTTCACCTGGATCGGCGTGCAAAGTATGTTTATCTACCTGTTCGCCTACGTAGACTTTCGGCTGCCCGAGCTTACCGACGCGCAGCTGGGCGACGTCATCAACTGGAGCTTTTTCTCGCTTAGCGTAGTCGCTGCTATCCTGCCCGTTCTGGCCCTTGAGCCCCTGGCCGACCGGTTTGGCCGGGTGAAGGTACATGCCGTAGCGCTCGCCTGCAGCGCAGCCGGGTACGTCGGCATCCTGCTGCTGGGGATCACCCCCTGGGCCATCTACTTATGGATGGCCGTGGTGGGGATTGGCTGGGCGTCTACCATCAGCCTGCCGTTTGCCATCATGTCACAAAAGATTCCGCAGGAGAAAATGGGGCTTTACATGGGCCTGTTCAACCTGTCGGTGGTGCTGCCCCAACTCGTCGCGAGCTTTGGGGTGGGCGAAGTCGTCGATGCAGCCGATAACAAGGGGATCGTCTTTGTGATCTGCGCGGCGACGCTGGCCTTTTCATCGCTGGCCTGGCTGCTGGTGCGGGAGCCGGTGGACGAGCAGACCGAGAACCCGGTGCTGCTGGATCAGCAGGTGGAGGAGCAGCTGGACGCGGACTGATTAGTACGTGTACCCTGTCATCTCCTCTTCGGAGAACGGCACGCCCAGGCCCTCTGCAATGCGGTTGACGAAGTTGAAGTAGCTCGTGATAAGGTTGACGTCCAGAATGTCACGATCGGAGAGGCCCGCTTCCCGCAGGCGCTCCACATGGCGTTCCGTCATCTGGGTCGGCGTTTCGGTGAGCGTCCGGGCGTAGTCGACCATCGCCTGCTCGCGCTCGGACAGATCCGCCTTTTCCGGCAGCAGATCCACGACGGCTGCTACGCGCTCCTCATCCTTCCAATACGCGCGCAGCGCTTCCGCGTGATGGTTCGTGCAGTAGGCACAGCCATTTATCGAGGAGACGATGGTCGCGATCAACTCCCGCTCGGCCCGTTTCAACCCCGACCGCCCGAACAGCAGCGTCTTGTACAGCTCCAGGTGCTGCAGCATCGCCTGAGGGTTCAGGCTGTGGATCTTCATGATGTTGGCTACTTTGCCACGCGCTTGGGCAATGGCCGCGTACGCTTCTTTCAATTCGCCGGTAGCGTCGGCTTCGTCGATGATGTCGATGTAGGGCATAAATCGGAGGGTGGAGATGAAAGGATTGTCGGCGGCTATACCACGGCCGGAGATAATTTCCCTGCGGCGTGTCCGGTTGTTGCGAGAGACTGCGTAATGGTATAATGGTAAAGGAGTAGATAAGCTATGCGGATCAAGGGTTGAGGGCGAGCAGAAGCATCGCGGCGGCGAGCCGTCCGAAGGCGTGCACGAGCAGGCCCCTGTAGGAGCGCACTTTCGAGGCCCGCTGAATGCCCGTTTTCTCATCAATCCA